>Ga0315281_10005449_pt1 | contig 18206 bp, 19 predicted proteins | sample YL17G07_0_MG_FD_204540 | JGI IMG/M metagenome (GOLD analysis project Ga0315281, IMG submission 204540) | Sediment microbial communities from Yellowstone Lake, YNP, Wyoming, USA - YL17G07_0 | ecosystem: Environmental > Aquatic > Freshwater > Lake > Sediment | place: USA: Wyoming | collected...
TCGGTTCCGGCATGTCCATCAACATTGCTCTGCCGGAAGAAACGGCGGCCTACATGAACGATCAACCGTAATAGAGGGAGGAGGATAGCGGGCTCATGGATTTTTCATTCTCAACCGTTAACGACGCCTTGCAGCCCAAGTGAGGGGTGAAGACCTGAACGGCTCAGGCGTCGGGGTACCTAAATGATCGAGCTTCGGACTATCACCAAAACCTACCCTGGCGTGGGCGAGGGCTTCACCGCCCTGAATCGCGTCGATCTGAAACTCTCAACCGGAGAGTATGTCGCCATCGTCGGCAAGTCAGGCAGCGGCAAATCGACCCTGCTCAATATGCTCACAGGGATCGATCACCCGAGTACGGGCACCGTTGTCATCAATGGCACCGACGTGCATACGCTAGGCGAGAGTGAGCTGGCGAGCTGGCGCGGAAAGAACGTCGGGATCGTATTCCAGTTTTTTCAACTTATCCCGACCCTTACCGTTCTTGAGAATGTATTGCTGGCGATGGATTTCGTGAACGTCATTCCGAAAAACGAACGCCGGCAACGCGCCGAGATGTTGCTTGAACAAGTGGGTATCGGCCAACAGGGCCACAAGCTGCCAGCGGCCCTATCCGGCGGCGAACAACAGCGTGCGGCTATTGCACGAGCCCTGGCGAACAATCCTCCCATCCTGGTTGCGGATGAGCCGACCGGTAACCTGGACAGTCATACGACCGAGGTTATCCAGAATTTGTTCAGGGAGTTGGTCGACGCGGGGAAAACCGTCATTGTCGTGACCCACGACACGGCCGCCAGCGCCAAATTTGAGCGCGTCATAACGCTCAAGGACGGTATGGTCGAGAGCGACCAAGGGCGATCCATCCACCAGCGAGATGCACCGCCATGAACATGACGCTCAAAAAGGCCTTTAGCGATTTACGCTGCGCCCCAGGCCGAACCCTACTGGTCATCCTGGCGCTCGCGATAGGCTTGTGGGGTGTGGGCGGGATTCAAGTGTCGTACACCATCCTGACCCGTGATCTGAACGAGAACTTCATCAAAACACGCCCGGCGCACGCCATCCTCACCTCGAAAGACTTCGGGCGGCTGGACCTAAACGCTCTCCGCCGCAGACCCGGAATCGAAAGCGCGGAATTCCGCGACTTGTCCATGCAGAGAATCGAGGTCTATCCTAACGATTGGATCACGCTGTGGCTGTTTGGTGTCGAGGACTTCAATAAACCCGAGATGGCGCTCCTTTACGGTGAGAAAGGCGAGAAGGTTCCCGCGCCGGGGAGCATGTTGATCGAACGTGACGGCCGTTTGATATCCAATCTCGATGTCGGCTCGCGTGCGCGAGTACGTGCGGGGCAGCGCGTGCTCGAAGTACCTATTACAGGAATCAGCTTCGATCCGGCCCAGGCGCCCGCGACGCAGGACCATTTCATCTATGCCTACGTCGGTAAACAGACCTATGCCGACATCACCGGCGAACCAGCTAATCAGAGGCTGCTATTGCGCCTGAATAATGTACAAACAAAAGAAGAGGTACAAGTTGCGGTCGATAGCCTCCTTGAGCATTTCCAGTCTCGGGGTATTCGCATTGCTTCCGCAAACATTCCAAAATTCAATGAGCATCCCCATCAGTGGCAACTCAACACGCTGCTATTTCTGCAAGGGAGCATTGGCCTGCTGGCGTTTCTGATGGGTGCCGTGCTGGTTTCACAGCTTATGGCCTCGATTCTGGCCAAGCAGGTGCGCCAAATCGGCATACTCAAGGCCATCGGCGCCTCGCGGCGGAAGGTGCTGAAAATCTATCTAACTATGGTAGTCGTGCTTGGTATTTCCGCCGGGGTCATCGCGATACCGTTGGCCGTGGCATCGGGCTACGCATTTTCATACTTTGTGGCCGGGAAACTCAATTTCGAGATACTCACCCGACATTTGCCAGTACATTTGTATCTTGCCCTCATTGCCACCAGCTTGTTGCTGCCGATCATGCTGTCGTTGCCTGCCGTCATGAAGGGAATCAACGTATCTGTGCACGACGCGTTGAGCGATTACGGGATATCGCCAAACGCCATGGGCGCGACCGCGGAGAAGGTTTCGGCATCGTGGATGTCACTCGGGTTGCTATTGGCCGTCAGAAACAGCCTGCGGCAGAAGAAGCGCCTGGCAATCACCGTGGCGACGATGGCGCTGGGTGTCGCCATCTTCAGCACCGGCTTCAATGTGCGCGCGTCCCTGGAGATGTCGCTGGAAGATCTCAATAACAGCATGAAACACGACGTGCAGGTGGTCTTGAAAGACCAGATACCACGTGACCGTGCCGTATCGGCCTTCAGTGCGATCAAAAATGTGGACCGAATCGAGACCTGGAACGGAGGCCGCGGCGAGCTGCAATCGCGGATTGTTGCGACGAGCAGCGGGGTGGGCATAGTCGCTCTGCCGCATGACACTGACCTGTTCAGACCTAGAATTACCGCTGGGCGCTGGCTGCAGGGATCCCAGGCGCCAGAAGTCGTGATGAACCGGCAGGCGATGGAGCTGTACGGGAACCCCACCGTTGGCAGCAGTCTGCCACTGGATATCGGCGGTAATATACTCATGGTCAAGCTGGTTGGCGTCATTGAGGAGCTGGAAAAATCCAAGGTCTATATCGATCAGGTTCTCTACGATGCGTTTGCCAATCCGAATCACTACATCAACAGCCTGATGTTTGTTTCCAAGGAGAAAGGCTACGACAAAGTGATGGCTTTGAAAGGCGATATCGAAGCAGCGATCGCACCATCCGACCTCAACATTCTTTACGTGATGTCGCAGGCGGAACGGGTGAAGATCATCTACGACCACCTCAACATTATCCTGACGACCATCGTCTTTCTGTCGCTGTTGGTGCTGGTGGTCAGCGCGCTGGGCATGGCCTCGGCAACGAGCATCAGTATCCTGGAGAGAACCCGCGAAATCGGCGTACTCCGGGCGATCGGCGCTACCCCGGCAATGATATTTCAGCAGTTCGTCACCGAGGGCACGATTGTCAGCGCTGCCAGCGTACTGCTGGGACTGCTGTTGGCGTGGCCATTGAGCATGGTGGCGTCTGTCTTCTTCGGCAAGCTGATGCTAGGCGAAGGTGCGGCACTGCGCTATGCGTTTAGCGGCGAAGGGTTCGCGATTACGCTGGTGACGACTTTGATATTCGGATGGCTGGCGAGCCGCATCCCTGCGCGTCGCGCCATTCTGGTATCGACGCGCGATGCGCTGGCGTATGAGTAGTGACCGAGTTTTTGGTCACGCAATCAAAGCACGGAATAGCGGAGCTGACGAACAAGATATCTCTTTTTGGGTGAAGTGACCTGGCGTTAAGAGAAAAGATATGAACAGTCTTTATCCCGGCGATCATAGGCTTGAGACTGATCATCCGGGCCATCCGCATGATCACACTCATGGCGTGGTTGATCCTGCGCTGCTGACCACGGCAAGAGGGATGTGGGCTGTTAAGTGGTCCTTTCTGGGACTGCTTGCCACCGCTGTGTTTCAGTTGGGCATTGTCTGGCTTTCAAGCAGTGTCGCGCTTCTCGCGGATACCCTCCATAACTTTGGCGATGCAGCCACTGCCGTTCCCCTCTGGATCGCGTTTACGTTCGCTCGCAAGAAGCCTACAGACCGGTTCAGTTACGGCTTTGGGCGCGTCGAGGATCTCGCTGGAATCGTGATTGTCCTGGCCATCTTCATCAGTGGACTCGCGATTGGGTATGAGTCGATTCAACGACTACTCAACCCGCAGCCGGTTGATCTTCTATGGGCGGTGGTGATCGCCTCCGTGGTGGGTTTTATTGGAAACGAGGCGGTCGCGAGGTTCCGACTTAAAGTCGGGCAAGAAATCGGCAGTGCCGCTCTGATTGCCGAAGGTCATCATGCAAGGATAGACAGCCTGACCAGTTTGGGCGTCCTGCTTGGCGTGCTGGGCGCGTGGTTTGGCCTCCCATGGGCAGACCCTCTTGTCGGATTGACCATTACCCTGGTCATCTTCCGAGTTGGTGTGGAAGTAGGCAAGTCCGTGTTTGCTCGCCTGCTCGACGGGGTTGACCCTGAAGTCATCGATGAAATCAGGCATGCGGCGAACCATGTCGAAGGAGTCGAGGATATCACGGAGGTACGGGTCAGGTGGATCGGACATCGATTGTTGGCAGAGGTCAATGTCGCGGTGCGCTCAGACTTGACCGTTGCAAGGGGCCACGAAATCGCGACGGAGGTCCGGCATGAACTCCTCCATCATTTGCCTTATCTTTCGAACGCCACGATCCATATCGATCCTGCCAGCGCCTCAGGAGAAGTCCATCATGGTATATCGGGGCACACCCATGATGAGCTGCCGCTTCACTCCCATTAGATGGCGGGTGGTTGAGATTGAGCGTTGCGGGAACGGGGGGGGCATGAGCGGCTCAGGCAAACATGGTGGTTGATCCGCCGCTCAAAGGAGAGTGGGTGATCTTAAATCCGCCCGGCCATCCCAAGCTGGCGCTCGATCTTTTGGCGACAAAGGGATCGAGACTTCCCTACCGAGGTGCGACCTTCCTGCGACATCTGTTCGGCTCGATTGCTGTCGAGGAGACCTATGCCTGGAGCCAACCGGTACTGGCTCCTCTCGACGGGGTGGTCGTCGCCTGTAGTGATGGGACACCAGATAGGGAACGAATCAGCATGATCCGTGACTTGGTTACGCTTCTCTTGCTCCCTCCAAAGCCCGGATCGCCATTTGCGGCCTATGGTGGCAACTACGTCATCCTCAAGTGCGGAGACAAGTATCCCTTGATGGCGCACCTGCGATGTGGCTCCGTTCCGGTGAAAGTTGGAGATTCTGTGCTGGCTGGAGACCAGTTGGGAGAAGTGGGCAACTCCGGGTCTTCACTCCAGCCACATCTGCATTTCCAAGTGATGAACAGCGAAAACCCATTTCCTCTGTTCAGGAACTTAGTGCCATTCACGTTTCGTGAAGTCCGAAAGCGGGTAGGGCGGGAATGGAAGACTCTCTCGAATGCGGAGTTGAGTAATGGCGATCATCTTCGTTTGTGAGCCGCCCAACGGCTTCTTCCATTCAGGCCTTCTTTCCAGAGTCCTCAATCAAAATCCATGGGCCGTCGCGAAGACCGTTTAGCCTTAACGGGCCATTCCTTCTAGCTCACTCGCGTACGACCTCGGAGACTTACCGATCAGACCAATGCGAAACCTCCTTGCATGTCTGTCGCCTTGACTCATCAAGAACGGTTGTTATGTTCCTCCAGAGGGAGAAGCGTTACGGCATGATGTTCCCCCATTCCTACCGGCTGATATATCAAGGAGGGCAGTTGTGAGCACAGCCGACATTCGTGAAGCGGTCAAACAGAAGTATGGACAAGCCGCTCGTCGGGTTAGGGAAGGGGGAGCTTCGTGTTGCAGTTCGGTGCTCGATCCCGCCAAGCTCGATCCCATCATCTCCAATTTGTATGCCCGCCATGAGACGGAAGGGTTACCGGCTCAGGCTCTCGAAGCTTCGTTGGGCTGTGGGAATCCGACCGCTCTGGCTGAACTGCGTTCCGGCGAAGTCGTGCTTGATCTTGGATCAGGAGGCGGCATCGACGTGCTGCTCTCGGCCAAACGAGTCGGACCAACCGGTAAAGTATTCGGGCTCGACATGACCGACGAGATGTTGGCTCTGGCCCGGGAGAATCAAGCCAAAGCCGGCGTCTCCAATGTCGAATTTCTGAAGGGCGAGATTGAGCGGATTCCGCTTCCCGATCAGTCGGTAGACGTCATTATCTCTAACTGTGTGATCAATCTGTCCGGTGACAAGGAGCGCGTCTTGGCGGAAGCTTTCCGTGTGCTTCGTCCAGGAGGACGATTTGCGGTATCCGACATCGTCGTGCGGGCCTCCATGCCGGCGGAGATTAAGAAGAGCATGGAACTCTGGGCAGGCTGCGTGGCGGGTGCCTTGGAGGAGGAGGAGTACCGCTCTCTGCTTGCGCAAGCTGGCTTCCAGGACATTGTCGTCGAACCCACGCGGATCTACCATGCCGAAGATGTCAGGGAGTTTCTCTCGGGAACAGACAGAGACATCGCGAGCATCGCACAGGAGGTGGACGGCATATTCATGAGCGCGTTTGTGCGTGCCGTGAAGCCAGCCCGTCTGGGATAAGGGAGGAGAGTCAGGGTTGGGGTCATCCGAAGGACCTCAACCCGCACAGCTTTCACAGATATAGATCAAGTCTCCACATAGTTAGCTCAGGCATTGTGGCCTATCTCTACAGACGACAGACTCTAGGCTGTTGCCTCTTGACCCCTTGACGACTCCGGTAATCCCCAGCTTGCCTTCTGATTACTGTGCCACCCTTTAGTTACGGCAGCCTTCTGGAAAATAGTTCGTGGCGTGCTCCTTGCTCATGTTCATTGCAAAACGGAGCAGAGACTGAGGAGCCATCGGTGTTGTGCGAGACGGATCCTGGGAACCGGCCGTAAGCCTGACATTGGGAGTGCATATTCTGTAAGCGTGGTGCGCAAGAGTCGCACATGGATGGAATAAAACAGGGGGGAACCATGAAGCTTGATGAAAAGATCAAAGAACTCATCGCGGTTGGCGCATCGATCACGGCCAACTGTCAGCCCTGCTTGCAGTATCACTTGAGCGAAGCCCGGAAAAGCGGAGCCGACGAACAAGACATTATGGAAGCGATCGACGTTGGAAAGATGGTCCGGAGGGGTGCCGCAGCGAAGATGGATAAATTTGCGGCGACGATTAGCCAAGCCGCTGCCTCAGCGGTGAGCACATCGAGCGAGGGTTGTGGATGATTTGTATCATGTCCTTCGCAGGCTAGCGAAGGATCTCTCCATAGCGTCAGTGAGGGAAATGCCTGCTCATGGGCTGGGTGGTGTTGAAGCGATATGATTGTCCACGGAACATGCGTGTAGCCTCACACGTTTCCTGAGAGGAGATCGCGCCATGGCCACTGCGTTACTCCGAGAGGTCGACAAGGTTGAGATTCTCACTGTGCTGGACAACACCATCGACATGCTCTTGGCCGGCACCCCGCATGCCAAGCGTTTCCCTCTCCTCCCTGATGCCGTCTCACGAGAGATTCTCGTGGCGGAGCATGGCTTTGCCGCGCTGGTGACCGTTTCCAGTGGCAATACGTCAGAATCCCTGCTGTTTGACGCAGGTCTAAGCAAGAACGGGCTCATGCACAACATGGATGTACTGGAGGTGCGGCCCAAAGATCTCCGCGCGATCGTGTTGAGCCACGGGCACGCGGACCACACTCAAGGATTGATGGGCATGGTCGAACGCCTGGGAACGCGCAAGATGCCCCTGCTTCTCCATCCGGATGCTTTCCTCGAACGGAAACTCGTGTTACCGGATGGCCACGAACTCAATCTTCCCCCTCCCGACCGGCGTGTGCTGTCTCACGAGGGCATTGAGGTGATTGAAGAGCGGGGACCGTCGTATCTCTTGGGCAACTTGGTTTTGGTGACAGGCCAGATCCATCGAGGGACTTCGTTCGAGCGAGGCTTTCCGATCCACTATGCCCGCATTGCAGACCAGTGGCAGCAAGACCCCTTGATTCACGACGACCAAGCAGTGGTGATGCAGGTCAAAGGCAAGGGCCTGGTGATCCTCACCGGCTGTGGACACGCCGGGGCCGTCAACACCATTCGCCAGGCTCAGCAACTGACGGGAATTCAAAAAGTATATGCGGCGATCGGGGGCTTTCATCTCACCGGCGCCCTCTTTGAGCCGATCATTCCGCCCACCATCGCGGCGCTCAAAGAAATCAGCCCGGCGCTGATTGTGCCGGCACATTGCACCGGATGGAAAGCGACCCATGCCCTTGCCCGCGAACTACCCGATGCATTTGTCCCCAACAGCGTCGGCACCCGCATCATGCTGTAGCCTGTATTATCATGATGGTTCGTCGCGAAATCGCTAAGCGCGCGCTCCTCGTGAAGTGTATTTCGTTCGTAAGCGAAGCGATTGAAGCGGAGGAGGTTGACATGCGACCGAGGAAAACCAGCACCGTGTTTGTGGTGCTCGCGCTGCTTGTCGCATTGATGGGATTGCCGGTCTTCGACGGGTGGAGCATGGGGTCGCGAGTTCCGACGGTCGGCATGCAGGCGGAGGATTTCAGTCTGATCGACTTGGATGGCAAGTCGCAGAGCCTGAGCCACTATCGCGGCAAGATCGTGCTCATGAACTTCTGGGCCACTTGGTGCAAGTCCTGCACGACCGAAATGCCGGCCATGCAAACCAGCTTCGACAAGCTCCGTGACAAAGGTTTTGTGGTGCTCGCGATCAATGAGTTGGAAGATGATACAAAAGTACGAGAGCACATCAAACAGCACGGCTATACGTACCCGGTCGTCATGGATCGCGACAATAAAGTGGCCAATCAGTTCGGCGTGTTTGGGTTACCCGTCAGTGTCTTTATCGACGAGAAGGGTGTGGTGTAGGGGTACATCAAGGGCGGGCTGCTCACCAAACAGAAGATCCAGGAGGTAGTTGATCGGCTTCAGTCCCCCAGCCACGGTTAAAGCGACACCGCTACGATTGGGGCCCATGAAGAGCGTGCTTGAGCGACTGGCCGATGGAGTATTGGCATTATGGCTGCACTGCCCCGCTTAACTTGGGGACAGGTCGTTTCCCGTTTGTGACCATCCTTTTTGTAAAGAATTCGGTCGCTTCCGAGGCTCCACTTCTAAAGAGATATCTGGCAACACTCGCCCGCTATTCTGTTACAAGGTTCACGACCGTCTCTCACCCCCATCATTTGGACAGACTTCACTGTGTTTTCGGCATATTTCCTGACGCATTCCTCGTCCAAAAATTAAGCGGGGCACAACACACTCCCATGGCTGCAATAGCGGGTTGTGTCTTCTGCTAGATGTCCTCCACGAGAGCCCTGACAAAATCGTTTGCGGGAAGAGCGCGTAGCTGACGTAGCTCGCCTACTTGAACAATCTGCCCTTTCTCCATGATCGCAATATGATCCCCGAGGCTGGCTGCTTCCCGTGGGTCATGCGTGACGTACAGCGCCGTCCCCTCCCGTTCCTTCAGGATTTGCCGGAACATTCTGAGGAGGTCACGCTTGAGGATCACGTCAAGATTAGACGCGGGCTCGTCAAGGAGGATAGCGTCTGGATCCAGGACCAGGGCTCGCGCGATCGCGACACGCTGTCTCTCGCCGCCCGAAAGTGCCGTTGGATACCGGTGTTCCATGCCAGCGAGACCTACGTGCCGGAGCGCATTTGTGATCCGGAGATCTTTCTCTTCTCTCGGGAGCTTTTTCGAGCCGAGAACGAAGTTGAGATTGCCACTCACCGTGAGATGAGGCCAGAGAGCCAGATCTTGAAATACCACAGCGAGACCGCGCTCCTCCGGGAGACAAATGATGCGCCCGTGTTCACTCACGGTCTCTCCCCGGAGACGTATCACACCGCGGTCCGGCGCTGTCAAACCGAGGATCAGCCTTAGCACGCTGGATTTCCCGCATCCAGAGGGGCCCAGCAGGGCCAATATTTCCCCCTCAGGGACAGAGAGTGTCAGGCCGGAAAGCACTGGGCGGCCTCCGTAGCACAACCAAATGTCTTCAAGGTCGATGAGTGCACTCACCGCGGTCTTCCTCGAAGAAGGAGGGCGGCTCCCGCGCCGAGCGCGCCAACCGTGAGGAGGATGTGGAGCAGGGCGAGTGCTGCTACCACAGCTTCCGGGCCATTCGCCTCCAGCGTAAAGATACGGATCGTCAGGGTTTCCATGCCGGGCGGATAGAATAGGATGACCGTGTCCAGATCGCGCAAGCAGAACACCAGGGCAAGCAACCATGCCGCAACGACGCCTCGCCAATGCATTGGCAGCAAGATCTGGGTCATCCGTCGAAAGAAGCCTGCGCCGAATGCGGCCGCCGACTCTTCCAGATGAGGAGAACTCTGGGCAATCGTCGCAGCGAGGGTGCGGATGCCGATGACCCCATACCGGGCGATGAGACCGAGAATCACGATGACCATACTTCCATACACGAACTGGGTCGCTGGATGGCTCCACACAGCGATGAGGCCCACACCGAGTACGGATGCGGGCGCGACGAACGCCAGGACGGCAATGGCATCGCAATAGCGGGAGCCGCGCGTCTTCCGTGCGACAGCGCGACCTGCCACGAGTCCGATCATCACAATCACGGTCGCGGAGATGCTCCCGAACAGTAAGCTGTACCCCGGACTAGACCCGATCCACTGGAAGACTGCGGGAAAGCCGCCGTCGCTCGCACGAACCGCCAGGGCCATAAGGGGTGTGATACTGAAGAGTGCGAGGAACCAGCAGACGGGGCTCATGAGGGGCTTCCAGGATTTGAGCGGCATCGTCCATGCTTCTATGGAATGGAGGCCAAACACTTCAAACGACCGCTCGCCCAGGAACCGTCGCTCGATCAACAAGAGAATCAGCGAAAGCCCAAGCAGGGGTAACACGAGCGCGAACGCTTCGCCGGGATCATATTGCATGCCGCTGAGGCGCGCCAAAATTGCCGCCGGATAATTCGGCACACGCAAAAACATCGGCACCGCCAACTCGCTGAAGGCGAGCGCGAACACGACGAGGGCTGCGGTCGCCACGGCCGGCCAGATGAGTGGCAGTAGAATATGGGTCACCACCCGCCACGGCGGAGCGACCAGACGAGCCGCTTCTTCCAAGGTCTGATCAATGCCTTGTAAGCCGATCGCGACAAACATTGTGACAATGGGTGCAAAATTTAGAGAGAGCACGGCGACGGCCCCGAACGGGCTAAACAGCACCGCCGCCGTTCTTTCATTGCCAACGAACCCTTGGTGACCAAGTAGGTAGAACCAGCCAAGGGCGAGCAGAAAAGGGGGCACGAAGATGGGGAAGGCATAGAGGAGCAGTGCCAACGATCGGCCAGCAACATCTGTCTTACCGAGAAGCACCCCCATGGGTACGCCCACTAGGAGGGAGAGGACGGTCACCGCAAGAGCGAGACCGAAGGAGTCCAGAAACAATCTCTGGAGGCGAAATGAGGTTACTATCGCAAGGCTCTGGGACATAGCCTTCGGGCCGCCGACCACCAGTTCGCCGACAAGGAAGAGGAATGGCACCAGCGCCACGAGGCAAAGCACAACGCCCACACTGTAAAGTGCAAGAGGTTCTTCGAGTCGCTTGAGAGAAGTTCTCACAGACCGACCCAATTCCGGAGCCATGGCTGGATGCGCTCTATCTCCGAGGTCACTCGGGAGTAGTCCGCAGGCATCATGCGCAGAGCACTCACGGGGCGAACGTGCGCCGGGGTAGGCACCGTGCTGCGCAAAGGCATGTGGCCGGCGGTCCCTGCCATGCGCGCCTCGACGTCAGGACTGAGCAGGTAGTCGATCAGTTTTCGCCCGTTTTGCGGGTGCGGTCCGCCACGAATCAGAACGACAGCCGTCGGCATGACGAGGGTGCCGAGCGTGTCTTGGTCTGGATAGACAACCTCCACAGCCACTCCCGCGTTCAGCGCATCTGTTGCATCATCGCTATCAAGAAGCCCGAAGGCCGATTCGCCGGCAATGACGAGTCTTTTGACCTCTCCGTTCGAGCTGGCAATCCGTACGTTGTTTGCCTTCACCTGCTCCAAAAATCTTCCTGCCCGCGCTTCTCCCCAGGTAGCAAAGAGTGCAGCGACGTGCATGGTTGTTGTGCCAAAGAGCGGATTGGCCATGGCTGCTTGCCCTTTCCACCGAGGATTCGCGAGGTCCTCGATGGACCGGGGTGTGTCCTGCGAAGGGACCCGATGTTTATTAACAAGTAGCACACGCGCTCGGGCAGCGAAGCCGGTCCATGTGCCATCGGCGGCCTTGAAGGAAGGCGGGATCGCGGTGGCGCTTGGAGAAATATACGCCTCGACGAGGCCATGGTTGATGAGGACAAATGGGCGAACTGGATCCCCGGACCAGAAAACATCTGTGCGGGGACTCCGCGCTTCTGCGATGAGGCGGTTGAGGACCCCGGTGCTCTTTGTCTCCTCGGTATCGAATACCGCGCGGACTGCAATCCCGGTCTCGCGCTCGAAGGCGCGGAAGATCGGTTCGGAAAACACCTGATCCACGGATGTGTAGACGACAACTTCTTGGGCTCCTCCTCGGCTGCAGCTTAGAAGGCCTGATGCCAGTAATCCCAAGAGGACCACGACGAGAATCCGTTGCATTGATTTCCTCTAACGATTGACGATGATTGCCTGAGTGGCAGGTTGGCGGCCTGTACAGAGCCCATCTGACTGGTCCGAGCAAACTTGCAGTGAGGAAAGCGAACCTGCTGGTTGTGACCCTAAAGTGCCACGATTCCAATTGAGGGCCTTAGTCCTCACGATGGCCTCTCTTTACTGTAAAGGGCTCACCCGGAGATCATCGAAATACGTCACCGAGTCGGCCTTGGTCCACAGTCCCACCTTGCCTGCTTCTTCGAAGGTCCGGTCATCGGCCTTCAACAGGAGCGTGCCGTCGAAACGCACTTCCATGTGGCTACCCTTAATTGTGAGCGTGAGGTCGTGCCATTCGCCATGCGGCACGTTTACATTGGCCCCCATAAGTTGCTTGCGACTGCCACCTACGACCTTGTAGAGCCTCACGTTGTCTTCAAGGGCATTCGCACGGACCACATAGTAGTTGTCTTTGTCCTTGAACCGCGCTACGAGACCGGCCGCTTGGTCCACCTTCCCTGAAACCGTCTTAAACTTCACGGAGATCTCAATATCCTTAACCGTGAACTTGTCGTAGACGCAGACGGGAAAGCGGTAGTCGGTCTGATCGGCGCTTGCTTGGGCCAGCACGGTGCCTCCAGTAGGAGCCGTGGGATCTTCCTGGATCACCCAGGAGACCGAGCCGCCACCACCAGTCAGGGCAGTCGAAAAGCCGGGAGGGACCCTCCCTCTCTCAAAGCTGTCGAATGTGAAAGTGATCCCATGGGGAGGTAGCAGTTCCTCCTTCGTAGGTGGAGGATCATCCCCTTGTTGCGCCATCGTGGGGATGGGAAAGCCGGAGAATGTCACCAACGTTACGATTCCCATGACGATGAAACGCGACCAGTCATGTCGATTCCTGCGCATCTGCTTCTCCTTCCCCTAAGGCCGTGTCGGTCACCTGTCAGCCTCCTGCGACTGGCGTGAAAGCGCCGCATGCATCGCTTGAAAGAGGGCCACGCCATGTGACTCCAGTTCTTGATCCGAAAGCTTCTCAAGGAGCCATCCCTTGAGAATGACATCAAGGCCTGCAACCTCTGGTCGCGCGTAACGGCCATCTCTCAGGTCAATTTCATGGACTATCTCAGCGATCGCTTGTAGCGCTGGGTCGGATAGGCCGAACCGAAGCAGCATTGTCTCAAAGGTACAACGATTCCCTTCATGTCCGAATTCAGCCCCCCGCATATCAAACCGCACTTCATCGGGATCAGGCTGGGTGGAATAGCGGATGACAGCGGTCGGATCGATGAATCGTCGGATCAACCACGCACAGGCCAGGCGATCGACATGCGGGCGGGGCCTGGTAACCCATCGCCGATCTCGAAACGCTGCGAGTGCAGCGACGGGCACCGTTTTGATAACGGGGTTCTCCTGGGATAAGCTTTGCTTCAGGTGACGCAGCCGCGAGGCCACGTGGACCCCATAGGGGGAGTCGAAAAAGTCCAGCCGGGTCACGTTCTCATACCCTTGCTCAAGTTTCATGAGCTTCTTGCTGATCAGAAGGAGGTTTTTCCGTTCTGATCGTGCGCGAAGGCTTTTCTCCAGAGCGGCGATCTGCTGATCAAGCTGCTCATACTTCTCCTTGCACGCGTTGTGAAACAGCTTAATCATCTCCGACTCAGACATGCTTTCAAACCGGTCGACGTTCATCACGATGGCGTCCCCCTTCGCCTGTTGAACCTCCTGGGCAAGCCATTGAAAAGCTTCCCTGCAATCCTCGCGATCGGGCAGAACATAGAGGCTATTTTTCAAAACAACGGCTCCCAACCGCTGGAGTCGGCGCCATAACCCAACACGAGTGCTAGACCCCGACTGTGACAACAGGGAATACGAGAAGACAAGCCAAGTCATTATTGGCACTGTAGCAGATGTTGCTTATAATTAAAACACACGTTACAGTAAATGAATTCGGAGAGTCGAAGGAGTCCTATGAACCGAGCCTCTCCCAGCGCCCGGGGATAAGCTAATGACCTGGATAGCAACTGGGGGGCGCCAGGCCCTTAGTAATATTTTGAGTCTGATAGCGTTCCTAGCGGTGACCGTCTGGGCAACTCCGTCCGAGGCCGTCCGTCCCTTTGTGACGGATGATGCCCGCATCGTGTACAAGGGCCAGCTCGAGACAGAATCCTTTGTCGGTGCAGAGCTCATCAGGGGACAAACCCCCGCGTTTACCCTAGGGACGCTGGAGGCCATGGCTGTGACAGATTGGTTGCAAATCACTGCTGGTGGTATCGGCCAAGAGTACCACGACAAACGCTTCACCGTCTTACAGGATCTGGTCTTCCAGCCCAAGATCCTGGTGCATCGGTCATTCGGACTTATCCCCTCTGTAACCGTCGCCCCGAGCCTCCTGATCCCTACAAGCGGGAATCGGCAGCTGTGGAATTCGTTTACTATGGCACATATTAGCTGGTTCCTGTTCACGCCGGAGGGCAGCCCAGACCCCTACGATAACGGGCTGGCGATTCATTTGAACATTGGCACCAAGTCGCAGTATGACGCGGGCCTTGGGGGCCGGTACACCAGCAAGCTTTACTGGGCAGGGGGTTTTGAAGTGATCACCTTTACCCGCGAGATTCGCTTCCTCGCAGAAGCCTTCAACGGCGATCCATTTAGTTTCCAAGATGAGTTCCCAGCGGTTCAGGCGGGTTTCCGTTGGTATAAAACCCCGGACGTGCAGTGGGACTTTGTGTGGAGAGGATCTCGCACTGGGAGCGGAGAGAGCCACAAGGTTTGGGACAACAGCATACAAATCGGGCTCCGAGTTCTCTTCGACGTCTTTAAGTGACGGGCCCAATGTTCTCGATTGCCAGTACTGACTTCATGAGCCCAGATGTTGCAGGTTATGTTTTGGGCGGCTTGCTTCGGGGCTGGAGAGGCCATGGTCACTTCCTGGGATCCGTGATGGGCGCCTTCGGCACCCTCTTCGATGTGGGCCATGCTGCAGGACCGATTTTGGCAGGGCTGCTGATTGGGTTCTGGGGTGGCCAGAACTTTCGGGCTTCTTTTGGATTGATCGCGACCCGCTTGCTCATAACGGCTCTGGCATTCCAGCTTGGTGTCAAAAGCCAGGCGCCACCAGTGACCGCACACCAATTGTAAAGGAGAACTCAAAATGAACCATATCACCCCCAAAGACTCAACCTGTGTAGGACTTCATAAGATCGCCGGGTGGCTAAAGGATCTATGTTCTCTTTCCTTCAAGAACGCAACCGTGCTTTTCGTCTTCTTGCTACTCAGTGATGCGTCTGTCGCCAGCTTGGCTCAGGACGCCGGAACTCATAACAAATCCCCGAAGGCGGTTCGAGCTTTCATTACGAACTTCGATGGGGATGGTGTTTCGGTGGTAGACCCTGAACACGGGCGCTTGATAGCCCATATCAAAACAGGTGCCAAACCGCACGGAGTGGCCATCGCGCCTGATGGCACGGCTGTTTTTGTTTCTAATGAAGGCGATGGTACGGTGTCGTTCATCGATCCCGCAAAGAACGAAGTGGTAGGGAACATTGAGGTGGGCCGAGCCCCTCATCAGATTGCCGTATCGGCCGACGGCCGCTACCTTTTTGTGGCGCTCAACCAAGCTGACGCGATAGCCGTCGTCGAGGTGGCTAAAAGAGAGGTGATCAAGGTGGTAGCGATCGGGCGCAACCCCCACATTGCCCTGCGCAGTCCTGACGGGAAGACGATCTATGTGACGAGCGAAGGTGACATGAAGCTCGTGGCACTCAACCCGGTAACGTGGCAGGTCACCAGCGAGACTTCCCTCCTAGCGTTTCCTCGCGTGGTGGTCGTTGCCCCAAACGGGAAGAAGGTTTACCAGACCATCCGGTGGCTGAACGGGGCATTGATTATCGATCCTGCCAAGAATCAGGTCATAGACCGTATCGCCCTATGTGAGCCCAAGTTTGCGGTTGAGGGCAAAGATGCACATGGACTGGCCCTTACCCCAGATGGGACACAACTTTGGCTGTCTACCCAGACTACCAACGACGTGACCATCATGGATACGAACGACCACAAGATCCTTAGCCGTGTCTTGGTTGGTCGTGACCCCAACTGGATCGGGTTCACACCGAATGGGGATCTGGCGGTGGTGAGCAATACAGGCTCGAATGACGTGACAGTCATAGATGTGGTGAAGCAGAAGGTGGTCGCGACAGTCAAAGTTGGTTCCTCTCCTAAGAGGCTTGCCGTGGGAGCCATATTCACAGGTGAAGGTTAGGAGTGACCGGAAGGAGGAATCCGTATGAACCCGGTCGGAAGTGAGAAGAATTTCCTCATTCGGTTGCTTTCTCATGCTCGATGGAGTGTTGCCCCTGTGGGTGAGCCACGCGATAAGTTCGTATTGGTTGTGACCCTGATCACCTCGGTGAAGTGGCCGCCTTCCGACTGTCGCATTTCTCAACAGTCATTCCTTAGGCAGATGGACTGGAATGCCCCATCGGCTTTGTGGTCGCCACAGTCTTCATGAGCCTTCTTACATGGTCTCTTGAGAAATGAACTCCGCTCTCCGTCTGACTCGATCAGCCCTGTGGCATGGTCCCTGCTCCTTCAGAGCGTGGGGATCAAAAAACCAAATAGACCAGGTCAATCTGAAAAAGCAGAATATCTCAATTTCTTTGGCACCGTCGTCTATTGGGAGCAGCGCAGCACCGACAAATCGTTCGACCGCAAGCCTGCCACATCCTCTATGACGGTTGAGCGTTTCATCGCTGATCTCGACGAGCTGGTCGATGTGGTGCACAAGCGCTTCGGCAGGGAAAAGGTCGCGGCCTATGCCTGCACACCGGGACACACGAAGCAATCACGAAGACGGAAAGAGAGGGGAACGATGAATGCAAAGTGGACTTGCGCGGCGTGTGATAAAGCCACGCTCAAGGCAGCGAACGCACCGGCGGCCAATTCTGCAAACGCGCCCGTCACACTGAGCGCCGCGGCGCCCGCCACGGTCGGTTTTGACCAAAGCCTTCTCGCGCCGCTCTACAGCGCCGTGCATCGCATGGTCGATGAAGGCGAAGCCGCCGGGGTCATGACGATGCTGGTGCGCCACGGCAAGATCGTGAACTACGATGCGTACGGCAAGGACAGCATCGCGAAGGGCACGCCGCTCACACGCGACCGCATCTTCCGCCTGTTTTCGCAGACCAAACCCGTCACCGGCGTTGCGATGATGATCCTGTATGAACAGGGCAGGTGGCAGTTGAAAGACCCGGTGTCGAAGTACATCCCGGAATTTGCGCATCTGAGGGTCTTTGCTGGCCAGGACAAGGACGGCAAGCCGATTCTCGAAGACCCGAAGCAGCCGCCGACGATGGCCATGCTCATGACCCATACTGCGGGCCTCGGTTACGGCCTGGAAAATGAGACCTATGTCGATTACGTCGATCAGCAGTTTCAAAAGCAGGGGGTTCTGCATTCAAACAGTTTGCATGAGGCGGTCACGAAGATCGCCGGCATTCCCTTGCTGTATCAGCCCGGTACCAGGTGGTGGTATTCCGCCGCAGTAGACATCCAGGGGTACATCGTCGAAACACTCTCCGGCCAGCGGTTAGGGGATTTCCTTGCCCCGTATCTGTTTGCGCCGCTGGACATGAAGGATACGGGGTTTTACGCTGCGGGTGACAAGGCTGCACGCCTCGCGTCCGTCTACTACTTCGATTCCGAGAGCAAGAAATTGATCGAGCTGACGCACGCCACAGATCCGCAGGCCAGGGATTTCACGAAACAGCCCTCAATGGATTTGGGCGGCGGCGGTGACGGTGGAGGCGGCGGTGGATTGCTGTCCACGATCGACGACTACGCGCGCTTCTGTCAGATGATCCTGAACGGCGGCATCTACAATGGCGTGCGCATCCTCGCTCCCGAGTCGGTTGCGTTGATGCAGACGGATCACCTCCCGGCAACCGTGATACCTGAAGCAAGCGGTGGTTTCCCGGCCATCGGCGGCCCGGCGCTCGGCTTTGGCCTGGATTTCGGCATC
>Ga0315281_10005450_pt1 | contig 18203 bp, 14 predicted proteins | sample YL17G07_0_MG_FD_204540 | JGI IMG/M metagenome (GOLD analysis project Ga0315281, IMG submission 204540) | Sediment microbial communities from Yellowstone Lake, YNP, Wyoming, USA - YL17G07_0 | ecosystem: Environmental > Aquatic > Freshwater > Lake > Sediment | place: USA: Wyoming | collected...
CTGACACAAGAGCCGCTTGCTTCCAATTATTAACCTTTGATTTGTAAGTGGAATTAGGGGCGCACGGCCCCTAGGCGGTGGCGCCCATTCAACTTGAACCGGCACCGGCGGTGCAGCCGTAGCAGTGTTGGTCCCCGCGGATGGCGCGGGTGGCAAGGGCGGCCGGGTCGTCCAGGTCCTGGATGCGGGCGCCGCCCTCCACCGGAAGCTCCAGCATCTGGTTGAAGTCGCAATCGTACAGGCGGCCGTCCCAGCCGACGGAGAGCAGGGTGCGGCACATCACGGCCCCGGCGGCGGCGGGGTTGAACGCGCAGACGAGCTTCTCCAGGTAATCCTCCAGGTTGCCGCTGGCCTGCAAGTAGTCCAGGAAGCGCGCAATGGGCAGGTTGGCGAGGGTGTACAGCCGATTGAAGACGATGCCGTGCCGCGCGGCCAGCACCCGCTTGTAGTCCGCTTCCAGCGCCGCCTGGTCGGCTGGCAGAAACGCTCCCGCGGGGTTGTACACCAGGTCCAGCTCCAGCCCGCCGCCCGCCTGGCCGTATCCAAGTGCGTTGAGACGCTGGAGCGCCGCGACGGACTTGGCGAAGACGCCCTGGCCGCGCTGCCGGTCGGTAAAGCCCGCCTCGTAGTAGGGCAGGGAGCAGATGACGCGCACGCCCTGGTCCCGGAAGAATTCCGGCAATTCGGCAAAGCGCGCATTGGCGGAGAGGATGGTGAGGTTGCTGCGCACGATCACCGCGCGCCCCAGCGCCCGCGCGCGCTCCACGAACCAGCGGAAGTGGGGGTTCATCTCCGGCGCGCCGCCGGTCAGGTCCACGGTGGGAATGGCCGTGCGCTCCAGCAGGCGCAGGCAGGCCTGGAACACCTCCCGCGGCATCGCCTCCGTGCGCTCCGGCCCGGCGTCCACGTGGCAATGCTTGCAGGTCTGGTTGCAGACCTTGCCCACGTTGACCTGCAACACCTCGATGCCCTGGGCGCGCAAGGGAGCCAGCCCCGCGCGCTCCAGCCGGGCGGCGAAGGGCTCCAGCGCCGCGAGCCGCTCCGAGCCACGCCGGAGCAACTCCAACTGCCGCTGCGGGGAGGCCAGGGCGGGATCCCGCCGCCGCAAGGTAACCGCTGCCGAATTCATGCGCCGCTCCGCCTGGCTCCGATCACATGGACACGCTCTTGACCTTGTTCATCATCTGCACGGCATGAACCAGGGAAGAGCCGCCCCGGATCGCCGCCGCCACGTGCACCGCCTCCATCATCTGCCGCTCGTCCGCGCCGCTCTCCAGCGAGCCGGTCGTGTAGGCGTCAATGCAGTAGGCGCATTGTACCGCATGGGCGACCGCCAGGGCGATCAGCGCCTTCTCCCGCTTGGTCAAGGCCCCTTCGGCGAACACGGCGTTGTACCAATCGAAGAACTTGTCGCCCAGCTTCTCGCCGAACTCGCGGATGTTGCCGAAGCGCTTCAGGTCGGCGGGATCGTAGTAGGTCTTGGTCATGGAGACTCCTCGCAGCATTGCATGGCGGCGCCCAGGGCTTGCGCTCCCGGCCGCAAACGGGGCCGATCAGGGAAGCCCGGGCCGCAGCCGTCCCGGGCCCGCCGCACGGAGGCGGAACTGGCCGATGGACTGCGGACTCCCCTACACCCGGTGAAAGGTTAGCCCATCCTTGCCGCGGCGCACCTCGATCTTGTCGCCGGGGTGGAGGGATTCGTCCAGCAGCTTGTAGGCCAGCACATCCTGGATTTCTTGCTGGATCAGCCGCTTGATGGGGCGCGCGCCGAAGGCGGGGTCAAAGCCCGTCTCCGCCAGGTACGCCTCCGCGCCGGCGTCCAGGGTCAGGTCAATCTGGTGTACGCCCAGCCGCTTCTGCAGGGCCTTCACCTGGATGCGCACGATGCGCTGGATGTGTTCGGCGGAGAGCGCGTTGAACACCACCGTCTCGTCAATGCGGTTCATGAACTCCGGGCGGAAGTGTTCGCGCAGCGCGCGGCGGGTCTCCCGCGCCAGCATATCCGGTGGCAGGGGCTTGCCGTTCCCGGCGAAGTCCTGCCCCAGGTTGCTGGTCATGATGATGACGGTGTTCTTGAAGTCCGCCGTGCGGCCCTGGCTGTCGGTGAGGCGGCCGTTGTCCATGATCTGGAGGAACAGGTTGAAGACATCCGGGTGCGCCTTCTCCACCTCGTCCAGCAACACCAGGGAATAGGGGCGGCGGCGCACGGCCTCGGTGAGCATCCCGCCCTCCTCGAAGCCGACATAGCCCGGCGGCGCGCCGATCAGCCGCGCCACGGAGTGCTTCTCCATGTACTCCGACATATCAATGCGGACGATGGCGCGCTCGTCATCGAAGAGGAAGGCGGCCAGGGCGCGGGCCAGCTCGGTCTTGCCCACGCCGGTGGAGCCCGCGAAGATGAACACGCCGATGGGGCGGTCGGGGTCCTGGATGCCCGCGCGGGAGCGGCGGATGGCGTTGCTGACGGCGATCAGGGCCTCGTCCTGGCCCACGACGCGCAGGCGCAGGCTCTGCTCCATGCGCACCAGCTTCTTGCGCTCGCCCTCCAGCATCCGCTCCACCGGGATGCCGGTCCAGTTGGAGATGACGCGGGCGATGTCCTCCTCCTCCACCGCCTCGCGCAACATGCGCGCCTTGCCGCGCTTCTCCAGCGTCTCGTTGGCGCGGTTCAGCTCGCGGCGCAGTTCGTCCAGCGTGCCGTACTTGAGACGCGCCGCCAGCTCCAGGTTGCCGTTGCGCTGCGCCTCCTGCTCCTGCTGGCGGGTGCGCTCGATCTCCTCCTTCAGGTGGCGGATGCGGCCGATGATCTCCCGCTCCTGCTGCCAGCCCAGCTTCTTGGCGGCGCTGGCCTCGCGCAGCCCGGCCAGCTCGCGCTCCAGCAGCGCCAGGCGCTCCCGGCTGGGGGCGTCCTCCTCCTTGCGCAGCGCGGCGCTCTCGATCTCGATCTGCATGATCTTGCGCTCCACCTGGTCAATCTCCGTGGGCAGCGACTCGATCTCGATGGACAGGCGCGCGCTGGCCTCGTCAATCAGGTCAATGGCCTTGTCCGGCAGGAAGCGGTCGGTGATGTAGCGGTCGGAGAGCGTGGCGGCGGCGATAATGGCGGCGTCCTTGATGCGGATGCCGTGGTGCACCTCGTACTTCTCCTTCAGCCCCCGCAGGATCGCGATGGTGGACTGCACGTTGGGCTGGTTCACCAGGATGCGCTGGAAGCGGCGCTCCAGGGCCGCGTCCTTCTCGATGTACTTCTTGAACTCGTTGACGGTGGTGGCCCCCACGCAGCGCAGGGTGCCCCGCGCCAGGGCGGGCTTGAGCATGTTGGAGGCGTCAATGGTGCCCTCCGAGGCGCCCGCGCCCACCAGCGTGTGCAGTTCGTCAATGAACAGGATGATGGAGCCGGCGGATGCCTCCACCGCGTTGATGAGCGCCTTGAGACGATCCTCGAAGTCCCCCCGGAACTTGGCGCCCGCCACGAGCGAGGCCATGTCCAGCGCCAGGATGCGCTTGTTGCGCAGGGAGTCGGGCACGTCGCCGGAGATGATGCGCTGGGCCAGGCCCTCGATGATGGCCGTCTTGCCCACGCCCGGCTCGCCGATCAGCACCGGATTGTTCTTGCGGCGGCGGCTGAGCACCTGGATCACGCGCCGCACCTCCTCGTCGCGGCCGATCACCGGATCCAGCTTGCCCGCGCGCGCCTGCTCCACCAGGTCCACGCAGAACTTCTCGATGGCGCCGAAGGCGTCCTCCGCGGTGGGCTCCAGCACGCGCTGGTTGCCGCGCACGCTGCGGATCAACTCCAGCGCCGTCTGGCGGTTGATGCCCCGCGCCTTCAGCACCTCGAACGCCTCCCCGCCGCGCTCCAGGGAGAGCGCCATCAACAGGTGCTCGGATCCCGTGAACTCGTCGCGCAGGCTGGAGGCCTCGCGCTCGGCGCGTTGGAAGACGGCTTGCAGCCGCTTGGAGACGTAGGGCTGGGTGCCCGGATTGGCGGACTTGGGTTGGCGTTCCAGATGATTGCCCAACTGCTCGCACAGGTTCCCCACGTCGGACCCGGCGCGCTCCAGGATCGTGGGCACGATCCCGCCCGGCTGTTCGGCCAGCGCCAGCAACAGGTGCTCCGGGTCTATCTTCCCGTGCTGCTTGCCCTCGGCCAGCTTCTGGGCGGCGAGGATGGCCTCTTGGGCCTTGTTGGTGAACTGGTTGAGCGACAACCCCATCGGCGCATCCTTTCGGGGGCTATCCATGCGGGGACTGGAGACGACCGCTCCAGCCTACCCGCGCGCCCGGCGGCGGTCAATCGGCCCGCGGCCGGGGTGAGGCCCTGGACCGCGTCGGATGGCGTCCCAACGGGCCACTGCGCCCCCGCGCGTTGTGGGCGTCGGCAAGGGCGCGTGCCGCGCTCAGGCCGGGTGCGCCCCGGCGACGGCCCGCTCCAACTCCTCCAACTCCGTCTCGTAGCCGCCTTGCAGGATGGGAAAGCGGCACCAGGTGCGGGGGTCCAGGTTCTCGTCGTCCAGGTGGAACGACGGAGCGAGGCGCTCGCGCTTCCACTGGGAGCGGCTCCAGAGGCGGAAAAAGCGCGCCACGCAGTCCGCCGCGCCGCGGGGCGTGAGGGCGATGCCCGGGAAGTTCAGGGCGCACAGGTGCCGCCAGGCTTCCAGCGGGCTCATCCGGTCGCGGATGGCGGCCTGCTCGATGGCGTCCAGCACCGGGTAGGGCATCAGGTCGGCCTCGTCGGACTGGCCCTGGCCGGGCGGGCGCAACTCGGCCGTGGGCGCGGCATCGTTGACGGCGGCCAGCGCCGGCAGCGGCCCCAACCCGGAGACCCCGCCCCGCTCCACGGCCCGCAGCCAACCCCGCAGGAAGGTCTTGTTGGCCCCGGCGATGGGCGCCAGCCCCCCGCTGGTGTCGCCGTCCATGGTGGCATAGCCCACGCCCACCTCGCTGCGGTTGCTGGTGCAGAGCAGCAGGAAGCCCTCCGCGTTGACCAGCAGCCAGATGCCCGGGGAGCGCACGCGCGCCTGAATGTTCTGCCGCGCGATGTCGTCGTGTTCCCAGGTGAGCGGGCGGCCCAGGGCCCCCTCGGCCAGCCGCTCGTAGGCGTCCACCAGCGGTCCGATCTCCAGTTCCATATGGCGGCTGCCCAGGGCCTCGGCCAGCCCCCGGGCGGCGTTGCGGGTCGCGGCGGAGGAGTTGGCGGCGGCCTGGTAGACGGTGAGCAGCAGACGGCGCGTCAAGGCCCGGATGGCGGCGGCCTCGCCACCGGGCTCCGCCGGCGCGGGCGGCAGGTCCGGCACGTGCGCCAGCTTGGCGCGCAGGCCATCCCAGCCCAGTTCCGCCAGGGCCTGGCGCAGCATCAGCGCGCCCAGCACGGCCACGGTGGAGCTGTCCACCCCGCCGCTCAGGGAGACGGCCAGCCCCCGCGCGCGGCTCTTGCGCAGGTAGTCGAACAGCGCCAGGGGAACGGCGCGGGCGAACTCCTCCTCGCGGGAGAGCGCCGGGGCCGGGCCGTCCGCGCGGGCGTTCCAGGCGCGCACTTGCTCCCGCGTCGGCTGGGGGAAGGCGAAGGGCAGGCTGACGGTCTGCCGGGCCGCGGCGGCCTCGGCGCGGGGATAGGCAAGGCGCCGCCGCTCCAGCCGCCCGGCCCGCAGGTCCGCCAGCGCGGTGACGAGGCCCACGTCGCGGTAGGAGAAGCGGCGATTCTCCGCCAGCAGCCGCCCCCCCTGGGCGATCAGCACCGTCCCGTCGAAGATCAGCCGCCCAGACTCATTGCCCGCCAGGTTGGCGTAGACGTAGGCCGCGTGGGAGACCCGCGCGCCCTCCAGCACGATTCCCTTGAGCGTCTCCTGCTTGCCGAAGGCGAAGTGGCTGGCGCTGGGGTTGAGCAGGATGTCGGCATCCGGCGCGGCGGGGCGGCCCAGGCCCCGCGCCCATGCGTCCTCGCAGATCTCGAAGCCCACCCGCACCCCCCCCAGATCGAACAGCAGGTCGCCGATGGGGACGCTCTGGCCGTCCACGGCGCACACCTCCGCCTGGCCGGCGGGCCAGGCCTTGAACCAGCGCGGCTCGTAGTACACCCCGTCCCCGGCCAGCACCCGCTTGGCGGCCAGGCCCGCCAGGGCGCCGTCCACCAGCAGCGCGGCGCAATTGTACAGCGCGCCGCCGTGGATCACCGGCAGGCCGACGGCCACGGCGATGCCGCGCGTCTCCGGCAGCAGCGCCGTCAGCTCGCGCGCGGCCTGCGCGGCCACCGATTCCCCGTGGAAGGCGTCCTCGCACCCGTAGCCGGAAATGCACAACTCGGGCAGGCAGAGCACATGGACGCCCTCTGCCCGCGCCGCGCGGATGGCGGCGAGGATGTGGGCCCGGTTGCCGGGCCAATCGAGCGGCGTCTGGTTGAGGGCCGCGCCGGCGACCTTGACGTAGCGCATGGAGCCTGCCTATCGCGGATCATGTCCCCCCGGGGAGCCCGGGGGGTCTCCCGGTTCTGCTAGCCCTCGCCGGGGCGCGGGCTGGGCGGCGCCGGCGGGGCATCCGCCTGGCGGATCGAGCCGATCTCCTTGATGCCGCGCAGGCGGGCGACGATCTTCTGGTAGGTCTTGGAGGTGATGGGTTCCAGCAGCACCCGCAGCACCGCGTCGCCCACGCCGCCGTGGCGATCCAGGTCCAGGTCGTGGATGCTCACGTGGCAATCCCGCATCACCTTGCTGATCTTGTAGATCATGCCGGCGCGGTCTTGCAGGCGCAGCTCCAGCCGGTAGGGCCGTTTCTGGGTGCCCTCCTCCCAGGCCACGCTGATCAAGCTGTCCGGATCGGCCTGGGCCAACTCGGGGCACTCGCCGCGGTGGATGCGGAAGCCCTGGTCGGCCTGGACCCCCACGATCGGGTCCCCCACCAGCGGCTGGCAGCAGGGGCTGAGGGTAATGAAGCCGTCGCCCCGCTCCGGAATTTCCAGCACCGGCCCGCGGCTGGAGAACATGGGGCGGAGGTAGCGCTTGAGCAGGGACTGTTGGCCCTCCAGCCGCTCCACGCTCTTCCTGGGGACCAGGCCCTGGTCCACCAGGAACTTGCGCAAGTGGAGTTTGCGGGTGCCAATCTGGTGGTGGAACTGGGCCAGGGTCAGGCCCTTCTCGCTCAGGCTGTGCTGGAACTCCGGGCGGGCGGCCATCGCCTCCGCGGACGTGCCCAGCCGCTTGAGCTCCGCGGCGAAGAGCTTGCCGCCCAGGTCCTGGGCGCGCTGGCCGGCCCGGAGCTTGAGGAAGCGCCGGATGGCCAGCTGGGCGCGGGTGGTGCGGACATGCTCCAGCCACTCCGGCGCGGGCGCGGCGGAGGGCTCAGGGAAGATCTCCACCACATCCCCGTCGCGCAGTTCGGTGAAGGGCCCCACCCACTTGCCGGCCATCCGCGCCCCGGCGCAATGCAGCCCCAGATCGGTGTGGATGGCGAAAGCGAAATCAATCACCGAGGCGCCCTGGGGCAGCGAGAGCAGCTTGCCCTTGGGCGTGAACATTTGCAGGGTTTCCAGCTGCGCGTGCCGCAGCACGTCCTCCATCCGCAGATCGTCGGTGTCGGTGTATTGGTCCAGCAGATCCAGATAGCTTTGGTAGTAGCGGCGCAAGTCCTCGTTGCTGCCCTTCCAGTTCGCCAGGATGCCGGAGCGGTTGATGGCCTCCATGCGCCGGGAGCAAACCACCAGCGCGACCGGCTCCCCGCCCAGGAAGATCAGCGAGTGCAACGCCTGGTACCGGTTGGGCTTGGGGTTGCTGATGAAGTCCTTGATGCTGTTGGGCACCACGCGGCACTTGATGTGCACCGCCCCCAGCGCCTGGTAGCAATCCTGCTCCGACGGCACGGATACCGTGAAGCCCGTCAGGGCCGTTCCCGGCGGCAAGTCGCGGTGGATGAAGTCGGAGATCCGCAGCAGGTGGGGCTTGACCTGCGCCTCGTTGATCTTCTGCTCGGCCAGGATGGACTCGAGCAGTTGGCGCAGGGAGTTGAGCTTGGCCTGCTCGTCCGAGATGCGCTGCTTGAGCCGCACCAGGGTGGCGTTGAACCGGCGGGGATACAGGTAGCGGAAGCAGAGCGCGGTCAGCTCGTCCGCGATGTCCATCATGCCCAGCCGCTGGGCCATGGGCACGTAGACGTTCAGGGTCTCCTGGCTGATGCGCCGCTGGCGCAGGCGCTCCAGGTAGCCCAGGTCCCGCATGTTGTCCAGGCGGTCGAAGAGCTTCACTTGCAGGGTGCGCAAGTCCTTCAGCGAGGAGGAGATCAGCTTGCGGTAGGTGGCCACGCCCGCATCCCGCCCCTGCGCGGCGGCGGCCTTGGTCAGGCCGTCCACGACATCGGCCAGCCAATCCCCGTAGCGGGCCTGCACCTCCCCCTTGGTCATTTCCGTGTCCTCGATCACGTCGTGGAGCAGGGCAATGATGACGGCTTCCGGGTCCAACCCGGCCTCGGTGACCATCAGGGCCACGCGCAGCGGGTGCAGGAAGTAAGGCTCGCCGGACTTGCGCGTCTGGTTGCGGTGATGGTGCTCGGAATCCCCGAAGGCCTTCTCCAACAGCGCGATCTTGGGGGTCTTGTCGCGGGGGAAGCGGGCGAAGATGACGTTGCGGATCCGTTCCGCGCGGGCCGCGTGTGGATCCGCAATGGCCACCGGTCCGGGACCTTGGCCGTCCTCGGCGAGTGATACGGTGGTTTGCGGGGGCGCGCTCACGGGCGGCATCCAAGCGTAGAGGGTGGAGCGACCTCGCGCGGGAAGCATTGTGCGCCGTGCCCGGCGCTCCGCGCGTGTTCCGGCGGCACCTCGGTCCACCGCCGGAGCAGCGGGAGACCGACGGGCACGGGCAGCGGAACCCCACGGCCGCGGCATTCCGCGACGGCGGCATCTCGCGCGCTTGCGCCGGCCGGAAGACCGGCCGCGAAGCTGCCCATGTCTGCCCTTGCGATTCCTACTCGTTTACACGTATCACATTCTTGTGACGGTGTAATCCGTTGGGTTTACCTACCCCGGCGGAGGCCCTGGCGCCCGTATCGAGCGCGGGGGTCCGCACCGCACCTTTCGGAGAGTGCCCATGAACGCTCCACGCGCAGGCGTCAACTTTACCCAGACCCAAGCCTATCGGGACCTGGCCGCCCTGGCCCAGGCCCCGCTGGACCTGACGGCCCCCAACGCGTTGAACCCGCAGCGCATCAAGTCCATGCGGGCGGCGGCCTGCGGCTTTCACCTGCTCTACGCCACCCAGCGCGTGACCGAGCCGGTGCTGGCGGCCCTGCGGGCGCTGGCGCTGGAGACCGGGGCCTTGGAGCGCTACCCGCGGCTCCAGGCGGGGGAGGTCATGAACAAGATCGAGGGCTACGAGAGCGAGAACCGCCAGGTGCTCCACTTCGCCAGCCGCAACGTGTTCCCGGATCTGCCCGACCCCATTGACACCGCCCAGGCCGCCCAGGCGGTGGCCCAAGCCAAGCAGCAGTTGGAGCGGCTGCGGGTCTTCCTGGAGCAGGTGGACAACGGGCAGGTGAAGAATCACAAGGGCGAGCCCTTTACCGACCTGGTCAACGTGGGGATCGGCGGATCGGATCTGGGGCCGCGCGCGCTCTACCTGGCGTTGTTGCCCTGGAGCCGCGGCGGGCGCCGGGTGCACTTCATCTCCAACGTGGACCCGGACGACACGGCCCAGGTGCTGCGGGGACTGGATCTGTCCCGCACCCTGATCAACGTCGTCTCCAAGAGCGGTTCGACGCTGGAGACGCTCACCAACGAAACGCTCGTGCGGCTGGCCTTCAGCGCGGCCGGCTTGGTGCCCGAGCAGCACTTCCTCTGCGTCACCGGCGCCGGCAGCCCGATGGACGATCCCAAGCGCTACCGGGCCACCTTCCACATGTTCGACTATATCGGCGGGCGTTACAGTGCCACGTCCATGGTGGGCGCGGTGTGCCTGGGCTTTGGCCTGGGCTTCGACACCTTCCGGGAGCTCCTGCGGGGCGCGCGGGAGATGGACCTGGCCGCCCTGGCGCCGGACCTCAAGACCAACCTGCCGCTCCTGGCCGCGCTGCTGGGCATCTGGAACCGCGACTTCCTGGGCCTGCCGACCCTGGCGGTGCTTCCCTACAGCCAGGCCCTGGTGCGCTTCGCCGCCCACTTGCAGCAACTGGACATGGAGAGCAACGGCAAGGGGATCACGCGGCTGGGCGAGGCCGTGGACTTCGATACCGGGCCGATCGTCTGGGGGGAACCCGGCACCAACGGCCAGCACGCCTTCTACCAACTGATCCACCAGAGCCGCACGGTCGTGCCGTGCGAATTTATCGGCTTCCGCGACAACCAATACGGCCGCGACGCCACCGTGCAGGACACCACCAGCCAGCAGAAACTGCTCGCCAACCTGCTGGCGCAAATGATCGCCCTGGCGACCGGCCAGCGCCATGACAACCCCAACAAGCGCTTCCCCGGAAACCGGCCCAACCTGTTGCTGCTGGCCGACAAGCTGACCCCGCATGCCCTGGGCGCGCTGCTCTCCCTCTACGAGAACAAAGTGGCCTACCAGGGCCTGATCTGGAACATCAACTCCTTCGACCAGGAGGGGGTGCAACTGGGCAAGGTGCTGGCCACCCGTCTGATCGAGCACTTCAAGGAGCGCAACCTCAATCCCACCAAACCGGTGGCCACGGTGCAGGACCCCGTGGGCTGGGCCATGATGGAGGCCGCGGGGCTGCTGTAGCGGGGCGCGGAAGGGCCGGGCACGATCCTCACCCGCCGGCCCGCTCGACGGTGTTGTCGGACCGCACACAGGCGTCGCTCACGGTGCTGGCGCAGCGCGGCCGGAGGAGCATGCGCGGACGGAGGCGCGCGCGTCCTGGCATCCGGCCTGTCCCGCACGCTCACTGGAGCAGGAACGGCCAGCCCGCTGGGGCGGGGTGCCGTTGCGGCTCGGAACCCATCCCATTGCACCTCAAACCCCGAGTAAGCGCCAAGCGTTGCCAACACCATGGCTCCTTCGATGCGGATGGGTGAAAGTTGCCGCCCAAGCCCGAGCCGGTATGGGAGCAGTTCTGCTTACTCGGGGGTTTTCTTACTCGGGGTTTGAGGTTGCACCGGCCGCCTTCCCCCCAAAGGGAAGGGCATGGATCTCGCTTGCCGGTTGAGATGGTTGATGGTTCCGCGTATGGTATCCGGGGTGGCGGGGACGGCCTGCGCCGCCCGCCCCACCGGGGCACACACAGCGCCGGATACATGAGCCGGGCGGGAACGGCGTTCCACGGGGGCTCCGTGCGGCCAGAGCCGGGACGCCGACGTTGTACGTCCGGGCGAAACGCCTTGCGCGGGGCCGATTCCCACCCACGGCCCGGCACACGGGGGAACGAGGAGCTTCATGTTCAGCCATCCGGTGGAGTGGGTTGCCTTCGGCGCCTTCGTGCTGCTCCTGTTGGTGCTTGACCTCGGCGTTTTCAATCGCAAGACCCACGTCATTCATTTCCGGGAGGCTCTGCTCTGGAGCCTGTTCTGGATCTCCATCTCCATGCTCTTCAACGGCTGGGTCTACCTGGACCGGGGCCCCGAGGACGCCGTGGCGTTCTTCACCGGGTACCTGATCGAGAAGTCGCTCAGCGTCGACAACCTGTTCGTATTCGTGCTGATTTTCAAGGCCCTGCACACGCCGGCCAAGTACCAGCACCGCGTCCTGTACTGGGGCATCGTGGGGGCGTTCGCGATGCGCGCGGCCTTCATCTTTGCCGGAATTGCGGCCATCCAGGCCTTCCACTGGACGGTCTATATCTTCGGCGCGTTCCTGGTGGTGACCGGAGCCAAGCTGGCCTTCCAGGTGGAAAAGGAGGTGCGCCCGGAGCAAAACCCGGTGCTGCGCTTCGCCAAGCGCTTCATCCCCGTTGCGGAGGCCGACACCAGCGCCCACTTCTTCGTACGCTTGAACCGGTCGCTGCACGCCACGCCCCTGTTCGTGGCCTTGCTGCTGCTGGAGACCACGGACCTGATCTTCGCCACGGATTCCATACCCGCGATCCTGGCCATTTCGACCGACCCGTATATCGTCTTCACGTCCAACGTGTTCGCCATCCTGGGGCTGCGCTCGCTCTACTTCGCGCTGGCGGGCATCATGGACATGTTTCATTACCTGAAATACGGGCTGTCCTTGATCCTGATGTTCGTGGGGATGAAGATGCTGCTGGTGGATGTGTACAAGGTCCCCGTGAGCTTGGCGTTGGGGGTCGTGGCCGGCATCTTGGGGACCGCCGTGCTGGCCTCCGTGGTCCGCATCCGGCGCCAACTGGCGCGGGATTCCAAGTAGCTCCGCAGGCGCGTTCCTTGGTGGCTTCGGTTGTACTTCCTCGAAAGCCATTCCAGCGCATAGGCCATGCCCGCACGCCCGGGCCGGGCAACCGGCCGGCGGCGCACCGTTTGTTTTTCCCGGTCGCGGGCGCTACCGTATGCCGACAGGGGCCCTGCGCCGCTGGTCCGGGTCCGGACGGGCCCCCGATCGAGCCCCGTACGCAATGGGCGCGTGTCTGTGGAGACTTCTCCCATGCCAGAGATCACGTATTGGGTTGACGGAAAGTTTGTCCCGGCCAGCCAGGCGGTGGTGCCGCTGAACAGCCGCGGCTATCGCCTGGGCGACGGGGTATTCGACACGGAGCGCACGTTCAACGGCGCGTTGTTCCGGCTGGAGGCGCACTTGGAGCGCCTGGAGCGTTCCCTGCGCTTCGCCCGCATTCCCCTGGGAATGTCCATGGAGCAACTGGGCCGGGTGACCCAAGACACCCTGGAGCGCAATCTGCCCCTGTTGGAGCAGCACGGGGATTTTTGGGTGACGCAGACGGTGAGCCGGGGTGGAGGCCGGAGCGCGGGAGAATCCGGGCCCTCGTTCGTCTCCGTCATCGTCGAGCCGCTGCCCTTCGCCCGCTATGCGCCGTTCTACGAGCGGGGAATTCCCTTGGTGACGCCCTCCGCGCGCTCCACGGCCATGCAGGGCATGGATCCCAAGCTCAAGACCAGCAGCCGTCTGAACATGGTGCTGGCGGACCTGGAGGGCAAGGCGATTGACCCGGACTCCCTGAGCCTGCTGCTGGACGAGCAGGGCAACATCGCGGAGGTGATCTACGGCAACGTATTCGTCGTGCGGGGCGGCGTCATCCGTACGCCCACCAGCCGGGCCATCCTGGAGGGGGTTACCCGCGCCACGACCCTGGAGCTGGCCGCCCAACTGGGCTTGACCGTGACCGAGCAGGAGCTTCAACCCTACGATCTGGCCACGGCGGACGAGGCGTTCGTGACGACCACCAGTTACTGCCTGCTGCCGGTGGGCAAGCTCAACGGCCAGGCGGTCGGAAAGGCCGTTCCGGGGCCGGTCACCCAGCGGCTCACCCGCGCCTGGAGCGAGAGGGTGGGGTTGGACTTCGTGGCGCAGATGCGCACCTACGCGCGGCACGGGCAGGCGGCGGCCGCCGTGCCCAGGGCCGCCGTCCGCCAGCCCGCATGACGCCGGCACGGCCCGCTCCGCCGCGCGGCGGGTCACACCCCAAGGGGAAGCCTGACATGTCGGACTTCGCACCCGCCAATCCGGAATTTGCCCGGCAAGTGCGGGACATGTTCGCGAGGCAACCCTTCATGGTGTTTATCGGGGCGGAATTGAGCGCCGTGGAGCCGGGCCGGGCGGAGATCCGTCTGCCATACCGCAGCGACCTCACGCAGCACAACGGCTACTTTCACGGCGGCATCATCGGCACCCTGGCCGACAATGCCGGCGGGTCCGCGGCTTATTCGCTCCTGCCGGCGGACAAGGGCGCGTTGACCGTGGAGTTCAAGGTGAATATCATTGCCCCCGGTCAGGGCCAATGGCTTGTCGCCCGGGGGGAGGTGGTTCGCTCCGGCCGCACCCTGGTCGTCTCGCGCAGCAATGTCTTCGCCGTCAAGGACGGCAACGAGAAGCACTGCGCGACCTGCCTGATGACCTTGGCGGTCGTCACCATGCCCGCCGCGGCATAAGGCCGCCCCACCCGGACTGCCCGCGCCGCCCGGCTCCGGCCGAGGAGCGGCGTACCGCGAGCACCTTCGACAGAGACCTTGTGTGCATGCAATCAGAAACGGAAGATGGGGGCGCTGGCTGTGGGCCGCCGCGGGAATCGGCGCGCTGGCGGGGACGGCGCTGCTGGCGCGGTGGTTGATCCGCAACGACGCGGCCGTCTACATCGCCTTGGCCAACAAATGGCTGGCCGACACCGTCATCGAGCGGCTGGGGTACTGGGGCGTGTTCGTGCTGATGGCCATCGAATCCAGCGTCATTCCCGTCCCCTCCGAACTGGTGATGCCACCCGCGGGTGATCTGGCGCGCCGCCTGCCCAATTGGACGCTGGGCGGGGTCATCTTGATGGGAACGTTGGGGTCGCTCGCCGGATCGCTGGTCAATTACGCGCTGGCGCGCTATGTGGGACGCATGATTGTCGTGCGCCTGGTGGCCGCTTACGGCCGCTACGTGCATCTGTCCTTGGATGGCTATCTGGCGTCTGAGCGGTTCTTCTACCGTCACGGGTCGTTTTCCGTGTTCATCGGGCGGCTGCTGCCGGGTGTAAGGCACTTGATTTCAGTGCCGGCCGGATTGTCCCGCATGCCGCTGGCGCGCTTCTGTCTGCTCACCACGGCGGGCGCGGGCGCGTGGTGCGCCTTCCTGGCTGGGCTGGGCTATTGGTTCGGTTCCGACCCGCAGTTGCTCGCCGCCATGATGAATCGCTACTCCCATTGGCTCGTGGCGGCCGCGGTGGCGGGCGTGGCCGCCTACGTCGCATACGTGTACTGGATGCGACCCCGGGCCCCTCTACCCGGCCCGGCGCCCGCCCAACAGGACTGAACCATGGAGCAAGTCATTCGCCTTCTGGTCAAGGGCCGCGTCCAGGGCGTAGGCTTCCGCGCATTCGCCGAGTCCACCGCCAGACGGCTTGGGGTGGCTGGCTGGGCGCGCAACCTCCCCACCGGCGACGTCGAAATTCTGGCGCGGGTCACCCCGGAGAACCGGCAATCGTTCCTGGATGCGATCCGCCGCGGTCCGCAACTGTCCAGGGTGGACGATGTGCAGACCGGCCCTCCCCTCCCGGGACACGAATGCCCAGTGCGGGGGTTCTCGGCGGTCGGCTAGCATTCTCCAGCCATTGCCGCTACGCTAGCGGGCGCGCTCCGGCTAGCCCGCATGTTCGCTGTTGACATCCGCCTCAAATTGGGAAAAAAAAGGACGCCTCCCTGTAGGTCGGGTAGAAAGCAAACACTGAGGGCTCTGAACCCCGGGGCCCTTTCGCACGCAGGGACTGGCCCAGCCGCCAAGGACAAGCCCGAAGGCGGTACGAGTTCTCGTCACCATGACGGTTCCACTCAAAAGGAGATTCCATGACCAAGGCAGAATTGATTGACAAGATCGCGGACGAGACCGAATTGCCCAAGACGGTGGCCTCGAAGGCTCTGGAGACCGTCCTAGACGCAATCACACGTTCCTTGTCCAAGGGCAACGACGTGACGCTGGTGGGGTTTGGAACGTTCTCCGTGACCAAGCGCGCGGCGCGCAAGGGCCGTAACCCGCAGACGGGCGCCGCCATCAATATTCCCGCATCCAAGGCTCCGCGCTTCAAGCCGGGCAAGTCCCTGAAGGACGCCATCAACAAGTAGCCCTTGCCCGAGCGGCCCGGATTCCAGATCGAGCACTGCGGCCGGCGGCCTGGAATCCGCGGCGCGCCCCGCAGGGGCGCGCTCCACGGGTGCACCGCGCACCCTTTCGGCGCGGGGGGGAGCCCGAGCGGACGCGAGAACAGGCTGCGAGCATGGCGAATACGGACCGGAATCCCGAAAAGGCCCGCTGGGCTGCGGCCCAACCCGACCGCCCTGGGGAGGACTGCCAGGCCCAACCAGGCGCCTACGCGCCCCGCATCAGCCGCGCCCGGTGCGAGGGCAAGCGCGACTGTGTGGCGGTGTGTCCCCACGATGTGTTCGTGGTGCGCACCATGGATGCGGATGACTTTGCCCGGCTGTCCTTCCTGGGCCGGCTGAAGAGCCGCGCCCACGGCCGCCAAACCGCCTACACTCCACACGCCGACCAATGCCGCGCCTGCGGCCTGTGCGTGGTCGCCTGTCCCGAGAAGGCCATCACCTTGCTGCCCGCCGCACAGCCGTGAGTTGAACCCATCGCGCTGAGGCGGCCACCGCGTGTGTGGGCCGGTCGGCTTCGCCGCAGCAGGCCCCGCTTCACGAAGCGGATTTCCGTTCCAAAAAAAAGACCGGGAGGGAAGCTGCTTGGCGATCAGGGGTCTGTCGCCTCCGAGTGTCGTTGTTTGAATATATGTCTGAAATCTAAGCATATTGTTGTGTGACTTTGTCACACTTCGTGTTCCGAGGGTGTGCTACCGTCCGCGACGGCTGCGCTCCCATCGGGTCCCAAGTCGGGAACCTGCCCGGCCATGCAAGTTGCCAGGGGCGGGTGGCGCGGTAGCAGGTTTGCGATTCCGCGTGGCATGCCTTGGGGAGGCATGCCCCCTCGACACCCGAGGAGCACCATGGGCAGCAACAATCCGTTCGTGAAGTCCCTTACATCCTTCAAGACGGCCCGTGGGCGCGAGTTGGCGCTGCGCACCGACGTGCAGTTGGTCTGGCTGATGTGGCTGCACGTACCCGCCGTGGCCGTGACCCTCTGGGCAAACGACCACGAGCACTGGATCGGGCCGATGATCGGGGCGGTGCTCATCGCCCTGCTGCCCAACGCCGTGTACCTCATGGCCCGCGGCAGCCTGGCCTCCCGCTCGGCGATGGGGGTGGCGGGCATGCTCTTCTCGGCCCTGCTGATTCATGCCTCCGGCGGAATGATCGAGTTGCACTTTCACGTCTTCGTCATGCTGGCCGTGCTGTGCGGCTATCGGGACTACCGCGTGCTGCTCCTGGCCGCCGGCGTGATCGCGGTGCATCACATCGCCATGAACTTCCTCGCGCCGTACTCGCTGTTCAGGACGGGGCCGAACTTTCCCGTCGTCCTGCTGCACGCGCTGTTTGTGGTGCTGGAGACGGTCTACCTGGTCTACGATATCTTCATGAAGTCGGACGAGTACGACTTCGTCATTTCCACCCAGGGGGTGGCGGCGGACATTTCGGACGCGTCCATGCGGGTCACGCAAACCAGCACCGAGTTTTCGGGGAGCGCCTCGCAGCAGGCCGCCGCCCTGCAGCAGATCTCGGCCACCATGACCGAAATCGAAGGCCAGACCCGGCAGAGCGCGGGCAATGTCACGCACACCAGCGGGCAGATGGCCCACCTGCGCGGCGAAGTGAACGAGAGCAGCACCCAGATGCAGCAGTTGGTGGCCTCGATGGGCGCCCTGGGCGAGGACAGCAAGAAGATGTCCGGCATCATCAAGGTGATTGACAACATCGCCTTCCAGACCAATCTGCTGGCCCTCAATGCCGCGGTGGAGGCGGCCCGGGCCGGAGACAGCGGGCGGGGCTTCGCCGTCGTGACGGAAGAAGTCCGCAACCTGGCCGGCAACAGCGCCCAGGCCGCCAAGAACATCGCCGCCCTCATCGAGTCGGCCATGGGCAAAGTGGCGCAGAGCACCTCGATGGCGGGCCGTGCGGCCGAGATTCTTGAAAAGGTGCTGAGCGGCATCGGCGCGGCCGAGAAGGCACTGAAGGAAATCGCCCAGGCGTCCCAGGAGCAAGTCAAGGGCAGCACCCAGGTGAGCCAGGGCCTGCAGGAGATTGACAAGATCACCCAGCAGAACAGCGCCAACGCCGAGGCGGGCGCCCTGGCGGCCACCGCGCTCTCCCACCAGGTGCTGGAGCTGCAAGCCATGCTGTACCCCTTCTCCATCGAGAACGGCCATGCGCTCCAGACGGGAGCGCTGTCACTGGCTTCCGATACCCGGCACTTGATGACCAGATAGCGCGGTGCCGGCGGCGGCCGTCTTCCTTCCCCGATCGGAGACGCCGGCGCCCCGATCCGCCCACGCCCTCACCGGTTCCCGCGGGTTGCACGGTCCGGGACGTAATACGTCGCATGGCGGCACATTTTCCCGCCGAATTTTGGTATAGTGTGCCCTGCTTGGGCAGCCCGGCCCCCGGGATAGCGCACGGGGGTAGCCGGCCTGGCCCATTGCCGACCTGCGCCCCGTTGCGGGCCGCGCACCAACCAGCGGCACGAGATACCCATGGCACACTTCGCGTT
>Ga0315281_10005452_pt1 | contig 18198 bp, 15 predicted proteins | sample YL17G07_0_MG_FD_204540 | JGI IMG/M metagenome (GOLD analysis project Ga0315281, IMG submission 204540) | Sediment microbial communities from Yellowstone Lake, YNP, Wyoming, USA - YL17G07_0 | ecosystem: Environmental > Aquatic > Freshwater > Lake > Sediment | place: USA: Wyoming | collected...
TGCTGGACCGGGCCGAGAAGCAGATCCTCGATCTGCTCGCCGCGCAGGGGCCGCTCCTGACCACGGACATTCGCCTCGCCTTCGGGCCTCGCACCAAGCAGAACACCCGCCGCGTCAAGAGCATCCTCGTGGACCTCCAGCAGCGCTTCCTCATCACCGCCGCCGGAGGCGACACCGAGGGATGGAGCCATCACCGCTGGGACCTGACCGAGCGGTGGGCCCCGGCCAGACTGCTCGCCGAGTCGGCCCGCATCTCCCGCTCAGAGGCGCGGCAGAAGCTCGTCGCGAGGCTCGTGCACAACCTGGTGGCCACCACGCCCGCCGACATCGCCTGGCTGTTCGGCTGGCCGAGAGCCGAGGTGAACGTCATGCTCGCCAAGTTGACCGCGTCAGGCCAGGTTCAGTCCGCCCTGGTGCCGGAGCTGGAGGGAGAGGTGATCGTCCCTCGCCCCCGGCCCGTCGTCCCCCGCGCAAGTCGGAGACGATGACCAGAGAAGAGCGAGATAGCCGAGCCCCCGTGGGCGCCCGGGCGTACTGGCTGACCGGCCTTGACGCCCTCCGCCCGCTCCGCCGCGTCACCCGTCGGCGCCTGCTCCACCTACCCCGGCAGAGATACGGCACTGTGGCCCAGGCCATCTTGCACGCACTGCTGCAGCCGGGCGGTGTCGCTCCGCCTTGACACCCAAGACCCTGCCTGCCTATACTCAGACAGACCCACGAAGCTCAGACCGCGCTCGATGAACGATTACCTCAACGAGATGGCAAAGCTCCTCACGCAGGTGCCCCGCGACTCCCTGAGGGCGATCGCGGACCACCTCTGGCGCGCCTACTGCCAGGACGCGCAGATCTTCGCCTGCGGCAACGGCGGCAGCAGCGCCACCGCCTCACACTTCGTTGAGGATCTCTCCAAGGGCGTGGACCTGCCCCCGGGCCGCCGCCGCTTCCGCGCCCTCTCCCTGGTTGACAGTGTGCCCACTCTCACCGCCTACGCCAACGACCTGGGCTTCGAGCACATCTTCTGCGAGCCGCTCCGCAACCTCGTGAGACCGGGGGATGTCCTCCTCGTGCTCAGCGGAAGCGGCCGCTCCGAGAACGTGCTCCGCGCCATGCAGGTAGCGAAAAAGGCCGGGGCGACGGTGGTGGGCCTGGCGGGGCGCGATGGGGGCGAGATGTGCGCCCTCGCCGACTCTTGCCTGATCGTCCCGTCCCAGAGCATGCAGCAGATCGAGGACGCGCACCTCGTGATCGCTCACGCCCTCTTCCTAGACCTGAAGGCGCGGGCCGAGCAGGCCGCCTGCGCCTGAGCGCAGCCCCATGTCCGACTTCGAGCTCTGCGTCATCACCGCGCGCTCCGACCGCCTCCAGCGCGGCCACCTGGAGGTGGCGCGGGCCGCCCTGGAGGGAGGCGCTCGCCTGATCCAGCTTCGCGACAAGGCGCTGAGTTCCCGCGCCCTCTTCGAGTTGGCGCAGGAGGTGCGCCAACTCACGCGGCAGCATCGCGCCCAGTTTATCGTCAATGACCGCCTGGACATCGCCCTCGCGGTGGAGGCCGATGGCGTTCACCTCGGGCAGGATGACCTGCCCATCGCCGCCGCGCGGCGGCTGCTGGGGCCCTTGGCCATCATCGGCGCCTCGGTGCGCGAGCGCAGCCAGGCCGAGCAGGCCGCGGCGGACGGCGCCAGCTATCTGGGCCTGGGCCCGATCTACGCCAGCCCTTCGAAGTGCGACGCCGGCCCGGCCCTCGGACTGGCACCGATCGCGGACATCCAACGCAATGTCGGGCTTCCCGTCCTTGCGATTGGCGGCCTAACCCGCGATAATGTGGGCGAAGTGATCCGCGCTGGCGCGAGCGGCGCTGCCGTCATCTCGGCGGTCTCCGAGGCCGATTCCATGGTGGAGGCAACTGCCGCCCTGCTGAAGGCCATCCGCGAATCGCGCTCGCGGGCAGCATCAGGAGTAGTCTCGTGACCCAGCTTCAGATCGCACGCAGCGGCAAGCTCTCGCCGGAGATGGAGTTCGCAGCCGAGGCCGAGGGGATCGCCCCCGAACAGCTCCGTCGCGGCCTCGCCGAAGGGGCCGTCGTGCTCCCCGGCAACCACAACCACCAGCGCCTACGTCCCGCGGCCATCGGCGCCGGCGTCCGCATCAAGGTCAACGCCAACATCGGCACCTCGGCCACCGACCCCTCGCCGGAGCAGGCGCTGGTGCGGCTCCAGGCTGCGCTCGACGCGGGCGCCGACACGGTGATGGACCTCAGCACCGGCGGCGACCTCGACGAGATCAGGCGGCTAGTGATCGCTGCCTCCCACGTCCCGGTCGGGACCGTGCCCATCTACCAGGCGGCCGTCGAAGCGCAGGCGCGCGGCGGCGCCGCCGCCATGACCGAGGACGACCTCTTCTCCGTCATCCACAAGCACGCCGCCGATGGCGTTGACTTCGTCACCGTTCACTGCGGCGTCACCCAAGACACCGCGAAGCTCACCCTCGACCACGGCCGCCTAACTGGCGTTGTCAGCCGCGGCGGCGCCTTCACCATCTGCTGGATGAGAGAGCATGGGCGGGAGAACCCGCTCTACTCTCGTTTCGGCGAGCTGCTGGAGATATGCCGCGAGTTCGATGTCACCCTGAGCCTGGGCGACGGGCTTCGGCCCGGCTGCCTGGCCGACGGCTCGGACCGAGCCCAGTTGGCCGAGACCGCCCTCCTCGGTGAGCTCGTGCTGAGAGCGCGGGAGGCCGGCGTGCAGGCGATGGTGGAGGGCCCCGGCCATCTCCCCCTCGACCAGGTGGCGGCCAACGTCGTGCTCGAGAAGCGACTCTGCTACGGAGCGCCTTTCTACGTGCTCGGCCCCCTCGTCACCGACATCGCCCCCGGCTACGACCACATTACCGGCGCCATCGGGGGCGCCGTGGCCGGCATGGCTGGTGCCGACTTCCTCTGCTATGTCACGCCTGCCGAACACCTCGGCTTGCCGGCCGCGGACGACGTTCGGGAGGGTGTGATCGCCACCCGTTTGGCCGCCCATGCCGCGGACATTGTGCGCCTGGGACGAACCGCTCGCGCCTGGGACGACGAGATGGCGCGGGCTCGCGCCTCTCTCGACTGGGAGCAGCAGTTCCGTCTGGCCCTCGATCCCGCCCGCGCCCGTTCCCGCCATCAGCCCGGCGGCGAGGGCGGTGCCGCCTGCTCCATGTGTGGCCCCTACTGCGTCTTTGCCCTGCTCGGCGCGCCCACCGCGACTCGCCCATGAACCTCACGGATCGCACCCCACTCCGCCAGGTCGGAGAGAACAGGATGGTTTCTCGCTTCCGCGACCTCGCCGGAGCGGCCCTCACCGCCTCTGTCGTGGTCGGCCCCGGCGATGACGCCGCCGCTCTCCGAACCCGCGACGACCGCCTTCTCCTCCTCACCTGTGACATGCTTGTGGAGGGAGTCCACTTCCGCCGCGAATGGGCCTCCGGCGAGGACATCGGCTGGAAGGCGATGGCCGTCAACCTGAGCGACATCGCCGCCATGGGCGGAGAGCCGGCGGCCGCGGTCGCTTCCATCGCCATGCCCGGCGACCTACCAGCGCAACTCGCCTCCGAGATCGCGCAGGGCCTCATCGCCGCCGCCTCCGCACACGGCGCGGCCCTGGCGGGCGGCGACCTGGTGGGATCACCCGGTCCGGTGGTGGTGGACGTCGCCTTGACCGGCTGGGTGGAGGAAGGCTCTATGCTGCGTCGGCACGGCGCGCGGCCGGGTGATGCGATCTGTGTCACCGGCCTCCTGGGCGCTTCAGCCGCGGGCCTGATCTGCCTGCGTGAGGGGCTCACAGATGATGGCTGCCCCGAGCTTGCGCGCCTCCTCCAGGCGCACCGCCGCCCTACCCCCCGCCTCCGCGAGGCCCAGGCCATCGCCCGCGCGCGGCTCGCCACCGCGATGATGGACCTCAGCGACGGGCTGGCCGACGACCTTCCGCGCCTCTGCGCCGAGAGCGGCGTCGGGGCGCGCATCGCCTGCGAGCGCCTTCCTGTTGACTCTGCCTCCGCCTCCCTCGCGGGCAGGATCGGCACAGATGCCCTCGAAATGGGGCTCACCGGGGGTGAGGACTATGAGCTGCTCTTCACCTGCCCCCCTGCGGCGGTGTCCGATCTCGCGGGAGCGGTGAGCGCGGCAACCGGAACCGCGGTGACAGTCATTGGCGAAATCGTAGAGAAAGCTGGCGTCTGCTTCCTGGGTCCGGACGGCCGTGCGATCACATCTGGCCAGGGGTTCGATCACTTCGCGCTGGGATTGCTGCACTGAGGTCCGCGGCGATGATGAGCATGCTGAGAAAACTGAGTTCCGGTGTCGCTACTGCGGCCCTGCTTCTTCTCGCTCTCTCGCCGGCGGCTTCCGCCGGCACGAGTGCGAGGCCGCAGGCCTCCTCCGGTCCCCGGCTCACGTTCGACGAGACGACCTTCGACTTCGACAAAATGTACCAGGAGGACACACTCACCCACGAGTTCAAGTTCCGCAATACCGGGAACGCTCCGCTCACCATCGAGAAGATCATCATCACCTGCGGCTGCGCCGCCGCGCTGCCCCCACAGCGGGAGACCGCGCCCGGCGCCACCAGTACGATCAAGGTCACCTTCCGCGCGGGCCGCATGCGCGACAAGGTAACCAAGCACCTCTATGTTGACTCCAACGATCCGGTCGAGCCCCGCGTGACCCTCACCTTCACCGGAGTCATCAAGCGGGAGGTTGACATCATCCCCTCCGGGGTCTTCCTGGCGAGCGTCAAGGTCGGAGAGACCATCGAACGCGACCTCCTCATCCGCCCCGTTGACGTGAAGACGTTCCATCTCTCCGACGTCACTACCGATCACCAGGCCGTCCACGCATCGGACCCCGAGCCCATCAACGACAAGCTCGGCGGCTATCGCCTGAAGGTTCGCTTCGGGCCGGTGGCGAAGCCCGAACGGATCAACGCCCACGTCTTCGTGCGCACCGACCTCGAACACGCCAAGCTACTGCGTATTCCGGTCTATGGCAAGGTCACTGACCAGCAACCACCGGCCCCGCCGCCTCCCGCGCGCTGACCTCGGGCAGAGCACCCTGGGAGGCGTCCTGGTCGGCGCCTTTCTCCTCCTCGCGGCCGGCGCCGTGCTCGGCCTCGCCGCCAACCACTTCTCCTCCCGGCGTATCCCGATCTTTCCGAAGCCGGGGAAGGACCAGCAGCCGGTGGCCCTGCCTCTTCCACCGGGAGTGCGCTCGATGAACCCGATGCAGGCCTACGCCGCCTTTCGCGCCGGCACCGCCCTCTTCCTGGATGGGCGCGCCCCCGAGGAGTACGCCGCAGGTCACATCCCCGGCGCGCTCAACCTCCCGGCCGCGGACTTCGAGGCGGTCTACCCCGACCTGGCCGAACGCGTCGACGCCGCGCAATCGTTGGTGGCGTATTGCCAGAGCATCGAGTGCGGTGAAGGGGTGGAGATCGCCGATCGCGTCCGCGAGCTGGTCCCCAAGCCCATCTTCGTCTTCGAGCTCGGCTGGGAGGCCTGGCAGGCCTCTGGTTTCCCGGCGAGGAAGGGCGAGCAGCCTTGAGCGAGGGGCGGGCGAGGCGCTTCCTGGGCAGCCCGGTCACCGGCGCGGTCTGCCGCCTTCTCCTGGGCGGCGTCTTCATCTACTCCGACTCCCACAAGCTGCTTCGGCCCGACGAGTTCGCGCGCCTGATCTACGGCTATCGCATCCTCCATCCAGACCTGGTGAACCTCGCCGGCATCATCCTTCCCTGGGTCGAACTCGTCCCCGGCCTCTTCCTGGTGATCGGCCTTCTCCCCAGGAGCAGCGCGGCCCTCCTCGGCGGCCTGCTCGCACTCTTCATCGGCGCTGCCGCGCTGGTGATGATGCGAGGCCTCAGCATCCACTGCGGCTGCTTCCTCCCCATCCTCAGCGACCGCGTCGGCTGGCCCCTGATCCTTCGCAATTCCGTGCTCTTGCTGCTCGCGCTCCAGATCATCATCTGGCCCAGCAGCTTCCTCCCCAGACGTCGCGCCCCAGGAACAGCCCTGCCTCGATAAGGAGCAACTATGGCCGACTATCTGTTGGGAATTGACGTCGGCACCACGGGAACGAAGGCCCTGCTCGTGAATGCCTCGGGCGGAGTGGTGGCGAGCGCTACCAAGCCCTACCCATTGCACACCCCCCGCCCGGGATGGGCCGAACAGGACCCGGCCGACTGGTGGCGGGGCACGGTGGAGGCGATCCGGGAGGTGCTCGCCACCTCCGGCGCGCGCCTGGAGGAGGTGCGCGGCCTCGGCCTCTCGGGCCAGCAGCACGGCTCGGTCTTCCTCGACCAGAACCATAACGTGCTTCGCGAGGCCCTCCTCTGGTGCGACCAGCGGACTCCCGCGCAGTGCGCCTGGATTCACGACACCATCGGCTTCGACCGCGTGGTCGCGGAGACCCTCAACCCCGTTCTCACCGGCTTCCAGGCCCCCAAGATCGTCTGGCTGCGAGACCACGAGCCCCACCTATATCAGCGCTTGCGCATGATCCTTCTGCCGAAGGACTATGTCCGCTTCCGGCTCTCAGGCGAGTTCGCCACCGAGGTCTCGGACGCGGCCGGCACCTCCCTGCTCAACGTCGGCCGGCGCCAGTGGTCGGACGTAATGCTGACCGGCCTCGGCCTCACCGCCGACATGCTGCCCAGGGTATACGAATCTCCGGTGGCCTCCACCGCCGTCTCGCAGGTCGCCGCCGCGGAGACCGGCCTGCGCGCAGGCCTCCCGATCGCCGGCGGGGGTGGAGACAACGCGTGCAGCGCGGTGGGCAACGGGGTGATCGCGGAGGGGATCGTCGCGGTTTCCGTCGGCACTTCGGGCACCGTCTTCGCGCCCATGCTCGAGCCCAGGATGGACCCGAAGCTCAGAGTCCACACGTTCTGTCACGCCGTCCCCGGCCAGTGGCACGCCATGGGCGTGATGCTCTCTGCCGGCGGATCGCTGCGCTGGTTCCGAGATGCCATCGCAGATCAGGAGAAAGCCGAGGCGGCCGCGCGCGGCGTGGACCCCTATGAGATCATCACCGCCGAAGCAGCGGCCGCACCCATCGGCTCAGAGGGCCTCATCTTCCTGCCGTACCTCACCGGCGAGCGCACTCCTCACGCCGACCCGAACGCCCGCGGTGTCTTCCTGGGCCTGGGCCTCAGGCACACCAAGGGCCACCTCGCCCGCGCCATCATGGAGGGGGTCTGCTATGGCCTGCGCGACTCCCTGGAGATCCTGCGCCAGATGAAGCTCCCCATCAAGGAGATTCGGAACACCGGCGGCGGATCGCGCAGCCCCTTCTGGCGGCAGATGCAGTCCGATGTCTTCCGCGCGCCCCTCGTCGGCATGGCGGTGGATGAAGGGGCAGCCTTCGGCGCCGCTCTCCTCGGGGGAGTGGCCGCCGGCCTCTGGCCCGACGTTCCCTCCGCATGCGCCGCGGCCGTGCGCACCAGCGAGCCGGTCCGCCCCGATCGCCAGGCCGCTGCCATCTACCACCAGTACTACCGCGTCTACCGCGCGCTCTACCCCTCGCTCAAGCGCCACTTCGCGCGGCTGGCCGGAATCGTCGAGAAGTCCACACAGTAGCTCGCGGGACGTGACCGCGGAGCCAGGCGTTTCGACTCTCCCCGCCGGAAACCGAACGGGGTAGGAACCGCATGTTTCCTACCCCGTTCAGACCTCTGGACCGAGCGTCTGCCGCTCTGGCTAGTAGCCTCCGCCGCCACCTCCGGCACCCCCTGCACCTCCAGCCCCCCCTCGCCCGCCGCCTCCACCTCGCATCCCGCCCGCTCCACCTGCTCCGCCCGCGCCAGTGCGCGTTCTTCCGCTATACCCAAGCCCGTTGTCAATGATCCCCGCTGCCAAGCAGCGGGCTCGGCTCTTGCCCGAAAGCTCTCGGGAGAGCGTGCGATCCTCCGTCTGCACGACCTCGCGATACTTCGCCATCGCCTTCTCGTAGCTCGCAGCGGCCTGGCTCGACTGCTGCTCGGTGGCACTGCTGTTCTCGGCCACCAGCCGCAGCTTGTCCATTTCGTCCTGCAAGGCCTGCCGGGCCTTGGACTTCGCTTCCATGCTCTTCTGTGCTGCGGCCTGTTCCTTCTCGTTCAGCCCGGCGCGTTCCAGCATCGTCCGGATGCGCGCGGGATCCATCGCGCCCGTCCGGGCGCCCATCCCTGCTCCCCCGCCCCCTCCGACCTGAGCGTAGAGGACAGAGGCGGCTAACACCGCGGCCAACGCCGCCGCCGACGCTATCCCACTTGACCACTTCATCTGTCTACCTCCCTTTCTCTTGTGTGGTTTTCTCCCCCACCCAGATCCCCCCCTTCCCCATCCCTCTCCGCCGTGTCACAAGGAGGCACCATCGCTCTCGTGTCGGTTGTCACCGGATGCAGTGTGCACGTGACGGTGCTGTGGGAGCCCCGTCCCGGGCGCGATCGGCCGGCCCTGACGCAGGAGAGAGCGGGACGTGCAGCTTGCCGAGGGGCTGGCGTCAGCCGACCAGCGGCTTGCCGGCGAGGATCACGACCGCAGCGTCCTGGAGCTTACGGAGTACCTGCCGGTTCGGCAGGAGACCCGCCTCGGAGGCCGGAATCCCATGCGCTAGCGCGCTCACCCAGGAGAACCCATCGTGCCCCGTGCGAGAACCAGCATTGATCAGCGCGCGGTCAACCTGCGCGATCTCGACCGCAACTATGAGCTGCCGCGTTTCCGCACCCTCGCGGAATGGGAGGCGAGGGCCGCCGATCTGCGCCCCCACATTCTCGCGGTCAACGGCCTCCTGCCCATGCCGTCGCCGGCGCCGTTGCGCGCCCGGGTGTTCGGCGCCACTCACCACCCCGACTACTCTGTCTCCAAGGCCTACTTCCAGAGCCATCCCGGCTTCCTGGTCACTGGCAACCTCTTCGTGCCGCGGGGCAAGACCGGACCGTTCCCTGCGGTGCTCAACCCCCACGGCCACTGGCCCGAGGGCCGGCTGGCCAACAACGAGCTCGGCACCGTGCTCGGCCGCGGCATCAGCTTCGCTCGCCAGGGCTATGTCGCTTTCTGCTATGACATGATCGGCTACCACGACTCGTCCCAGGTCGTGCATCGTCAGGAGAGCGACCGCCAGCGCCTCTGGGGCTTCGGCCAGATGGCCTTGCAGCTCTACAACAGCATCCGGGTGGTGGACTTCCTTCAGTCCCTCCCCGAGGTTGACCCGGAGCGCATCGGCTGCACGGGGGAGTCCGGCGGCGGCACTCAGACCTTCATGCTGATGTCGGTCGAGCCCCGCATCAAGGTGGCAGCCCCGGTGAACATGATCTCGGCCCACATGCAGGGCGGATGTGTCTGCGAGAACGCTCCCACCCTCCGCCTGGAGACCACCAACCCGGAGATCGCCGCTCTCATGGCGCCTCGCCCCCTGCTGATGGTCTCGGCCACCGGCGACTGGACAAAGAACACACCCAGGGTCGAGTACCCGTTCGTGAGGAGCATCTACTCCCTCTATCGCGCGGCCGATCGGGTCGAGACCGTCCAGGTGGATGCTCCGCACAACTACAACCTGGCGAGCCGCAATGCCGTCTACCGGTTCTTCGGCAAGTGGCTGCTCGGGGCGGCCCACCCCGAGCGACTCGTCGAACAGCCCTACCGCCTGGACAACGCCAGGAAGTACCTCGTCTTCGCCGGCCGGCCCCGGCCCAGATGGGCGCCGGCCGGAGAGCCGCTCTTCGACAAGCTTACCCGCCAGCGTCGCCGGCAGATCGGTGGCCTCTGGCCCACCACACGGCCAGAGCTGAGGCGGTTCCAGCGTCAGATTGGGCCGGCCATGGCTCACCTCTTGATGGCGCGGGCGCCAGCCCCCAGAGAGGTGCGTGCTGCCAAGCTCGACTCAGGCAGAGGCCGAAGCTATAGCTGGCAAGCTCTTGCTCTGACCAGAACGGGCATCGCCGACCGCGTGCCGGCCTACCTGCTCCGGCCAACCAGGCAGAGCAAGCCGGCCGCCACTCTGGTTGTCTCCCACGAAGGAAAGAACACCCTCTTCGATCCGGGAACGGGGCCGCGCCCTGCTGTCGCGGAGTTGCTGGCCGCCGGACAGACCGTGCTGCTGGTTGACTGCTGGGGGACGGGCGAGGCGCAGATCCGGAAGGCGCGGGACGAGCGGGCGGCCAAGATCAACCATTACCTGACCTACAATCGCTCGGATGACGCGAACCGCATCCAGGACATCCTCACCGGCCTGGGCTATGTGCGCACCCTCCGCGCGATCAAGCGCATTGATCTCGTCGGCCTTGGCTACGCCGGCCCTTGGGCCTTGCTGGCGCGGACCCAGGCGCCGTTCGTGCGGAACACAACTGTGGATATGGCCGGCCTGCGCGTGAGTCGAGACCAGGACTTCATGGACCACCTGCTGATCCCGGTCATCCGCGGCCTTGGAGACCTGGCCGCTGCTATCGCCTTCATCGCCCCCGCCCCGCTCTGCCTGCGCAACCTAGGCCCCGGCTTCCCAACCGACGCCGCTCGCCGAGCCTACCGCGCCGCCGGGAAGAGCCAAGCGTTTTCTGTGGAGCCTTAGCCAGCGCGGCCGGTGACCGAACGCCCCGGTAGCCCCGTCCGGCAGCGCAGGTCCGCGACCTGCCTGACCCGTTGGACAGGAGCTTGCTCCTGTCCCAGCGTCCACCTTCGGTGAGCCCCCTTAGCCTCCCGCCGCCTTCTCCAGCGCTGCCAACTGCGCCCGCGAGCCCATCGCGATCAGCCGGTCGCCCGGATTGAGCGCGGTGTCGGGCGGCGGATTGGTGTGGAACTGCCCGCGCTCATTGACGATCGCCAGGATCATTGCCCCGCCCTCCTGCTCCACTCCCGTGGCCGCCATCGGGCGGCCAACGGCCGGCGAATCGGCGGAAATGGCAACCGCGGCGATCTTCACATCCAGGTCCTCCCGATGCAGCACGATCTCCAGGAAATCCGCCACGCCAGGCTCGGCCGCGGCCGCGGCCAGCGCCCGTCCACCCACCACATACGGGGACAGCACCCGGTTCGCGCCGGCCCGCATCAGCTTGTCAACCGTCTCCTCCTGGCCGGCGCGCGCCACGATGTCGAGGCGGGGGTTCAGCAGCCGCGCGCTGAGCACGATGAAGACGTTATCCTCTTCGGTGCCCACCGCCGCGATCAGCCCCTTCGCCCGCGCGATTCCCGCCGCCCTCAGGTGCTCGTCCTGCGTGGCATTGCCCTCCACGAACGGCACATCACTCTCCCGCAGCTGCTCCAGCGCGGCCGGGTTCTGCTCGATCACCGCCACCCGCAGGCCCCGCCTACGAAGTTGCTCAAGCGCTTCCCGGCCCATCCGCCCGTAGCCACAGACGATGTAGTGATCGCGTATTTCCCTCAAGGCTCGTAACCTCCGTCTCCGCTGGACCTCCGCGCTGAGCTGCTGGCCCAGCAGCAGGCTGAGCGCGCTCCTCACGGCGAACGCGGCCAGCGCGATGCCGGTGATCGCGAAGCCAATAGTAAAAGCCCGGCCGAACTGCGTGAGTGGATGCACCTCACCGCCGATGGTGGTGATGGTGAGCACCGCCATGTAGATTCCGTCAGTCGTGGTCCACGGCTCGCCGCTCAGCCGGCTCTCCACGTTGACGTACACGGTCGCTGCCAGCACCATCAGCAGCAGCAGGAACATCACTGCCACCCAGAACTGGCGCGCCGAGCGCCTCAGCTCCTGGGCCGGGATCAAGCGGCTCACCCAGTCGCTGCCTGTCATCGCCCCGACACCCGCTGGCTACCGCAGCCGCCCCAGGTCAACCCGTCTCCCCTCCTCCGCGCTCACGTAGGCCGCATAAAGCACGATCGCGACATCCCGTGCCAGCATCAGGCCCGACACCGGCTGTCTCTCGTCCCCGATCGCCCCGACGAAATCCGCGATCTCCTGAAGGTAGCCCTGGTTCCAATGCTCGTCCGGCGACGGGAAGGTCCAGCCGCCCTTGGTTTCGATCTTCTCGCTGATGTACTCGTCTCCGAAGACCTCGGCCGACGGAGCATAGGCCACGCAGGCATCGTTCGGGTTCAGGTTGGCGCGCAGGCGGGCGTTCGAGAGGTAGGCCTCGAGATAGTTGTGCACTCCTCCCAGCGTGGTGTCTCCCGCCTTGATCTCCGCCACCGATCCATCCTCGAACCGGAGCACCATGATTCCCCAATCCTCCACATCCTGCCAGTCGGTCTTCAGGTAATGCACCGGTTCCCGCTTGAAGGCCTCGATCCAGGTGAGATTCCCCACCTCGCAGAACACCGACGCCGGGCGGATCGGCCGCCCGGACTTCCACTCTCCCTCCCACTGCTTGAGCTGGAGCACCGCTCCCAGCGGGTGTGCGCCCTTCAGCACCAGCGACCCCCCGCCCGCGGTGCGCCACCGTTTCGCGTAGACCGACCCCGATCCCGAGTGCGACTCCTCCGCCTCGATCCGCAGGATCGTCCCTCCCGCGGCACCCGCCAGCCGCCGCAGCTTCACATAGGCCGGCGCATACACCCAGTTCTCGGCATAGCAGAACCGTACGCCCGCACCCTCCACTGCCGCGCCGATCGCATCGCACTCCTCCACCACCCGCTCGAGCATCTGCTCCCTCGGAGTGCTCTTGCCGATCAGCTCACTATCGGGCGTGTCCGTCTCGCCGAAGTAGCCCGTGAGGTGCTTCTCGCAGATGATGTGCTTACCCGCCCTGGCGGCCTCGATGATGAACCGGGTGTGGAGGTGGTTCGGGATGGCGAGGTCCACCGCGTCCACCTCGACCCCGGCCAGCATCTCGCTCATGCTCTCGAAGGCCCGCGGGATGGCGTGTTTCGCCGCGAATGCCGCCGCCCGCGCCCTGCTTCGGCCGCACACCCCGACCACCTCGCACCGGTCCGGGCCGAGGCCCTTGAAGCCGGGCATGTGCAGCTCGGCCGCAAACCCGTAGCCCACCAGCCCGACCCGGACCTTCGCCATGAGACGCCAGACCTCCCCGACCGCGGGCGCTAGCCCAACAGCGGCCCCACCTCGATCCGCCGCCCCTCCTCCGCGCTCACATAGGCGGCATAGAGCACGATGCTCACATCTCGCGCCAGCCTCGCCCCAGACACGGGCTCGCGGCCCTCTGCCACGGCGGCCACGAAGTCCGCCACCTCCTGTGGATAGCCCTGGTTCCAGTCCTCATCTGGCGAGGGCTGGGTCCAGCCGCCCTTGGTCTCGATCTTCTCGACGATGTACTCGTCCCCGAAGATGTGCGCGGCGGGCGCGTAGGCGACGCAGGCATCAGTCGGGTTGATATTGGCGCGCAGGCGCGCGTTCGAGAGATACGCTTCCAGGTAGTTGTGCACCCCGCCGAGCGTGGTGTCGGCCGCCTTCACCTCCGCCACCGACCCGTCCTCGAACTTCACCACGATGATCCCCCAGTCCTCAACATCCCTCCACCCCGTCCTCAGGTACTGCTCCTTCTCCTCCTGGAAGGCAGGAATCCAGGTCAGGTTCCCCACTTCGCACAGCACCGAGGCGGGTCGGATGGGCCGGCCGAACTTGGCTTCTCCCTCCCAGTGCTTCAGCTGCAGCGCCGCTCCCAGCGGATGCGACCCCTTCACCATCAGCGATCCCCCGCCCGACGTCCGCCACTGCTTCGCGTAGTCCGCGTGTGACCCCGAGTGCGACTCCTCCGCCTCGATCCGTAAGATCGTCCCCCCGGCCGCCTGGGCCAGCCGCCAGAGCTTCAGGTAGGCCGGCGCGTAGACCCAGTTCTCTGCGTAGCCGAACCTGATGCCGGACGCCCCGACCGCTGCCACCACCTCGTCGCAGCGAGCGATCACCTGCTCCAGCATCTTCCGCCGCGGCACAGTCTTGCCGATCAGTTCCTCCTGCGGCCGGTCCTCGCCGAAGTACCCGGTCAGGGGCTTCTCGCAGAACACGTGCTTGCCTGCCTTCGCGGCCTCGATGATGAACGGCGCATGGAGGTAGTTGGGCACCGCCAAGTCCACCGCGTCCACCTTCGCCCCGGCCAGCATCTCGGTGAAGCTGCCGTACACCTCCGGGATGCCGTGCCGCGCCGCGAACGCCTCCGCCTCCGCCTTCGGCACCCCACACACCGCCGCCACCAGGCAGCGCGCGGGCGCAACCTGCTTGTAGCCGTGAATGTGCAGGCTCGCGGAGAACCCGCACCCGGCCATCCCGATCCGCACTTGGGTCATTGCCGACCTATCCATACACTTCCGGGTTCACGCAGTACTCCGGACGCCGGCCCTCGAAGACCGCGATGATCGCGTCCACCACTCCGTTCCCCATCGCCAGCAGCGCCCCCGGGGTATTCGACGACACATGGGGCATGGTCACGGCCCGCTCGCAGCGCAGCAGCCGGCTCTGCGTCGGCGGCTCGGTGGCGTAGACATCCAGGCCGGCGCCGAAGATTCGCCCCGCCTCCAGCGCGTCGGCCAGCGCCTCCTCGTCTACGATCGCGCCCCGGGCGGTGTTCACCAGGATCGCAGTCGGCTTCATCAGCGCGATCTTCTCCGCGTTGATGCACCGCCGCGTCTCCTCATTCAATGGCATGTGGACCGACACGAAGTCCGCCTCTCTCATCACTTGCTCGATCGAGGCCGCCCGGTCCACGCCGATGGTCGCCGCGAAGGTCTCGTCGAAGTAGGGGTCATAGGCCAGCACTCTCATCTCGAAGCCCCGGCCCCGCCGCGCCACTCCCTTGCCGATCCGGCCCAGCCCCAGCAGGCCGAGCGTCGCACCGTGCACGTCAACCCCGTAGGTGTTCACCCACTGTCCAGCCTTGGTGGTGCGATCGCCGTCCGCGATGTGGCGGGCCGCCGCCAGCATCAGCGCGAAGCTCATATCGGCCACCGCCTCCGCATTCGCGCCGGGCACGTTCGCCACCACGATCCTGCGCCGCGTGCACTCCGCGACGTCCACCCCATCCATCCCCGCGCCGTGCCGCGCCAGCACCTTCAGCCGATCGGCCTCCTCGAAGGCCGGCGGATGGAACCGGTCCACACCGGCGGCGATCCCATCCACTCCCTTCAGCAGAGGGCGCAGCTCCTCCGGGGTCATCGGACGGCGATAGGGATTGTGCACGACCTCGTAGCCCGCCGCAACCAGTCGGTCTTCCGGCGCACGGGAGAGCTGGCTGAACGAAGTGGCGGTGATCAGCACCCGCATATGGCGATCTCCTCACCCACCCTCGCTATACCGTCCCCTCGAGCTGCACCATCTCGATGTTCTGGTTCGGGCAGCGGCGGAAACACATTCCGCAGGCCACGCACTTCTCCTCGTCAATGCAGAACGCATCGCTTCCTTGCTGCTGCACCGCGAACGACGAGCAGATGCGTGCGCACAGCCCGCATCCCACGCCGCAGCCGCACCCAAGGCAGCGGCTCGCCTCCTGTACCGCCTCCTCCTCGCTCAGCGGGGGGCGGTAGGGCGCGAAGTCCGCACGACGCTCGGCCGCCGGCCGCAGCGCCAGCGGCACCCGAGGCTCCTGCTCGATCCCTGTCTGCCGCGCCAGCACCTGCCGCTTCGAGACCTCGGTGAGAGGCGGATCGTAGTCGAGGAAGGGTTCACCGCCAGACAGGTACTGGTCAATCGCCGCTGCCGCTCGCCGGCCCGAGGCCACCGCCGCGATCACCGTGTCCGGCCCCGTCGCTGCATCGCCGCCTGCGTACACGCCCTCTATCGCGGTAGCCCCAGTGGCCGCGTCGTAGGCCAGCGTGCCATCGGGCCTCACCGCGATCCCCTCGATCTCGCTCCCCACCTCCTGCCCCAGCGCGTTGATCACCATGTCGCAGGGCAGCGTGAACTCCGTCTCGGCCACCGGGTCGGGGCGCCGGCGGCCGGAGGCATCGGCTGCTCCCAGCGTATGGATGCGCATCTTCAGGCCGCTCACGCGCTTCCGCTTCGTCAGCACCGCGATCGGGGCCACCAGGTAGATCACCCGCACCCCCTCTTCCTCCGCCTCCCGCACCTCCTCCGGCGTCGCCAGCATCTCGTCCCGGGTGCGCCGGTAGCAGAGGAAGACCTCCTTCGCGCCGAGCCGCAGTGCCGTGCGCGCCGCGTCCACCGCCGTGAAGCCGCCCCCGATCACCGCCACCCGCTCCCCCACCGTCACCTTGCGGCCGCGCCGGAACATGCTCAGGAAGTCCACCGCTGACGCCACTCCTCGCGCTTCCTCCCCGGGCACATCGAGCCTCCCGCCCGACCACGCGCCCAGGCCCAGGAAGATCGCATCGAATCCCTGCCCGCGCAGGTCCGTGAGGGCGAAATCCCTCCCCAGCCGCCGGTTCGGCTTGATCTTCACCCCCAGCGACTTGAGCGACGCGATCTCGGCGTCGAGCACGGTCTCCGGAAGACGGAAGCTCGGGATCCCGTAGCGCAGCATCCCACCCGGCTTGCGCTCCGCCTCGAAGATCGTGACTTCGTGCCCGGCCCGCGCCAGATCCCAGGCGCACCCGATGCCGGCCGGCCCGGACCCGACCACCGCCACCTTCTTCCCGCTCTTCGGCAGCCGGTCCACCTCCGGCTTCCAGCCCCGCGCGGCCGCGTGCTCAAGCACGAACCGCTTGATGTCGCGGATGCGGATCGGCTCGTCAATCTCGCCCCGCGTGCACGCCTCCTCGCAGGGGTGGGCGCAGATGTACCCGCACACCGACTGCAGCGGGTCCCGCGCCGTGATCAGGTCGAATGCGCCCCGGAAATCCCGCGCCGCCACCTTCTGCACGTAGCCCTGGGCCGGCACTTGGTTCGGGCACGCGAACTTGCAGGGCGCGGAGAGCTGCGGATCTTTGATCCGGGCGTGACCCGGGTAGAGCGTCAGCCGGTCGGCCGACGTCAACTCCCCCACCAGCAGATCGCGCATCGCCCCCCAGTCGGCGAAGCCCATCCGGTCCAGGTACTGCAGCACTCCGTCCGCGATCTCCCCGACGATCCCGTAGCCGTGCGCCAGCACCGCCGTGCAGATCCCCACCAGGTCCGCGCCGAAGAACGCCATCTCCACTGCGTCCTGCCAGGTCTCCACCCCGCCGGTCGCGATGGCGCGCACCAGCGGCCCACTCCGCTTCCGGATCTCGAAGATGTCCCGCAAGGCCAGCGGCTTCGCCCAGGGCCCGGACATGCAGCTCAGCGAAACCTGCTCTTGCAGATGATAAACCGCCTTCCTCGGATTCCAGATGTCAATCGGCGGGATCGCCAGCCGGTTCGCATTCGATCCCACCGCCACCGCACCCGCGTCATAGGCCGCCTTCGCCGCCTCCGCCAGTCGCCCACCCTCGGGGCTCAGCTTCACGAACACGGGGATGCCGACCGCCGCCACCGTCTCGCGGACGATCTCGGCCACCATCTCCGGGTCCATACCAAGGGAGGCCCCGCTCACCGGCCCGCCCTCATGCGCCTCCCCGGTCAGCGCCACGTTGAAGGACATGTTCGGGCAGCCCAGGTTCACCTCTAGCACATGTGCGCCCGCCTCCTCGAAGGCCCGCGCCATGTTCACCCAGCCCTCCACGCCCGCGTCCCCCGCGTAGCTGTAGTTGGCCATGATGACGAAGTCTTCGTCCACCCGGGGCCGTGCCTCGCGGATCAGCTCCACGCCCTGGTCGAGCGCCAGCCGCTTCTCGGCGGTGAAGGCGAGGAATCCCTGCGGCTCGAAGTAGCCGTATCGCGGCTCGCGGTTGATGTAGGGCGGCGGGTCGAAGGTCAGCTTGATCGAGGCCCCCGACCAGCCCAGCTCACACCCTCTCGCGAGCTGGTCCGCGGAATGGGTCGTGGGCCCGGAGGCCAGGAAGAACGGATTCTTGAACCTCACCCCGGCGATCGTAACTGCAAGTCGGGGATCGGCGGTCATCGCAGTCATATGCAGACGGTCACTCCTTTTCGGGCGTCTCCCCCCCCGAGACTGAACAGGCGCGCAGGCCGACTTCCGCTCTCTGCGCGCCGCGCAACTTCGGCGATCGGAACCAAGCTCATGATAGCATTTCGACCGCCCCGCCCGCCACCGGACCGCCGCCCCGCCGCGCGCTAGATGAAGTTGCACCCCGGCATCGGGAACGGGATTGGGAAGACTCGCCCCAGGCTCTCCCCCAGGTCGCCTCCGACCCGCGGCACCCCTCGCCCGCCGAGGACGAGCCGCGCGGCCTGTGAGAGGTCCATCTCCACCTGGTCCGACCCGAGCGACAGACGGCAGGCCTCGCCCTCCTGCT
>Ga0315281_10005453_pt1 | contig 18198 bp, 19 predicted proteins | sample YL17G07_0_MG_FD_204540 | JGI IMG/M metagenome (GOLD analysis project Ga0315281, IMG submission 204540) | Sediment microbial communities from Yellowstone Lake, YNP, Wyoming, USA - YL17G07_0 | ecosystem: Environmental > Aquatic > Freshwater > Lake > Sediment | place: USA: Wyoming | collected...
CGAGGTTCCGGAATTGTCCGCCTGACGGCGAATGATGGCGTATGCAGTCTTAGGATGGATGCCGTGTTTTACGGAAGCTTCGGAGACTTTCATGCCGCCCTTCACGTCAGCAATAAATTGTTCTTGGGTCGTGTTGTCGATGTGCTTGCCCATATGGTTGGAGTATACCAGCCAAATGAGAATGTGTGTCTAGTTTAAGGGGTACGCTCCAAATCGGTTCGAGCTTTGTTGTAAATATACTCCATCGCGTTAAACGCGACCATCGAGCTGAGCTCGACCATCGCGTTAAACGCGACCAAAAAGAAGCCGCTTCGGCAAAGCCTGGGCGGTTTCTTTTTTTTATAGCTGTGATGTTTGGCGGCTGCCAATCGTGGCGATTGTCTGGTAAACTGATGTCATGTTGTTAAACGAACCGTCCACGCTGATTACTGATTTCGCCATGGGAGCCGCGGCTTTGACTTTTACCGTCTTGCTTGTCAAACGTCTCGCCGGACAAGATTCGCGCGCCTGGTGGGTTGCGACGTTCGCTTTGACCGGACTGGCATCATTTGTCGCGGGATTTTATCATGGTTTTAAGGGCATCTGGCCCGATTCGATAATCACAAGTTTGGACATCGTTACCGTGCTGGCCATGATCGGCGTTTCGTTTTGCTTTTTGCTTGGCACGGCGCGTTCATTGGTATCCAGGAAGTATTTTGATATGTTATTTGTTGCGGCGTTAATCAAAACCGTATTTTTTATCATCTGGAACGTTACGCACCGCGTCTATCTCTACGTAATCGCAGACTACGCACCGGCCTTGCTCGCCGTCGCTGTTTTTAGCATCTGGCGCTGGGGCAAACCCGCTTCGCGCTGGCTTGTCGCGGGCATGGCGATTTCCGTGTTTGGCGCACTCGTCCAGCAGTTGAATTACGACCCCGTGTCCTGGTTCAATCACAATGATGTTTATCATGTCATTCAGATCGCCGGCCTGTATCTGTTTTTCCGCGGAGCCATACTGTTGCGCGACGGCCAAGGTGCTAAGACTTGACGCAATTGGCGGTTTTTGGCAGAATACAACCACTTAAATCAATTACGAATCAAGGTCTGTGAAAATACAAATAACTCATACGAAAATACAAATTTGCATATCAACCATTCGTAATTTCGTAACAAATACGTAATTTCGTAGACCGTTATATGGCCAGCCCCAGTGAAATCAAAAAAGGCGCGGTCCTCGTCCAGAACGGCGAGCTGTGGATCGTGACCGAATTCCAGCACGTGAATCCGGGCAAGGGCGCGGCTTTTGTGCGAACGCGCATCAAGAACGCCAAAAGCGGAAAGACGCTTGAAGTCACGTATAAAATGTCCGACTCTGTCGAATATGCGGATCTGGAATACCACACCATGTCATACCTGTTCCACGACAACACGGGTTATACGTTTATGGATTCCAAGACATATGACCAGTTCACCATGCCGGACGAAGACGTGGGCGACCAGGGCAAGTATTTGCGTGAAGGCCTGGAACTCATGATTTCCGTGCACGATAACGTTCCGATTGCTTTGCAATTGCCCAAGAAGATGACATTCAAGATCACGGAAACCATGCCGGCCGTCAAGGGCGACACCGCCAGCGGCAATGTCACGAAAGAGGCCAAGACCGACAACGGTTTCGAGGTCCAGGTCCCGCTGTTCGTCAACGAAGGCGACGACGTGGTCATCAATACCGATACTTGCGAATACGTTGAGCGCGCCAAGAATTTCTAAAAAACTGGATGACCGTCAAAAAAACTCCGTAACGGAGTTTTTTTGGTCAGATAGGAGCCTTGACATCTCCGTCTTTATGGGTTACGTTGGAACATTCATTGCAGCTATCCAAGAAAGGGGAGCGCCATGGCGACTCCGATCTTTTCACGCAAGGATTCACTCTTCTTGCTAAACGTCCAGCGAGCGACCGTTACGCTGTCGGATTCATGTCAGCTCATGCTGACCCTGTCCGCCGATCGTCCCATTCCGCCGGCTTGGACGTCCACGCTAGCCGTGGATTTGCTTCACGATCAAGGTTCGGTCGTTGTTGCCTGCCGCGTAGTTTCGGCCAGGCACCAGGGCCTGCGTTACTCGCTTACGCTTGAACCGGCCATGGCCGGAACCGACGCAGCCGTCATCTTCGGCGCGCGTGTCGGAACCGATTATTTGCACGTGGGCCATGTAACGCTGCGAACGCCTTCCGGCCCATTTCGCACTTTGCTTAATCAAACAAGCCGCGCGGGGTTGCAGGCCAGAACCTACGAACCCGACGAGCGGCTGTTGGACATTCGCGATCTTGAACCCCAGGCCTAAGCTGGGGTTTTTCTTTACTTGTCATCCCGAGCTTGTCGAGGGATCTGGTTTGTTAGGTTATGGAACCAGATTCTTCGACTTCGCTTCGTTTCGTTCAGAATGACAATGGGAGGGCGGATAGAGGGTCAGAACTTCATCACTACAGCCGTCGTATCATCCGGCTTGGCCAGCGTGGTCAGATGGTTGGCATCGACCTGACTTAGTTCCAAGCCCAGAGATTTGAAGCCCTGGCGGATTGTTTCTGCTGCAGCTGCCTTATCCGCATTAGCCGAAGTGTCGCCCACGATCTTTGCCGCATCCACCAGTTTGCGCGTGAAGGTCCGTGTGTCCATTTTTCCGTCCTTGGAACAGTCGCCCGCAATGCGCTGGATGACGTCCGGCGACAGGTTGTCGCACACGCCGTCGCTGACGCCCACGAAAGTGTCTTCAGGCTGCAGTTCTTCGGTGCGCATGGCCGGTTCAAAACCGAAGCCCACGCGCGCTGCCTGTCCGTCCGATGCTCCGAGATTGGAAAACATCATGTTGCGGCCGCCCAACATTTTAGGTGTGATGTTTTTGATCCCGCTTGATTTCAATGCGTTCACCAAAGCCAGCATTTGTCGCACCGAACGTGCGTCATACGGTTGAGTATTGGATTGTTCGCTGGTTAATCCTTTCAATTTGCCTTCGAGTCCGGCCAGGTCGATGGGTTCGTTCTTGTCGAACGCTTCGGAACTGATGCCGGCGCCGGTAAACAGACGCTCTATGGAATCGTCCTGCGACATTTGCTCGACTTTGCCGCCGCGCAAACGATAGATGCGGCTGTCTCCGACCTGGGCCATGGTCACGCGGTCTTTGCCGTCCGCTCCGCGCCAGCGTTTTAAGAGCGAGCCTGTAGTGCCGACAGTTTCTAACAATGACCGCGCTTTGGTTTTAATTTTTTCCATGGCCTGCGCAGACGTCATGGCGCCTGCGGCGACTGCATCCAGCGCCGCTTTGCCGTCTTTGGAATCTTGCGCCATTTGCAGGGCTTCTTCTTGCAGCGCGACGTCACCGCGGATTTTCGACGCTACTTCAGCGCTCATGCCGGTTAAAAGATCGGTCATTGCCTTTTCGACACTGCCTTGATCCAGGGTCTGCTCAGAAGCAGCGCCCATGACATTGCGGATGTTTTCCCAGGTCGTTTTTTCCTGGCCTTGCGCTCCGGCTATCCGGCCGTCCATGTATCCGTTGGTCACCATATTAGCTGCAATGCGCGAGGCTTTGTCGCCGCCCGGCGTGCCGCCCAGACCGTCAGCCACGAACATGACGCCTTCGGCTTGCAGAGCCACGCCCTGATCTTCATTGGCTCCGGATTCTCCCTCTTTCTTTTTGCGCGTCAAACTTACGACTTCGGGAATGTCTTTATTGCCTTCCAACCGTGTAGCCTGATTTTCCAGTGCCGGCTGCGCTTGCTTGGCGATGTCGGCGTTTATTTCACCAAGATCCACTTCGATGGATTCGTCTTTTGGAGCAACTGGAGGTTTTTCCCTTTTTGCGGGTCTGGGTACTTTGTTGGGCACTGCGGGTGCGGCGTCAAAACTCATCATATTTAAAAAACACAGGAGTTACCCGCACATTGTGGCGATTCCGCGGATAAACGTCCAGCAAACTAAAATAATTTAAAATTCAAAGTGCAAAATTCAAAATCTTTGAAGCCTTCGGCATTATAAAAAATATCCCAAAGGGATACCGGCATTTTGAATTATTAATTTTTAATTTTGAATTGGCTACGTGTACCACTTCGCCTGTTGGTTATAAAGTTCGGCGTACTTTCCGTTGTTGGACAACAGCTTTTCGTGCGAACCGTGCTCGGTCAGTTTGCCGTTGTCAAAGACAAAGATACGATCAGCGCGGCGGACGGTGGAGAAGCGATGAGAAATAAAGATAAGGCCGCGTTTTCCGGATGATTCTAACAATTGATCGAAAAATCGCATTTCAGCGTTGGCATCCATGGCCGAGGTGGGCTCGTCGAATCCGATGATGCGTCCGCCGTGGACCAGGGTGCGCGCTATCACAAGTCGCTGGCGCTGTCCGCCCGAAACCTGGTGGGGCGTGATGCCCGGCGGCGCGGCCCAGTCGCCCAAAAAGGTTTTATATTTTTCCGGGAGAGCTTCGATCACCACGTCCGCGCCCGCGATGTTCGTGCTCTCCGGCAAGGACATGCCAAACTCCCGCTTGCCGCCCGGCGCGCCGTACATCAGATTGTCGCGCACGAAATCCTGGTAGATTTTCGCGTCCTGCAGCATGAGATGGAAAGCATCGCGCCAGGCCTGGGGCTGATAGGCGCTCAGTAATTTTCCATTTAACAGTACCCGGCCCTTGGTGGGCTGGATGAGTCCGGAAATCAGACGTAAAACCGTGGATTTGCCGGCTCCGTTTTCTCCGACCATGGCCAGATGCTCACCTTCCATGATCGTCAGTGAAATATTTGAAACCGCATCTTTTTTCGCATTCGGATAGCGGTAGGAAACGCGGTCGAAAGTGATAGTCAACGGTTCGTGCGGAATTTGCAGGCCGGTCTGGCGTTCGGGTTTGAAATTCAGAAGCTTGTTCATGTAGGCCAAAATATCCATATCGCCCCAGAGGGATGTCAGCGAACCGGAAATGCCGTTCAGTGCGTCGCCCATGAGAGCGAACAGGTTCAGAGCCACGTACAACGCGGCGAGTGCGGCCGCTCCGGCAAAGGCGGCGCGTCCCAAAATCACGATCACCACGGCATAGGCGGCAATGTGCAGGAGCGCCAGCACGGCCCGGTTGCGCACGCTCATCAAGGCCATGGCCTTAAAGCGCCCGAGCACGTTCTGGCGTGCGCGGTCGCGTTTGGCGATCAACGTTTTTTCCGCGCCGAGCAGGCGGATCTCGCGGAATTCGTCCGTGTGCAAAAACAGGTAGCGCGAATATTCCAACCGGCGCCCTTCGAGTGAATTCCAAGTGGAAGCCCAGACTTCTTTACTGGATTCGAGATACAGGTTGGCTGCCTGCAAGACAGCATCAACCAAGGCGACGGCCGTCACCCACCAGGGGGCCGCGAGCGCGAGCGCGAGCGTGCCCGCGAATTTTAGCAGCGAACGGATCAGCCACTCGCTGCGGTCGGCCAGGCGATTCAGCCGCCATAAGTCCTCGCGTACGAAATCCAAACTGCGGCGGATCTCCGGGCGGTTCAGGGCTTCGGGTTCCAATTTGGCCAGATGGCCGTAAATATATTGTTCCGAGGCCAAACCGGCGGCCCGCGCGAACCAGTCGTCCATGCGCGAATACGTGATTTCATTCACCAGATAGCGCAAGCCGTATGATGCGATGACCACGCCGATCAAAAATGGCGCGCGTTCCGCATGACCCGAGGCAATAGCCGTGATGAAGAGCGCGAAAAAATAAACTTCCAGCGGCTGAAGGAAAGAACCAAGCACCAGCATGACCAGGCGGAATGTCGTTAGGCCTGGATTGTCGCGCCAGATGATGCTTAAAAAGCGCGCATAGGCGCGAAACTTTTCCCGTGCCGGAAAACGCAGCGGCTTGTCGTTTGAATCTTCCAACGCTTTGGCCATGCGGGGATTATAGCACGGTTTATGCTTTTGCCGGTGGCGTTTCGTCTGTGAATCTTTTTATTCTTTCGTGGGTACGGTATGTTTTGATTGTTATGAATTCAATAAATGTCAGTCATGTTCGGGTGAATAATTTGAAGGATGTGAGTGTTAAGATTCTGTTTGCAAAACTTGTAGTTGTGGTTGGTAAAAGTGGTAGTGGCAAATCTTTTTTGGTTTATGATGTATTGTATTGTGTATTGTAGGGATATGTGGTCGTAGTAATCGTAAGTAAGCTGTTTAGGATATATATTATCGAGTAGAAAATCGTGTCGGATCATAAGCTGAGTTTGGGTTAGATAAATTTTCATAAATTGAAAAATATTTTGTGTATTATTAAGAAAGGAGAGTTGTTGATTGTGGATGAATTTTGTGCCGGTATGGTGAGTGTAGATAGGTAGATGATTTTGAAGATGTTGAAAGATGTTGTAAAAAAAGGAGTTTTAGTCATAGTCGTTGAACATAACAAAGATATCATTGCCAATGCCGATCATGTCATCGAGTTCGGACCTGAAGCGGGAAACAAAGGCGGCGAGGCGATTTTTCAGGGTCCGATGCAAAAATTTAAGCTGGCAAAAACTCCAACCTCGACCTATGCCTTTTCAGGCAAAGCCGGGCAAGTAGCTTATGTCAGGAATCCGAACGAAAAAGCAAAAAAGATGCAAAGGAAGTTTTTGTCCATCAACGGGATCAGCCGCAATAACTTGAAAAATTACAATCTTAAATTTCCGCTGGGCAGCTTGGTGTGCGTTACGGGCAGGATGGGCACGGGCAAATCGACTTTGCTGTCAGTAGTTTACGGCGCTCTTTTCAAGGGCAGGGATGCTTGGAAAATCCGGCAGGGATTCGAGTCGATCCAGGGCAAAGAGAATGTGCGGCGTGCGTATTTCGTGGATCAATCCCGGCTGAGTTCCATCAGAACAAGTACACCGGCAACCTATTTGGGAATTTTGGATGCGTTGAAGCGCGTTAAGGGCGCGAAGATCAAAAAATTGATGGACAAAACGGTGGATGAGGTTGCCGAGACGCATAAAAATGTTCCGCTGGTAAAAAGGAAGCTTGGTTTTCTTCAGGAGGTCGGTCTGGGATATTTAACGCTTGGACAGAAATCCGGGACTTTGAGCGGGGGAGAGGCGCAACGCGTGCGCCTGGCAAAAATTTTATCCAAAAAGCTGGGTGACCGTTGCATCTACATTCTGGATACGCCGTTCCGCGGCTTGCATCTAAGTGATTTGCCGCCGCTGCTCAAGGCTTTGCAGATAATTATCGACAAAAACAATACGGTTTTGATCGCCGAGAACCGCGAGGAAGTCATCGGCAATTGCGATTACGTAATCAAACTAAAAAAATAAGCCGGCATTGCCGGCGCCGCGCGTCGTTATTCGGCTAAAGTCAAATAAAAACCCGCGATTGTAATCGCGGGTTGAGTAACAGGGAAACTTAGGCGTGCTTTCGTTTTCGCGAAGGTTTATTATCGGCCAACGCGCAGCCGAACTTCGGCGAGCTCAGCAACAGGCAAAGATGCGGAGGAAAATCGTACGACCCGCTGTTCGTCATGCCGAACGAAGCCGTAATGCCAATACCGGGAAACACGCCGTGGGCAGCCAAGCCCAGGATGCCCTGATTGCTGTCCCGGGTCTGCGGGTTGTGGTAGAAGTCCACGGCGAGCTCGGCGAGCATACGCAGGAAGAATTTGTATTCTTCGTCTGTGAGCTCAATGGCCTCCGCGCCTTTTTTTAGCGTGATTCGAATAAGCTGGCGGACTCCATCCGGTCCCTTGGGAGGCGTGGCCTCGGCCAACTTGGGAATCGGAACCGAGAACTTAAGATCAAAGTCGAACTTCGTGTCAGCGATCTTTACGTGGCCCTTACAATGGGTGCCGTCCGTGACCTGTTCGATGTGCCGCTCTACCTGAACCTTCATTTTTCAATGTCCTTTCGTTGTTGTTTGTCTGATTATTCGATAAATGAACTTAGCGCATTTTGCCGGACATATCAATGGATTCGCGTCTCATGGCGTTGATACAAAAAAATCGCCATGGCGATTTTTTGTATTCCTGCAAAAATGGTGGGCGGGGAGGGACTTGAACCCTCAATCTCTTGCGAGAACCGGCTCCTAAGGCCGGCGTGTCTACCAGTTTCACCACCCGCCCGTGATCTTTACGGGACGCGGATACGATAAGGGATTTTCCTGTCTCGCGCAAGACAAAACCCCGTTGTAGGGGCGTTGCATGCAACGCCCCTACAACGGGGTTTTGTCTTTAAGTTGTAATGGTTTGGAATGGCGACTCTCGTCGCGTTAAACGCGACGCATCGTCATCCCAGTTCCACCCCGATTCGTAAATTGAATCGGGCGAGGAGTGAAAGAGCTACTTGGCCACGTTTCTCAGCTCGACTTCCAGCGCTTCGAGCTCGCTGATGTCGTCGATGGCCGTCGGCGGCAAGCAACCGGTTTCGATGAGCCTGACGAACTTCCTCGGTTCGCAGTCATCGACCGCGGCGACTCTGTACGCGGGGGATCCTGCTTGCTCGGACAAGCTCTGCAGGATTTTCTCATGCCTTGCCTGCAATCATCCATGCCGCTTTTGGGCCAAAAGTGCCGCAACGAACTGCGCGCACTTGCCCACGGCAAAGGAAAAAGCGAGCGACAGAATCACGAACAGCAGCAGGTGGGGAATCTCTACTGATGCCGGTCCAGCAATCAGCAGGTTTTCCAGCGTGTGGCCCAACTTGCTGAGCAGAAAGTCCTGTCCGTCGATGTACAGGAATGCGAAGGGAAAGGCTATCACCACAAGGAAGATGCCGATGGCGATCGCGTTGCCAAGATCCTCGAACATCTTCACGAACTTGCCGATGTTTCTCAATGAACAAACCTCTCATGGTCAGACAAGTCATTTGATTATGACGTGTCAGTTCCATGCCCCTCCTTTTAGTGAAAGAGAGGCGAGGAGGTGCGGGGCGGCTTGTTAGCCGCACGCCTTCAAAGTTCGTTGAGCCGCATCGTCTGCTGGAGCTCTTGCTTTAGCTCATCGTGCAGACTCTGCTCCGGGTCCAACTCGTCGGCCACGCGGCAACGAGTTTGGCCCTCTTCGACCGGTGGAACGCGGTACGGACTGTTGGATCCGTAAAGACGCGCGTCCAGGCGGCGCAGGCTGAGCTTGAGGATTTGGTAATCCGTCCAGCGTTTGACCGTCAGCGCCAGACGGGACGCAAATCCGGTCAGGGCCACGAAGAGAAAAACGGGTGTTAGGCTGGCAATGACGAAAGTTGCCGAAGCGCCGGCACTGTACTCGTACAGACCCTCATACCCGAAGAATCGTTCTGCTGCATGGCCAATGGCGAAGAGGCCTTCCGTTACCAGCGGGGTCGAGGCAATTGGCACTGCGATCAACAGCGCAACTATGGTGACGATAACTTGTTCCAAGTCTAGTGCCTGCCAGAACTTGCTGAACTCTCTCATTTTTTCAAATTCTCCATTTTAATGGTCAGGAATTCGGACACCGTGTCCTCATCCCAGTTCCATGCCCCTCCTTTTAGTGAAAGAGAGGCGAGGAGGTGAATTGATTCAGGTCGCGTTGACCCGAATTAACAGAGTTTGCGACCGCGCCGCGCCGGCTTGTGCCGTACGGTGCTCGCTTCGAGTATTTTTTGTTCGTGCTCAATATGCTTGAGGAACGCGCGCACGGTGTAACCCATGCATACAATCCCCAGGGCAATGGCAGCAGAACCTAGATGCAAGTTGGCCTGTAAGAATCCGGTCCTGATGGCACATCCCACGGTCATGCAAGTGAGCGAGAAATAGATGCCTATGTTGTACAGCACCCTTTCCTCCCTTTACTTGTCCTTGCCAGAACGCAATCGCGGAATGACGAGACCGTAGTATTCGAGTTCGCACTCAAACGCCTGGCCGGTCAGTCTCAGGATGAATGTGCTCCACAGCTGTCGGAACAGTTGTGCGGACATGAAGATCATGTAACCGGATTGGCGGTCGCCCACGGGCTTCATTTGCCCGAAGAAGATTTCGTCAATCTTGGTCAGGTTGCCGTCCGCAGTGTTTTGCCTTTGTCCGGTCAGTCCGAAGAACATTCGGACTTGTCGATCATAGGATTCATACCGCAAATCGGTACTGAGCTGACACCGCGATATGGCTTGCATGATGCGCATGGGGTTCGGGTAGAACCTGCGAATGACTCTTCCTCGGATGTTTTCGGCATCGGTGCATTCGTCCGGAATGCGGTAGGCGATCAGCTCCTCGTTCAGAATCATGACCTGGAGCGATTCGTGCAGCCCCGCAATTCCTTGGCATTCGTCCGATTCGAGGCGCATTTGTTCGGTGGCAGTGGCCATCAATCGAATTTCGGCCGGAAAATGAAACAGGTCGTCGCGCACATCCGACACGAACGAAGTCGCCAGTGCCTGATTGATTTCAAGCGCCGACACCGCGACTGGTTCTCGCCTTCTATTGTCGACAAACAGCCTGTTGCTGTATTCGATCGAAGTCAGACAGTTCTTCAGATGCGGCTGCACGTACGGAGATGCTTCGCAGCGGAACGTGCGGACAGCGGAATCTTCATCCACCGCGTATCTCGCCCACGAATCCCTCACGCCGAGAGAAGCCGCACGGATCTTTGCCTTCGAATGCAAATCGAGTTCTTCCATTTTTTCTCCCTGTGGAATATATGACGCTCATGCGTCGTTGAAACTCTAAGTTTAAGATGTAAGGAACTGTACTGAACCCGCGACCATGTCGTGAATTCGGTACAGCCCCCGAAAACTTTTTCGGGGGGAAGGCGTCGAGCTGAGCTCAACAGTTAAAGAGCTACGCTGCCCTGCGGAAGCCGGAGACTCTCTGCTCCTTGGCCAGCATGCGGATGCCGCGCGTGGTCAGAAGCAACGTCCATCCGGGCACTCCGCTGAATCGGCTGCGGATCGCTTCGTCCTCGAGCGTCGTGAACGACAGCGCCACCTTCTTGACCACGGGCTTGGTCCGGCCAGAGAGGCGCAGGTCCAGCGTGATCTTGCTGCCGCTGGCATCCTGCTCGATGAAGATCGAGTCGAAGCCTTCGTTAGCAGCGGATTCTGTCATCATGGTGAAAAGGTTCTTGGTTTCCATGGTTTTCTGTTCCTTTTGTTGAGACGCCCTCCGAGGGCGTCTTTACGTTGTGAGGTTTGTTTTTGTCTGAACTCAAGACGCGAAGTTTTCGTGTATTGAGTTCAGCCCCTCTCCTGCGATGCAAGAGAGGGACGAAGTGAAGCCGTCGGGAGTTACGCGGCCTTGCGTTCGACTTCGGACCTGTCCGAAGTGAGCATGGTACCGAGACGTCCGGCAGCCTGCGGGTTGCGGCTGAAGTACAGCGCACCCGTCGTAATGACCGTGTTCCAGCCCACGGACTTGAGCGCCGATACTGCGGAGTAGACCTCTGTGATCAGTGCCCGGTCGAGCTTTTCGGGAAGCTCGTGTATGTCTATGCGCGTGGTGCCTTGTCCGCGTTTGGTGCGTTGGATGCGCACGCCGGACTTTGTGGCGAATACGGCTACGGCATAGAAACCGTCATGCGATGCTTCTGCGATCAGGTGTGAAAGGTTCATCATATTTCCATCTCCTGTTTGTAGTTTTCGATGCTCACCTTGCGATTGCTCGAAGGCGGCGTTTCTTCGTCGAGCGTCGTCTCTTGCGAGTCGTCGGGGTCGACCGGAAGTCGCACGATGCGGCTTAGAGGCCTGACGATCTTGACCCGATCGCGCAACGGCGTTTTCTTTGCAGTCCCATCCTTTTTTAAGTCCGGACTGCGGAGCGTGTCTGACATCAGAACGCCCTCCGTTTTGCATCACGCTTGGCACGGCTGCGACACTGGTTGGAAACCGTTATCGCATTCATCATGACCGCTGCCGGCGAGAACAAAGTTCTCAATCCTGCTTGCCGCGTGACGCCAAGCGTCGGAACTCGATGCCGTGTGGGGATGATCCAGACGTCGATCATGGGTTCACGCCCGCCGAGTCTCAATACTTGAATGATGTTGTTCCTTTCGTTTCTTTTCCGTCATTGCGAGCCGTAGGCGTGGCAATCTCACCTCTTACAAACTGAGTTAACATGCTTCGTGAGATCGCCGCGTATTCACTCGCGATGACAAACAGGTGGTTGTGTGCTTGGTTTTTAACGTTTCGAACCGTTCAATATAGCACAAAAATCGGGTTTTGTCAAGCGTGGCACCTTGACGCGAACGTCGGTTTGGTATAGGTTGGGACATGCTCAAATGGAGCTGAATGAACAACAAAAACAACCATCCGAAAGGATTGTGTCCATGAGCCAACAAAACGCTTTGGCCGTGGTGCCAAACAGTTCGTTGACAACCCGTGCAGTAGAAAGTGACGAATTCAACGTCTTCCGCACGTTCCGCAGGATATTCCTGGCCGAGAATTGCCGGAGCCGCATGGTTTACTGGTACGAGGAAAAGTGGGGCCGCACCATTCTGCGACAAGTCATGAACGAGAAACGCGCCTCAAAGAAAGACGACAGGCTGGTGGCAACGCTGCCCGGCAAACCCGATGCGGATTATGATGCGTTTGGCCATTGCAAATTCCAACGCCTACGAGTTGCGGACCGGCGTGCGCTGGGAACTGCATCGCGATTTCGCGTGTCGGGATCTGGATTCCATGGGACGCTTCGACGTCTACGACCTGTTCTCGCCCGAAGATCCGGGTAAAGTCGCGGGTGCGATGCGTGCCGGTCTGATCATTATTGCCACTGATCCGGAAGCTTGGGATTTCGATGCCCTGCGCATCACCCACACCTGCCCCAAGTGCCAAAAGCCGTACAACAAAGAATTCGTGGTGTTCAATCCCAGCATGGGAGACTGCCGACACTGCGGATTCCAGGGTTATGATTTAAGCGACAGGCGACCGGACGAGGAGATGCCCGAGGATGACGATGACCGGGGTTGGGACCTCTGGAAACACCGTTTCAACAAAGGTTCGGAAATCGCGAAAGACCCGGCATACGATTTGTTGAGTCGCGTGGGCAAGCGTCAAGTCGGCCTGTTGTCCATTCCCGGGCGCATTGATCTGCCAGAGGCTTCGTTGTTTTTGGACATCCACGCCACGCCGCTGTTTTGCTGGCTGGTGCTCAGGCTCTTGCCCAGCTGTTCGGTGCACGCGATTCCAAGTCACGACACATTTTGGCATGGCGGCTACAGAACCCTGACCTACGATACCTTGCAGACTTGCTTCGACCGCAGTCTGTTCGCCATGCTGCGCAATGAATACCTGGCCGACAACTTCGTGCGTATCATGGATCAATTCTATGATTCGCTGGATCGAAGCCGTGCCAAATTCGACCAACAGAGTCTGCGGGCATCGGTCGAGCGCGATATTGTCGAGCATCCCGGTTTGACTGATGAAGAGCGTCGGCAAACGCTCGATCTGGCGCAAGACAGATATCAGCCCAACTGCAAGAAAGAGCGCGAACGTTTGCACCGCGATGTGCAAAACGTGCGCGAACTGTACCGCTGGGTGTTCGGCGACGAGCATCAGAAAACTTTGCAACAAAGAAACGAGGTGAATTCGCAACAACCGTTAGCCATTCGTACGGCTTTGCGCAGGTTCCCGGACCATATGGAAAACCTGCTTGATTACGTGGGCAAACACATGACAGAAGGAGAAAATCCGTGAGCAATCTAGTTCGCATCGTCGCCAGCCTGCCGCAGCTGCCCGTTGTCCTGGCGGCCCCTGCCCTGACCATGGGCTCGCAAACCGGCGGCATCCAGCCCCTGTTCGACAAGTTGTCCAAGATGCCTGAAGACGGACCCGGGATGGCGGCCATGGCCCTCGTAGCCGTCAACGGCCTGTCGTCCGTGGTGCGCCGCGGCGGACCTTTCAACGATGTCCATCAAAAGATGGCGGACCTGCTCCGCACCATGATGGACAAGACCGGCCAAGGTCGGCATCAACTCAAACCCTATTGCGTTTAACGTGATGGGGTTTTTTCTTTTTTTATGTCATCTTGAGCAAAGTGAGTTCGACGAACGCAGTCGAAAGATCTGGTATTAGTTTTTCAAACCAGATCCCTCGACTTCGTATAACTTCGCTCGGGATGACAATATGATTCGTTTAACAAAAAATCCTCTATTCGAGGATTGAGTCAGTCTTTGAAAACAGCGAAAGCGGCATCCGCGCCCGGCACGTGTTTGGTGGCCAGGAGCAGGAAGATCAGGAACGAAGCAATGGCGACATAACCGGTGGCCGCGAAAGCCAGTTGATTCGCTTTCATGGGAGCGGTTGTCGTGTTGTGCAGGCGCAAGCCCAGATCCAGTTCCAGCAGAAGGTCGGATTGATCCTTGTCCCGTCTGCGAATCCACCATTTGGCATCGCGCAAACGCCGTTCCAGCAAATCCTCCAGCGGCCGCCTGAGCGCCGGTTCGTTTTCGTTGCGCCAATCGCGTTCATCGCCGGTTTCCGATCTCTCGCGGTTGAGTGCAAGGAAATCGGACCAGCCTTGAAACGCCGCGCTGCGGAACGGTTCGTTCTTTAGTGTTAAGTGGATGTCAATGTCACGTTTATCGACGCAGCATTCGCATCGGTATGTAGAGTGCCATTTCCGGCATTGGTCTAAAAGATCATGGATTGCAGCCGCAACGGCCTTGGGCGTCTTGTCCGTGCCGAACAAATCCGCCAGATCTTCGGCCGCGCGTTCGCTTTTTCGATGACGGATGGACTTGAACGCTTTTGGCAACTTCTACCTTGTCCGCTCGCCAATTTTCGGACGGACTTAACTGGAGGTGTTTGAACTTTCATATCGATGTCCGTCCGTCGTTCTTTGCGGGAAGACTTTTAGCTCTTTGTTTATCAACTGAAGATGTCCTGTCTTCCCGCTCCGTTTCGTGAAGGGGCTTCGACCACGCTGTTTGTACTAAGTACGTGTTGCCCCTTTGCGATCTTGCCCTGCTTCGGCGGGGCTTTTTCATACTCGGAACCGACCCGACCCTCTATCCGACCCTCGCTTTTTACTTATGCTCGGGCCACCTTTCCCCCGTCGAACGAGGGAAAGGAGCGTATTAGCTTATTAACGTCTTTCCCCCGTTAGACGGGGGAGAGATGCCCGTAGGGCAGAGAGAGGGTTTTTACTTATGATACTTCCTCCCGCTATTAATCATCTCCGCCCTGTATATCTGTTCGAGGAGAACGATCCGCGCCAGCGCATGCGGCAGCGTCATAGCACCGAGCGACAGTGTCATGTCCGCGCGGTCCAGGACGGTTTGGTCCAAACCCCAGGAACCGCCGATGACAAAGACCAGGGGACGGTCGGCGTGGGTCGAAAGCCATTGAGCAAAGTCAGCCGTGGACTTTTTGGAACCGTGTTCGTCCAGCGCGATGAGCAGTGCGTCCTTGGGCAGCTTGTCCATGAGGTCCGCGGCTTCGTTTTTGAGGGTTTTGATCACGTCCGGCTTGACCGAGCCGCCGTGTCCTTCTTTGACTTCCAGGACGGTTAATTTCCCAAAAGGTGTACATCTTGTGGCATACATGTGGACAGCTTCCTTGTGCCAGGATTCCTGGAGTCTGCCAACACAGCGAACTTGAATTTCGGAGTGCATAATTAAACAATTTTATTGTGCCCTGAGTTTATCGAAGGGCATATTTTTGGCTTAATAACAGCTATTGACAGGTATAATGTGTTCCATTATGATACGGGCACGTCAAAAAAACCAACTCCGCGCGAAAGTCTATCAAGTCGCAAGTCTATCAAGTCCATCAGGTCAGACCTGGGACATGACAGACCTGAGGGACCTGATAGACCGAGAGGCGGAGCAATGGAGACATGCTAATGATTATCTTGAACCCCCTCGCGTTTAACGCGACAAGAGGCTAAAGCTGAAAAGCATCTCCATAATCAGAGATGTTCACGCTTGGCCTCGCGCCAAGTTTTTTAAACTCTACGAGATGGCCACGGTCCCGATCCAAAAGATTGAATCGACCCGTGTCCGGCTCATCCGCCTCAGGCGGAGGGAAGGGCGGGAACCTCGACAACAAAACAATGCCTCATGCCAACGATCAGAATGGCTGAGGTTATATAGATCACAAAGATCTTACGTACAAGGCAGAATTCAACATATTGTAAGCGAATAAATTGTAAGCGTGTACACCTAAAATTACGGACTGCCATCCGGACCAACGAACGCGTTGGATCATCGGATGGCCGAAGCACGAAAGGGCGTACGGTGGATGGCTTGGTAGCGAGGAATCTATGAAGGACGTCGCAGCCTGCGATAAGCCTCGGGGAGGTGGCAAGCAACCTTTGATCCGGGGATTTCCGAATGGGGCAACCCAATCCAGTGAAGCTGGATTATCCTGCGCTGAATACATAGGCGTATGGAAGAACACCCAGGGAAGTGAAACATCTCAGTACCTGGTGGAAAAGAAAAAAATGAAGTCCCTTTCTAATTTTTGCGGAGACATTACAGCCGCAGAAATTAGATGAGGGACATGATTCCGTGAGTAGTGGCGAGCGAAAGCGGACCAGCCTAAACCTTTATGTGTGAGCCGGTGCACCGAGTTGGACGCAAGTTTGACCGCGGGCATTGGTGACGAGCTTGGGCTGTCGCACAAAAAGGTGTTGCGGACGGAACGTGGACCCCCCAAGGGTTCCGATATCCCTGCAGTTATATAGTCGAATTGGCTGGAAAGCCAATCCAAAGAAGGTGATAGACCTGTAGACGAAATATACTCTGTAGAATATTGTTCCAGATCCAAAGTACTATGGGGCTCGAGAAACCCCGTAGGAAGCAGCCACGACGATGTGGCAAGGCTAAATATTCCTCCTGACCGATAGTGAACAAGTACAGTGATGGAAAGCTGAAAAGCAGCCCGGGAGGGCGATGAAATAGTATCTGAAACCGTACGCTTACAAGGAGTCGGAGCCCCGTCATGTAGAGGCGCAAAATTTTGCGCCTCTACATGACGGGGTCACGGCGTGCCTATTGAAGAATGAGCCGACGAGTGTGCTATGTGTCGCTCGGTTAAGCCCCTGCGGGGGTGCAGCCATAGTGAAAGCGAGCCTGAATAGGGCGTTTGTGGCACATACACGACCCGAAACCCGGTGATCTAGCCATGACCAGGATGAAGTCCCGCGAAAGCGGGATGGAGGTCCGAACCCACGACCCGTGCAACAGTCGGGGATGAGTTGTGGCTAGCGGAGAAATTCCAATCGAACTGGGTGATAGCTGGTTCTCCCTGAAATAGTTTTTGGACTAGCGTTGGTACATAGCGTAACGGGGGTAGAGCACTGAATGGGGATAGGGGCGCAAGCCTACTATTCCTAACCAAACTCCGAATACCGTTGCGTGATCCCAGCAGTCAGACCATGGGGGCTAAGCTCCATTGGTCAAAAGGGAAACAGCCCTAGATCGCAGACTAAGGTCCCTAAATTCAAGCTAAGTGTGAAAGGCGGTAGAGAGACTTGGACAACCAGGAGGTTGGCTTAGAAGCAGCCATCCTTTAAAGAAAGCGTAATAGCTCACTGGTCCAGTCTTTCCGCGCCGAAAACTTACCGGGGCTAAGCTTGATACCGAAGTCGCGGGATCTGCCGTGTCTCACTAGCGTTCGACAACCAATTAACAATAATCAATTTTCAATTTTCAATTCGGATGAAACTTCCGTTATTGATAATTGTTAATTGTAAATTGATAATTGAAGTGTTGAGCGGTAGCGAGACACGGGGATCGGTAAGGGAGCATTCGTAACTGCAATGAAGCGGGAGCGTGAGCCACCGTGGAGCGTTGCGAAGAGAGAATGTCGGCATAAGTAGCAACAAGACAGGTGAGAATCCTGTCCACCGTAAACCCAAGGTTTCCAGGGCAACGCGAATCGTCCCTGGGTTAGTCGGTCCTAAGGCCAGGCCGAAAGGCGTAACCGATGGACAGCAGGTTAATATTCCTGCACTGCCGCGTGGTTTCAAAGGAGTGACGTGCTCTTAAATTTTCCGAGGTTCCCGGAATGAACCTTCGGGCGCTCGGGGGTGACTGGTAGGCAAATCCGCCGGTCATAAGCCTCTGGGCGATCGTGAGCCTTCCGCAAGGCGGGCAAGGGAAAAGAATGGGGCACCAAGAAAACCTTCTAGAGCCAACCGCGTGGCATCCGTACCGTAAACCGACACAGGTGGGTGGGCATAAGTGTGCCAAGGTGTACGAGAGAACCCGTGTATAGGAACTCGGCAATACAACGGCCGTAACTTCGGGATAAGGCCTGCCCCCTGATGTGTAGAGACGTAGCATGCTACGTCTCTA
>Ga0315281_10005454_pt1 | contig 18193 bp, 18 predicted proteins | sample YL17G07_0_MG_FD_204540 | JGI IMG/M metagenome (GOLD analysis project Ga0315281, IMG submission 204540) | Sediment microbial communities from Yellowstone Lake, YNP, Wyoming, USA - YL17G07_0 | ecosystem: Environmental > Aquatic > Freshwater > Lake > Sediment | place: USA: Wyoming | collected...
TTGTCCCATACCGACATACGCATTGCTTGTGCTTTGTAAAATTCAGGATTTTGAAAAGCGGCGAGGCGAATTAAACGATTAGCCAGTGCTTGCGGCAATAGCTCTTTCTCAAAGTAAATGAGATTGCCCAATGTCACCGTGAGTGATGACGGCATGACACCCGTCAGCTTTTTGGAGGCCGTTGCAGATCGTTTCCATGGTTCTTTAAGGTCTTCCTCATCAATGAAAGTGACATCCAACGGATGCACGCCACCGATAGCACGCAGAATAGTAGGTTCAATATCGTGTGCAGACATCGGCTGGATAGAAGCCAAGAATCCCCATTGGTCTGGATAGGGACGCAAGGCAGCGTCCACGAACACACTGTATCCGCTCTCGCGGGGTTTTTTCTGCAAAGGCAGGGCAATCAAATTGCCAAATCCCCCCTTAGGCATCGTGTCCTGATTGGGGAAAAGACGGTCATAAGATTCGAGCTTGAGTTGTCGTGTGCGAGTGCAGGTATGGCTAATGATAGAGGTACCCAGTCGCCGAGCATCGCGGGCAGATACGCTGCCGGAGAAGAAAACCCAAGCATGAGCACCGTTACCTGAGCGTGAAATTTCGAGTGCAACCGGTACACCCAATTCGTGACATGACTGAATAAATGCAAGTGCATCTTCTTTCCAATCAGCCTCATCGAAATCTGCAGCAAGGAAATGGCATGTGTCGTCTGTTAGTAGTGGATAAACACCAACGGTGCGTTTGCCCGCGAGATGTTCATAGATGACGGTATCGGAAAGTTGGCTCAGAAGGCGGTTATTGCAATCAGCACACTTGATACGTGGCTTTCCGCAGACACCGGCAAGCCATTCATTACCGCAGGCTGGCGCGTAGCCAGTTTTGCCTGTGGTCTTGCTTTCCCAGCGAATAGGGTAAACGTCGCTGCGCCCCCTGAATAGGCGACGAAAGAGTGCCACTTTTTCATTTGCGCTAAAATTGGATGGCTCTACATCTGGTGTTTGCTGTGGTGTTGGTTCTTGCGGTAAGCGCCATTCAACACCATGAGCATCAAGTAGTGCTTTGAGTCTGGCGTTTTCAGTTCGGAGTTTCCCATGTTCCTCCTCCTGCATATCACTCACCTTCATTCGAAGGCATTAGTACCGAGACTCATAAATATCGAAATATGAAACGGACAGTTTTTTCACATGGCGGCGTTGCTCGTCGTTGCATATGAATAACTATGCGCCATCCTCGCGCCTTGCCCTGCGAAAAAACTGTCCGTTTCATTTTGTCTCGCTATTTATGAGTCTCGGTACTAGCCAATTAAACCGGCTCCAATTCAATGCGCAGCTTTTTCCCAAGTACGGATGCTGCACTAGAAAGCGTCGTGAGCGTCAGGCTGGTGTCTGTGGTATCAAGCAATCGGTTAAGTGCAGCGCGGCTAGTGTGCATCTTCTTGGCCATTGATGTCTTGGTAAGATTTTGAGCTTTCATTTCCTGGTCGATTTGCCACGCGATCACCCGCTTAACAGCCACTGCCGTCGCTTCGTCCAGTATGGCTTCTTCCGCCAGAAAATCATCAAAACTGCTGCCGATATTTTTTGCCTTCATCATTTGCTCCTCATTCTGTCTTTTGCTAATTTCAATTCTGGCTGTGGTGTTGCCTGAGACTTCTTGATAAAACCGTGCAACAAAACGATTTTGCCACTTGATACGGTAGTACGCTATGCCGCCAACGGCGCTGGTTGAACATGCAACGGCGCGGACTTGAATCGTTGCTCAGCTTGCCACACGTCATAGGCGCTTTGTTCCGCAAGCCATAGACGTGCTTCACCTCCACGCTCCACACCCAGCCATGCCTCGATACGCAAAGCCATTTCAGGCGAGATTGCAGCACGGCCATTTAGCACGCGAGAGAGTGTCACCCGCGCCACGTCCAACTGTTGCGCAGCTTCTGTTACGGATAACCCCAGTGCGGGCAAGACGTCATCGCGCAGGGTTAGCCCAGGGTGCGGTGGGTTGTACATTTTGGTCATTTTCAATTTCTCCTAGTGATAATCCTGATAATCCACGAGCACAGCATCCGTTCCTTCAAAGGTGAACGTCATACGCCAGTTTCCGCTAATCCATACCGAAAAATGTCCCTTGAGTTCTCGCCCCTTCAGTGGATGCAAACCCCAGCCAGGCAAGTTCATCCCTTGTGCATTTGTCGTTTCGTTCAGGCGTCGTAGCATGGCGGCTAACCGTTGAGCATGGTCGGCTTGAATACCGGCCTTATTCCCTTTCACGAAAAAGTTTTTTAGTCCCTTATGCCGGAATGTCTTAATCATGTTTCACTGTATCGCGTAACGCATCACATGTCAAGAAACTTTTGCTTGAAGGGAAACGACTTCGCCAATCGTGGCATGCAATATCCAGCTTCTTGCGCCGGTCGTCTTCCCTAGCAGTGCCAGCCCTGCAACGCCACTCACATAATGCAATTCGGGTGATTTAAGCCCGGAAACCACAAGAGGAGATTAGTCATTTACTTTCCGTCTCTTTATCATTCCAATCAAAAATTTACGATTACATGCTACTTTATGCGACCTGCATCACCATCGACTTTGCATTTATATGGTTACATTTTGACAAGACCTCTCCCTTTTTCAAGGTATGCTTAAATTAGTTGTAAGTTTTACAAGTCAGCCCCGACTAATTGTTACCTAAAACCGGAGAATAAAACATGATCAAATATTTGCGATTAACATTCCTGTTGCTGTCCATTGTATTAACTTCTGCTTTTGCTGAGAATATTCCGTTTGAGCAAACCAACTTCAATCAACTGTTAACGCAGAACAAGCCGGTCGTGTTGCATATTCATGCAGTTTGGTGCCCTACCTGCCGCGCACAGCAAGGTGTGCTTGACGAGTTGATGCCTACGGAAGAGTTTAAAAATCTGCCTGTTTTACGTGCGGATTTTGACAAGGAAAAATCTCTGTTGCGTAAATATAAAGTGCGCAACCAAAGCACTTTTATTGTATTTAAAAATGGCAAGGAAGTAATCCGTTCAACGGGTGAAACTGAAAAGAATGCTATTGCCGAGTTGTTGAGGAAGGCTTTGTAATGGCTGCCGAACTGGGTTTGGCCACCTACGGCCTATCATTTGTTGCGGGTAATTTATCCACGCTTTCTCCTTGTGTGTTGCCTCTCATCCCTATATTGGTTGGCACTGCGATGACCGGGCACCGCATGGGGCCAATGGCGCTGGGCGGAGGGCTGGCGCTGTCATTTGCCACCACCGGAACATTGTTGGCCAGCCTGGGCAATGCATTTGATTTTAATCCTGACATCTTGCGCATTTTTTCTGCATGGCTATTAGTCGCCTTTGGCCTGGTGTTGCTCTCCACTTGGCTGCAGCAGCGTTTTGCTGCAGCAACTGCGGGTATAGGCAGTGCCGGTAACAACTGGATAGCCAACTTCAATATGGAAGGCTTACGCGGCCAGTTTATGCTGGGGCTGCTGCTCGGTTTGGCCTGGAGTCCATGCGTGGGGCCAACTCTAGGTGTGGCTATCGGCTTGGCCAGTCAGGGGCAACAATTGACACAAGTCACGCTGACGATGTTGCTGTTCGGTCTGGGCGCCAGTTTCCCTATTGTGATATTGGGTATGCTGTCGCGTGAAGGCATGCAACGTGCTCGCGGCAAAATGGCCAGCATAGGCAGCACGGGCAAAAAAGTTCTAGGCAGCATTATGCTCGTGTTGGGTGTGCTTATTCTCACCGGACTGGATAAACAATTTGAAGCAGCAATATTGAACATTTCTCCAGACTGGCTGGTTCGTTTGAGTACAACGATTTAACCTTATTTCATACCCCACACTCATTGTGGGGTATGAAATATTGTTTTAGAGAAATACAAGTTCGCTCTATGCAATGTAGAATGACAGCAACTTTTCCTACGCAGCTATCATCAATGAATCGTAATGTATTTATTCTGGCTTTTTGCCAAGCCATATTGTTCAGTGGCACGGGCTTGATTCTTTCCTCTTCGGCGCTTATTGGTAACGAGTTAGCCCCCGGTTCTACATGGGCGACCATCCCTCTCGCCATTCAATACTTGACGACCATGCTGGTCATTTTTTTCGTTTCGTACCTGATGAAAGAAAAAGGCCGCCGCTATGTTTTTGTTCGTGGTGCATTCATAGGCTCAATTGGTTTGCTCACTGCATCATTGGGTATCTGGCTGGGCAGTTTCACGCTGTTTGCGTTGGCTAGCCTGTTAATTGGCGTGCATACTGCCATTGGCCAGTTTTACCGTTTTGCCGCTGCAGAAGCTGTTTCAACAGACTACAAAGCCAAGGCCATATCAATGACTTTGGCAGGTGGTGTATTGGCTGCTTTTATTGGCCCCAATCTGGCAGTGTTCACCAAAAACATGCTGGAGTATGTTTTTCTGGCCAGTTATTTAACCTTGTTTTTGATGACGCTATCAGTTGTGTGGATGTCATCCAAACTGGATCTTCAAGCAATACCCGATGAGGAAAAAGAAATTCGCCCGCTCTGGAATATTGCCACTCAACCCAAATATATCCTGGCCATGATTGCTGCAATGATCGGTTACGGTGTCATGAACTTCCTGATGACAGCAACCCCGCTTGCAATGCAATGTCATAGTCATACTTTCGATAGCACTGCCGTTGTCATTCAATGGCATCTATTTGCGATGTTTGCCCCCTCATTTTTTACCGGCGACCTGATCCGGAAATTGGGTGTATTGCAAATCATGATTTTGGGATGTTTATTGCTGATCACCTGCGCGCTGATCAATCTCAATGGCACATCATTACTGCATTTTGAGGCTGCACTGATATTTTTAGGCGTAGGCTGGAACTTCCTGTATATCGGTGCCACCACGCTGCTGACAGAAACCTATTCCTCCAATGAAAGATCGAAGGCGCAAGGAATGAACGACACGTTTGTATTTGCAACGCTCACCATGACTTCTCTCGCATCTGGAGCATCCGTTGAACATTTTGGCTGGCAAACGATCAACCTCTACTCAATCCCGGCTGTACTATCGGTTTGTTTGGGGCTTATATGGCTAATAGCCAGAAGGCCCGGACGACATGCTGCTCAGATATAAATTCACGCGGTTTGATTTCATCTCGTAGCTCATGGATCAAGTCCGTATACAACACAATTCATTCTGCCATTATTTGCTGGCTTCTTTTCTGACCAGTCTGGCCCTATCAGCGCCTGTCCATGCCTTGGAATCCGCGCTTGAGCTCAGAGATGTTTATTCCAGAACAGTAGATCGACAGCTTATCCTGCCAGAGGATGAACAACACTACTATGCCGAATTACTCATGTTCCAGTTACATAAGGCAGGACTGAATAGTTTGCCTGCCCAATACATGTTGATGGTGGATAGAAACCCCAATGTGCAGGCTGCCATGCTCTTCTGGTTGGCTGAAAATGGACAGTTGGAATTGATAGGCGCGTCACCTGCTTCAACGGGTAAAGGTGGCGGCTACGATTATTTCGAAACACCGTTGGGAATATTTGAACACACCATCAAAAATATGGATTTTCGCGCAGAAGGAACAAAGAACAAACTGGGGCTGATGGGATATGGCAACAAGGGAATGCGTGTATATGACTTTGGCTGGGTAATGGCACGCAAAACATGGACTCCAGAAATCGGAGAAATGCGCTTGCAACTACATTCTACAGATTTGCTGCGCCTTGAACCCAGTCTGGGAAAAGTACAATCCAGAGGCTGTATACGCATCCCTGCCACCTTGAATAAACTTCTCGATCACTATGGCGTACTGGATGCCGAATATGAAAATGCAATCAACAATAAAAAAATCATACAGGTTCTTGATCCCGAGCGAGAGAAAAATCCCTGGCCGGGGCGTTATATGCTAGTTGTTGACTCCAGACGCGTTACGCGACCCGATTGGTCACCTCTGCCCATTGTTCAAAAAAATTCCAATGGCAAACTCAATCCAGAATTCAGCCCAGGCTCGGACAAAATAAATTGATGACTATCAATAACATATATAAAATTATTTCCCTTCGCTTATAAAAATTCCAGTACTCCACCAAATTCAAAAATAAGGAAAACCCTTAGGCCAAATTAAGCTATCTCCTTATATCATTTATTTGTTAACCGCATTAACCTTACAATTATTTAAAACAGGACTGATGCTCTGTTCTGTTGAAATAATAATCTGATTGAATAACTATAGATTATTAAATTCAGATGTTATTTATTTCAACACGGGAGATATCTATGTACCAACGAATTCTGGTTCCAATTAATGGCAGCACAACTTCTGAGCGAGCCTTGCAGGAAGCGATCAAGCTTGCGGAAGGCAAAGCTCAAATACGTTTGATATACGTGATTGAAGAAATTTTAGCGATTTCTAATGAGGGTTTGGATTTCGCGAATATTGCAGTCCTGCAAGAGGCTGCCAGGAAAGCTGCTGAAAAAACACTCGCAATGGCCGCAGAAACAGTTCGCAAGTCAGGCGCTAAAGTAGAAATCGCCTTGCTAGACGAGCTTGGGCAGAGTGTAGTCGATGCCATCAATAACGAAGCGCAAAACTGGTTAGCCGATTTGATCGTTATTGGCACCCATGGACGAACAGGTTTAACTCGCCTGCTCTTGGGCAGTGTTGCAGAAGGCGTAGTGCGAGAAGCGACTATGCCCGTATTGTTAATTCGCGCATAAGCGTAAACCGGACGTTTTATTCCCTGCTATACGGCGATTGCGCTAATTTTTCATTTTACGGCCACGCTCTTTGAGGCCGCAGTAATCCAGGGTTCCAGACGTTTGCCAAATGCAACCGTCACCTCGTATAGGATGATGGTGTAGCAAGATTTTTTTAGCGCGTATCATCGCAGTCACTTACGCTGAAGTTTCTCCGGAATGAACAATGCAGGATCGACCATTGCCCCATTCAGTACAACACTCCAGTGCAGATGCGGGCCGGTGGCGCGCCCTGTTTTTCCTGAAAGACCAAGTGGCTGGCCTTTGCTTACAGTTTCGCCGGTTATCACGTTGCTCCGATCAAGGTGGCAGTACATGGTAATGAGCCCATTGCCATGGTCGATAAAAATCGTCTTACCGTTAAAAAAATAATCATCAACCGCCAGCACCTTGCCTTGTGCGCTCGCCTTGACCGGTGTGCCGCGGGCGACTGCCACATCAAGCCCCGCATGCGGGGAACGTGGTTCGCCGTTGAAGAATCTGCGCAGACCGAAATTACCGGACAGTCTTCCTTTCGCGGGAATTATAAATTCAAGATCTGAATCCTCAGCATCGCGCCAGTGGCGCTTGAGTTCTTTGATGGTGGATATTTCACGCGCAGCACGGGCTTCATCTTCGGCCGAGAGTTCTACCTTGCTTTTATCCTGAAGTGTGATGTGCTGCTCAGGATAATTCTTTGAATTGACCACGAAAGACTGAGTTTTCGTTTCGCCACCCATTTTTACGCTCAACTCGTACGAACCGGGTTGCATATCAAGTGGCAAGCCGACCACAGCAATCCATTGTTTGTGATCGGATGTAACGAGAACAGCTTGAGCGCCCAACCATGCTTGCGGTTTGTTGGAGTTCGTTAACGCGCCATCAAGCGGAACAATCGCAACGCCGCCGGGTACATTGGAAGGTTTGGGGAGGCTTGCATGTGCAAATAGAGGTAAAGCCAAAAACAACAGGCTGAAGCGTAAGCAGCTGCGTAATGTGAGGGCAGTAGACGTGTGCATGATTCCTTCTTATTCCATTTCTATTTCAATAGACAAATAAATATGTCCCCTCTCACCGCTTGCGGGGAGAGGGCTAGGGAGAGGGGTTGTTAAACAACATACTAATTTTAAATTTATTTATGCCAATCCCACCCTCTCCCCAACCCTCTCCCGCCCTGCGGGAGAGGGAGTAATAATGCATCTTTGATTTAGAAATAGAATTACAGATATATTGTGTATCTGGTTTGGGGAAATAATTTCAGCGGAAGTTTTTGGCCGTTACAGGCTTCAACTTTAACTGCTAAATTTAGCATCAAAGATTATCCCCCTCTGCTCTTCTTGATCATGTCATAAGCGATCTGCACCTCTTGAGCTTGCGCCGTGGCCATTTTAATCATGTCTTCAGGCATACCCTGCCCCATTAATTTGTCGGGATGATATTGGCTCATCAGCTTGCGATAAGCGCGTTTTATCTCCTGATCACTGCTGTCTTTGCTGACGCCCAATGCCTTGTAAGCATCAACAATTGCAGTGGCTGATGCTGCTTGCCCACCGGCAAAATGTGTCTGGTTGGTGACCATCGCCATTAATTGCTGGAACATTTCCTGGCTATAGCCTAGATGCAGTGCGATATCCTTGAGCAAGGACTCTTCCGCAACATCAAGCCGCCCATCCGCAAACGCCATCACAATCAGATATACCAGCAGCATTTGTCTCAGGTTGGCCGTATGTCCACAGACAGCTATAAATTCACTCAATATAGGCCTGATATCAAAGTCTGCTGCGGAGCCTTGTTTAAATAATGCGATGGCCCGCTGTCTGTGCTCTGGCGTCATTCCCAGCTTGTTGAACATCTGCTCCACATGGGCAATTTCTTCTTCTGAAACACGACCGTCTGCCTTGGCAATTTTGCCCATCAGGGTGAATACGGTACCCAGAAATACCGCTTCGCGATGTGCACGACCGAGTGGATTTACCCCGCCTATACCGTATGTCAGCGTGCGATCAATAAAACTTCCCAGGAAAAAAGCCGCAAGTGCGCCCCAAAAGCCAAACAAGTAATAACCCAAGATGACTGTAAAAATTTTAAACAAGGTAACTCCTTTAAGCTGTGTATGGAATAAATATATAAACTACAAAAATATTATGGTAATGACATTTATTGGAATCGCAAGGCATCGATCGGCCGCAATATGGATGCTTTGCGCGCCGGATACCAACCGAAAAATATACCAACCGCAGCAGCCACGACAAAGGCGGTAATAATGGAGTTAACGGTGACAACTACAGACATACCTGTCGCTCCACTCACACCGTACGCGCCACCCACGCCTAACAGAACGCCTATCAGGCAGCCGATAACAGAGATGATGATGGCTTCCAGCAGAAATTGCAGCAAGATATCTTTGCCGCGTGCGCCTATTGCCATGCGTATGCCGATCTCGCGAGTGCGTTCGGTTACCGAAACCAGCATTATATTCATAATACCGATACCGCCCACCAGCAGCGAGATTGAAGCGATAGCGCCCAGCATTAGCGACATCACTTTGGCTGTCTCGGCAGCAGTATTGGCCATCGCAGTCAGGTTGCGTACGGAAAAGTCATTGTCTGCACTATCGCGTATGCGATGACGCTGGTGCAGCAATTCAGTGATGGATTTTTCTACAGCAGGCATGGCTTCTGCTGATTCGGCCTGGGTCATGATAAACCTGACGGTTCCTGCAAATTGACTGCCGAAAAGTTTTCGTTGCGCAGTGGTGACCGGCACCAGCACCGTATCATCCTGATCCCGCCCATCCAGGCTCTGCCCTTTCGCCGCAAGCACACCCAGCACGACATAGGGACTATTTTTTATGCGTATGGTTTTGTCGACAGGGTCTTCTTCACCAAACAGATTCTGCGCCACTGTTTGCCCCAGTAACGCCACGCGTGTTGCAGAACGAATATCCGAATCGGTGAATGCAGTGCCCGAAGAGAGCCGCCAGTCGCGCACGGTCAGAAAGCTGGGCGTGGTGCCTATCACCTGAGTACTCCAGTTATTGGGGCCGTAAACCATTTGCGCGGTACCGGGTGCAGAAGGGGCTACAGCCGCTACCAGCGGCAGTTCCTCGATGGCTTGAGCATCAGCCACAGTAAGCGTGGGCGCTGCTCCTCCACCCATACGCAAGCCGCCTGAAGTTGTGGAACCGGATAAAATAATGAACAAGTTGCTGCCCATTGAGGCGATCGATTCCTGCACTTGTTGTTGTGCGCCCTGCCCCACGGCCAGCATCAAAATCACGGCTGCAACACCAATGACCATACCGAGCATGGTGAGGATGGTGCGTAAACGATTGGCCCACATTGCCATCCAGGCTTCGCTGAGCATGGCGAACATCATGCTTGTGCACCTGAGGGAGTGTAGCTTGTATGCGCATGAGGGTCTTGCGCTACGGGGCCGTCGTAAACCACGCGGCCATCAGCCAGCCTCACCAAACGCCGGGCATACGCAGCAATATCATGTTCATGTGTAATGAGTACAATGGTGATGCCATCGCGTTTGTTCAATTCGCTGAAAAGTGCCATGATTTCTTTACTGGTTTGAGTGTCCAAATTACCGGTAGGTTCGTCTGCCAGCAGCAACTTGGGTTGATTGACCAATGCGCGGGCAATGGCGACACGCTGTTGCTGGCCGCCTGATATCTGGTTGGGGCGTGAGAGTTGATACTTGCCCAAACCGACCTTTTCCAGCATGACCCTGGCCTGCATGGTGCGTTCGGCGCGTGAAATACCGCGATAGATCAACGGCAACGCGACGTTATCCTCAAGATTGGCGCGTGGCAATAAATTAAATCCCTGAAACACGAAGCCAATTACCTGATTGCGCAAATGTGCCAATTCATCGCGGTTCAAATGATTTACATCTCGACTATTTAATAAATAGCTACCGCTGCTTGCCACATCAAGACAACCAAGGATATTCATGAAGGTGGATTTACCGGAGCCGGATGGTCCCATAATGGCAACGAACTCACCAGGCATGACCTCAAAAGCAACATCATGCAATACCGGTACCGTGCCGGCATCGGTGATGTAGTCCTTGCACAGGCTTTCTATTTTGATTACTGCTTCAGTCATTTGGCATGTCGCTAGAAAAGTCTCATCCCCGTACTACTTGATTTTTTTGTGGCCGCCTGGCGGTCTTCCAGAATAACGATAGCACCTTCTTTAAGATCACCACTAAGGACTTCGGTACTGCGATTATCAGTGATGCCAACATTGATACGTATTGCTTTGGGTTGGCCGTTTTCAAGCATATACACTGTACCCATCGGTACGGCATCTGTCTTATTGCGGTCATGCTTACGCTCATCCTGGCGTCCTTCTTGTGCTTTACCTTCGCCGCGTGATTTTTCTGTTTTGCCAACAGCGTCAGCAGGACGGAAGCGCAATGCGGCATTGGGCACCATCACGACGTCTTTACGCTGCGCAATGATGATGTTGACATAGGCCGTCATGCCCGGCATAAGCGTCTGATCGGCGTTATCAACAGATACGACGACGTCATAAGTCACCACGTTCTGTAACGTGGTGGGGTTGAGTCTTACCTGATGTACCGTGCCTCGAAAACTTCGGTTAGGAAAAGCATCCACCCTGAAATTGACCTGCTGGCCGACATGGATGCTGCCCACGTCGGCCTCGGCATAGTTGGTGTCTATCTGCATCTTGCTCAAATTTTCTGCAATCTTGAACAATGTCGGCGTTTGAAAACTGGCGGCTACTGTCTGCCCGGTATTCACTTCACGCGATACCACCACCCCTGAAACCGGTGAGCGTATAACCGTGTATGACAGATTGGTGCGATCGCGCGTAGCTTGTGCTTCATATACTGCGAGCTGCGCGCGGGCCGATTTTAATGCCTGCACAGCCTGATCCAGTTCCAGGCGAGTGACATATTCTTGGGCGAATAGGCTGCGGGTTCGAGCTTCATTGGCTTGAGCCAGTTCAAGTGATGCGCGCGCACTCTCGACATTGGCGGTACTTTGCTGTAGTTGCGCCTCTATCAGGGCAGGATCAAGCTCAAGTAAAATTTGCCCGGCCTTCACACGATCATTAAAGTCAGCATAAATTTTCTTTACTATGCCGGACACCTGACTGCCCACATTCACCAACGTAACGGGATTTAAGGTTCCATTCGCCGACACAGTTTGTGTGATCGCGCCACGTTCTATGGTGGCGGTAACATGGCGGCTTTCGGCTGACATCTTTGCGGGCAGCAGCCACCAAAGAGCAAGGCCTGCAACAAGCAGCGATGCCAGAGTGATCAGCAGAGGTTTTTTTTGCAACAATTTATTTAACGGAATTTTCATTTTAAATATCGAGTAATTTGTTTTTAGTTTTGGCCGGATATCTGTGTCAAATCAAGCTGACCAATGGCCTGCGCCAGCGCAAAACGGCTTGCCAGAAAATTATAGAGTGACGCCACGCGCTGCTGTCTGGCACTAGCCAATGCACTTTGTGCGGAAAGCGTATCGAGTATATTACCGACTCCAGCCTTGTAGCGCCCCAATATCATTTTTTCAGATTGCGTGGCTGCATTCACCAGATCATCGGCAGAGCGCAATGCCTGGCTGTTGGTCAACAGGCTTTGATAAGCTTTCCATACATCCAGTGCAATCTGGTTGGCCAGACGATCACGCTCTGCCACTTTGCTGTCAATTTGTGCCTCGGCTGCACGCGCCTGATAATTGGTCTTGAAACCGGAAAACAATGGCACGTTCAGTGTGATGCCAAGAGAGCTGGTTTGTATGTCCGGATTACTCAAGCCCGCCATTGCACCCAGCGTGATTGTCGGCCTGCCACTCGCATTGGTCGCATTAAGCTGTGCTTCGGCAGCTTTGATCTGCGATTCCGCAGCAGCCAGATCGGGCCGTTTCTGCCGTGCTTCAGCAATCAGTTTGCCTATATCCTGCTCAATCACGGGGTCAGGAGTTGCTTCCGTCAAAGGCGCTATTGAATATTGTTGTGATGCATCAAACCCCATAATATTAGCCAGCGTGCCCTGCGCATTGCTGGCATCGCCTTCGCTTCTAATTCGGTTAAGCCGGGCTTGCGACAAGGTGGTTTGCGCTTGTAAACGATCTACCGGGGTTGCCACACCAGCCTGATAGCGTGCCTGTGCTGCCGCCAGGCTTTCCTGTGCTTTGAGTTCATCCACCTTGAAAGATTCAACGCTGGCACGTGCCGATAACAGTGCGTAATAAGCCTGCACCGCAAGCAAAAAATTGCTTTGCAAGGTTGCATCGCGGGTGGCATTGGCCGCGATTAACAATTGTCTGGCATTTTCTAGATTTGCAGAACGAGCGCCAAAATCATACAGGAGATAGCTTGCAGTCAGATTGGCATTTTGGCTGAGCGAATTCACAACAGGCTGGCTGCTTGCTTTTGACTGATTATCAGACACGCTGGCAGAAGCCGACAATGTTGGCAGATACGCAGCGGTAGCCGCCCCAACTTGTGCGGCCTGAGCTCTGGCGCTCGCCCACAATGCGCGTGTTTGCGAGTTGTTGCACAGGGCCAGATCCACTACATCTGCCAACGCAAGGGGAGAATATATTTTCTCCCTGGCACAGCGATCCACATTTTCTACATTATCCAGACGACCACGACCGATTAAATCTTCTGTTGAAAATGGATCAATAGCCATTCCACTTTGCGGATAAATGACTGCAGCGAGCATAGGCAAAATTACATGATGGATACGCACAATTAAACTCGTAAAAACAAAATTGAACTTTCAAAATCAACTTTTAAACTCAAGTTGAACAATAACCACTGTGGTTGTAATTAGAAAATAATTACAGTTTAAGCACAATACCATTTTTGTATCAGAAAATTTACACTGATTCTTTTTTTTCAGCATTTTTTACAAATCATCGAAAAGGTCCGAGAATATAATCGCATCTTACGTGCTAAAATAGCACTGTATCCTTAACCCGAGTACGGTAGGAAGTAAAATTAAGACTTCAGTTACATTCCTGTCGTATTAACCATCAAAAATTAATTTAGCCGGTCTTAGAAATGAAACGATATTTTGCATTCTTCTTTGTAATATTTTTCCTCGTTATATTGCAAGGTTGCTATAACCAGGGTTCTTCAGCGCCTGCGCCAACCAATGTCAGTGTGGTTGCGGGTGACACCAGTGCAACAGTTTCGTGGGATATGTTACCAGGGGTTGAGTATTGGGTTTTTAAAGCGGCTGGAACCGATATTACTCCGCTGAGCTGTTTTGGCCTGCCGCAGTGCCAAATGATTATGAAAGCAAATTCACCGGCAGTCGTTACCGGTTTGACGAATGGCACAACCTACTCATTTACAATCAATGGACGGATAGACGGGGGTAAAGGTGGCCCCGGCTCTCCTTCAGTGCAAGCTGTTCCCAGACTGGCCGGTGCGGCATGGAGAGTGGCTGCCACTGCCGGTACATACGATTTGCGTGCTGTAACTTATGGCGCCGTCTTTGTAGCTGCGGGGGTCAATGGCGCACTGTTTACAAGTAGCGACGGGAATATTTGGAGTGTTCCAGCCAGCAGCCCTCAAACCACTGCAACACTAAATGCGGCAAGCTATTACGGTGGTAAATATGTAGTTGTAGGTGCAGGGGGAAAGGTATTTCTTAGTTCGGATGCTGTAACGTGGGATCCACCAACTAGTGCGCCGCTTGCGACGCAGGATCTTTATGCCGTATCCAACTATAGTACAGCCGGATACATTGCAACTGGGGCTGGAGGCACGATTATCTACAGTGATGATGGAAAAAATTGGATTAGCGCTACTTCCGTCACCACAAATCCGCTTTATGGCGTAACTTACGGGAGTGGCAAGTATATAGCGGTCGGCGCGTCTGGTATATTGCTCACAAGCACTGATGGAAAAACCTGGAGCAATTTGATTGCATCAAATACCGCAAACACACTGAATGCCGTTGCGTACGCCCCTTCTATTGGAACAACTGGAACGGGAACATTCGTTGCAGTGGGTGCCAATGCCACAATTGTTGTCAGCACTGATGGAGGAGTAAGCTGGGCACCGCTTGCTTCAACTTCTCCGTTTACATCGGCAACAGCCATCAACTCGGTAACTTATGGACGTCAATTTGTTGCTGTTGCGAATGATGGCAAGATTTTTACCAGTACTGATGGAATGATTTGGGTTGTAACCACATCCTCACCTGTCAATTCGACTGCGCTCTTTGCTGTTACACATGGCCTATATGATTACACGGCTGTTGGCGCAAGCGGATTAAATATGCATTCCAAATAAATCAAGTTTCTCATTATCAACAGCGTTACCGCTACACGCATTCTTCTGCAATAAGTCAGAGGAATTTTCTGATAATTTTTTTATTGCATCCGATCCTGGGAGTCTGAGAATTGTATGTTCTCATTCTCCTAATGTATCCATATTGTTACTATTCAAATATAAGCAAGATACCTGGCTAATCTAAGCTTGCTCTTCCAATACTGAAAATGGTTTAGCGATTTATATCGCGATACCTGGGAGAGCAGCGATGAGCAAACCTATACAGAAAACCAAGCCTGCCAAACTTGATTTGGTACATGTAGTTCGACGCTATGGCCCAGTTGGCGGAATGGAGCGTTATGTTTGGGAGTTAACATTACAACTCCAAAAATTTGGTCACCACGTTACAGTAATTTGTGAACGTTGCCATGCCGACAAGCCAATTGGCATCACTGTCGTTGAGCTAGGCGAGATTATTCAGCGGCCACGCTGGCTGTCTGCACTTCGTTTTGATCGACATGCGGTTCAATGGCTTGCGGCCAATCCGCAATCTGGTAGTCTGATACACAGCCACGAACGTATCAGTTCTCATGACATTACCACTTTTCATTCACCGCCATTTGCCACAGTTTTTGAAAAGCCATGGTGGAGGCTTATCTCTTTGCGTGTAGTCATGCATTTATTTATGGAGAAACGAGAGCTAAGAAAAGCTCGCAGTATCGTTCCAAACTCATATCGTATACAACAGCAGTTGATGCAATATTATCCAGAGTTCGAGCATAAATTGACCCAACCAATTTCGCCGGGTGTAACAGCAAATGCGTTACGCGTACCACATACCATACCTGATAACGGGGGAGTGATCGGCTTTGTTGGCAAGGAATGGAAGCGCAAGGGTTTAGTTAAAGCAATTGCAGTAGCCAAACAATTGAGGCTTGCTCGTCCCAATATGCAATTTGTCGTTGTTGGCCCAAACGCCAAAGATGTGCAACATTTATTCGCGGACTGGCAGTGCGGATATGTACTTAAAGGCTGGTTAGACCAAGCAGATTTTACCGAGTTTGATGTACTACTACACCCTGCAAATGCCGAACCATATGGTATGTGCATCAGTGAGGCGATGGCTGCACAAGTACCAGTAGTGATATCAGATGTCTGCGGTTCGGCTATACATGTGGCACCAACAGCCGGTCAGGTTATTTCTTGCAATGCGCCTATTAGTGAGTGGGTCGAGGCGGTTGAATGCCAGTTAAGTCGTACCGAGTCTGTACCACAATTTGAACGTAGCTGGCGTAAAGTCGCCCAAGAGTACGAAAATAGATGGTACGCAATGGAAAACGAATCGGATAGTTTGAGTGTTAACGAATTTGGTTTGAACGGAATATCTTTTACTCACTGATCAGATTCAAGTTGCCGTTTTGGTAACACCAAAATAGCTATCAAACCTCCATCGGGCGAATTTTTCAGACTAATACTTCCACCATTTTTTGTTGCCATATCTCGGGCAATTGAAAGCCCCAGGCCAACTCCGCCCGTATTCCTGCTGCGGGAACTCTCCATACGGTAGAAAGGTGCAAATACAACTTCCAACTTGTCTTCTGGAATTCCCGGTCCCGCATCGTGAATAGATATCACAACTGCTTCATTATTTTCATTGATGGTAATATCGGCTCTTTCGCCATAACGCAATGCATTTTCGATCAAATTATTCAGACAGCGTCTAATAGCAATTGGCCGAAGTCTGATAGGGAGCGCATTGCCAGTCACAGAAATAACATTGCCAGACTCATTGGCATCCTCAGCGATTGAATGCACGAGTGCCGAGATATCAAACAGGCAAGTGGTTTCAGGACGTTCATCACCGCGCAAATAGTCCAGCGTTGTATCAATAATAGCAGTCATCTCATTGATGTCACTCTGCACGTCTGAACGCAATTCCTTGTACTCTATTTTTTCAGCACGCAATTTAAGTCTGGTAAGCGGTGTGCGTAGATCGTGTGAGACCGCAGCCAGAAATCGATTACGCTCCTCCATCTGCTGTTGAAGTCGCGTTTGCATCTGGTTAAATACCTTTGATGCTTGGCGAACTTCAGATGGACCGGTTGTCTCATCGATAGAAGGACTATTCAAATTCCTTCCCAGTTCTTCCGCCGCTTGCGCTAATCGATTAATGGGCTTTGATAGCCAAAGCGCAGCGATCCATGCAGTGATAGATACTGCAATCAGCCGGATCAGCAAGCTAGTTAGCCTGAATGGATTTTGGCTGGAAATTGACGCGACAGGATGATCCAGGCCAAGATGAATAAAAATTTCTCTGCCTGTAAAATAGCTGAATGTAAGAATAATAAATAACAGCAGAAATAACCGGAAGAAAAGGGAATTGGGAATATTGATTTTCATCGAGTCACTTTCGCATCAAATATATAACCTTCACCACGAACTGTTTTTATAATTGCCGGGGTACGAGGATCGTCATGCAGCTTTTGACGTACACGCGAGATAAGAATGTCTATGCTGCGGTCAAACGTTTCCATATTGCGTCCGCGTGCTTCATCGAGAAGAAAATCACGTGTCAATACTCGGCTGGGATGTTCTACAAGTACTGTCAGCAAGCGGAATTCCGCATTGGAAAGTGGAATCACCAATTCATCCGGTGAAACAAGCTGGCGCAAAATATAATTCAAACGCCATCCCAGAAATCTGACTTCCTTTTGCTCTTTAGCGTTTTCGCCGTTACCGCGTGCTCGCCGCAGTATGGTATGAATACGCGCAACTAACTCTCGAGGTTCAAACGGCTTCACAATGTAATCATCAGCCCCCACTTCAAGTCCCACTACTCGATCCATCGCCTCTCCTCGTGCAGTCAGCATCAAAATCGGAATATCCGAGCTGGCGCGCAAGCTGCGGCACAAGGTTAGGCCGTCATCACCGGGCAGCATTAAATCCAGGATGATCAGGTCAAATAATTTTTTATCGAGTGCCTCAGCCATTGCCTTTCCATCGGCAACTGCAACAACGGACATGCCAAATCCGCCCAAATAATCACTTAACAATTGGCGTATCTGAGTATCATCATCAACAAGCAGTATAGACAGCATCGCAACCATTTCTGATCTTATAATTTTAAGGTTAACATGATTAACATATTTTGTAACAGGAGGATAACGTATATATAATTAATTTGTTACAAACAATAAAGAC
>Ga0315281_10005456_pt1 | contig 18189 bp, 18 predicted proteins | sample YL17G07_0_MG_FD_204540 | JGI IMG/M metagenome (GOLD analysis project Ga0315281, IMG submission 204540) | Sediment microbial communities from Yellowstone Lake, YNP, Wyoming, USA - YL17G07_0 | ecosystem: Environmental > Aquatic > Freshwater > Lake > Sediment | place: USA: Wyoming | collected...
GGTTCGGCCGCGCACCACCTGCTCTACCGCTTCCATGATCATCGCTTCGGTGGCGCTGTCGACCGACGAGGTCGGTTCGTCAAGAATCAGGATGGGCGCATTGCGCACTAGGGCGCGCGCGATGGTGAGGCGTTGGCGCTCGCCCTCCGACAAGGTCACGCCTTGCTCGCCGATGACGGTGTCGTAGCCCGCCGGGAGACGCTCAATGAACCCGTCGGCCTGCGCCATCCGGGCTGCGCTTTGAACCTCCGCGAAGCTGGCGGAGGGGCGGCCGTAGGCGATGTTGTCGCGCAGGCTGAGCGGGAACACCATCGGTGGCTGCAGCACCATACCGATGTGCTGCCGCAAGGCGGATAACCTGAACTCGCGGACATCGACGCCGTCGATCAGCACCTGTCCCGCAGAGGGGTCGTAGAACCGCGGAATCAGGCTGACGAGCGTGCTCTTGCCCGCGCCGGTGGGACCCACGATCGCGACCATCTGCCCGGGCTGTGCCTGGAGGCTGATGTGATGCAGCGTTTCACGCTCCGCCGAATAGCCGAACGAGACGTCGCGGAACTCGATGTGGCCAGGGGGCGGCGTGCGAAACTCCTGGGTGCCGTCCGGCACCGTCTGCTCGCGCTCCAGTATTTCGATGACGCGCGCCATTCCCGCTTTGGCGCCCTGCACCGTGCCGTAGGTCTGGATGATCGCGTTGATCGGTGCATACAGCGAGGCGAGATAACTAAGGAATACCACCATATCACCGATCGTGAGATCCCGTTTCCAAACATGCTGCGCCCCGACCCACAGGACGGCGGCGGTGCCGAGGGCCAGCACCAGGTTGGTCCCTGCACCGTACGCCGTCTGCAGCGTGTAAAGGGTCAGGTTCTGCCGCAGGCTCGCCGTGCTCTGGCTGACGAAGGCGCGGTGCTCCTCCTCCTCTTTGGAGAACGCCTGCACCACTTTGATCGCAGACATGCCGCGCTGCACCAGCTGGTAGACGGCGCTTTCGCTCTCGCGCGCCCGCAGCGCTACAGCGGTGATGCGCCGGTTCAGCAGGACGATAGCGAGGAGGAGAAACGGACAGACCGCGAGCCCCACCAGCGTCAGCTTCCAATCGAGCCGCAGCATGACGACGAACATGCCTACGAGCAGCAGCGCACCGGAGAGCAGCGGAAAGAGCCCGTTCATCGCCAGAGTCTGGATGGCGTAGGTGTCGCCGGTGACGCGGTAGATCAGATCGCCCACGGCGGCGCGCGAATGAAACGAGAGCGACAGCCGCTGTAGGTGCTGATAGAGCCGGCTGCGCAGGTCGTTCACCATGCCTTGCCCGATGGAGATGGTGGTGAAGTTGTTCAACACGCTGACGCCGCCCGAGGCGCCGTAGATGACGATCAATCCGAGCGTGGCCAGCAGCAGCAGGGCCGGAGGGCTCATGCCGGCGAGAATCGGCCAGGGCGGCGCGGCGCGCGGCAGCACGTAGTCGATGACGATCTTGAGCGGCCACGGCTTGAGGATCTCCAAGGCGCTGAGGACGATCACCTGCAACACCGCGAACACGAATGCGCCACGGTACGGACGCAGGTAGCGGGCGACCTGGAGGAAGACCCTCATGTTCACGGGAGAAAAGAAATGTCAGACCGGAAATGGAAAACCGGGAATGACAAACCGGCCGATTGAAGAGCATTCGCTCTCTCCGTGGGTTCGCCGGTTTTCAATTTCCAATTCGCCATTTCCGGTTTGACATTCTCTGCGCGCCAGTTTGTATGAACTCACTCTGGCGACACGCCGTCGACCGGGGTCAGCTGGATTTGCTTCGCGACGATCTCGATGACGTGGTACATCACCCGGCCGAGCCGGTAGTTGTCGACCGCGACGACCACGAGATTGAGGACGCCGAGAAGCAGCGCAACCTCCTCGATCTCCGCCAGCCTGATGAACCAGCCGGCGATGGCAAGGACGACGAAGCTCAGCAAGGAAATGCGCGAGAGCAAGGACTCGCGCACGCGGCAACGGGCGCGGAAGAGGCGCTTGTTGTGGCCGTGGTCCTCGACCGCGACCTTCAAGTCCGCTTTGGACCAGATGCCCCGGTAAATGATGACGTCGCGGTCATTCCAACCCTGATCGACTGCGATGAGGTATTTTCGTGGCAGGAGGAACTGCATGACGGCATGCAGCAGATTCTCTTTCTCGAGCCCGCATTCGGACCAGTAAGACAGGAAGAACTGCCGCCTGAACCATTGCACGCGCGCCGGCTGCGAGGGTTCCTCGAACTGGATACGCGCCACGTCGGTCATGCCTTGGATGCGGTACAGGTAGCGCTGCAGGCTGCGCAGCAGCGGACCCAGATAGATCAGCGCCGTGATCAACAACCGGCTGCCGACACCGTCGTAGCGGGGATCCACCTTGGCCAGCCAGGCCCGTGCGCCCGCCCAGATCAGCGCCGTGAGCAGCGGCAGGGCGGCGAGGACCTGATGCCGGCCCGCCACCACCGCACCGATGAGCAACACCAGCCCGACCACGTTCCATTCGAGCGTGAACGGTAAATACGAAAGCAGCGACGACGACGGTTCGTAGAGCGTCTGGAACAGGCCGCGCCCGAAGACGCCATGGTAAATGACCGGGCGGCGGGAGAACAGTGACCGGCCCAGGTCCCCGTAGATGCGGCCGATCCACTGCGACTGTCCGAGCATGTTGAAGTGGAAGGGATGCTTGAAGTAGAGCTGCGCCTCTGCTTTGCCGTAGCCCATCTGCTGCTTGAGGTAGGCCTTGATCGTGTTGCGCCGGAAATGCCAGACCATGGCTGCCGGGCTGAAGCCGATCGGATGACCATAATTCTGCAGGCGCCAGCACAAGTCGACGTCGTCGCCGGCGGCGCGGTAGATCGGATCGAAGCCGCCGATCTCGTCGAGGGCGCTCTTGAGGAACGCCATGTTGCAGCCGGGAATGTGCTCCGCCACTTCATCGTCGATCAGGACATGCGTCGGTCCTCCAGGCGCCGCCGCCACGCAAGCGGGAACGCGCGCAGCCTCGGGCGGCGGCAGATTTGGGCCGCCGACGGCGACGAAGCCGGAGTGCACGAACTTGTAGGCCAGGTACGTCAGCCAATCCGGATCCACGACGCAATCGGCGTCGGTGAAGGCCACGATCGTCCCCGTGGCGTTCTCAATGCCCACGTTGCGCGCGACGCTCAGCCCTTTGTTCTCCTGCGAGAAGATGCGCACCTCCGGATAGCGCTCTGCGATCTCCGGCGTGCGATCGGTCGAGCCGTCGTTGACGACGATGACTTCGAAATTCTCATAGCGTAGCGTGCGTAACGAGGCGAGGCACGCATCGATGGTGCGCTCCGCGTTGTAAGCGCAGACCACAACCGAGACGCGGGGTGGGTGCTCCAGCGGCGGGGGCAGCTGACCCGAGTATAGCTTCTGCACGGCATGGTAGGCGGGCTTCTTGTGCCGCTCACCATCGACGAGGCCGAACGCCCAGTCGCCCACCTGGAAGCCGCCGGTGAACCAATCGTCGGTCCACGAGAACACCACGGTGCCGGCGACACCGGATTCGAATGCGGCACGCACCTGCCACGAAAGGATCTGCGCTTGCTCCGTGGCGCCCTCGCGCATGGAGTCGACGCCGAACTCGGTCAACACCAGCGGCTTGTCTTTGGCCAGGTTCTGCAGGCGCGAAAGGTAACGGCGGAAATCTTTTTCGCGGTGCAGGTAGACGTTGAACGAGATGAAATCGAGGAAATCGAGGTCGAGGTACTCGGTGGGCGGGAAGTTGGCGTAGCTCACCAGCGCGTCGGGCTCGATGCCCTTCACCAGATTGTACAGCTCATGCAGGAAGTCCTTGACGCGTTCCGGTTGGTGCCAGCGCACGATGTCAGGCGGGATCTCGTTGCCGATGAGGTAGGCAAACACGGCGGGGTGCTGCTTGCAGGATTCGACGCCGGCCATCACCTGCCTGCGGATGTCCTGCATGACCTCGGGCTCGTCGAGGAAGCACACGTGCTCGGTCCAGGGCAGTCCCACCAGCACACCGAGGTCATGTTCTTCGGCGAGATCTAGCAGCCACTCGGGCGGCGGCGTGAAGGTGCGCAAGCAGTTGGCGCCGAGATCGCGCATCAACGCGAAGTCGCGCCGGACGATGTCCCGCTCGGGGAACTGCGCGCCGTGGGACGCCTCGGCGAACGGTCCGTAGGAGACGCCACGCAGAAAAAACTTTTCGTCACCGCGGAGCAGAAACTTGCCGCCAGGGCGGGGACGGTTCCCCCGCTCCTCGGCAACCACCCGTCGCTCCTCCAACGCTGCTGCACTTGTCCCACGCGCCATATGCCGTCATCACACGCCCGGTCCGAGGAAACCTCCCCGCTCGGGGCGCCACCCGACCTGGTTGGCTAACCTCCGCAAACGACCGACCGTCGTCCGAGGCGAGTCATCTATCCGCGCAATCATGTAGCACCGCGGGGTGCGAATGCCAACGTGGGCGCAATCCCCCGGGAGAGGGTGAAGGCTAAGGGGTCCGATGCAACGTGTTGACCCTGTGGTCGATCAGAGGATGATGTTTTGCTGTGGCACGATCCCAAGGTCGAACCGCAAGGCACGCCACCAAGACCGATAGGCCCGATCCCTTCGGTTACGACCCGGTGTTCGCGGCTCGCCTGCGACCGCTGACCGAGTTCTTTTACCGCCGTTACTGGCGCGTTTGCACCGACGGTCTGGAGCACGTGCCGAGCACCGGTGCCGCGCTACTCGTGGGCAATCATTCCGGCGGCATCCCTCTGGACGCCGCCATGATCGGCGCCGCCATCGACCTCGAGCATCCGCAGCACCGGGTTGTCCGCTTTCTTTACGACCGCTTCGTCGCCGGCATGCCCTTCATGGGAGAGTTGTACAACCGTATGGGCTCCGTGGTGGCGTCCCTTGACAATGCTCGCCGCCTGTTGGAAATGGGCGAACTGGTCGGCATCTTTCCGGAAGGTGTTGAGGGCGTCGCCAAGGGCATCTGGCACCGGTACGAATTGCAACCCTTCAACAGCGGCTTCGTGCACTTGAGCCTGCTGCTGCGGGCGCCAATCATCCCCACGGCCGTGGTCGGCGCTGAGGAGACTTACCCCGTAATCGCAAAATGGGAGCGCCTCGGGCCGCTGAAAGATCTCCTCAACGTTCCTTACATCCCGGTGACGCCTCTGTTTCCATGGCTCGGAGCAATCGGCATGATCCCGCTGCCGACCAAGTGGCACATCCGCTTCGGCGTCCCGATCCGTTTGTATGCGGAAACCCGGCTACGCCGTGCACCGAGTTCCGCCACAGCAGCCAAGCTTGCCGAGCGGGTACGGCGCCATGTCCAGGCGATGGTCCATGAGCTGCTGGCGCAGCGGGAGTCGATCTTCTGAGGGAGAGCCGTCTGAGTGTGGAGGCGCTCCACTCTCCACGCTCTACGCTGCACTCTCCACGCGCGTCAGCGTGCCACTTCTTCTTCGATGCGTGCGGCCTTGCCGGACAGCTTGCGCAGGTAGTAGAGCTTGGCGCGGCGGACCTGGCCGCGGGTGACCACGTCGATACGATCGATACGGGGCGAATGCAGCGGAAACGTCCGCTCCACGCCAACGCCGTAGGAGGTCTTGCGGACTGTAAAGCTGGAACGGTTCGCGCCCCGGCTCTTGCGCAAGACAACGCCCTCGAACACCTGGATGCGTTCCTTCTCGCCTTCGATGACCTTCACGTGCACCCGCACTGTGTCACCCGGTTTGAAGTCGGGAACCTTCGGTTTGAGCTGCTCGCGTTCGATTACATCGATAGGGTTCATGGGGTTACCTCGTGGAAGTGGCTCTGTCGGAGAAGACATCTTCATACCGTGCACCGCGCAGACGGTCAAGGATGATCGCGGCGGCCGAACGGACGGAAAGGTGATTGTAGTTCGAGGGGCCACGCACGGGTTCGAGCTGCACATCCGCCTGATCAATGACTTCCGGGGCCAACCCCCATCCCGTGCCGAGCACGAGGAGAAGCGGGTTACGGCAATGCTCCAGCTGGGCTCGCAGGGCCGAAAAAGTCGTGCGATTCGGCCCCTCACGCGCCGATGTCACGACCAGGCGCGGCCGCAGCCCGGTCTCCTGTTCCACCGCCACGATGATGCTGTCGAGATCACGTTCGAGTCGCACCAAACTGAGCGCATCTTTGCGTGTGGCGTTGTAGGTGCTGCCGTAACCGGTCTGCCAGTGTTCTATGATCTTGGCCGCCAACGTCCGTAGCGCCTTCACCGGGGTAGCCACGTAGAACGCCCGAACGCCATAGGTGCGCGCAGAACGGGCAATGTCGTGGATGTCCATGTTGGTCACGGCGGCCGTCACCACCAACCCATTCTTATCAAGGACCGGGTAATGCAACAGGGCCAGGTACAGGTCAGCCATCGGCAGGCCGGGATAGGGTCGCGAGAAAGGCTCGGTCCTCCTCGGTCAGGGTGGCACGCGTCAGCAGATCGGGCCGCCGTTCGTAAGTGCGGCGCAACGCCTCCTGCCGGCGCCAGCGGGCGATGGCGCGGTGGTCGCCGGAGCGCAGCACCTCCGGAACGGTGAGGCCGCAGAATTCGGGTGGCCGGGTATACTGCGGGTATTCGAGCAGCCCTTGGCTGAACGACTCGTCCGCGGCGGAGGTCTCACAACCCAAAACTCCAGGCACGAGGCGGCTCACGACCTCGATCACCACCAAGGCAGCGGCTTCACCACCTGACAAGATGAAATCGCCGACAGAGAGTTCCTCATCGACGAACTGCCGTACCCGTTCGTCCACGCCTTCGTAGCGGCCACACACCAATGCCAGTGCCGGCCGTTGCGCCAAGAGGGCTGCGCGGCCCTGCGTGAACAGGCTGCCGTGCGGCGACAGCAAGACGCGCCAGGGGCGCTCGGCGCCGGCGCTCAAAGCCTCCAGCGCCGCCACTACCGGCTCGGGTTTCATCACCATGCCCGGCCCGCCACCGTACGGAGAATCGTCTGTCACCCGATGTTTGCCCTCGGCGTAGTCACGGATGTTGCACACCACGAACTCCACCGCGCCGCGTTCCTGCGCTTTCTGCAGCATCGTGCTCGCAAGCGGCGAGGTGAAGAACTCCGGAAACAGCGTGAGGATGTGGAACCGCATCACGGTTCAATCAGCCCTGGCAAGGGTTCGATCACGATGCGCCGCTGCGCGCGGTCCAGCTGCGTGATGACATCCGCGACCAACGGGATGAGATGCTCACGCCTGCCCGCGCGCACGACACAGACGTCGTTGCTGGGAATGCTCAGCACTTCGCTGACCGTGCCGATCTCCACGCCGCCGGTGGTGACCACGGTCATGCCGACGAGCTCGTAGTGGTAGATTTCACCGGGCCCGGCGGGCGGCAGATCTCCCTGCCGGACACACAGTTCGTAGCCGATCAGGGCCTGTGCCGCGTCCATTGACTGACAGCCGTCCAACGTTAAGAGCAGTGATCGCCCGTGTCGGCGGACGGCCTGCACGCTGCGCTCGCACTGCTCTGTGCCGCGCCGCAGCACAACCCGCGAACCGGCTGACAGGGCCGTCGATTCGGGATTGTAGAGGCGCAGGCGCAACTCTCCGCAGGTGGCGTGGGTGTTGACCACCTGTCCAAGCGCAATCAGGGTTTCGGGCGCCGCCGTTTGCTCCAACGCCACCTCGAGATGAGGAGAACGAGAACGCACTGCGGCTGCCGGCCGCCTACTCTTCAACGATCTCGAGCACCACCTTGCGGTTGGTTCGTGACGCCGCCGCATTGAGGATGGTCCGGATCGATTTCGCTGTGCGTCCTTGTTTACCAATGACGCGACCGAGGTCTTCCTTAGCCACCTTCAGCTCGAGCACCGATGCCGTGTCTCCCTGGGTCTCTTTGACCTCGACGGCTTCGGGGTGGTTGACGAGAGAGCGGGCAAGAAACTCGACCAGTTCTTTCATGTTTGCGTCTCCCCGGGCTCAGGTGTGGGGGTCGGCTGACCCTGCCCAGCCTCCGCTTCGGCACTCCCCATCGGGGCGATCTCCGTCGGGGCGATCCCCGTCGGGGCGAGCCCGCTCCGCTTGATCAGCTGGGCGACGGTCGCCGAAGGCTGCGCGCCGAGCCGCAACCAGTGTGACAACTTGTCGCGCTGAAACTCGACGCGCGATGGATTGCGGCTCGGGTCATAGATACCCACTTGATCCAGTCGGCGCCCGTCACGCGGCGCCCGGCTCTCGGTCACGATAATGCGGTAGAATGGTTGCTTCTTGGCGCCATGTCGGGCCAGACGGATCCTAGTAGCCATAACAAAGATCTACTCCTCTCAGTCGCAGTCGGCAATCACACGGGCAGGCCCGGCGGCAAGCCTCGGCCGGCGAACTTGCTCATCTGCTTCATCATCTTCTTCATTTGCACGAACTGCTTGAGAAAGCGGTTGACTTCAGCGACGGAGGTGCCGCTACCGAGGGCGATGCGCTTGCGGCGGCTGCCGTTGAGGACCAGGTGATTGCGGCGTTCCTCCGCCGTCATCGAGCCGATAATCGCTTCGACATGCTTGAGTTCGGCTTCCGCCGAGCCCATATCCAGGCCGCGCGTGAACTTCTTCATCCCCGGGATCATCGCCAGCAGGTCTCCCATGGAGCCCATCTTGCGCAAGGTATGGAGTTGATCGCGGAAGTCTTCCAAAGTGAACTCGTTGCGGCGCAGTTTTCGCTGTAGCGCCACCGCCTGTTTCGCGTCGTAAGCGCGCTCGGCTTTCTCGACCAGCGTGAGCACGTCGCCCATGCCCAGAATGCGCCTGGCCATACGGTCCGGATAAAAAAGCTCCAGTGCATCGAGCTTCTCACCGGTGCCGGCGAGGATTACGGGCGCTCCGGTCACCGCACGCACCGAGAGGGCCGCGCCCCCACGCGCGTCGCCGTCGAGCTTGGTCAAGATCACGCCGGTCAGCGCCAGCCGGCTGTGAAAACCGCCGGCCACATTCACCGCATCCTGGCCAGTCATGGCATCGACCACGAGCAGGATGTGGTGCGGATGAGTCGCCGCCTTCATGCGCTGCAACTCGTCCATGAGCTCGTCATCGATGTGGAGGCGGCCGGCGGTGTCGATCAGCACCACGTCGTGCCCCTGATTCTTGGCGAATGTCAGCGCCTCGCGGCTGAGGGTGACCGGGTCGGCGCCCGCATGCGACGCATGCACCGGACAATCGATCTGCTTGCCGAGCGTGACCAGCTGCTCGATCGCAGCAGGGCGATAGACGTCGGCCGCCACCAGGTACGGCGAGCGACCGTGTTCCGTTTTCAAATAGCGGGCGAGCTTGGCAATGGTGGTGGTCTTACCCGAGCCGTGCAGGCCGACCAGCATGATGGCCACTGGCGGGGTGGCGCTGAGGTCGAGCGGCCTCGCGGAGGCACCCATCAACGTGGTCAGCTCGGCGTTGACGATCTTGATGAACTGCTGTTCAGGGGTGAGGCTGGCGAGGACGGCTTGCCCGAGCGCTTGGGAGCGTACCCGATCGGTGAAGTCCTTCACGACCTGGAATTGCACGTCGGCCTCCAGCAACGCGAGACGCACGTCGCGAACGGCCTCCTCGATGTTGCGTTCGGTAATCTTGCCAACGCCGCGCAACTTGCGGATCGTGTGGTCGAACTTCTCGCTTAGGTCGTCGAACATGTCCTTTGAGCCGCTGCGGCCCGATGCCACTATAGTGGGAGAGTCTTGACGCTATAGAAAGGTGCGGATGATGTCAACAAAAGGGCCCACGAGGGCTGTTGCTGACGCGCCGCTGGGCCGCTCGGCATTTGGCTCGCTGCGGCAGGGGGCGCCGGCGCGGCCCAGTCTGCTAGCAGCCTTTACGGTTGCACGGCGGCGCCGGCCTCTGCCGGTACGGCGCAGCGGGCTTGGCAGTCCTGCAGCCGCTTCTCCGCTTCTTTCTTATCGCGATCGATGATCGCTTTCTGGCTGTTGAGTGTGTCCCGTTCCTTCTGGAGCGTGGCGACCCTCTCCTCGAGTTGCGCCACTTGTTCCTTTAGCGCGCCCGCCTGCCCCCACTTTTGATACCCGATGACCAGGCCGGCGAGCATCGCCACCAGCAGCACGACTCCGCGTTGCGCGAAGATCCACACCTTGTCTTGCAGTTGCTTTTTTTCCGAGCCGGCGATGTTGGGCTGTTGCATCGAAATCTCCTTTTGTGCCGATAGAGTAGATGTGTTTAGTTATCACAGGGCAGTGGCCAAGAAAAGCGACCCGATGGCCAGAGCGCGCCACAAAATTGACTACTCCTTTTTCTTCCCGTCCTTCGGCGCCGGTACGGGCTTTTTCTGTTCCTTTCTCGCCGCCGGCTTCTTGCCCTTCCGCGATTGCAGGCACTTCATGATGTGCTGCGCATCGGTGTCGAACTCGGCGGTCAGCTGGTCCAACGTGTGCCCGGCCCACACCGCTTTCCGGACACTCTTGCAGGAGAGCTGACGCGGCGTTCGCGTTCCCGCGCTCAGCGGCATGGCGCTCGCCAACATCCAGAATACAATCAGCAAGGTCGCGTTGCGTCGCATCGTCACCCCCGAGTCGTTTCCGATCCCTGAATCACGAAACCGGCTTGGGAGCAAAGGGATTGTTGTACTCGCGCCTGGGGTATGATACGGCAATCTCAAGGCAAAATAAAGGAGAGACATCATGGCCGTAGCACGGGTGAGCGAAATCGTCGCGTCTTCCAAGGATTCCATTGAGGGTGCCGTTCAGGAAGGCTTGAAGCGAGCCGCCAAGACGCTTAGGGGGATCACGGGTTTTGAGATCGTGCGCATGCAGGGAAAGGTCGACAAGGGCAAGCTCACGGAGTACCGCGTCCACATGAACGTCACCTTTGTCCTTGAGGACTAGCGACGCACTCGGCGGCGTACACCAACGCGCCGCTGATCCAACCCGTGGCGGGTCCATCGCGTCAATGCTGACCTCGCCCGGCGTGAGCACCAACGCTTTCGCGGAACGCGGCGTGCGGTATTCGTGTTTCACCTACACTGCCCCGGCGGGCCATGTAGCTTTGCCGTGACGTGCGCGGACGCTAATGAGTAACAAGTGGGAACGTTCGTTGGTCATCCCAGCGGGCGAGCAGGACGCGAAGGAACTGGAGGAGACGCGGCGGCTGATCGGTTACAGCGTGCGAGCCGTCTTCAGTCGGGGCTTGCGCGGCCGTGATCACTCACTGCCGGTCGCCTTCTTGCAAAGCTATCGTGGCTTTCCCCGGAAGTGCCCGGAGCAATATTGTTCGGCATCCATCCAGCTCGAGAACGACGGCGGCTGCTTCGTCTATCATGGCCGCGGGCAGGCACTGACCTGCCATGAGGGCCACCGCTTCGTTTGCTTCCGCTTCCGTCGCTTCATGGTGTTGTCCAAGCTCGATCTGTATCTCGCCCGTCTGGGCGCGGCCAAGTGGCAGCAGGTGATCCACTTCCCCGCGCGTAGCGCCTACGGGCGCGGTCTGCTCCGCGCATTGTGGGATGCGCCGTACGAGGAAATCCTCTGTGGTTCGGCGCGCCCGAGGGAAGCACGAATCGTTGCCCGCTGGCGCGGCTTGCGGCGTCGCTTTGCGCGCGAGCTGAGCACCTCAGATCGCAGGCTCATCCAGTCCAAGATCAGCGGCTGCTTGGATCTGTGCCCTGAAGGACGACTGCAACTGGTCCGCGATCACGTCAGCGCTATGGAATTCGCCTGCTCCCAAGGGCACCGCATGCTGGTCACCAGGTCGCAGCGCGGCACCTTTCTGAGCAGCCGAATGATCCTCTCCGCGAGCTTGGCGGCTGAATCGTTCTAAGTTCCGCACGTGAGGACGTCGCGTCCGGCGATGGCCCTTGCGAAAGATGGCGCCTGCCGTGTCGATCAGCTATCAGCTATGCGTATGCGGATCGCCATCATCGGTGCCGGCCCTGCGGGGCTGTCCGCCGCATACGATCTGAGCCGCGCGGGCCATCAGGTAACCGTCTTCGAAGGCGCGCCCAGCGTCGGCGGCCTGGCGTCGGGATTCAAGGCGCCGCACTGGGAGTGGACCCTGGAGAAGTTCTATCACCACTGGTTTGCTTCCGATGCCGCCATTCTCGGCCTGATCAAGGAATTGGGCTGGAGCAACGAGGTGCTGTTTCCACGGCCGGTCACGGCCATGTATCACGACGGCAAGTTCTACGCCTTCGATTCGGCGCTCGCCGTCCTGCGCTTTCCGGGGATTCCGTTCGTCGATCGAGTACGCTGCGGTGTGGTCGCGTTGTATCTGCGGCTCACGCCGCGCTGGGAGCCGCTGGAACGCGTTACCGCGGATGCCTGGCTGCGGAAATGGCTGGGGCCCCGGGCATACGAATGCATGTGGAAACCGATGCTGGTAGGCAAGTTCGGCGAAGAGAACCTGCAGGTGGTGAACATGGCGTGGTTCTGGGCACGAATTCATGCACGCACGCCGCGCCTCGGGACTTTCAAGGGCGGGTTCCAGGTCTTCTTGGATAAGTTGGCCCAAGTCATTACGGCTCAGGGTGCCGAGATCCGGCTCGGCAGCCCGGTCAAGGGTATCGAGAAGCGTGCGGACGGCACGCTGCGCGTCGCAACGGCGGCCGACGCCGCGGGTTTCGACGCGCTCATCTCGACTTGCTCGCCGACGCTCATGGCCGACATCACGCCGGACCTGCCGGCAGCGTACACAGCGCAGCTCCGCACGCTCAAATCGCTGGGTGCGGTGGTGATGGTGCTCGCGCTCGACCGCCAACTGACGAACGGCATCTACTGGCACAATCTGCCGAAGGACGCGGGATTCCCCTTCTTGGCGATGGTCGAACACACCAACTACATTAGCCCGGCGCATTACGGCGGCGACCACATCGTCTATTGCGGAGATTACCTGGACCCCAGCCACGAATATTTCCGCCTGGCGAAGGAGGAGCTGCTGGAGCGTTTCCTGCCGGCGCTCGAGCGCTTCAACCCGCACTTCTACCGCCGCTGGGTGAGACAGAGCTGGTTGTGGAGGTCGGCCTACGCGCAGCCGGTGCCGTCAGTGAACCACTCGCGCAAAATCCCGGCGATCCGGACGCCGGTGCGCGGTCTCTACTTCGCGTCGATGAGCCAGGTGTACCCATGGGATCGGGGCACCAACTTCGCCGTCGAGATCGGGCGCAAGGCGGCGAAGATGGTGATGGCAGACTTCGCGACACGCGATCCGCGATAAGCCACCCGCGCGCTACAGCTTGTATTCCGCGCGCACCCAGCCTTCGTCGTTGCGGCGGTACTGGCCGCCGACCGAGTGGGCACGCCCCGCGATGAACAGGTATCCGACCTCGCCGCCGATGTGATCGGTGAACTGATAGAAAATCTTCGGACGGATGATGGTGTAGTCGCTCTCGATGGCATGGATCGCCACCAACTGCGTTTGCACCGTGTCGGACAGGAAACTCTTCCGCAGGTTGGCAAGTAATCGCGTCTCAACGTCCTTGATGAGCAAGTCGACGTTGTTGTGCAGCACGTCCGTCTGGTTCAGCTGCAGGAGCAACACGTACCCTTCGTACACGTAGTCGCCGCCGACCCCCCACTCCACGGCATCGCGAACGACGGACGCGGGCGGCAGCGCCACGGCGGCGTGCCCGGCCGGGGGCCCAGGAAGCCCACACAACTGCGGGGCCAACTGACACAAGGCGGACGCGAGGGAGCCTGCGATCTGCTGTGGATCGGAAACCAAGACGCGCAGGTCGCGGCTGAAGGGCCGGCCGCGCACGAACGCGCCTTCGCCGCGGACCGTGAAACGGTCGAACGCATAGGCGAAATCGCCCCCCCATGAATCGATGTGGTGGAACTTCGGCGACACCATCGTGAGCCCGCTCAGGTTGGTCAGATCCGGTGGGGCGAACGCCTCCGCTGTGAGATTGAACGCCGGTTGGGCGTCGAAGCCGTGAAAGTAGTAGAGGGCCATATCGACGTCATGAACAAGTGCCGAGTAACGCAAGGCGGCTTCACTGTTCTCGAAACGCCACGCCGGCGTAGAAACGTTCTGCGTCCGGAAGGCAAGCGGGACGGGGATGTTCGGGTTCAAGCTACCGTTCGGAAGCCGGAAGCGACCAGCCGGAACGGTGAAGCTCGTTGGCGGGATGAGGGCCGGCGGAAACCAGCGCTCAACGGTGCAGTGCGACGCGTGATCCTCGATCTGACAGCTCGCCGGGGAAAACCGGTACGGAACGTACTTCGGCACCCACACAGCGGTGAGGCGGCTCTCGGACGGGAACAGCGCCGCGGCGGGCAAATAGTAGGACGCCTGCAGCGCCGGCACTCCGATCTTGCGCTCGGCCTCCTCGTCGAGAAACGGGTTCGTATAGGTCAGCGGATTGACGAGGTCGTTCGGCTGGGTGCGATCGAGCTTGCCCCAGGCCACCTTCTGCTTGCCGATGCGCAGATCGAGCGACGGCAAGAAAAGGTCGAAGTAGGCCTCGTCGAAATCCACAGCCGGTGACAGATCCTGGAAGACATTGTCCCACGAGTACACGCCGGCCCGGTCGGCCAGGAACGTCGGCCCGCCGTTGAGTCCGATGGTAGTGGAATCAAAGCGCAGCCAGTCGGCAAGGGACGCGGCAGTGCGCAGACGGAGTCGCTCCAGGGTCCGCTCGTGCGGGCTGGATCGGTTTTCCTCGAAGACCTCGCGCACACTCAACGTGGCGTCGAGGTCGACGGGGCGCCCCCCCACGGTGGTCTGGATGGGCCATACACTGCGCGCTATCGACAGCTGAGCCACGGTCACGACAACAAGCGCCCGCGTTCCTCCCCGCATTGAGTCCTCCTGGCGATTGGCCGCTCGTGTAACTTGAATTGGCCGTTTGTGCAAGATATTTGGGCCGCACTGGCTTACTCGTGTGCGAGGTTGCTATGCAAAGAGACGGCCTGCTCTCAAGTATGCTTGCGGGTTGGGCGTCCTTGCACTCCGCCGCATTGCTGGCATAGTAACTAGCCGGGTGATGGCCAAGAGCGCAGCCGGCCGGTTGGACGATGCGGCCGGCTGCCATGGTGATTTGGGTAATTGCGGCTCATTGGAGGGCGCGATCGGTGGAGCGACTGCATACCGAGAGATCAAGCCGGCGCCGTTTTGTGGAATGGTTCCTCGGGACCACTTTGGGTGCGGTAGCACTGTCGGTGCTCTACCCCGTCTTCCGTTTCGTGATTCCGCCTGAAGTGGCGGAGTCCGCCACCAACAGCGTGCTCGCCGGCACGCTGTCGCAAATGCCGTCGAACAGCGGCAAGGTGTTTCGCTTCGGCTCCAAACCGGCACTGCTCATTCGGTTGCCGAGCGGGGACGTCCGTGCCTTCACCGCCATCTGCACCCATCTCGGTTGCACGGTCGAGTATCGACCGGATCTGCAGCAGATTTGGTGTCCGTGCCACAACGGATTTTACAACCTGCAAGGGGTCAACGTTGCCGGGCCGCCGCCGCGAGCGCTCGAACAGTACGCGGTGGCCGTCAGCGACGGTAAGGTCTGGGTGTCGCGAAGGGCATAAGGCGTGGCGGTAATCCAGCGCGCATACGAGTTCCTCGACGAGCGGTTGCAGCTCGAACCGCTAGCCGAATACGGGCGCCACAAAGAGGTGCCGCGGCACCGCTATTCGTGGGCGTATTTCTTCGGCGGCCTGGCTCTGTTCTTCTTCATCGTGCAAGTCTGTTCCGGCATTCTCTTACTCCTGTATTACCGGCCTACCGCCGAAGCGGCCTTCGACAGCGTGCAGTTCATCATGACGCGTGTGCGCTTCGGCTGGCTCGTCCGGTCTATTCACTCCTGGTCGGCCAATCTCATGATCCTGGCGGCCTTCATCCACATGTTCTCCGTGTTTCTCATGAAGTCGTACACCCGGCCGCGGGAGCTGACCTGGTGCACGGGCTGCTTGCTCATGGCCCTGAGCATGGGGTTTGGGTTCTCCGGCTACCTGCTGCCGTGGAACGAGCTGGCCTTCTTCGCCACGAGCGTGGGCACTGAGATGGTCCACCGCACGCCGCTCATCGGCGGCTGGCTCCTGCGCTTCCTGCGCGGCGGTGATGAGGTCACCGGCGCGACGCTGACCCGCTTCTTCGGTTTCCATGTCGCCGTGTTGCCGATGGTGACCACCTTTGTTCTGATTGCGCACCTGCTGTTCGTTCAGCGGCAGGGCATGCATGTCCCGGCGTCGGCGCACGCTGAGAGTCAAAGGCGTCCACCGCTGCGGTTCGTGCCGAACTTCATGCTGCGCGAGCTGTTGGTGTGGCTGATTGGGTTGGCGTTACTGGCGGCGTTGGCAGCGTTCTTCCCATGGGAGCTCGGCCAGAAGGCGGACCCGTTCGCGTCCGCGCCGGCGAACATCAAGCCTGAATGGTACTTCCTGTTCATGTTCGAGGCCCTCAAGCTGCTGCCCGCCTACATTGCCGGCATCGAAGGGGAGCTGGTCGGCCTGGGAGCTTTCGGGCTCGCAGCCCTGTTGTGGTTTTTCGTCCCGGTGTTCGATGGGCGGGCGCGCCAAGGCAAGCGCAGCCCGATCTTCACCGTGATCGGGTGGCTGATGATCCTTTACATCTTCGGGATGACGGCGCTCTCTCTCGCCGGCGGGTTGTCGAAATGATTCCGAGAAGAGCCCGCAGGCTTAGCGGCCCGTTGAAAAACGCGCTCATGCTTCGAGACGCGCCTGACGGCGCTCCTCAGCACGAGCGGGTTTCATCTTGTCGTACCAGGCCTTTCTCCGTTCGCCCTGAGGAGGCGCGCAGCGCCGTCTCGAAGGGCGGCAGCCTTTTTCAACGGGCTGTTAAGCCCTTCAAGAGAGGCGTCAGAGCCTGCCCTGAGCCCTTCGACTTGGCTCGGAACAGGCTTGTTGAAGGGGTGACGGATGAGACGCCACACCCTCACGGCGTGGCGGCCGGAATGCCGGTGACGTCGTCCATGATGCTGTGGATGGTCTTGTTGTTCGCGAGCAGCTGGTAAGCGTTATCGTTGATCTCTTGCACGCTGGCCCCGGAGACATGCTGCGCAAGAAGCGCTTGCTGCGCGTAGTTGTACATTTGCTGCAGCCCGTCACGGGTAAAGTCACTCAGCTGCACCGGCGGCGCTTCCGTCAGACGGTCCATTACGAGCCGCACCAGCGTCTCACTCACGGCATCGATGTCGGCGTTGACGCACGACACGGTGGCGCCGGTCGCGCACGAGAGGATGAAGGCGCGGGTGAGCGCCCCGCCGCTCCCCACCTGCACGATGATCTCACAGGGTTGAAAATTCGCCAGGTCTTTTGCGGAGATCAAATATGTCCCGTCCGCCGGGTCGGTAGGCTCCTGTCCCAGGAGGTACTGCCCTAGTTCAGGGTGGCCATGTGCCGCCTCGACCGCATCCAGCTTCGACAAGGCCACATTCTCTTCGGTGGTGACGGCAAGCTCCCCGGACAAGGCAGCATAGGCGCGAGGCGTCAAGCGGAGCGCATCGAGCCATTGCGGCCACCGCTCTGCGGCGGTGAACTGTCCGTTCGGAGCATAGACGGTACCCGAAACTGAAGGCGCCGAGTTGCCGGGTGGAATGTACACTGATGAGGTGCCGTCGGCGCCGCATCCCGCCAATGCCAAAGCCGCGCAGCAGATGACCGCTGCCCGAACAATGTAGCCTCGCCCATGTGCGATCATACGCGTTCCTCAGCTATGCTACCTGACCACCAGCATATGCCAATTGTCAAGCAAATCGTGCGTCGTGTTCTTGAATCGTGCTCGGTGGCTGGGAACGAACACGATCCACGAGGACGAACACGATGCGGCATTGGTTGCCGCCGACTTTCGCAAGACTTGACTCAAGCGCAGATGGATTCTGAACCCCGAGTGACCTAGAAAGGTTCTGTGAGCACGTTCGAAGCCATATTCGCACCGCCAGTCCGGTGGGTGGCCGAACAGCTTGCCGCTGTGCCGCAACGCCCGGGCCGGCGTGCGGTTGTGTTGGTCGCCGCAGAACGACAGGCGCACGCCATCCGCCGCCATATCTGCATCGAATGCGCCCGGCCACAGGATCTCGCGGGCGTGCTCTTCCTGCGCCCGCTCGAGCTTGCACGCGAGCTGCTCATCCGTGCTGGACAGGTGTGCAGGCCAGGTCGTGAGGACGTGCGACGCCTCCGCATACTTCATCTGTTCGAGTCGCGGGCGCTGGCTGGCGACCTGCGCTACTTCAACGCCGAGCAGCTGCGCTCCGGACAAGGCTACGTAGATGCCTTCGCTCGCAC
>Ga0315281_10005457_pt1 | contig 18187 bp, 23 predicted proteins | sample YL17G07_0_MG_FD_204540 | JGI IMG/M metagenome (GOLD analysis project Ga0315281, IMG submission 204540) | Sediment microbial communities from Yellowstone Lake, YNP, Wyoming, USA - YL17G07_0 | ecosystem: Environmental > Aquatic > Freshwater > Lake > Sediment | place: USA: Wyoming | collected...
TGCTTGGCCTGGGTTGACGCTGGTGTATTTTCGGTTTTGGCGGGGGTTGGACTCTTATCAATATCTGCCGGAGCAGAATTTTGATTTTCATTGCCAGCTGATTCTTCAGTATTTTTCGTTGTTGGTTGTTGCGGAACTTGGTATTTTTTTGTTCTGTCAGTTGTGATTCCAAAAAGAATAAAGGCAGCGACCGTTGCAATACCAAATATTGTCGCTATCTTTTTTCTAGTTATTTCGCCTTTAGTAAAGCGCGAAAAAACAGTTGGCTTTATTAAACCAACGATTAAAGCGACGAACGAGACGAAGAACAATAGTAAAAATATGTTGTCCATAGTTTTTTTCTTAAAATACAGTATATCACGAACCATTGCTGACGACACCGCCCAAAAACGGCTCTATAAAAGAAGAAGCCACCGCTTTTCAGCTTGTGGCTCCCTCTTGGCGGGCCATCTGCAACGAAGTGGGAACTAGCCATCGACAATCACGCTGATCATGCTCGGTTTGTCTTTGGCTTTCCATCGTTTTGACCAGCCGTGCTTATATGGTTTGCATAGCGCACAGCCACTTCCCTTTTTACGTTTGTATTGCTTGCGCATGATGCAACCAGCAACTTGTGCTTTATACCGAAGCACTAAGCGTTTCAAAGGTGGTCTTGACGCTCAAATTTTCGCCTTCGATGATTTTAATCCGCAAAGACCCATATTCTGTCTTGAAGCCACGGATGAATTCGTCCGCCCATGATGGGGTGAGGACTTTGACTGCGGTGAAATCCAACTCGATCGGTTCGGTGCCTTCCTTGGAGATACTGTATGCGCGCGCACTCAAAAACGCCTCGCGGCCGGCAGGGCGGGAGATGAGAGTGGTGCCGAATTTGCTCACGTCTATTCTCATGTGGTTTTAGTGACGATTAGCTCGCAGTGCATACCTCGCACGACTTGATCACTCGAAGCAATGTACCCTGGAATTTCCACTATGTCCACCGGTTTGGTGAGAGACAGCTTTGCGTCTCCTGTGATGAACGTGAACGAGGTAACGTGTGAAATTTTGCCAAGGGAACGGATCACGAATTTCAGACCATTGCCGCGTTCTTCCGGTGCCCTACCCGATACCCTCTCGGTGAACGCAACACCGAGTGCCTCGCGGCTGTCTTTGAGTTTGGGGCGCACCTGTCGTAGTGTGGCGAGCACGCCTTGTCCGCGATCCGCAATGATCATCCGGAAAACGCCACTATTTTCTTCGTGCTCAAACCAGCACCCGGGAATATCAGGCCATTTGCCCAGGTTATGGTCAAAACAATTTCCGGTAAGTTCACCGGCAACGGCAGTAAGAAGTCCGGCTTCGTCTTCTGACCAGCCGTGCGCCTGCAACTCGGGTCGCAATTTCTCAACCCGCGCTTGCGCCTCATCGCGAGTCTTGCAGTACAAATCGCCCGGCGGTTCAGAACTAGGTGATGCGGTAGCCCATTCAATGGCAGTCATAGTCAATCCTAGAGTACCAAAAACAAAACGCCCCGTCATGGACGAGGCGTTTTGGCGGGCGCGATGGGATTTGAACCCACGATCCCCTCCGTGACAAGGAGGTGCGATAACCGGGCTTCGCTACGCGCCCAAGTGACTTTTCCGATACCTCACCCTACCCTCTCCTATCTTAGGAGAGGGAGAAAAATTACTTCTTCACCGCCGCGACGATCTTATCAAAAACTTTGGGGTGGTCGAGTGCGATGTTGGCGAGCACTTTGCGGTCCAGTTCCACATGCGCCTTGTGCAGCGCGTCGATCAACCGCGAGTACGTCATCCCCCGCTCGCGCGCGGCGGCGTTCAAGCGCATGGTCCACAGCGAGCGGAAGTCGCGCTTGCGCTGTTTGCGTCCTTTATATGCGTTCACGCCTGCCTTCAAGACCGCGGTCTTGGCGAGCGTGATCTTGGACTTGCGACCCCACTTATACCCCTTCGTTTTTGCGAGGAGGTTGCGGCGGCGCTTCGCGTGCATCATTCCGCGTTTGACTCGGCTCATAAGCTAGTTGGGCATCAAATCAGCGATCGCCCGCTTGTAGGCGGGAAACAGCTCCTTGGGCGTGCGCTTGGCGCGGGTCACCTTACCCGACTCGCGGGCGTTGAAGTGATCCTGGCCAGCCATCTTCTTCATGACCTTTCCGTTGCGGGTCACCCGGAAGCGCTTGGACGATGCTTTGTGTGTCTTGATCTTTGCCATATGACATGAATCATGGAATATGGAACATGGAACACATATCATTTTGCCGCCAAAGGGCGGCATGTGTGTTCCAAGATCCATGATCTATGATTCAAGATGTTACTTCTTAGCGACCACCACTGTCAAGCGGCCTCCCATGCGGGAAAACGGCTGGTCAACCTTCACGCCTACCTGGGCATCCAGGTCAGCGACGAACTTGTCTATGACCGAGCGCGCGAGCTCGCCGAACTGTTTTTCGCGGCCGCGGAGGATGATCTCCACCTGCACGCGGTCGCCCTCTTCCATGAACTGCTTGGCTTTCTCCAGGCGGATCTGCTTATCATGCTCCCCGATGCGCACCGAGAGTCGGATGCCCTTCACCTCCACTTTGTGGGCGTGGGCTTTCTGCTTGCGCGCTTCCTTCTCTTTCTCATACTTGAACTGGCCGTAATCCAGGAACTTGGCGATGGGCGGCTCGGCCTTGGGCATCACCTCCACCAAATCAAAACCGCGCTCGCGTGCGAGTGCGAGCGCCTCTGCGGTCGGCATGACGCCGGCGTTCTTGCCCTCTTCATCGATGATGCGAAGCTCCGGCGCGCGGATGCCTTCGTTCACCTGGTAGAGCGGCTCGACCGGTTTTTGGAATCTTCGGTAGCGTGAAATGCGCATTATTTCTTGAAACTTGAAACATGGATCATGAAACATCCCGGCGCGCGATACGCGCGTGAATGTTCCAAGTTCCAAGATTCATGATTCATGATTTTCTGGTGGAAGTGGGGGGCATCGAACCCCCGTCTCAAAGAGTCGGCAGCGACCGGTCTACACGCGTATCCGACCTAGTTGATGCAACGCCCGGTGGATGTGGTCGGAAAGAACACCGGGGCCGTTCTCGAAGAAGTCCGCCCGTCATGTTCGAGAACGAATGACGGGGCGATCTGCATGATAACACCCGTGCCCGCGCTATGCAGCCTTGCGCGGCGGATGCGTCATTACGCTTACGCGAACGACGGTGCGAATGAAGGCGCGAACGCCGAAGCGAGCGCGTTCTTCACCCGTGTCAAAGTATTGACAGGTAAGTTTGATGTTCGACCGTTTTACGAGAGGACAAACGTGCTCGGCGTGCTGGATCGTACCTTCTCTCTGATCGAGTCCAATTTCACTCCCAGATTTTCATAGAACTTAGAACATGGATCATGGATCACAAGGTATGCGATCGATGTTATGTGTTCCCTGTTTCATGTTCTCGTTTTCAGTGCAGAGCGGATCTCTCGTTCGACGTCGCGCTTCTTTATGGTAGCGCGCTTCTCGAACTCCCGCTTGCCCCGGACGACCGCGATCGTGACTTTCACACGACCTCGCGGCGTACTATACACCGAAAGCGGCACGATGGTCAACCCGCGCTCTTCTTTCTTTCCGCGCAGGTGCGCCAATTCCTTGTTGTGCAGCAGGAGCTTGCGCGAGTGCGTGGGGTCGTAGCTTTCTATCTTCTTGGCGTATTTGTAGGCAGAGATCTGCGCGCCGGTGAGGTACGCTTCCTCGCCGCGGAACGTCACATACGCACCGCGCAGCGAGATGCCCCCGGATTTGGCGGATTTCGCCTCTGCGCCGGTGAGCACCATGCCGGCGTCCAGCTTCTCCAATATCTCGTAATCGTGCGTTGCCTTTTTGTTGGTCGCGAGTACCATGTGTGTTGAATATTGAATATAGAATATTGAATCTAGATTCTAAATTCAAAATTCAAGATTCATCTCCCCATAGTATATGCTTCAGGACGTAAAACAACAGGCCCTCACCCCGCACCAAGCAGGGGTGAACTCCTTCTACGGCAGCGGCATCGATGACTACCACAACTACCACAACGGCTACCTGAACTTCGGGTTGTGGGATCGGGACGGCCTCACCTATGAACAGGCGGCGGAGAACCTCATCGCCCGATTGTGCGGGCTCCTCGGATTGAACGCCGAGAGCAAACTCTTGGACATAGGGAGTGGCATGGGCACGCAGGACATTTTCATGCACCGCACCTACCGCCCGGCGCTCATCCAGGGATTGGACGTGACCGTGAAGCATGTGGCGCGCGCGACCGAACGCCAGCGCCGCGAGAACGTGCCTGAGTCAGCGATGCGTTTCAGACATGGATCTGGCACGGAGATCCCCTTCCCCCCTTCGAGCTTCAGCCACGTGCTTTCCGTGGAAGCGCCGGAGCATTTCGATACGCGCGAAAAATTCTTCCACGAAGCGTTCCGCGTGCTGCGGCCGGGCGGCGTGCTCTCCTTCTCGGACTACCCGCTTGCGCGGCAGCCGAAGAATCTTTTCGAGAAATTCGTGGTGTGGGCAGCGAGCCGCATTTGGCACGTGCCGCCAGCGAACCTGTATGTGAACGAGGTGTTCAAGCAGAAACTAGAGACAGCCGGATTCAAGAACGTGACGATCGAGAACGTGGGCGCGCTCACCATACCCGGATACTACTTTGAATGCCGGCGCCCTGAGTCGATCAGGGAGATCAGGAACATCCGCGGATTCTGGAAAGGTGTGCTCGGCGGCTACCTCATAGACATCGGCGTCTATGGCGCGTTCAAGGCAGGCCTGTGCGAGTACAACCTCGTGCGCGCCGAAAAGCCAGCATGATGATCGCGCTCGCGCGCGTCCTCTTCGCGCTCCTCGCTTTTTTTGAAGTGCTCAACTACGTGAGCGTGCTCCACTTCACGCTCGTCTACACGTGGCTCGGCCTCATCGTCACCGTGCTCGGCATCTGGGTGCTCATGGAGACCACGCACCGCAAGCGGGCGCATCATCCTGCTTCCTGGTTCATGGCACTCGCCGCGGTCGGCGTGGACGCGGGTGGCGACATGCTCAAGTTCTATCAGAACGTGCCGCACTACGATAAGTACGTGCACTTCGCGATTTCGGCTGCCGGGGTCGCGATCATCCTCTTCCTGCTCGCGCGACAGGATGCCGCACTCCGCGGACGCGACTATCTGCTCGCGCTCACCTCGATCGTCTCATTGGGCGCGCTCTACGAGCTGGAGGAATTCTGGGAGTCCGCCCTCTTCCACACCAACCGCTGGGGCGGCGGACCGGACACATTGACTGACATCACCGCGAATATTTTTGGCGCGACGCTCGCGGTGGTGGCCGGCTTCATCATCATCCATTACCGTCGACGCAGAGCGTTGACACCTCAAAATTCAACCGAATCACCGGCAAGGTAGCCGGTGGTCCAGCAGATCTGGAGCGAGTAGCCGCCGGACGGGCGGTTGAAGTTCAGCACATCTCCCACCAGATACAGGTTGGGGTGCAGCTTGGAGCGCATCGTTTTGAAATCAACCTCATTGAGCGCGACTCCCCCGCTCGTCACTACCGCTTTCTCGAGCCCGAGCAGCCCCGCGGCGGTCATGCGCATGTCTTTGATGAACTTCACGATCCGCGTGCGCTCATCGCGCGAAACCGCGTTCACGAACTTCTCGCCATCGACCTTGCACTCATCGAGCGCGACCGGCGCAAGCTTGGGCGGCAGCACGAGGCCGAGCACGTTACGGAGTTTCTTGTTGAGATTCTTTTCGAACATCCCCAGGATCATCTTCCCGAGCGCTGCATGATCGAGCGCGGGAAACAGATCGATCGAAATCACCACCTCGCCGTACTGCAACGACTCACCGACCCCGCGGCTCATGTTGAGGGCGAGCGGGCCGGAGAGGCCGAAGTGCGTGAAGAGCAATTTCCCCACGCGCGCATCCTGACGCACGTTGTTCTGAAAATATGAAAGACGCGCCGAAGTGAACGACACGCCCTGGAGCCGGGTCGGCCACTTTTCTTTCACTTTGATCGGCACGAGCGCGGCTTCAGGAGTCACCACCGCGTGCCCGAGTTTCTTAAGATATGCGAACCCTTCGCCCGTCGAACCGGTCTCTGGGCGCGACTTGCCGCCGGTCGCGACGACGACAGCGGGCGCAGAGTATTCGGTCACACCGACCTTCACGGTTGCGACATCATCCTTGATCGAGATCGCGGTGACTGCGGCGTTCGTTATCACCTTCACCTTCCCGGATTTCACGTAGTCAGACATGACGCGCACCACGTCTCGCGCGTCTTGAGAGACCGGGAACACGCGTTGCTCTGCCTCAACTTTCGTCGACAATCCGTGTGCATGAAAAAAGCGCAGCGCATCTTCAACGCCAAATCGCGCGAACGCGGAGAACAGCGCACCCCCCTCTTTGCCATACTTGGCCACGAGCCGTCGCACTTCAAAGGTGGCGTTCGTGATGTTGCACCGCCCGCCGCCGGTGATGGAAAGTTTTTTGCCGAGCACCGGGTTCTTTTCGAGCAAAAGCACGCGCGCACCACGCTCTGCTGCGCGGCCGGCTGCCATCATGCCCGCCGGTCCGCCGCCGACCACGATGCAATCGAATTTCGTCACAGCTCAACCGACTCCTCCGGCGCCGGAATGCGCACGTCGAGGCTAGGATATTTCGACTGGACAAGCGACATGAACACCGGCGCCTGTTTCATTTCGGTATGGACAAGAAGCAGGTGCTTAAGACCGTTCGTGTGCGCGATGTAATCAAGGAGCCCGCGCTGGTCTGCGTGCGCCGAGAATTCGTGCAACGTCATGATCTTGGCTTTCACCTCGTGCGGCTCGCCGAAGATGTTCACTGATTTCACCCCATCCTGCAACCGTCGGCCGAGCGTGTGCTCTGCCTGATATCCGGTGATGAGTACCACGGCGTTCGGATCGGAGATATTGTTCTTGAGGTGGTGCCTGATGCGTCCACCCTCGCACATGCCGGAGGAGGAGATGATCATGTACGGCCCGGGCAGGGTGTTCAACTTTTTGGACTCTTGGATGGTGTGCACGTAGCGGAGATTTTGGAAGATGAACGGCGCCTCGCCGCGCGTGCCGAAGTCCCGCCACGTCTCTTCGTCAAAGTCCGCGGCGTGCGCGTTGAACACCTCGAGGATGTTCACCGAAAGCGGACTGTCCACGTAGATGGGGAGCGCGGGGATCTTTTTCGCGTCCACGAGTTTGTGGAGCGCGTAGATGAGCTCCTGCGTGCGGCCGAGCGCGAATGCCGGCACGATGATCTTGCGGCCGTTTTTGACCGCGTCGGTGATGACCCCCGCGAGTTCGTCCCCGGCATCGGCGAACGGGCGGTGGTTGCGGTCGCCATAGGTGCACTCCAGTAGCAGCGCGTCCACCGATTCGGTGATGTACTCCGGCTCACGCAGGAGCGGCACGTTGCGGTTCCCGAGGTCGCCAGAAAACGCGATCCGTTTCGTGACTCCCGCTTCGTGGAACTCTATGAGCGTGACCGCAGAGCCGAGGATGTGTCCGGCGTCATAGAACTTGAAGCGGATCTCCGGGGTGAGCTGCGTCCACTCGTTGCTCAAACGAAAGTACGGCACCGGCGCGAAGTGCGCGAGACAGTTCTCCACGTCCTCGCTCGTGTAGAGCGGCGCGGCCTCTGGCATCCCCGGCTTGGGGTGGCGGTTCATGTACGCGGCATCTTCCTCCTGGATCTTCGCCGAGTCGTGCAGGATAAAGCGAGCGATCTCGGCGGTGGTCTCGGTGCAATAGATCTTGCCGGTGAAGCCGTTCTTGACCAACACGGGGAGCGTGCCGCAGTGGTCTGCGTGCGCGTGCGAGAGGATGACCGCGTCGATGGTCTTCGCGTCGAACGGGAGCGTGCGATTCCTGACCTCGGCTTCGGCGCGACGTCCCTGGTAAAGACCACAATCCAAAAGAAGCCGGAACCCTCCGGCCTCGATCAGGTGTTTTGACCCAGTGACGTTCTGGGCGGCGCCGAAAAACGTGATCTTCATCTTACACTTCGATTACCTGTAGTGCGTACTCGCGCAGTTCGCGCCATCGGCCGGCCACCAGCACGATGCGGTCGCCTTTCTTCACTTTCTTCATCGCTTTGAGTTTAGCGAGCATGGCGCGTACGAGCGAGGGGATGGTGTTCGCCATCGGCACCACGAACGGAAGCGCGCCCCAGGTGAGCGCCACTTGCGCAGCCGCGGTCGGTGTTGGTGTAGCGGCATAGATGGGAAGCTCGGGTCGGGTGCGCGCGATGAAGCGTGCGGTGTCCCCTGACTTTGTGGCTACTACGATCGCCGTTGCGCCAACGCGCTCGGCAAGTTCCCCGGCGACCGACGCGACTGCCGCGCGCACGGTCTCTGGCTCATGGTGCGCGACCTGCGGGAGGTCGTCGAAGTGCGATGCCTCTGCCTCTGCGGCGATCGCGGCCATAGTCTTTACTGCGAGCACTGGATATTTTCCCGTGGCGCTCTCGCCCGAGAGCATCACGGCATCGGCATGATCGATTACCGCGTTCGCTACGTCCGATACCTCGGCGCGCGTGGGGCGTGGGTTCCGCGTCATGGAATCCAACATCTGCGTGGCGACCACCACCGGCTTCCCGGCAGCGAGACACTTCTGGATGATCGTCTTCTGCACGATAGGCACCTGCTCGGCGGGGATCTCGATCCCCAGGTCGCCGCGCGCAACCATGACCGCATCGGTCGCCGCGAGGATGGCGTCGAAATTCTTCAAAGCTTCTGGTCGCTCGATCTTCACGATGATCTTCGGGGCACTGTGACCGCTCCCGATCAGTCGTCGGAGATTCAGGACATCCTTGGCAGTGTGCACGAACGAGAGCGCGACCCAGTCCGCTTTCTCTGCGACTGCAAAACGCGCGTCGTCGCGGTCCTTCTCCGAGACCGACGGCACGTGCATCGCGGTCTGCGGCAGGTTGAAACCTTTGTGTGAGGTGAGCATACCGCCCACGAGTACCTTGGCGTACACACGTCGGCCGGAGATCTTCACGATGACCGCCTCGAGCAAACCGTCGTCGAGCAGGATGTGTTCTCCTTTGCGCACGTCTCGGTGCATGTTCGAATACGTCACCGGAACGGCGCCGCGCATTTTTTCTTTCGGATCGGTGGTGAATACGATCGTCGTGCCTTTCACCAGCTTGATCCCCGCCTTCGGCAATTCACCGACGCGGATCTTCGGCCCCTGGAGATCGACGAGGATGCCGACGGTGTGGTGGAGACGCTTCCCCGCCGCGCGCGCCGCGGTGATGGTTTTGTGGTGCCAGGCATGCGTGCCGTGCGACATGTTCATGCGCGCGACGTTCATCCCTGCCTGGATCATCTGCCGTAATATCGCGGGCGATGCGCTCGCCGGCCCGATCGTTGCCACTATCTTGGTGCGTTTCATAAGACATTTATTTTAGCACCTCAGCATCGTCATTGCGAGCGATAGCGAAGCAATCTCGTTATTCTTCGAGCGAGAGTCGAGAAGCTCTTTTTATATCTGCAAGAGGGAGGGGCTCGGAGTTCGCGAAGCCCGCCCCTCCCTCTTGCATCTCCCACCCCGGCACGCAAACGGCTCGTACCTCGCCGTGTGGGATGCGCACTCTACAGAGAGTGCGCTCTCAGTCCCCCCTCTTAAGCTAAGAGGGGAAATTATTAGCTCCCCGCGGGGAATGGGCCGAGCTCCATCACTTCCCGCATCTCTTTATCAGAAATCACTTTCTTGAGGACCAGTTTCTCTGTCAGGCGATCTATCTTCTTGTCCTCTTCGCGGATAAGGTGCTCAACACTGTTGAACCCCTCCGCCATTTCCGAGCGGGTATTAGACAGCTCGATCTTAAGCTCGTCTTGGACACGACCGATGTCACGTCGGAGTTCAGTCCGAGTGAGCATCGCTTCGCGATCACTTTCCTCGAAACGTTTATCCACAACAGAAAAACGTTTGTCCATGTGGGTGGCGAGCCCCTGGATCGCTTCGAGCACCTCTTTGTTGCCGTTCTCTGGCATAGCCAAGTCAGTATACTACTGCTTCGGGATCTCGACGAGGGTGACCTTCACGGTCGTGGTGTCGCCCTTGTGGTAAAGCTTGAAGCTCACCGAGTCCCCGACCTTGTGGCGGATAACCACACTTGAGAGCGGGTGGTCTGCGTCCACCTTCTGGCCGTCTGCCTCAAGGATGATGTCGTTCTCGACGATGCCGGCCTTGTCCGCCGGTGAGCCGGGCACGATAGCGAGCTCACCGCGCTGTTCGCCGCGCACCACGAGCGCGCCGTAGTCGACGGGCAGTTGGTTCTTCTTGGCGAGGTCAGCGTCGATGAGCACGTAACGCACCCCGAGGAACGGACGGACGATGCGGCCGGTCTTCTGCACGGATTCGATCGTCTGCCGCGCGATGTTCATGGGGATGGCGAAGCCGACCGACTGCCCCTGTTGCGAGACCGCGGTGTTGACTCCCACCACCGTGCCGTCCGCAGCGATGAGCGGGCCGCCGGAGTTCCCCGGGTTGATGGCTGCGTCGGTCTGGATCGCTTCTTCTATGACTTCGCTCCCACTCGCGGTGCCGCCGGCAACGATGCGCCGATGTGTGCCGGAGACGATGCCGCGGGTGACCGTGTTCTGGAATTCGCCGAGTGCGTTGCCGATGGCGATGACCGTCTGACCGAGCGAGAGCTTATCAGAGTCGCCGAGGGTGACTGCCGGCAGGTTCTTCGCGTCGATCTTGATGAGTGCGAGGTCGATCAATGGATCGCGCGCGAGCACCGTGGCGTCGAACGTGCGGCCGTCGTTCAACTTCACCGAGTAGGTGGCCTGCGCATCCTCGACCACGTGGCGGTTGGTGACGATGAGACCGTCAGCGGAGACGATGAATCCGCTCCCGCCACCGACCTTCCGCTTCTCGGTCGGCGCGCTGCCGTCAGAGGGCGCGCTGTTGCCGCCGAAGTCGAAGGAGAACGGACCGACGTTGAACATGTTCCCCGCGGGCGCGGTCGACACTTCCTTACTGATGACGATCGAGACCACCGACGGGAGCACGCGCTTCACGGTCGCAGTAAGGTCGTCTGGCGCGTTGGTGTTTCCGGTGACCGGCGCAGGTTGGGTGATTGAGCCGCTCGGCTGCGGCGCTCCACTCGGCGCGGGAGTGGTGCGCGCCACGTAGAGACCTACCGCGCCACCGGTGATGCCGCCAGCGACCACCGAAATGAGGAACGCGGCGATGATGACCTGTTTGAGAGTTGAGATCTTGGAGAACATATTGGATAAATTCGAAGCACGAATATCGAAATACGAAACAATATCTAAATCCGAATGTTTCAAATATTACAATTTCGAATTTGTTTCGAATTTCGAGATTCGGATTTCGGATTTCACTTCTTTCGCCCCTTCTTCTTGGGCGAGAGCAGTGTCCGCAGCTCTTCTGCGAACCGATCAAGGTCTTCGAACGACCGATAGACCGAGGCGAAACGGATGTAGGCGACCTTATCGAAGCTGCGCAGGCGGTTCATCACCATCTCGCCGATCTCGTTGGAGGTCACCTCGTCCTTGCGGGTGCGCTGGATGTCCCGTTCCACCTCTCCCACGAGCTTTTGGAACTGCTCGGCGGTGTACGGACGCTTCTCAAGCGCCTTCTTCAATCCTGAGGAGATCTTCTCGCGACGATAGGGCTCGCGATGCCCGTCGCGCTTCACCACCGCAAGATCGAGGATCTCTACCCCTTCGAGGGTACTGAAGCGGTATGAACACTTCTCGCACTCGCGGCGGCGGCGGATGCCCATGGCGTCCGCGCTGATGCGTGAGTCGATGACCTTGGTGTCGTTGTTATTGCAGACAGGACAGCGCATGGGTCTTTTTCATAAACCCACCCCGCACGAGCGAGGTGAATTTTGACGTTAGGCTAAAAAATTTCTTACCGCCACCCGTTAGGAAGACATCTTCTTGCGGATGAATGCGGGGATCTCCAGATCTTCTGAATCATCCTTGGTGGGCAGCCCCTCGATGCGGGGCACCGACGGCTTCTGCTGCTGGCGAGGCGAGTCCGCGCGTGACGGCGTGGCATCCGGCGCCGGCGATGCTTTGGCCTTGAGGAACGAGGAAGGCGTGAAGATGCCCGAGGCGAGCACGGTGGAGGCAGGCTGACGCGCTTCCTTCCTGTCCTCGAAACCGGTGGCGATGACGGTGACCTTCACTTCATCTTTCATCGCTTCGTTGATGGTGGCGCCGAAGATCACCTTGGCGTTCGGCTCGGCCGAGGCGGTGATGATCTTCGCGGCCTCCGAGACCTCGTGCATGCCGAGCGAGGTGCCGCCGGTGATGGTGAAGAGGATGCCGCGTGCGCCGTCGATGGACACTTCCAGAAGTGGTGAAGCGATCGCCGCCTTGGCCGCTTCGATGGCGCGGTTCTCGCCGGTCGCGCGGCCGATACCCATGAGCGCGCTCCCCTGGTTGGCCATGATCGCTTTCACGTCCGCGAAGTCCACGTTGATGAGCCCCGGCACAGTGATGAGTTCCGAGATCCCCTGCACACCCTGGCGCAACACGTCGTCCACGATCGTGAACGCTTCTAAGAGCGAGGTCTTCTTATCGATGATCTGCAAAATGCGATCGTTGGGGATGGTGATGATGGTGTCCACGTTCTCCGCCAACCCGTCGTGCGCGCGGTCCGCGATGTCGCGTCGCTGCGCGCCCTCGAAGGTGAACGGTTTGGAGACCACGGCGACCGTGAGCGCGCCCGCTTCTTTGGCGAGGTCGGCCACGATCGGCGCGGCGCCGCTGCCGGTACCGCCGCCGAGCCCGCAGGTGACGAACACCATATCGGCGCCCTTCAAGAGGTCGCGGATCTCGTTCTGGTTTTCCTCTGCCGCGCGACGTCCGACCTCCGGATCCATGCCGGCGCCGAGGCCACGGGTGATGGAGCGGCCGATGTGGAGCTTCACTGGAGCGAGCGAGTGGTGCAGCGCCTGCACGTCAGTGTTGATCGCCGCGAATTCGACGCCGCGGATCTTGGATTGGATCATGCGGTTCACTGCATTGCAGCCAGAACCTCCCACCCCCACCACCTTGATCTTTGCGAACGTCTCGATGTCTGGTTTTATCTCGGGCATACCCGCTCTATCGCAGTGAACACTTTTTGTGTGCACTGGTGTGGATTTCTCAAAGTTAGTTAACTAGTTTATCGCGAACTGTAACGAGCGTCAAACATCAACGATATCCCCCAGAATATGGGCTGTTTGTGTGGGTCCGCCGGTCTTGATCGACCGGCCACCAAGACGTGTGAACATTTCTCGTGTGCTGTCTGAATCGTCTATGAGCACAGCAGCTTCGAACGGACAATACCGTTCTACGGTCTCGCGGAGCGTCCTCCCCTGCTGGTCGTTCTTGAGCCGGCCGACATCTGCCGAGTTTATGATCGTGTGGAAAAGCTCGCCAAGCCGATTCGTCGGAGCGGTATACCGGGAGAAACAATCCATGTTGTCGGTGACCAGGGCGAGTCGCGTGCGCGACCGCAACGTAGCAAGGCTCGCGCGTAATTCTTCGGTGAGCGTCATCGAGCGACAGCTTGCGGCGAGAGATTCTGAGAGCACCGCATGATCGACGCCGATCCGCTCCGCGAGCCACGCATTGACATGGTCTGAGTCGACCAGGCCGCACATCCATCGATCGACGAGCGGACGGTTCTCTACAAAGAGCGTCTGCTGCACCTGCGTATAACGGGCAGGATCCAGCCCGGCCCAGAATCTTCCCACACTCAACGTGCCATCCCAATCAAGTATGATGAGCTCTGCGTTCATGCGCGCGTGATCATTTTCACCACCGCATCCTGATAGAGCCGGAACGCCGACCGCTTCTCTTTCTTATAGATCGTCGCAGTCCCGAGAACCTCTTTGCATTTCGGACACGAAAGCGTCGCTCCGCGCGTCACGGTCCCGATGATCCGATCGAGATACATGCGCTTGAGCGGGCCCGGACCGTCTTTCTGGTATCGGCACAGCTGGTGCCCACACTTCGCGCAGCGAACCTCTAAAATACGCGACCACCCGCCGCGCACCTTCTGAAACCGATCGTGTTGTATCTTCTGTCTCATATCTTCACCCTACTCTCTTTCTTCGCACCGCATCAACAGTGGAAACACCACACCGTAAAAAACGAACCGCTTCATATTTGGTCCGATCGGACCAAATATGGTCCTACCGCCGTTCGCCCTCCTCAATGAGCACCTGGACCCATTCTTCGATGCCCAACTGGACCACCAGTTCTTTCATCGGGTCGTCGATATCTTTTTTCGTTTTCCACAAACTCTTCTGAGAGAATTGGAACTGCGCTTGTTTAAGGAAACGACGGAATTCTCTGCGCGCCACCTTCGCTGCTTCCGGAAAGTCGTATGAGATGGCGCACCCCATGCCGTCCGGCAACTCCGCGACCATCTGACGGATGGCCGCTTTAATCGCACGGATCTTGCCGTCTTTGGTCAACAGATATTCCATCCGCTCCCCTGTTTGACGTGCCAGCACCCATTTCCGTTCAATGAGACGACGGATTTCCTGTCGTCGCTGTTTCTCAGCTTTGGCCTCTTCGAGGCGTTCCAGGTATCGACGACCATCGCGCGCGCCCATCTCATAGGAGAGCGACTGATGACGCCTGGCGAAATCCCAATCCTCTAATTCATCAAGAATAGCGATCAAAATCCTTTCCGCGACGGAGAGGCCTGTGCGAATCCAGCGGGAACGGTCTTTTTCCGATATTTTCGCTTGCTTCATATTTGGTCCGATCGGACCATTTGTGGTCCTAATAAGAAAAAACCGTGGGCGGTTCCGCCCAAGGCGCATTTTCTTCCGAAATTATCCGTTGATTTCCAGTAGTCTGTTACGATCGCGCTCCCCCGATGTCAGCTACGGCATGAATGACTTGAACAACTTCTTCATCCCTTTGCCGATGTTGCCGATACCGCCGAGCTTGCTCATGATGCCCGGGCCTTCAGAGGCGGACGCGCCCTGAGTGCCCCAGAGCGCCAGGCCGACCGCGGTGGAGAACGAGACGTCAGAGGCCTTATCCGTGATGGTGGAGATGCCGATCGGATAGCCGATCGAGACCGGCAGGCGCAGCACGCGCTTCCCTACCTCGACCATGCCGTCGAGCTTTGCGCCGCCGCCGCAGAGCACCACGCCCGCGGGCAGCATGCCGCTCCGGTCTATTTTTTTGAGTTCGCGGTCCACCTTTTCGCAGATCTCCTCCACGCGCGCCTCGATGATCTCGGCCTCGTACTTCTTGCTGACACGCTCTTCCGCCGGCGCGCCGAGCTCCTGGAGATCGATCTCCTCTTTTTTGGCGACATCCTTCGCATCCGCGGTGCCGTGCTCGAGCTTCACGCGCTCGGCGACGTCCAGCGATGTGCGTAGACCGATCGCGATGTCTGAGGTGATGTGCTCTGAGCCGACCGGGATGGTCGCCACGTGCAGCACGTCCCCGCCTTCGTAGACGAGCAGTGACGAGGTGGCGGCGCCGATGGAGACCACGGCGACCCCGAGGTCGCGCTGGCGCGCGTTCGTGACCGCCTCTGCCGCCGCGAGCGCGCCCAATACGAGCTGATCGATCTCGATGCCGGTGCGGTGCACGCACTTAGTGAGGTTCCGCAGGTGCGAGGAGAGCGATTGGATGATGAGCGCCTCCACCTCGAGCCGGATGCCGGTCATGCCGACCGGGTCACGCACGCCGGTCTGGCCATCCACCGTGAAGCTCTTGGGCAGCACGTGGATGATCTCATAGTTCGCTGGGGTCGCGACCATGCGCGCCGCGTCCACCGCACGCTCCACGTCTTCCTGCCGGATCTCGCCGTCAGCGCGCGAGACCCCGACCACCCCGCGCGAGGTCTGCGCGAGCACGTTTGCCCCGCCGACCGCGACCATCGCCACGTCAATGGGTACGCCGACCACTCGCTCCGCCTGCTCGAGCGCGGTCGAGACGGCGGTGACCGCTTCCTCTATGGAGACGATGCTCCCGCGCGAGACGCCGGCTGACTTCACCTCAACCGCGGCGAGTACGTGCAGGCGGTCGGCGGCATCCTGCGGCAACGCCTGACCAGACACCACCCGCACGCAGGTGGAGCCAATATCCAATCCGGTAATCAACTTATGTGCGGCCATGTTGGAGGTACGGGATGATGATGATGAGTCCCACCACGAGCGCACCGAGCGCGGTCACGAGCACTGCGCCGGCCATGATGTCCTTGAAATCGCGCACGTGCGCGCCGACTTTGGGCTCGATCACGTCTATGAAGCGCTCAAAGATACTGTTCACCAATTCTAGCACGAGCACGAGCGTGGTCACAACGACCAACAGCGCGGCATCCGTACCGCGTATGCCCAATATCATTATGGCGGCGACGATGATAATCAACGCGAGCACGTGCACGCGGAAACTGTGTTCGCGCATGAACACCTCGACGAGTCCGCGGCCGGCGTAGCGGAGACTTTTTCCGAACCGTTTCAAACTAAGCATGTATGTGCAAAATCTTCCGTTCAAGCCGCTCCATCTTCGTCGCATCGTTGGCGCGCACGTGATCGTACCCGGCGAGGTGGAGCACGCCATGGACGAGCAGGAGCGCGAGGTAGTCCCGATACGGCATGCCGCGCAGCTTCGCTTTGCGTCGTGCGCTCGCGGGCGAGATGAAGATGTCCCCGAGGTCGTCTCCCATCCCTGCTGCGAACGAGAGCACGTCGGTCGATCCCCTATTGTTGCGGTACGCGACGTTCAGTTTCGCGATCCGGGCATCGGTGACGAACGTGACCGAGACCGGTGCGCCGTTTTTGCGCACGGCACGCAGCGCCGCACGGACGTGTCGGCGCACCCACGCGACGGACACGCCGGCGCGCGTCGGACTGCCTACGATCATAGTTCTTCGGTCAGGAAGAAACTGTTGATGAACACTTCGTAGGTCGTGCGGAAGTTGATGTCAGCCTGATCGTCCACGTTGTAGACGAGCGTGAACACGCGGCCATCGCCGGCGTCCACGTACGTGGTGAGACGGTCAGGCGCGCGAAGCGCATCGTACCCTTTTGCGGTGCGGAACCGTTCCACCTCCGCAGCCGCGGTGCCCGGGGACTGCGCAAGGTACCACTCGATGAGACTCTGCTCGACCGGCTTCTCGGTCACGAGCACCTCGAAGAACTCACCGGTCGGCGCGGTCGCGAACACCGGTTCAGGAGAGAACAGTCCCGTGGTGGTCGCTCCCTTGAGCTGCCAGTTCGCGGGGACGAGCGCGAAGTAGAATCCGGCGCGCGCGTGCGGACCGGGCGTGATCTCGGCGAGCGATTTCACGAAGCTCATGACGCCAGAATCCTCGAGCTTCGCAGGGGTCTTCTTGGATGGATCGTAGAGGTGCGATGACTCGTTGCCGTCGTTGAAAGAATCGCCGTCCGTATCCACGTTGTGCGGGTCAGTGTGATAGATGGTCGCCTCTTCGGCATCGGTGAGCCCATCGGAATCAGCGTCCGGACCGCTCCGGAGCACGACCGGTGCGGGTGGCGGGGCGGGCGGCGGCTCTGGGGGCGGTGGTGGCGGCGCCACGTTCACGTTCCGAATCGGCGGGATCACGACCGGCGGCGGAGCGACCGGCACGGGCTTCGGCGCGAGCACGAGGTACGCGGCGTACGCGCCGCCGCCGAGCACGATGATGACGCCGATGATGATGAGCAGTTTGGGACCTTTTTTCTTTGGCGCAGGCGGACGCGGCATGCCGCCCACCGGAGGCGGTGGCGGGGCTGCGGGTTTAGACGGGACCGGTTTCGGTGCCTGACCGACGACCGGTGCGGGAGCGACCGCAGGACGCCCGGCCGCGGCACCGATGAACTTCTCGGGCATCACATGGATGTCCGCCTCTTTGGGAGGTGCAGCGGGGGCGGACGGGGCCACCGGTTTTGGGATCGCCGCGGGTACGGCGGGCGGCGGAACGCCGATACGCGGCGCCGGCACCGGCGTTGGCGGCTTTGGTGGTGGCGCCTGTGGGGCGCCGGTGGGCGGGGTCGTCGGAAAGTCAGGCATGGCTACGGAAGTGGCGTCGGCGGCACAAGTTTGCCGGCGCCGAGCGGGTTATATCCATTCTTCACCTCATCACCATCTTTGTAGCCGTCACTGTCCGTGTCTGGATTCAACGGGTCTGTGTGCCAGGTGTTTACCTCAAGTGCATCAG
>Ga0315281_10005458_pt1 | contig 18181 bp, 12 predicted proteins | sample YL17G07_0_MG_FD_204540 | JGI IMG/M metagenome (GOLD analysis project Ga0315281, IMG submission 204540) | Sediment microbial communities from Yellowstone Lake, YNP, Wyoming, USA - YL17G07_0 | ecosystem: Environmental > Aquatic > Freshwater > Lake > Sediment | place: USA: Wyoming | collected...
CGCTGGTGGACCGCCTCAACGCGGTCGCCGGGGCACACGGAGTGGGTCGTGTCGACCACGTCGAGGATCGCCTCGTCGGCATCAAGAGCCGCGAGATCTACGAGGCCCCGGCCGCGGCCGTCCTCCACCGCGCCCACCGTGCGCTGGAAGGCCTGACGCTCACCAAGGACACCCTGAGGTTCAACCGCGTCGTCGCCGACGAGCTGGCCCAGCTGACCTACGACGGCCTCTGGTTCAGCGCGCTGCACCGCGACCTCCGCGCCTACGCGGCGAGTTCGCAACGGGTGGTCTCGGGCGAGGTCCGGATGCGCCTGGACCACGGGTCGGCGGTCATCGCCGGGCGCCGGAGTCCGCTGTCGCTGTACGACAAGTCGCTGGCCACGTATGACACGGGCGACGCGTTCGACCATGCCAGCGCGGTCGGGTTCATCGAGATCTTCGGCTTGCCGCTGCGGACCGAAGCGGCCCGACACGGTGCGGTCGGCCGTCACCACGGCGCGGCCTGGACGTGGACGGATCCGCTCCTTGATGGCCTGCCGACCACGGTGACGGACCCGGCCCCCGCCGGCGCCTGACGTCCCGCGCGGGGCACCGAGACACCAGGGAGGCTGTCCATTCCGCAGTCGCTCAGCCAGGATCCGCCGGACGCTGGGCGCCGAGGCCGCCGCGACCCCACGCGGCGCCTCCGCGAGCTGGAGTTCCTGCACGAGTTCGCCCAGCTCGCCACGGAGGCACGGGACTGGGACGAGCTGATGCGCACGATCATCGAACGCACGACCGTGGCGCTCGGGGTGGATGTCTGCTCGTTCTACCTGATGGACCCGGAGGGCGACCGCCTGACGCTGGCGGCCACCAACGGGCTCGACCCGAACCATGTGGGCAAGGTGAGTCTCGCCTTCGGTGAGGGGGTGACCGGCACGGCCGCGAAGCTGCGGGCGCCGGTGCAGGTCCCGGACGTGACGCACGATCCGCGCTTCAAGTGGGTGCGCGGGTACGACCTGCAGGGCATCACGTCCATGCTCTCGGTGCCGCTGACCTGGCACGATCGCGTCGTCGGCGTCATCAACGCCCAGACGCGGGCGAGCCGCGACTTCAGCGCCGACGAGGTCGGCTTCGTGGTCACGATCGCGGCACTCCTCGGCGGGATCGTCGAGAAGGGCCGCCTCCAGGCTGAGCGCGAGCGGCAGCTCGAGGCACTCACCGCCCTCGACGTGGCCCGCGCCGAACTGCTGAGCCTCGTCACGCATGAGCTGCGCACGCCGCTGGCCGTCGTCCGAGCCTACCTCGACCTGCTCGGGGACGCCGCCGTCGGGCTCGGCGACACCCCGCCGCGGGCATCCGCCGACGAGTGGCGGGGCGCCGCGGTCGAACAGGTGACACGGCTGGACCGTCTCGTGGACTCCATCCTGGTCGCGGTGCGGCGGGATGGGATCGGGCCGCTGGCCCGCGAACCGTTCGACGTGCCCGCGGTCATCCAGGATGCCCTCGGGGAGCTCCGGCCCCTCTTCCGCTCGCACCCGCTCCAGTTCGATCGTGGCGATCTGGCCCGGCGCGGGGTCGGCCACGAGGGGCGCTTCCGCCAGGTGCTCGAGCACCTGCTGGAGAACGAGGCGAAATACGCGCCGCCGGGCGGGGGCGTCAGCATCGGCACCTGGCGCGAGGGCGACGAGGTGCGGGTCTGGGTCACTGACGAAGGACCCGGCATCCCCGGCGAGGACTGGGAGCGCGTCTTCGAGGCGTTCGTTCGAGTTGACGGAACCCGCCCGAGGGGCTCCGGGATCGGCCTCTTCGCGGCCCGGCGGCTGATGGAGGCGATGGGCGGGCGCGTCTGGATCGAGCCGAACGGGTTCGGGGGGAGCCGGTTCGTGCTCGCCCTGCCAGCGGCAGCGGAATCGGCGGCGAACTGATGGGCCCGGTGGAGGGACGCCCGCTGCTGGTCCTGATCGTGGACGACGAGCCGGCCATGGTCGGCGCCGTCTCGGCGCTCGTCGGCAGCGCCGGGCACCGGGTCGTCACCGCCTACGACGGCGACACTGCGCTCCGCAGGCTCGCGGAGGAGTCGCCGGATCTCGTCCTGCTTGACCTGGCGATGCCCGGACGGGACGGCGTTGAGGTGGTGCGGATCGCCCGACGGACGAGCGACGTCCCGATCATCATCCTGACCGGCGAAACCGACGAGCTGGCCAAGGTGGGGGCGCTCGACGCGGGCGCGGACGACTACGTGACCAAGCCGTTCGGGCGGCACGAGCTGCTGGCGCGCATCCGGGCGGTGATGCGTCGACGCGAATCTGCGCCGACGCCGCGGACCGGCGGGCCCCGTCGGCTCTGGTCGCTCGCGATCGACCCACGACGATTCGAGGTCTCCGTCGGCGGCGCGCCGCTGATCCTCACCCGGATCGAGTTCGCCCTGCTCGCGGCGCTCGCCGACGCGGCCGGCGCCGTCGTGCCCCATGCGGAGCTGCTGGCGGCCGGCTGGCCCGGCGAACCCGACCCCGATCCGCAGTGGCTCAAGCCCCACCTGGCCCGGCTGCGCACCAAGCTCGAGGCCGCCGGTGGACCAGTGCCGCTGTCGGTTCGGGCCGTCGGCTACCGGCTGGCGGAGCGGGAGTAACGCCACCGTCGGGGCGCGGGATCTGGCGCATCATCGCTATCCACGCTGCATAATCGCCAGTCAACGGGGGAAGAGTTCCGGTTGCACGACGCCTCGATCCACGGCATACTCAGCCGACCGTGACATCTCCCGCCGAAGAGGCACTCAAGCGCAAGCGTTCGCGGCTCTGCCCGGAGGCGGGAGCCTAGGCGGTCTCGCGCGGCGACGAGCCGACCAGCGGGGCCAGCCAGGCCGGACCCCGGGGGCCGCAGGACCAGATGGGACCTGCGGCCTTTGTGTTCCCGGCCCTGCCCCTTCCCTCGCCATCCAGCTTCGGAGAACCGGCATGCGAGCGCTCATCCTCGGGCAGGGCAACATGGGCCGCGCGATCCGCGAGGCCCTGGTTGCCCGCGGCGATGAGGTGGTCGGCATGCTGGGGCGCCCGTCGGCAGCCGCTCGCCGCCCCGACCCCGCCGGGCTGGCGCCGGTCGATATCGCCTTTGAATTCAGTCACGCCTCCACCGTCGCGGTGAATGTCCGGTACGCCCTGGCGACCGGCTGCCGGACGATCGTCCTCGGCACGACCGCCTGGGCTGAGGACCGACCGGTCGTCGTGGCGATGATCGAGGGCGCCGGAGCGACGCTGGTCGAGGCACCCACCTACAGCCTCGGGGCGATCCTCTTCGGGGAGCTGGCCGAGTCCGCGGCCCGGCTCTTCGGCCGGTTCGATGCGTACGACCCGTACGTGTTCGAGTGGCATCGCCGGACCAAGGCAGATCGGCCCTCCGGGACGGCTGCCGCGATCGCGGCGCGCATCCTCCCCCACCTCCGGACGAAGACGCGGGCGAGGCTCGCGGAGGGAACGACCGCCCCGGAACCCGACACGCTGGAGATCGTCTCCCTCCGCGCCGGCGCCGCGCCGGGGATGCACGCGGTGGGATTCGACTCCCCGGGGGAGTCGATCGAGATCCGGATCACCGCCCGGGATCGATCGGCCTACGTGGCCGGCGCGCTCATGGCGGCCGACTGGCTGCACGTCGGCGGCCCGAGACCGGCCGGAATCCACGCCTTCGAGTCCATCGTCCGCACAACCGTCGCCGAGCCGGCGCCCGCCGGCCCCCGCCCCGTCGAGGAGGAGACCGATGCCCGAGCCCGCTGAGCGCACCCTCCGCGGTGCCTTCACCGCCCTCGTCACCCCGTTCGCCGCGGACGGCACCGTCGACGAACGCGCCTTCCGGGCCTTCGTGGACTGGCAGATCGCGGGCGGCATCGACGGCCTCGTCCCCTGCGGCACGACCGGCGAGTCCCCCACCCTTTCGTCGGCCGAGAAGGATGCCCTCATCGAGTGGACGGTGGAGGGGGCTCGCACGCACGCCTCCGGCCGCCGAGTGACGGTCATCGCCGGAACGGGCACGAACGACACCGCCGCGTCGATCGCGGCGACCCGCCGCGCGGCGGCACTCGGCGCCGACGCGGCGCTCGTGGTGACCCCCTACTACAACCGACCCGATCAGCGGATGCTCGAGGCCCACTACCGCGCCATCGCCGACGAAGGCGGACTGCCGGTGGTCGTCTACAACGTTCCCTCGCGGACCGGCACCAACGTCGAGGCGGCAACGCTGCTCCGCCTGGCGGAGCACCCGCGGATCGTGGCCGTCAAGGAGGCCAGCGCGAACCTCGAGCAGATCGCCACGATCCTGCGCAACCGCCCACCGGGCTTCTCCGTGCTGGCCGGTGACGACTCCTGGACGCTGATGGTGCTGGCCCACGGGGGCGACGGCGTCATCTCCGTGTGCTCGAACGAGATCCCGGGCCCGATGGCCGCGCTCTGCGCTGCCGCCCGGGCCGGGGACTGGGACGGCGCGCGCGGGTTGCACGAGCGGTACCTGCCGCTCTTCAAGGCCAACTTCGTGACCGTCAACCCGGTGCCGGTCAAGGCCGCCGTCGCGGCGATGGGCCTGATCGAGGACCGCGTCCGGCTGCCGCTCCTCCCGCTGGCCGAGCCGCAGCGCAGCCAGCTGATGGACGTCCTGCAGGAGGCCGGGCTGCTGGCTCCCGTCGCCGGCGCGGCCAGATGACCGTGCCGAGCGGCGCGGAGACGAGCGCTGAGGGCCATCCGGATGCGGCGCACCTGGAGGCCGAGACGGCCCGGCTGCTGGAGCGGGCGGCCGGTGGGGCCGCGGACCCTGCCACGATCAACGACCTGGCCGCCTTCGCGGCGGCGCTCCTGGCGGCCCTGGAGGCCGGGCTGATCCGCGCCGCGCAGCCTGATCCGGGCGCGCCCGGCGGCTGGCGGGTCAATGGCTGGGTCAAGCAGGGGATCCTCCTCGCGTTCCGGGTCCCCGGGTTCCGGGACTACCGCGACGGCCAGATCCTCGCGGCCCGTGACCGGACGGCATTCGGCGTCCTCGACATCCTGGACTCGCCCGGAGCCAGGGCCGCGATGGCGGCAGGTGCCCCGTGGCGCGTCGTTCCCGGTGGGTCGACGGTACGCTCGGGCGCCCACCTCGAGCCGGGGGTGACGATCATGCCCCCGGCCTACGTCAACGTGGGGGCCTGGATCGGCCGGGGAACGATGGTCGATTCGCACGCCCTCGTGGGCTCCTGCGCCCAGATCGGCACCCGCGTCCACCTGTCCGCGGCGGCCCAGGTGGGCGGCGTCCTGGAGCCCGTGAATGCGCGGCCGGTCGTCGTGGAGGACGAGGCGTTCGTGGGTGGCGGCTGCGGCCTCTACGACGGGGTGGTCGTGGGCCGGGGCGCAGTGCTGGCATCGGGCGTGATCCTGACCGGCACGAGCCGGCTGATCGACCTGGTCGAGGAGCGCGAGCTCGTGGGTACCGTGGACGAGCCGCTCGTCGTGCCGGCCGGCGCGGTGGTCGTTCCCGGGAGCCGTCCGGCCGCGGGCGCCTGGGCGAAGGGCCGCGGGATCTCGGTGGCGACCGCGGTCATCGTCAAGCGCCGCGATCCGTCGACATCGGTGCGCGTGGCGCTCGAGGAGGCGCTCCGGTGATCGGGGTCGAGACGTCTCTGTCGATCGCCGTGGGGCCGGACCTCGCCGGGCTCGACCCGGAGGGCCTCGCCGCGCGCTTCGGCACGCCGTTCTACCTGTACGACTTCGACGTGGTCGAGCGGCGGGTCGCGGCGCTCCGGGCGGCGCTGCCCGCTCGCTTCGACCTTGCCTACGCGGCCAAGGCCAACCCCGCCCTGGCGCTCGTCAGCCACCTGGGCCGGCTTGGGGTCGACGGGGACATCGCCTCCGGGGGCGAGCTGGAGCTGGTCGCCCGGGCAGGCATCAGCGCCGCCAGGACCATCTTCACCGGACCGGGCAAGAACGAGGCCGAACACCGGGCGGCGGTCGCTGCCGGCGTACGCGCGGTAACCGTCGAATCGCCGGGCGAGCTGGCGCGCCTCGAGGCGGTCGCCGCGGCGATGGGTCGTCGCCAGCCGATCCTCCTGCGGCTCTCGGTCGGCGATCGGAGCCGCCACGAGACCGTCCGCATCATCGGCGACGACGGGCTGGGCAAGTTCGGGATGAGCGCAGCCGACCTGGAAGGCGCGGCGCGGCACGCAGCGGGGTCACCCCACCTGGAACTGCTGGGCGTCCATGCATTCGGTGCGTCGAACCTGCGCGACGTCGAGGCCCTGGTGGGCCACGTCGAGGCAACCGTGGCCTACGCGTCCCACGTGGCCGACCTGGCGGGGACCACCCTGCGGCTGGTCGACGCCGGCGGTGGGCTGGGGATCCCCTATGCCGACGACGAGGAGCCTCTCAACCTCGCCGCCCTGGCCCGCGGTCTGGCGTCCCTGGACGCCGGGTGGGCCGCCGACCCCCGGCTCTCCAGCATGCGTGTCCTCCTCGAGCCGGGCCGCTTCCTCGTTGGCCCGGCCGGCGTCTACGTCTGCCGGATCGTGGACCGCAAGTCCGTCGGCGGGCGGGAGGTGGCCGTCGTGGACGGCGGGATCCACCACCTGCTGCGCCCGGCGCTCATCCGCCAGCCCCATCGACTGCGGTTGCTCCCGGTTCGTGGCTCAGGCGAGCCGGCGGTCAGCGGCGGGTCCGCGGCTGGTGCCCTCGGCGCGACGATGGCCGTCGCCGGGCCGCTCTGCACCGGGCTTGACATCCTCTCGCGAGCGGCGGTGCTGCCCGATGCGCGCGTCGGCGACCTCGTTGCGGTGCTCGACGCCGGCGCGTACGGCTTCACCGAGTCGATGCCCCTCTTCCTCTCCCGGCCGCTGCCGGTCGAGCTGGCCGTCCGCGGCGGGGACGTTCGCGAGATCCGCCGCCGGATCGAACCTCGGGAGTTTCTCGAGAGCCAGTCGATCCCGGACTGGTAAGGTCGCCGGGGCAGCCTCGCCCACCCCTTCCGCCGGCCCGGCCGCCGATCGGGCCGCCGACCGCTCCGCGCCCTCTTCCTGGTCAGCGCCGGGAGCCCTCCTCCCGGCTGTGATGAGACTCGCGACATCGGTGAGCTGTCGCGGCATGGCGAGATCCGTCGAACGTCACCGCCGATGCCCGCGGCGCCGACGCCCGTTGCGCCGACGCCCGTTGCGCCGATCGCCGCCTCGGATCGAACCCGCCACGGTGATGAGACTCGCTGCATCGGCAGCGTGGGAACGAGTGCGCCTGGCACCCCGATCGCCTGGCGGACGCCTGCGCTCCAGATGGGTGATGCAGCGAGTCTCATCACCCGCGGGGGTCGTGTCCGCCCGGCGCGCCGGGCCTCAGATGAGCGGCGAGCCGTCAGCGCGATGGTCGTGGTCGACGCACTCGACGCGGCAGCCTCGGGCGTCGCAACCGCCGATACCCGGGAAATGCCGCCAGGCGACCTGGCTGCCGGCGCGGCCCGGCACCGGCTGCAGGCGGCAGCCGCACGACCCACAGACGATCGGGCCGGTCCGGTCGGACCAGTTGGCGACGGTCAGGCGGAACGCTTCGCTGCGGAGCGGTTCTGCGTTGTAGAGGCTCATCGATTCTCTCCTTCCGGGACCGAAGTAATCGCGGTCGCCCTCTCAGCGACGCGCGGCTGGGGCCGTCGGGGCGATCGGCTCCACCAGCCAGAAGTCGTCGCGGGCCGCGGGCCAGGAGGCCAGCAGGTCGGCTGCCCGGGCACTGCGGAGCTGGGCCTGCCCGTTCACGAGAGCCCGCAACTCAGTCTCCATCGCCGGGAGATCGGGACGCTCCTCCATCCCGGAGAGCCGGGTCGCGGTGACGCTCGGTGAATGGATCCTGTCCACAGCCGTACCGGACGGGTCGTGGATCCAGGCCCGCCCGCCGGTCATCCCGGCCCCGAAATTGCGTCCGATGGGGCCGATGATCACGACCGTGCCGCCGGTCATGTACTCGCAGCCGTGAGCGCCGACGCCCTCCACGACGGCGCTCGCGCCGCTGTTCCGGACCGCGAAGCGGATTCCCGCGCGGCCGACGAGATGGAGCCGTCCGCCGGTCGCCCCGTACAGGCAGGCGTTCCCGGCGATCACCTGGTCCTCGGCGTCGCCGGGCGCGTCGGACGGGGGACGCACGAGGATCTCGCCGCCGGAGAGGCCCTTGCCGACGAAGTCGTTGGCGACACCCAAGAGGTGGATCCGCAGGTCGCCCGCGAGGAACGCACCCAGGCTCTGCCCCGCCGCGCCGGTCAGCACGAGCTCGGCGATCGGTCCGCCTGCGCGGTCCTTGCCGGCACGGTCCCTGCCCGCGGCGGCCCTGAGCCCCGGGTCCCGGGCGATCTCGCCGCTCAGGCGAGCCCCGAGGGCACGTTCCCGGGTGGTCGTTGCCGCTGCCACCACGGCCGCCCGGCCGACCCGAAGCTGCCCCAGGGCGGATGCCGTGAGCCGCTCGTCGAGCGCCGATGCCGCCGGCGGTGTCGCCGTCCTGCCCACGACCCGCGGCGTCCTCCCGCGGCGGCCAGCAGGAACGATCCAGGCGGGCGAGGCCAGCAACGAGCCGAGATCGACGTCGCTGTCCGCCACGGCCTCCAGCCTGTCGGTGCGACCGACCGCCTCTTCCAGGCTGTGCAGCCCAACGGTTGCCAGCTCGCGGCGCACGTCCTCCGCCAGCGAGGTGAAGAACGAGACGACCTGGTCGGGCGTCCCGGTGAACTTCGCCCTCAGGTCCTCGCGCTGGGTGGCAATACCCGTGGGGCAGGTGTCGAGGTGGCACTGGCGGGCCATGTCACAGCCGAGAGCCACGAGAGCGGCCGTCCCGAAACCGAATTCCTCGGCTCCGAGCAGGGCGGCGATCAGGACGTCGCGGCCGGTCTGGAGGCCCCCGTCGACCCGCAGCGCCACCCGGTCCCGCAACCCCTGGTGGACCAGCACCTGGTGGGCCTCGGCGAGGCCGAGCTCCCACGGCAGTCCGACGTGCTTGATCGAACCGAGCGGACTGGCCCCGGTCCCGCCGGAATGGCCGCTGATCATCACGTAGTCCGCGTGCGCCTTGGCGACGCCGGCGGCAATCGTCCCGACCCCGCGGGTGGCGACGAGCTTGACCCCGATACGGGCCGTCGGGTTGATCGCGCGCAGGTCCGCGATGAGCTGGGCGAGGTCCTCGATCGAGTAGATGTCGTGGTGCGGCGGCGGGCTGATCATCGTCATGCCCGGCTGGCCGCGACGAAGGGCGGCGATCAGCGGGGTCGCCTTGGCGCCCGGCAGCTGGCCGCCCTCACCGGGCTTTGAGCCCTGGGCCATCTTGATCTCGAGCTGCTCAGCCCGGGCCAGGTACTCGGCCGTCACGCCGAAGCGCGCCGACGCGACCTGCTTGATGGCCGCCTCGTGCAGTTCTCCGTCGGGGCGGGGCTCGTACCAGGCCGGATCCTCGCCACCCTCGCCGGTATTCGCCGCACCACCGAGCCGGCGCATGCCGATGGCGAGCGCCTGGTGTGCCTCCGGGCTGAGGGAGCCCAGGCTCATCGCGCTCGAGACGAACCGCTGGGCGATCAGGTCCGCTGCTTCGACCGTCCGCAGCAGCACGGCGCGGGCCGCCGGACGGGGTCGCAGCAGGTCCCGGATCATGGCCGGCCGGGACCGGTCGACGGCCGCGCGATAGGCGTCGAGTCGCTCGTCGACGGCGCGCTCCTCCGCGGCCGCCTCGAGCTGGGCGCCCGGACCGTCGCCGGGAAGAGGAAGTGCGGCCAGCGCCTGGGTCGCCTTCACGACGGCCGGCGAGAACGCGTGGAACTCGCCGTCACCCCGGTAGCGGACAAACCCCGGGTCGGCCAGCGGGTGTGGCGTCGCCGGGCCGTAGGCTGTGCGCCGGCGATCCGCAATCTCGTTCCCCAGCTGCTCGGCTCCCACCGTGCCCTCGAAGCGGGGAGCGGCGGGGAAGCAGCGATCGGCCAGGGCGGCGGCGAGCCCGACGACCTCGAAGAGCTGGCTGCCACGGTAGCTGGCGAGCGTGCTGATGCCCATCCTGGCGATGACCTTGCGCAGACCGTGGTCGAGCGCGTCGACGAAGCGCGCAACGGCCGCCTCCGCGCTCAGGTCCTCGTGGCCGCGGCTGCCGGCCAGCTCCGCGGCCAGCTCCAGGGCGAGCCACGGATGCACCGCGCTGGCCCCGGCGGCCACGAGCATCGCCACGCCGTGGACGTCCCACGCGTCGCCAGCCTCGACGACCACGTCGCACCGCGAACGGAGCCCCGCCCGGGAGAGGGCCGCATGCACGGCTCCCACGGCCAGCACCGTCGGCACGGGCAGGCGACTCTGTCCCGCCGCGCGGTCGGAGACGACGACGAGCCCGGCTCCGGCGCGAGCGGCGCTCCGAGCCCTGCTGCCAAGCCGCTCGAGCGCCCGGGCCAGGCCAGGGCCGCCGGCGGCGGGCGGCCACGTCGCGTCGAGATGGACGACGGGTCGCGAGGAAGCGGCCGCGGCGATGAGCGCCAACCAGTCCGCCTCCCTCAGCACCGGCTCCCCGACCATGGTCGCGACGGGCCGAGCGCCGGGCATGATCGGGTCGAGCAGGTCCGGGCGTCGACCAACGGGCAGCGCCAGCGACATCACGACGCGTTCGCGCTCGGGATCGATCGGCGGGTTGGTGACCTGGGCGAACGACTGCCGAAGGTACCCGGCGGCCGAACGGCGGCGGCGCGCCAGGACCGCGAGTGGCGTGTCGTCCCCCATGCTCCAGGTCGGTTCGCGCCCGGTGGACGCCATCACCCGGGCCACCATCCGGAGCTGCTCCGCATCCAGGCCCAGGAGGGCGCGGCGGCGGAGGGCGGCGGTCGGCTCGGAGAACGGGAGGTCAGTTGCCAGCGGCGACGCGAAGACGGCTCGGGGCAGCTTTGGGACAGCGGGCGACGCCGGGGTGGCGGACGGCTGCTCTGGTGTCGCCGGGAAACCCGCCCCCAGCACCGCGAGCTTCGCTTCGCGGTCCTCGAGGATCCGCCCCGCCCCCGTGTCGACCAGCAGCACGGCACCCGGGTCGAGTCTCCCTCGGCGGACCACCTCCCCGGCCGGAACATCGATCGTGCCGGCCTCCGAAGCGAGGATCATCAGCCCGTCGCGATGGAGCTCCCAGGCAGCCGGCCGCAGGCCGTTGCGGTCCAGGACCGCTCCGACGCGCGTGCCGTCACCAAACACGATCGCCGCGGGCCCGTCCCACGGCTCGACCCGGGCGGCAGCTTCGCCCTGCCACTCCACGAGGCCGGGCAGCGGCTCCGATCGCAGGCCCGGCGCCTCGGGGAGGAGCGCCATGAGCGCGGCCCCGACGGGCCAGCCGGCACAGACCAGCAGTTCGAGCGCCTCGTCGAGGGACGCCGAATCCGATCCGTCGGGATCCAGGAGCGGCCATCCGGCCGCAGCCTGCGCCCCAAGCCGGCGACCGAAGCTGCCGCCACCCAGGGCGGCGGCGCGGCCGGCCATCGCGTCGCGGTTGCCGCGAACCGTGTTGATCTCGCCGTTGTGGGCGAGGTAGCGGAACGGCTGTGCCAGCCGCCAGGACGGGTGCGTGTTCGTGGAGTAGCGCTGGTGGAACGTCGCATAGGGGACGCTGGGAGCGTCGCCGGCCAGGTCCAGGTAGAAGCGACCCAGCTCGTCGCCGACGAAGAGCCCCTTGTAGACAACGGTACGGGCCGACAGCGAGGCGACGTGCAGGTCGCGCAGCCGGGTCGAGCCCCTGGCCCCGTGCTCGATCGCCCGGCGCGCCAGGAAGAGCTGCCGCTCGAACCGGAGGGCCGTCGTCCGCGGCGGGCGAGCGACGATGACCTGCTCGATCACCGGGCAGCTCTCCGCGGCGGTCGGCCCCAGGACCGACGAATCGATGGGCACGTCCCGCCAGCCGGCGACCGCGAGCCCCTCGCCCTCGAGCGAAACCTCGACCAGCCGGCGACCGTCGGCCCGCCCATCCCCCGCCTGGGGCAGGAAGACCATGCCGACGGCCGCGCGCGCGATGGCGTCGCCGTCCAGACGCGCGCCGGCCGTGATGTGATCCAGCAGGGACGGGCTGAGAGGGATGGCGATCCCGGCCCCATCGCCGGTCTGGGCGTCCGCCGCGATCGCCCCGCGGTGCGTCAGGCCCCCGAGGACGCGGAGGGCGAGGGGGATGACGCGGGGGGACGCCGGAACGCGGGTCTCGGCGACGAAGCCGACTCCGCAGGCATCGTGCTCGAGGCGCGCGTCGTACAGCGGAGCGCCCGGCCGAAGATCGGTGCCGGTTCCGATCTCGGGCCGGGGCGCCCGCTGCGATGAGAAGCGATCGATACCGCGAGCACGCACGGAGGACCTCTCGGCGGGTCGGCGCGCCGGGTTGGACGACGACCGGTTCGAGGGTGGCCTCGACAGGCCCGACTCCGTACCAGAGAGGCTACGGTTCGATGCCGCCGCCGTCAGCGACGGGCCGGTGTCACCTGGGTTGCGATTCGGGACGTGGCTCGCCCGCCAGGCGTGCCTGGGCCCGGCCCAGCGCCTCGGCCACGCGCCGCGGGGCCGTGCCGCCGACCACGTCGCACGAGGCGAGGGCGCCCTCGATCGAGGCCGCCGTCCGCAGGACCGCGCCGATCGAGGGTTCGCCGGCAAGGGCCCGGGCCACCTCATCGTCGCTCCTGGCGAGGGCGGCCCGGATCGCGTCATCGCCGAGTGCATCCAGGGCCCGCCCCTCCCGTTCGGCCACGGCCACCAGGCCGCCCACCACGTGGTGCGCGACCCGGAACGGGACGCCCCGGCGGACGAGCGCGTCGGCGACCGCCGTGGCCGTCGAGTAGCCCTCCGAGGCGGCCAGGCGCATCCGCTCGCGGTCCACGCTGATCGTCTCGATGAGGCCGGCCATCACGTCGAGCGAGGCCTCGAGGATCGTCGCCGCCTCGAAGAGCGCCGGCTTGTCTTCCTGGAGGTCGCGCTGGTAGGCCAGGGGCAGGCCCTTCAGGAGCGCAAGGAGCCCGGCGACGTGACCGATGACGCGTGCCGCGCGCCCGCGGACCAGCTCGGCCGGGTCAGGGTTCTTCTTGTTCGGCATCATCGACGAGCCAGTCGAGAACGCGTCCGCGACGCGGACGTAGCCGAACCGCGGGTTCGACCACCAGGTGATCTCCTCGGCCAGCCGGGAGAGGTGGACCATCGCCAGGGCCATCGCGGCCACCGACTCCACGACGAAGTCGCGATCGCTGACCGCGTCGAGCGAGTTGGCCGTGACGCCGTCGAAGCCGAGTTCGGCCGCGGTTGCAGCCCGGTCCAGGGGATACCCGGCGCCCGCCAGCGCGCCCGACCCCAGGGGCGACAGGTTGGCCCGGCGGACCGCGTCGGCGAGTCGCCCCCGGTCTCGCTCCAGCATCTCGACATACGCCAGCAGATGATGGGCGAGCAGCACCGGCTGGGCCGGCTGGATGTGGGTGGTGCCTGGGAGGACCGTCCCGACCTCGCGCTCGGCGAGGCCGACGAGGGCGCGCTCGAGACCGACGATCGCGAGGTCGATGCCGAGGACGGTCCGCCGAAGCCAGAGGCGCAGATCGGTGGCCACCTGGTCGTTTCGCGAGCGGCCCGTGTGCAGCTTGCCCCCCAGCGGCCCGACCTTCACCTGGAGCGCCGCCTCGAGGTTCATGTGGACATCCTCGAGCGCCGGGTCCCATGCGATCAACCCGGCCGCCAGATCGTCCTGGAGGGCGCGCAGGCCGTCGACCAGCTGCTCCACCTCGCCCGGCTCGAGCAGGCCGGCGCGTCCGAGGCCGTGCACGTGCGCGATGGAGCCGGCCAGGTCGTCGACCGCGAGTGCCTGGTCCAGCTCGATGGAGCGTGTGAAATCGGCCGTCCGCCGGTCGTTGGCCGCACTGAACCGGCCGCCCCAGAGCTGCACGCGTACCTCCCGTCCACCTCGCTGCCAACGCCGGCAGCGGCCTCCATGGTAGCCCCGCCCGCGCCCGGCCGCCGCGGGGCGAGCAGCGACAGACGCCGGGCGCGCCAGCCGAGACGGGACCCCGGCTCAATCGCGGGGACGACGCTCCAGGCCCGCTCTCGATTGGACCGCGTGCGGAAGGGTGGCCCAGGCCACGCCCGCTCCGATGAACGTTGCGACCGCCGCGAAGGCGAACATGCCCGGACCGACCGCCCCGTAGAGGATGCCGCCGAAGCCGTTGGCGACCACGCTGCCGACGCCCGCTGCGGTGGTCTGGTAGAGCGCCTGGCCGCTCGCCTGGAGGCCGTCGGGAAGCAGTACGCGCATGGTGAAGACGCAGGCCATCCAGATCTCGGCAAAGACGAGGCCCGTCACCAGGCGGGTGGCCAGGATCGCCTCGGGCGACCCGAGGATGGTCCAGCTCAGGATGCAGACGGCGTAGACGAGGGCGCTGATCGCGAAGAGCGCGCGGAGCCCAATCCGCCTGGCAAGCCAGCCGCCGACGGCCATGGCCGGGATCTCCGCGAACGCCGCGAGGCCCGCCGAGAGGGCGACATCCGACGACTGGCCCCCGAGGGCGACGAGCCTCAGGGCGATGTACGTGTTGCCGGCCATGATCCCGATGTACGTCAGGCCGACCGCCACCAGGACGCCCCACAGGCGGGGCTGGGACGCAAGGGCGAGGCGGATCGAGCCGCCCCTGGCGCCGGCCGCGCGGACCTCCCGCCGCTGCGGGATGCGCGTGAGCGGGATCAGGCCGGCGGCCGTCAGGAGCGCCCCGAGGCCCCACAGCAGGGGCGCGGGACCGTAGCCGAGGCGGTTGTAGAGGAAGCCCGCCGAGATCGTCGCTACCGCGAAGGCCAGGCTCTGCAGGAGCCGGATCCGCCCGTACTGCCGGCCGGGATCGGGCAGGATGCTGACCGCCAGGGCGTCGCCGAGGGCCGAGAACGACGACTGGAAGGCGAAGTACACCACCACCATCACACCGATGACGATGCCCGGGACCGGGGCGCCCAGGCCGACCATCGCCGCGCCGGCGCCGATGGCGCCGAACTGGAAGGCCCTTGCGCGTCCCAGGGTCACGTCACCAAGGTGTCCCCAGACGGGGACGGCAAGCGCGAATCCCACGCCACCAAGGGCGGTGACCACGCCGATCTCCGGGGCAGAGAACCCGCGCGTCTGCAGGATCACCACCAGGAACGGATGGAGGAGGCCCATGGCGGCGCCGCTGGCGAGGAACGTCAGGCGGAGGGCGGGCACGAGGGCTGATGGTACGTCCTCGAGGGCCCTACCATCGCCCCAGGCTCGAAGAGGAGGTCGCGGTGCCACCGGTCGTGCTCGCCATGGTCGCCGTCGCCGCGCTGGCGCACGCCGCGTGGAACGTGCTGATCAAGACGTCAGGTGATCCGCTGACCACCTCCGGGCGGGCGATGGTCGCCGCGACGGTCGCCGGCCTGCCGGTCGCCGCGGCGGCCTGGCTGCTTTCGGGCCGGCCGGGCGTCCCGCTTGAGGCACTCGCCCTGGGCGTCGTCTCCGGCCTGCTCGAGGTCGCCTACTTCGTGCTGCTGACCGGGGCCTACCGGCGCGGGGAGCTCTCGCTCGTCTACCCGATCGCGCGGGGGACGGGACCGCTCCTGGCGATCGGCGCCGGGGTGCTCGTGCTCGGCGAGCCGCTCGGCCCAACCGGTGCCGCCGGTGTGGCTGCGCTGGTGGTCGGGATGCTGCTCCTCCAGCGTCCGTGGCGGCTGCTGCGGCGCGGCCGGGTGGCGGAAGCCGCGGTCCCCTGGGCGATCGCCTGCGGGGTCTCCATCGCGGCCTACTCAGCCGTCGATCGGGTCGGGGTCCGGCTCGTGGCGCCCTGGATCTTCGCGGCGATCATGTACCCCGTCGCGGCCGTCGGCCTGGCCGCCTGGGTCAGGTTCGTCGCCCGCCCGTCGCCCGGCGCCCGTGTCACGTCGTGGCGCAGGTCCGCCATCGCCGGGTTCCTCGTCATCGGCGGGTACGGCCTGATCCTGGCGGCCTACGCGATCGCCCCGCTCTCCGTCGTCGCCCCGCTTCGCGAATCGGCGGTGGTGATCGTCGCCGGCTGGGGTTCGTTCCGCATGGGCGAGTCGACCGGCCGGGGCGATGCAGCGGCCCGGCTGGCCGGAGCGCTCTGCGTCGCAGCGGGGGCGGTCATACTGGCCGCCCAGCCGTAGCATCGGCCTGGACGGATGATCCGGGCGGCCGCCTCAGCGGCCGACGGGGTGCCAGACCGTCTTCATCTCGAGGAATGCCGCGATCCATTCGGGCCGCTCGGCCGCCCGGGCGTCAGCCCAGTCGAACCGCTCGTCGGCGACGCCAGCGGGCCGCCGGGCGAGCCGCTTGATATTCTCGGCCGCCGCAGATTCAGCGGCGACGCGCAGGTCAGGCGGAACGCCCCAGGTGTCGAGCCCGTCGACGTCCTGGTGCGCCGCGAGCACTGGCACGAGCTCGCGGCGGAGGCCCGTCAGGATGTTCACCACGCCGCCCGGAAGGTCCGCCGTGGCCAGGGCCTCGGAGAGCGTCACCGACGGCAGCGGCCGCGTCTCGGAGGCGAGCACCACAGCCACGTTGCCGCTGACCAGGATCGGCGCCAGGCGGGAGATGAGTCCCAGGAGCGACGAGCGCTCCGGGGCCACCAGGCCGACGACCCCGGTGGGCTCGGGGATGGTGAAGTTGAAGTACGGCGCCGCGACCGGGTTGACCGTGCCCAGCACCTGGGTGATCTTGTCCGCCCAGCCGGCGTACCAGACCCACCGATCGACGGAGCGAGCCACCAGCTCGCGCGCCGCCGGTTCGGCGAGGCCCTCGGCCGCCGCCACCTCGGCCGCGAACTCGTCGCGCCGGCTCTCCAGCATCTCGGCGACGCGGTAGAGGACCTGGCCACGGTTCATCGCGGTCCGCTCCGCCCATTCCGGCCAGGCCGACCGGGCCGCGCGCACGGCGTCCCGGAGATCCTTGCGCGAGGCCCGGCTCGCATTCGCCAGCGGCCGCCCGTCGGACCCGGCCACCGCATAGGAGCGCCCGGATTCGCTGCGCGGGAATGCTCCCGCGATGTACAGCTTGTAGGTCTTGCGCACGTCGAGGCGCGGGCTGCCGACTTCCGGTCCGCCGGCCATCAGCGGTCCTCCAGGCGGACGTAGGCGGCCAGGCCATGGACGCCGCCCTCGCGGCCGAAGCCGGACTCCTTGTACCCGCCAAAGGGGCTCGTGGGGTCGAACCGGTTGAAGGTGTTGGCCCAGACGACCCCGGCTCGCATCCGTCGCGTCATCCAGAGGATCCGGCTCCCCTTGTCGGTCCAGATCCCCGCCGAAAGCCCGTACGGGGTGTTGTTCGCCTTCTCCACCGCCTCTTCCGGCGTCCGGAACGTGAGCACCGAGAGCACCGGCCCGAAGATCTCCTCGCGGGCGATCCGATGGCTCTGGGCGACGTCGGTGAAGAGCGTCGGCCGCACGAACCAGCCCCGCTCAGGCAGCTGGCAGTCGGGCTGGTAGAGGGTCGCCCCCTCCGAGATCCCGGCGGCGATCAGCTCGTTGATCCTGTCGAGCTGCTGGCGGCTGTTGATGGCCCCGAGGTCCGTGTTCTTGTCGAGGGGGTCTCCCACCCGAATCGTAGCGAGGCGGTCCTTGAGCCGCTCGACCAGCTGCTCGGCGATCGTCTCCTGGACGAGGAGGCGCGATCCGGCGCAGCAGACCTCGCCCTGGTTGAAGTAGATCCCGTTGACGATCCCCTCGATAGCCTGGTCCAGGGGCGCATCGTCGAACACGATGTTCGCCGCCTTGCCGCCGAGTTCGAGCGTCAGCGCCGTGTCCGTGCCAGCCAGACCCTGGGCGATCATCCGGCCCACCGCCGTCGAACCGGTGAAGGCGATCTTGTCCACGCCCGGATGTCGGACGAGCGCCATCCCCACCTCGCCCGGAGCCGGCACGATGTTCACCACCCCCGGCGGCAGGTCCGCCTCGCGGCAGAGCTCGGCGAAGAGCAGGGCCGACAGGGGCGTCGTGGAGGCCGGCTTCAGGACCACGGTGTTGCCGGCGGCCAGGGCGGGCGCGATCTTCCAGGCCAGCATCAGCAGGGGGAAGTTCCAGGGGATGATCTGCCCGGCCACGCCGAGCGGGCGGGCGTTGCGGCCGGGGAAGGCGTACTCGAGCTTGTCCGCCCAACCCGCGTAGTACCAGAAGTGAGCGGCCGCCAGCGGGACGTCGACGTCGCGCGACTCGCGGATCGGCTTGCCGGAGTCCATCGACTCGAGGACC
>Ga0315281_10005460_pt1 | contig 18176 bp, 16 predicted proteins | sample YL17G07_0_MG_FD_204540 | JGI IMG/M metagenome (GOLD analysis project Ga0315281, IMG submission 204540) | Sediment microbial communities from Yellowstone Lake, YNP, Wyoming, USA - YL17G07_0 | ecosystem: Environmental > Aquatic > Freshwater > Lake > Sediment | place: USA: Wyoming | collected...
CGAGAAACTCGGCATCGAGGCCGACGCCGAGGGCGTCGTGGTCGTGGAGGTGGATCCGAGCGGCCCGGCGGCCGAGAAGGGCATGACCCCGGGCGATGTCATCGTCGAGGTCGATCAACAGGCCGTGACCTCGCCGGACGATGTGATGGCGCAGGTGAAGAAGGCCAAGGCCGCCGACCATCGGGTGGTGACGATCCTGGTTTATCGGCAAGGCGATTACGAGTGGGTGGCCCTGCGCCTGGCCCAGAACTGACGGCCCCGCCGGCATCGGTAGCCCCGGCTCCGTCGGCATCGGCGCCATCGGCAGTGACGGCCGCGCCGGCCGGCCGGCCGCTGCTTCTGATCGGCGGCCCGACGGCGAGTGGCAAGTCGGCCCTGGCGCTGGGGCTGGCCCGCGCCTTCGATGGCGTGGTCATCAACGCCGACAGCATGCAGGTTTATGCCGAACTGCGCGTGCTGAGCGGGCGACCGGACGCGGCCGAGGAGGCGGCGGTGGCGCATCGGCTCTACGGTGTCGTTTCCGCCAGCGAGCGGTTCACCGTTGGGCGTTGGCGCGAACTGGCGATGAGCGAAATTTCCGCCGCGCATGAGGCCAAGCGCCTGCCGATCGTGGTCGGCGGCACGGGGCTCTATTTCCGCGCCCTGTTGCAGGGGTTGTCGCCGATCCCGGAAATTCCGCCGGCCGTTCGCGCCGCGGCGGCGCGCCAGCTGGCGGCGCTCGGCCCCGCCGGCCTCCACGCCGCGCTGGACCTGTGCGATCCCGAAACGGCCCGGCGCCTCAAGCCCAGCGATAAACAACGAATCGTGCGCGCCTGGGAGGTGGTGAGCGCCACCGGACGGGGCCTCGCCGACTGGCAACGCGAGCCGGGGGAACGGCCGGCGGACTGGCGCCCGCTGACGCTGGTCCTGGCGCCGCCGCGCCAGGATATCTATGCTGCCTGCGATGCGAGGCTCAAACGCATGGCGGCGGCGGGTGCGCTTGAGGAGGCGCTGACGCTGGCGGGGTTGGGGCTCGATCCCGGCCTGCCGGCGATGAAAGCCGTGGGTGTGCGCGAGTTCCTCGCCTGTGCGCGGGGTGAATCGACGCTCGACGAGGCCATTGCTGCGGCGCAACAAACGACCAGGCGCTATGCCAAGCGGCAACTAACGTGGTTCCGCCATCAGATGCTAAAAGCAAATTTTATTATCGATATGATATCAAACAAGCAAGATTCGGAAAGATTACTGTCTAAAATCTATCCTATTATTCGCAGTTCGTTGTTGACGCGTTAACCCTCCTCGCCTAGGCTCCATTTTGCATCGCAGCACGACCGACCCGGTCCGGCGGCGACAGGAAAAAGCGGCGGACGACCATGGCCGAGCAGGAACTAATCGGTGCCAGCATCCTAATTCGCGCCCTTATCGATCAGGGTGTGGAAGTGGTGTTCGGCTATCCCGGCGGCGCCGTGCTGCCGATCTATGACGAACTGTTCAAGCAGAACGCGCTGCGTCACATCCTGGTTCGCCACGAACAGGCGGCCGTGCACGCGGCCGAGGGCTACGCCCGCTCGACCGGCAAGGTCGGCGTGGTGCTGGTGACCTCCGGGCCCGGCGCCACCAATGCCGTGACCGGGCTTACCGACGCGCTCATGGACTCGATCCCGGTGGTCTGCCTGACGGGGCAGGTGCCGACGCATTTGATCGGCAACGACGCCTTTCAAGAGGCCGACACCACCGGCATCACCCGGCCCTGCACCAAGCACAACTATCTGGTCCGCAACGTGGCCGATTTGGGGCGCACGGTTCACGAGGCCTTTTATGTCGCCCGCAGCGGGCGGCCGGGCCCGGTCGTGATCGACCTGCCCAAGGACGTGTTACAGGCGAAGGCGGTTTACGCTGGCAAGAGCAGCGGCCGGCATCGCAGCTATCGGCCGCAGGTGAAGGCCGATCCGAAGCGGATCGAGGAAGCGGTGGCCATGCTGGCCGCCGCCGAGCGGCCGCTGTTCTATTGCGGCGGCGGCGTCATCAATTCCGGCCCGGCGGCGGCGCAGCTGTTGACCCGCTTCGTGCGCATGACCGGCTTTCCCTGCACCTTGACGCTGATGGGGTTGGGCGGCTTTCCCGGTTCGGACCCGCAGTTCATCGGCATGCTCGGCATGCACGGCACCTATGAGGCCAATATGGCCATGCACGACTGCGACGTCATGGTCGCGGTTGGCGCGCGTTTCGATGATCGCATCACCGGCAAGTTGAGTGCCTTCGCGCCGCACGCCAAGAAAATCCATATCGATATCGACCCCTCTTCGATCAACAAGAACGTGGTCGTGGATCTGGCCGTGGTCGGCGATGTCGGCCATGTGATCGAGGACATGATGAAGGTGTGGAAGGCACGCCAGCCGGGCTTGAAAACGGCGGCGCACAAGGCCTGGTGGCAGAAAATCGAAACCTGGCGCGGCCGCGACTGCCTGCGCTATCGACCTTCCGACACTGTCATCAAGCCGCAATTCGCCATCCAGCGGCTATACCAGGCGATCAAGGACCGCGACGTCTATGTCTCCACCGAGGTCGGCCAGCATCAGATGTGGGCGGCCCAGTTCCTCAAATTCGAGCAACCGAACCGCTGGCTGACCTCGGGCGGACTCGGCACCATGGGCTATGGCCTGCCGGCCGCGGTCGGCGCGCAGGTGGCGCATCCCGAGGCCCTGGTGGTCGATGTCGCCGGCGAAGCCTCGATCCTAATGAACATCCAGGAGATGTCCACGGCCTGTCAGTACCGCCTGCCGGTCAAGATCTTCATCATCAACAATCAGTGGATGGGCATGGTGCGGCAGTGGCAGGAGTTGCTCTATGGCGGCAACTACTCCGAATCCTACAGCGCCGCGCTGCCCGATTTCGTCAAGCTGGCGGAAGCCTTCGGCGCCGTCGGCTTGCGGGCCGAGAAGCCGGCGGACGTGGATGGCGTCATCGCCGAAATGATCGCCGTCAAGAAACCGGTGATCGTGGATGTGCGCGTGGACGAGAAAGAAAACTGCTTCCCCATGATCCCCTCGGGCGCGGCGCATAACGAAATGCTGCTCGGGCCCGAGGACACGAACAAGTCGGTTTCCGAGGAAGGCATGGTGCTGGTCTGAGGGCCAGCCTCGCCCCGATTTTTCGACAGGTGACGATGAGGCATGCCGAGGGGCGATAGCGCGAGAGGGTGTTGTGGCGGACGGGGCTGAAAAGCATACGATATCGGTGACGGTCGATAACGAGGCCGGCGTCTTGGCGCGCGTCATCGGCCTCTTTTCGGGCCGGGGCTACAACATCGAGAGCCTGACCGTGGCCGAGGTGAACACGGTCGAGCGGCTGTCGCGCATCACCGTCGTCACCTCCGGCACGCCAATGGTGATCGAACAGATCAAGCAGCAACTGGCGCGGATCGTGCCGGTGCACCGGGTCAGCGACCTCTCGAGCGAAGGGCCGCATATCGAACGCGAACTGGCGCTGGTCAAGGTGCGCGGCACCGGCGAGAAGCGCGTCGAGTCCCTGCGCATCGCCGATATCTTTCGCGCCCGCGTCGTTGACAGCACGATCGAGTCCTTTGTCTTCGAGATGACCGGCTCGACCGAAAAACTCAACGCCTTCATCAACCTGATGCAACCCTTGGGCCTCATCGATGTCTCGCGCACGGGCGTCGTTGCCATTGCGCGCGGGCCCGAGGCGCTCTAAAACCTCCGCCGCCGGGCGTCATCGGGCCGCCGGCGCCATCGCCAGACGAAAGGACCGTTCCATGCGCGTTTACTACGACCGCGACGCCGACGTGAACCTGATCAAGGGCAAGAAGATCGCCGTGGTCGGCTATGGCAGCCAGGGCCATGCGCACGCCCTTAACTTGAAAGAGAGCGGTGTGGGCGAGGTGAAGGTGGCGCTGCGGGCCGGATCGGTCAGCATCAAGAAGGCTTCAGGCGCGGGCCTAGGTGTGTTGACGCCGGCCGAGGCGGCGAAGTGGGCCGACATCGTTATGATCCTGGCGCCCGATGAGTTACAGGCGGCGCTCTATCGCGACGACTTGGCCCCCAACATGCGCCAGGGCACGGCGATTGCCTTCGCCCACGGCCTCAACATCCATTTCAACCTGATCGAGCCGCGCCCCGATCTCGACGTCTTCATGGTGGCGCCCAAGGGTCCGGGCCATACCGTGCGCTCGGAGTACCAGCGCGGCGGCGGTGTGCCCTGCCTTGTCGCCGTGGCCCAGAACGCCAGCGGCAACGCACTCGAAATAGCGCTTTCCTACGCCAGCGCCATCGGCGGCGGGCGCTCGGGCATCATCGAGACGAGTTTCCGCGAGGAATGCGAGACGGACCTGTTCGGCGAGCAGGTGGTGCTGTGCGGCGGCCTCACCTCGTTGATCACGGCCGGTTTCGAGACCCTGGTCGAGGCCGGCTACGCCCCGGAAATGGCCTATTTCGAGTGCTTGCACGAGGTGAAGCTGATCGTCGATCTGATCTACGAGGGTGGCATCGCCAACATGCGCTATTCGATCTCCAACACCGCCGAGTACGGCGACTACACGCGCGGATCGCGCATCGTCACCGAGGAAACCAAGGCGGAGATGAAGCGCATCCTGGCCGACATCCAATCGGGCCGCTTCGCCCGCGACTGGGTGACGGAATGCCATGCCGGCCAGCCCAGCTTCAAGGCCATGCGCCGGCGCCAGGCCGAGCACCCGATCGAGGAAGTGGGGGCCAAGCTCCGGGCCATGATGCCCTGGATCACCAAGAACAAGCTGGTGGACAAGGCCAAGAATTAGGCCTCGGCCGAGCCGCCCAACCCTGCTTTGTGGCCGGTCGGCCACGACCCGATGCCGAGCGGCCACAACACCGGCGCACAAAGGACTTGTTAACCTTGGTCGGCCTAAGGTAACAAGGCATCGGTGAAGGTTTTCGGGCGGCCGCAGGATGAGCGAAAAATACATTGTTTTTCAACCTGTTGCGACACGCGACTCGGTTAAGACCGAGGGTGCCGCTGGTGCGCGCATGTACGTCTTGGGCGATGGAACCCTGCGACTTAGCCGCCCTTGAGCGCGACCGTTCCCCAGTGGGCGGAACGGGCGTTCAGGGGCTAGGCCTTGGGTCTTTTGCATCTCCCCTCGATCAATCGGAAGGTTAGCGCCATGCGTCGTGACCAAGACCAGAACCGGGTGGTGATTTTCGACACCACCTTGCGCGACGGTGAACAATCGCCGGGCGCGTCCATGAATTTGGAAGAAAAAGTCCGCATCGCCACCGTGCTGGAAGAACTTGGCGTCGATGTCATCGAGGCCGGTTTTCCCATCGCCTCCAACGGCGATTTCGAGGCCGTGCAACGCGTCGCCGCCACGGTGCGCGACAGTTCGGTTGCCGGCCTGGCCCGGGCGGCGAAGAAGGACATCGACCGCGCCTGGGAGGCGCTCAAAGGCGCCCGCCGGCCGCGCATCCACACCTTCATTTCCACCAGCCCGCTGCACATGAAGTTCAAGCTGCAGATGGAACCGGATCAGGTATATCAGGCGATCATCGACAGCGTCTCCCATGCCCGCAAACTCTGCGACGACGTCGAGTGGTCGCCCGAGGACGGCTCGCGCACCGAACATGATTTCCTCTGCCGCTGCGTCGAGGCGGCGATCAAGAGCGGTGCCGGCACCATCAATATTCCCGACACGGTCGGTTACGCCGTGCCGGAGGAGTTCGGGGCCCTGATAACCATGCTGATGAACCGGGTGCCGAACATCGACAAGGCCATCATCTCGGTCCACTGCCACAACGATCTGGGCCTGGCGGTGGCGAATTCGCTGGCCGCGGTACGTGCCGGGGCCCGGCAGGTGGAGTGCACCGTCAACGGCCTGGGCGAGCGCGCCGGCAACGCCGCGCTTGAGGAGGTGGTGATGGCGCTGACGACGCGCCACGACGCCTTGCCCTATGCCACCGGCATCCACACCGAGGTCATCACCAAGGCCTCGCGGCTGGTATCGACCATCACCGGTTTCACGGTGCAGCCGAACAAGGCCATCGTCGGGGCCAACGCCTTTGCCCACGAATCCGGCATTCACCAGGACGGCATGCTGAAACATGCCGGCACCTACGAGATCATGACCCCGGAATCGGTCGGTCTCACGCGCTCGACCCTGGTTATGGGCAAGCATTCGGGCCGCCATGCCTTCCGCGAGAAGCTGAAGGAGTTGGGGTTTGAGTTGGGCGATAACGCGCTTGAGGACGCTTTCCAGCGCTTCAAGGCGCTGGCCGACAAAAAGAAAGATATCTTCGACGAGGATCTGATCGCCCTGGTGGACGACGAGATCGGCCGCCGCAACGATCGCATCAAGTTTGTCTCGTTGCAGGTCATCGCCGGCTCGAAGGGTCCGCAGCGAGCCGACCTGGAACTTGAGGTGGACGGCCGCCTGGTGGCCACTACCGCGACCGGCGACGGGCCCGTTGACGCCATCTTCAAGGCGGTGAAGGCGCTGGTCCCGCACGAGGCACGGCTACAGTTGTTTCAGGTCCATGCCGTCACGGCCGGCACCGACGCCCAGGCCGAGGTGACGGTGCGGCTCGAGGAAAAGGGCAAGACCGTGAACGGCCAGGGCGCCGACGCCGATACGCTGGTGGCTTCGTGCCGGGCTTATGTCCACGCCCTCAACAAGCTCATGACCAAGCGGGAAAAGACAGCTCCCGCGGCGCTTACGGCATAAAGGCCGGGCCGATGTCGAACTATCCTGCTAGAACCCCGTCCGACGGCAGCATTGTCGCGGAACACGAGAAGGAAATCCAGGCACAATGTTCCGCAGACTGATCGGCATGCTTTCGGCCGACATGGCGATCGATCTTGGCACCGCCAATACGTTGGTTTACGTGAAGGGTCGCGGTATCGTCCTGAACGAGCCCTCGGTGGTGGCCATGGTCGATGTGCGAGGCAAGAAGCACGTGCTGGCCGTGGGCGACGAGGCCAAGATGATGTTGGGCCGCACGCCCGGCAATATCACCGCCATCCGGCCCTTGCGCGACGGCGTCATCGCCGATTTCGAGGTCGCGGAGGAAATGATCAAACATTTCATCCGCAAGGTCCACAACCGGCGCAGCTTCGCCAGCCCGCAGGTCATCGTCTGCGTACCGTCGGGTTCGACGGCGGTGGAGAGGCGGGCGATTCAGGAATCGGCCGAGAGCGCCGGGGCGCGCCGCGTGTTCTTGATCGAGGAACCGATGGCGGCCGCGATCGGCGCCGGATTACCGGTGACGGAACCGACCGGCTCGATGGTGGTGGATATCGGCGGCGGCACCACCGAGGTGGGCGTGCTGTCGTTGGGTGGCATCGTCTATTCACGCTCGGTCAGGGTCGGCGGCGACAAGATGGACGACGCCATCATTGCCTATATCCGCCGTAACCACAGCCTCTTGGTGGGCGAGGCATCGTCCGAGCGCATCAAGAAGGAGATCGGAGCGGCCTGCGCGCCCGAGGACGGCGACGGCCGGACCATGGAGATCAAGGGTCGCGACTTGATGAACGGCGTGCCCAAGGAACTGGTCATCACCGAGCGGCAGATTTCCGAGAGCCTGGCCGAGCCGGTCAGCGCCATCATCGAGGCGGTCAAGGTGGCCCTGGAACAAACGCCGCCCGAGCTGGCGGCCGACATCGTCGACAAGGGCATCGTGCTTACGGGCGGCGGCGCCTTGTTGCGCAATCTCGATTTCGTGCTGCGCCAGGCGACCGGTCTGCCGGTCTCGATCGCCGATGACCCGCTTTCCTGCGTGGCGCTCGGCACCGGGCGCTGCCTCGAGGAAATGCAGGTTCTGAAGCACGTCCTAGTCAACTCGTACTGACGGTGGCGGCGCGCACGGGGCGCGGGTGAAATAGTGAGACATCGGGCAGGATCGCTGCAACGCTTCGCGTCGCCTTTGAGGGTCTGGACGCAGCGGGCCCCCGTCGTCATCTTGGTTGTTGCCGCCGTTGCCCTGATGATTTTTGGCAAGGTGGATACCGTGCTGGTGCGCGAGTTGCGCGGGCTGGTGGGCGATGTGGCGGGGCCAGTGATGGAATCGCTGAGCGTTCCCGTCGCGCGGGTGACCGAGGCGGTCGACTCCGTCGGCCGCTTCGCCGACCTGCCGGCGCAGATCCAGCGCCTGACCGAGGAGCGCAATCGCCTGCGCGAGTGGGAATCGACGGCTCGCCGGCTAGAAACCGAAAATCGGGAGTTGCGCAAACTCCTGGGCTTCGTTCCCGAGCCGACCTGGCGGACCATCTCGGCCCGGGTCGTCGGCGACACCGGCAGCGTCTTCTTTCGTAGCGTATTGGTGACGGCGGGCCGGCGCGACGGCGTCAAGCGCGACCAGGTCGCCATGACGGGCGAGGGCCTGGTCGGCCGCGTTTTCGAAACCGGCGAGAGATCGGCGCGCGTCCTGCTTGTTACCGATATCAACAGCCGCATACCGGTCGAGATCGAGCGCAGTGGTGAGCGGGCCGTTCTGGCCGGCGACAATTCGGACTGGCTGCGCCTCATCTATCTGTCGCCCGATGCCGACATCGAGCCCGGCGACCGCGTCGTGACCTCCGGTCACGGCGGCATTTTCATGCGCGGCCTGCCGGTCGGCACGGTGACGTCGGTGAAGAAGGGCGTAGCCCTGGTGCGGTCGTTCGTGGTTTGGGAGCGGCTTTCGTACCTGCGCCTGCTTGACTCGGGCCTGCCCGAGACGCTGCTGGCGCCGGTGGGGCAAGACCGGGCGGAGCCGCGCTGATGCGCCTGTCGCTGCTCGCGCAGATCGATTGGCTCGGTCGCGTTGCCGTACCGGGGCTGATGACGATGATCTTTGTGCTGCTGGGCATGGTGCCGCTGCCGCTGCCTTTCTTCCACTCGCTCGGACCGGGTCTGGCGCTGGCGGCGGTCTATCATTGGAGCATCCATACCCCCTATCTTCTGCGCGCGCCCATGGCCTTTGCCATCGGCTTGTTGGGCGACCTTTTGGGGGCGGCGCCACTTGGCGTCGGGGCGCTGGTCATGCTGCTGGCCCAGGTCGTGGTCGAAAGCCAGCGCCGCCTCCTGGTCGGCGGCTCGTTCCTGATGGTGTGGTGGGGGTACATGGTGGTGGCGGCGACCGCGGGAGGCGTCAGCTGGCTTTTGGTTTCGCTAACCGCGGGCTCGCTCATGGATCCGACGGCGACGGTATTCGCCTATCTGTGGTCGCTTTGCGTCTATCCGGGTATCGCGGCGCTGCTGGGGCTGGCGCAGCGCATCCTGCCGAGGGAGGATGAAGAATGAGGCGCGACGACCAGGACCGGGCCCAGGCCTTCAACCGTCGCGCCCTGATCCTGGGTGGCGGCCAGGTGTTGGTGCTGTCGATTCTGGCCGGCCGCATGTACCAGCTTCAGATCGTCGAAGGCGAAACCTATCGGCTCCAGGCCGAGGATAACCGCATCAACCTGCAACTGCTGGCGCCGCCGCGCGGGCGCATTCTCGACCGTTTCGGCGTCATGCTGGCGACCAACGAGCGCACCTATCGCGTCATCTTGATTAGGGAGCGCGCCGGCGACGTTGACAAGGTTTTGGCGCGGGTGGCGGGCCTGATAAGAATGAGCGAGGCCGAATTGGCCGCCGTCCAGAAGGACGTGAAACGCAAGCGCGGTTTCGTGCCGGTGACGCTGCGCGACAATCTTGATTGGGACGAGGTGGCGGCGATCGAATTGAACACGCCCGATCTGGCGGGCGTCAGCATCGAGGTTGGCCAGACCCGGCGCTATATTCTCGGCGGCTCGACGGCGCATATCCTGGGCTATGTCGGGGCGGTATCCGAGGCCGAACTGACCGGCGACCCGCTCCTGGAATTGCCCGGTTTTACCGTCGGCAAGACCGGCTTCGAGAAGGAGCATGACAGCGCGCTGCGTGGCGGCGCCGGCTCGAGTCAGGTGGAGGTGAATGCCGTCGGCCGCGTCATCCGCGAGCTGTCGCGGGACGAGGGACGTCCGGGCAACGACATCCAGGCGACGATAGACTCCGGCCTGCAGCAGATGGTGCAGCAACGCCTGGCGGCGGATCTTTCCGGGTCGGCCGTGGTGATCGACGTGCGCGACGGGGCGGTGCTGGCGCTGGGCTCGACGCCGACTTTCGATCCGGCCGCTTTCGCCCGGGGCCTTAGCGCCGAGGAATGGCGCGCGCTTAGCGACGATCCGTTGCGCCCGCTCAGCAACAAGGCCATTGCCGGGCAATATGCGCCAGGCTCGACGTTCAAGATGATGGTGGCGTTGGCGGCGCTCAAGGCCGGAATCGAACCCTCGCATACGGTGTTCTGTTCGGGCGTCATCACGATGGGCAGCGCCCGCTTCCACTGCTGGAAGAAGGAAGGGCATGGCAGCCTCGACATGCTGGGCGGGATCAAGAATTCGTGCGACGTCTATTTTTACGATCTGGCGCGACGCGTCGGCATCGATGCCATGGCCGAGATGGCGCGCCGGTTCGGACTGGGCACCGCCACCGGCATCGATCTTCCCAACGAGGCCACGGGGCTGATGCCCGACAGCCAGTGGAAGCTCTCTCACCTCGGCGAATCATGGCAGGGCGGCGAAAATCTGATCGCCGGCATCGGCCAGGGCTTCATGCTGACGACGCCGCTGCAACTGGCGGTGATGACGGCGCGGTTGGCCAATGGGGGGCGGGCGGTGCGCCCGCATCTGCTGCTTGGCGGTGCGGTCCCGGCGCCGCCGATGGAGGTGCCGCCCGAGCATTTGGCATTGGTGACGGAAGGCATGAATCGCGTCACCAACGAGGTGGGCGGCACGGCTTATCGCGCGCGCATCGTCGAGCCGGGCATGGAGATGGCTGGCAAGACCGGTACCGCGCAGGTGCGCCGCATCAGCGCCGCCGAACGGCGCGCCGGCGTATCCAAGAACGAGGATCTGCCCTGGAACCGACGCGACCACGCGCTGTTCATCGGTTTCGCGCCGGTGTCGGCGCCGGTCTATGCCGTGGCCGTGGTCGTCGAGCATGGTGGCGGCGGCTCGCGCATAGCGGGCCCCATCGCGCACGACATTCTGCTCGAAGCGCAGGTGCGCAACGCTGCCAGCCGTCGCCCGGTTTCGAGCTGAGTGGAGGGAGCCGCCATGAGCCTGGCCACGATGCAGGAATTTCGGGTCTCATTTCGGGACCGGGCCGCCGGTTTTGACTGGGTCCTGGTCCTGTTGCTGAGCCTGATCTCGAGCTTCGGTTTCGTCCTCCTCTATTCGGCCGCCAATGGAAGTTTCGATCCTTGGGCGGGTCGGCAGATGATCCGCTTTGGCATCGGTCTCGGGCTGATGGCGGCGGTGGCACTCGTGGACCTGCGCTACCTGATGCTGCTGGCCTATCCCACCTACGGCCTCGCCTTGGGTCTGCTGGTCTACGTCGATATTGCCGGCGAGATCGGCATGGGCGCCCAGCGCTGGATCGATCTTGGCGTCTTCCAGTTGCAGCCCTCCGAGATGTTGAAGTTGGCGCTGGTCATGGCCTTGGCGCGCTATTTTCATCGTCTGCCCTTCGAGGCCATCGGCCGACCGCTGCGGCTGGTGATTCCGATCGTCCTCGTGCTGGCCCCGACCGGGCTGGTGCTGGTGCAGCCCGATCTGGGTACCGCCGGAACGCTGCTGTTGGTTTCCGCCGCCATTTTCTTTTTGGCCGGGGTCAGGTGGTGGAAGTTCGCGATCGTGGCGGCGGCGGCGGCGGCGGTCGTGCCCTTGGGCTGGCAATTCCTGCACGAGTACCAGAAGAACCGCCTCCTGACCTTCATCAATCCCGAGGCCGACCCGCTTGGCGCCGGTTATCATATCATGCAGTCGAAAATTGCCTTCGGCTCCGGCGGCCTGTTCGGCAAGGGCTTCCTGGCCGGAACCCAGAGCCACCTGAACTTCCTGCCCGAGCGGCAGACCGACTTCATTTTCACCATGCTGGCGGAGGAGTTCGGCCTGGTCGGCTGCGGCACGCTGCTGCTGCTTTACGGCCTGTTGTTCGCCTACGGATTCGCGCTTGCCTGGCGCTGCCGCAACCAGTTCGGCCGGCTGTTGGTGCTGGGGCTAACCGCCAACCTGTCGGTTTATGTCTTTATCAACGCCGCCATGACCATGGGGCTCATTCCGGTGGTCGGTGTGCCCCTGCCGCTGGTCTCCTATGGCGGCACGGCCATGCTGACCATCCTGATCGGGTATGGCCTGGTGGCGGCGGTGCAGGTGAACGAGCGGGTGCGCGGCGGGCGCGTCGGCGCGGGCGAGGAAGGCTGAGCAGGGGCCAGAACCCTGAAACCTTCGCCTCACTCGACAAGTCGGCCGCGCTTTGCTATACCGCCGGCCTTCCGCGGGATTGGGCGCATAGCTCAGTCGGTAGAGCAGCTGACTCTTAATCAGCGGGCCGCAGGTTCGAGTCCTGCTGCGCCCACCAATCCCGCCAGTGGGTTAGCCTAATAGCCCATGCCGGCTACTGTCTCCGGGGTAGCGCCTGGAGTAGCAAATCGCCCGATTTCGTGGTTGGGACGCCCTTAACCCTGCCTGCCAACATCGGAGCGAGGATGCCATGAGGGCCAGCAACAAAGTCACCATCGCCCGAACCGATCTGATCAATTCGCTGGCGGCCGGGGCCGACAGACCGCGTCCAGCAAATCATCTTCGGCCGGATGGAACTTTTGCAGTGACAACTCGTCACCGCCACTACGTCTAAAGGATAGGGACAGCTAGAAGCGCCGACGCGACTCAGCCGTGCCCGTTACCGCCGCCACCGTTGCCGCTGCCGTTTCCCTGCCCGTTGTTGTGGCCACCGTTGCCGGTGCCCGGCCCATTGCCGCCGGTGTTACCGCCGCCATTGCCGGGATTGCCCGAGTTTCCGTTGCCGTTGCCCGAACCTGGCTTGCCGCCGGTATCGCCGCCGCCGGTATCGCCGCCGCCAGTATCGCCGCCGCCCGTGCCGCCGCCCGTGCCGCCGCCGGTATCGCCGCCGCCGGTGTCGCCGCCGCCGGTATCGCCGCCGCCGGTATCGCCGCCGCCAGTATCGCCGCCGCCGGTATCGCCGCCGCCGGTGTCGCCGCCGCCGGTATCGCCGCCGCCGGTGTCGCCGCCGCCGGTGTCGCCGCCCGTGCCGCCGCCGGTGTCAGGGTCATGGTCGCTCTGGTCCACCTCCGGCGCGGCAAGCGGGCCGGCGGCCGTCTGAATGTCGGTGAAGCTCGGCAAGTCGGCCATGACGGCGGGGTCAAATGGCGTCGCCACGCCCGCAACTAGCGACGCACCGTCGCAACTCGCCGGCACGATTGCCGAATAACCTGCCTCCGCCACCGCATCGTCGCCACCGCAAGGATCGACCTTCACGGCGCCTTCGATGACCGCCACAGTGGTGGCGCCGTCGGCGGCGACGTAGATGATGAGCTTGGTCCCGCGGATGCCCATAACGGCGGTCGGGGTACGGAGTTCCAAAGCCTCGGTCTTGGCTAATCCGCTACCGACATAGCGGAAGATGCCGGCGCCGAAATCGATGGCTCCCTTGGTTACCCCCTGGTCGGGGTCGAAGACGAACTTGTCCAGAACCACCGTCGAATTGGCGCCTATCTGTAGCCGCGTATCGTCGAGGAACTGCAGCGCCGTGCTGGCCTGCGCCCCGGTGCGCACGACCTCGGCGGCATAGACTGGGTCGGTGAACTGCAAGGGCCGCTCACCGATGGCCGGGTGGTGGCCGATGGCGCCGCGATACTCCTCCTGGAATACCAGGCCTATCTCGGGATCGACGGCGGCAACAGCCAGCGTTGGCGCGAGAAGTAGCGCGCCCATCACCGGCATTCGCCAAATGTTTGCCCACATGGTCGCCTCGCACGCCCAATGCACGTCTTGCCTTGGCCGGCTCGTTGAACCTAGCGACAGCACCAGGAGCTCCGCGCATGCCGCGCCGAGCCGGTGGCCTCAAAAACGAGGTCCCTATGTAAAACCTGCTTAAACGGCCTTCATTCCGGCTGCCATTGCATCGCCCGTTGCCTGGCGGCCGCCATGGCGTCGTTACTCAGTTCGCCTTCGAGTTTGCCAAGCAGGTCTACCGAGCGGGCGCGCCCTGGATCCTGAATATTGCTCAGAGTCAGCCAGAAATATGCTTCCCCGGCATTGCGCTCGGTACCCTCGCCGGCCGCATACATGCGACCGACATAGTATTGCGCATCGCCGTCGCCTTCCTTAGCCGCCGTCTGGAACAGGCCTAAAGCCCGTGCCAAGTCCTTTTCCACTCCCTTGCCATAATAATAAAGCTCGCCGAGATCGCGCGAGGCCTTGCCAACGCCCTGCGCGGCCGAGGCCGCGAAAAACTCGGCGGCCTTCGCCTGGTCCTTCGGCACGCCGACACCGAAGTAGTAGAGATAACCGAGCTTGCGCTGGGCCTTGGCATTCCCCTGCGCCGCCGACGCTTCATACCACCGCGCCGCAGCTGCCTCGTCGTGGTTGACGCCCTTCCCTTCGCTGATCAGATCGGCGAGATTCCTCTGGGCCTTGGCATTGCCTTGCTCGGCGGAAGCCTTGTACCAGCAGGCGGCGGCGAGGAAGTCTTGCGTTACGGCCCTGCCTTCCTCGTAATAGACGCCGATCTCGCGTTGCCCTTCTGCGTTGCCCTGGCCCGCAGAGAGGTGATACCAGCGTAGTGCTTCCTCGGGCTGGCCCTTAGCGTCGTACACGCGCCCCAGTCTATACTGCGCTTCCGCATCGCCCTGCTCGGCAGGGGGCGTCAGCTCGGACAGCGCGGTCGCGTAATCGCCAGCCTCGAAGGCACTCCAGCCACCCAACATGTCGGCCAGGGCGCCGCCACTGACGAATGAAACTAAGACGACCGCAATGAGCCGTTTCATGTCCGCACTCTCCCGTTCAAAGCGGTGCTTTTCCACCGTCGGAAGCGTCAGGCCCGGACACGCGACCGGGCGGCGCCTTTATGGCTGTCGAGTCACTCCGCAGAATGAGATTGTTAGGATCGGCTTTCAATACCAGATCCGGCGCTGGCGACCTTAGCAACATGCGGGAAAATAACGATATTTCTGTCTTGCGGCCATATGCCGCGCAGCAGGCCGGGTGACGCTTCCGGCGCGGTGTCGTTTGCTACCAGTCCTCGTAAGGTGAGTCCGCAAACTCCTTCGGACTTGGGTGAGGCAGTGTCGGGTGAGGCGGGCCCGCGCCTACCAATCCCGCCTCCCTGTCCGCAATGGACAGGCCGACGAACGAATCCCATGTTAACGCTTGCTAAAGACGAGCAGGCCTACCAAGACGCCCGCGATGGCGGTAGCGTGTCGATTGCAATGGGGTTCGAAGGCCATAGTCTGGAATGGAGCCGGATTTTATCAAGGATTGCCCGGCCGACGTGCAACGGATCTACCGCTACTGGGACAGCAAGCGGCGGGGCCGGGCCATGCCGGCGCGGGCGGATATCGAAGCCGGCGAGATCAAGGATCTTCTGCCCGGCCTGATGATCGTCGAGGTGACGGCGGACGAGCGGCGCTACGTCTATCGCCTGGTCGGCACGCGCGAGGTGGCGATGCGCGGCCGCGATCCGACCGGCCAGTCGGTGGTGGATAAGTTTTTTGGCCAGAGCCAAGAACTGACCTTGAACAACTACGATACCGTGGTGCGGACCAAGGCGCCGTGGCGGGACGCCACCCGGGTCGCCTCGGCCGATGATCGCTACATCGACGACGATGCCATTTTTTTGCCGCTGTCGGGCGACGGCGAAACAGTCAATAAGATCCTCGTCTACACCCACCAGATTAAACAGAATTGATCGAACGGGGGCGGCAACGCTCCGGTTTGTTGACAGGGAATGGCATGGCCAAGGATCGGCTCAAGGGTTGTCCGGAGGAAATCCGCGCCTTCTATCGCTACTGGGACGGCAAGCGGCGGGGCCGCCTGATGCCGGCCCGCGCCGACCTCGATCCCGGCGAGATCAAGGCGTTCCTGCCGAGCCTGATGATCGTGGACAAGGTGGCCGACGATCGCCGCTACGTCTATCGTCTGGTCGGCACCCGCGAGGCGGAGATCCGCGGCTTCGATCCGACCGGAAAGTCCGTGCCCGAGGCGGCCGTCGCCAATTACGATAAGGTCGTGCGCACGCGCGATTTTCTGGTTGACGCGTCGGAGGCGGTCTCGCCGGACGAGCGTTACCGCGATACCGTCTGCATCTTCCTGCCGCTGTCGGATGATGGCGAGACGGTCAACAAGATCCTCGTCTATACGCACCAGGTTAGGCAGTTCTGAATGGTCGCGGGGACGGACGAGCCGGCGTTTTTGAACGACTGCCCCGAGGTCGTCCGCGATTTTTATCGCTACTGGGACGGCAAGCGGCGGGGGCGCCCGATGCCCGCCCGCGCCGACCTCGATCCCGGCGAGATCAAGAGCCTGCTGCCCAACATGATGATCGTCGATGTGGTGCCGGACGAGCGCCGCTTCGTCTATCGCCTGGTGGGGACGATGGAGGTGGAGGTTCGGGGCAACGACCCCACCGGCAAAAGCGTGATCGAGGCCGCCTTTCCCGGCTCAAGAGAGCGCGCGGCGGGGAATAGAGTGGGCGCGGCGGCGAATCGAGAAGGCGCGGTCGGGAATTACGAGCGCGTGGTGCGCGAGCGGGCGCCCTGGCGCCACGACCTTCACGCCGAATCGCCGGACGGCCGGCTGATCGACGACGTGGTGCTGTTCCTGCCGCTGTCGGACGACGGCGAGACGGTCAATAAGATCGTCGTCTATTCGCACCAAGTCCGGCAGTATTGACGCCGTCGCGCCGCCCGCGCCGGATTGTGGAGATCGCCCATGTGCGGCCGCTACAGCCTGACCACGCCGGTCGAGGGCTTGCGCCGGCTGTTCGACTTCGCCGAGCGGCCTAATCTGGCGCCGCGCTACAACATCGCGCCCAGCCAGGAGGCGCCGGTGGTGCGCCTCGGCCCCGACGGCCAGCGGCATTTGGCGGCGTTGCGCTGGGGCCTGATCCCCTCCTGGGCCAAGGAAGGGGCCATCGGCAACCGCCTTATCAATGCCCGGGCCGAGACCCTGGCCGAGAAGCCCTCGTTCCGCGCCGCCTTCCGCGCCCGGCGCTGTCTGGTCGCGGCCGACGGGTTCTATGAGTGGCGCCAGGAGGGCGAGGCGAAGCAGCCCTATCGCATCGCCCGCCGGGATGGCGGCCCATTCGCGCTTGCCGGGCTGTGGGAGCGCTGGGCACCGGCGGGCGCCGAGCCGATCGAGAGCTTCACCATCGTCACCAGCGACGCCAGCGCGCTGCTGCGGCCTATCCACGAGCGTATGCCGGTCCTGCTGTGGCCGGAGGATCACGCCGCTTGGCTTGGCGGCGACACCGACCAGGCCAAGGCGGCGCTGGGCCGCCTCTTGCCCGACGCGCTGCTGGAGGCCTATCCCGTCAGCCGGCGCGTCAACAGCCCTCGCCACGACGACCCAGCCTGCATCGAGCGGGCCTAGAGCCGAACGAACCCGGCCAAGGCGCCGGCCATTTCCCGGTAAAGATCCGGGCGCTCGCGGCAAAGCCAGTGCGTCAACTCGTGAGCCAGGACGACCAAATGCGGCCGCTCGGCATCGACGGCGATATAGACAACGCCTGGATTGCGGCTGGCCGGGGTTACTCCGTCGATGTGGGCGAGATCCCGAGAGCCTTGAAAAGCAACAATTCGCTTCCCGAAGGCGGCGGCGATTCGCCCAAGGCCCTCATGATCCTCACGCTCGGGCAGGGCGGCAGCCTGGACGGCGCCGGCCTGGACTTCGCCGAGATAAGGGCCGCCAACTCCGCCGGCACCGGGATTTCGAGGTCGAGCAGCATGGCGGCGAAGGTCTTGCCCTGCGGGTCGTTCCTGAGCGAGGCCAAGCCGCCGCCGCCAAGCGCGCGCTCGATCAAGAAATTGAATCCGCCGACTCCGGGCAGTTCGAAGCGCGTCACCGGCCCATCGGCCAGGTGGCGAAAATATGTGGCGACGATTTCGGCGGTCAGTTCGCGGGCCAGCACCGGCACGAACTCAGGCCGGCGGGCGAGGATGCCGATATTGGCGGCGTCGCCCTTGTCGCCGCTGCGGCCGTGGGCGAGCCGAATCAGCGGCAACTTGACGGTTGGACCCGTCGGCGCCGGTTCCGGGTTGGCCGCTGTCGCGGGCGGCGGCGACCATTGCCGCCCCGGCGGCGCCGGCACGGCGAACTCGCGGTTATCCAGCTCCACTCGCGCCGGCGCC
>Ga0315281_10005461_pt1 | contig 18174 bp, 9 predicted proteins | sample YL17G07_0_MG_FD_204540 | JGI IMG/M metagenome (GOLD analysis project Ga0315281, IMG submission 204540) | Sediment microbial communities from Yellowstone Lake, YNP, Wyoming, USA - YL17G07_0 | ecosystem: Environmental > Aquatic > Freshwater > Lake > Sediment | place: USA: Wyoming | collected...
GCCCGAAGGCCGACAGGGCCGCCGTGAGGGCGACGTACGCGGGCTGTGGCAGCTCCCGCTTCCCCTGCTTGTTCCCTTTGCCCCGATAGCGGTACCAGACCGTCCCGTCCTCGTGCGTGAGGTCGCCAACAACCATGTTCAGCACCTCGGCGCGGCGCCGGCCGGTGAGCGTCAGTGCGAGGATGATCGCGCGGTCCCGCAGCCCCACCGGCGTCTCCGGGATCACGGTGAGCAGCTTGCGGATGTCGTCGGCGGTCAGCCCGCGTGGCGGCGCCACCTGGACGCGCGGTCGCTCGAGCGCGTCGCAGGGGTTGGACGCGACGACGTCCATGCGGATTAGGAAGCGGTAGAAGCTGGAGAGGCAGGCGAGCCGGGCGCCGATGGTGACGGACGATGGCTGCTTACCGGAGAGCCCGACGCCGTAGCCCCAGGCGAAGACCTCCGGGCTGGTGACGCGGTCGGGCGGCTTGCCGACGCTGGTGAAGAAGTGCTGCAGCATGCGGCTGTAGCCCTCGACCGTGCGCCGGCTGCCAGAGCGGCGCTCCTTCTCGGCGAGGAACGCGTAGAGGCTGCGTTCCCAGCCCTCCGCGGTGTTGTCGAACATGGTGATCGTCTGCATGGTGATGCCCCTCCTTCTGAGGCGTCACCATGATTGCGTTGTGTGCGACGAAGTCAAGTCGCGATAGAGCACTTCGCGGGCGGCGCGGCGCGGACGTTTATCCAGTTCTAATTCTCCAATACTTGACAAGAGTGCTCGTTTCGACTGAAGGCGCGGGTGTTCAATAGCGAGCAAGCGTTTAATCCCAGCCAGAAGGAGCTCGAGTGATGAAACCCGCAGTCGCCCCCGTCGTGTCACTGTTGCATGTGCGAGCGTTATTGATCCTTGGTATCGTCGTCGTCGCGCTGGCCACCGTCGCCATCCCGTCTACGACTGCCTCCACGGTACCGAGTGGTGAGGTGGTCGTGGGGAGGACCGTGGTCGAGCCGGTGTATGACGACATGACCGGCGCAATCCGATACGTGTCGACGCCGATGGGCGTGCCGGACCCGGTGAAGTCGAATCCGATCGCGGCCGCGCCGTTCTACCTGCCGGTGTACCCGGCGGGGTCAACGGTCGGGGCCACGGTGTGCGAAGACGTCCCGGTCGAGAACTGCCCCGACCACGGCCCGCTGGTCGCAGGCGCGGCGCAGTCGATCATGCCGAATGTGTACGGGAATGGGGTCATCGGGCACGACCACCTCATGGCTGGGCCCGGAAGCCACGGTGACTTCAACGTCGCCTGGGTGCCTACGCTTGTCCTCTTCACCAGCACCGCGGCCGCGAACGAGCACTTGATCACCGACGCCCAGGTGGACGCAGCGGTGACTAGGGGCGACGCGATCCTGGTCCCGCTGCCGCAGCTGACGTTCCACTGCTCCGTCGTGCCGGGAGCGGTCTATAGGCTCGGAACGCCGCTGCGCTAAACCTGTCAAGTACGACGTAACGATTCTTGGTGCTGTTGACTGTGACGCCCGCCTCCAACGAGGCGGGCGTCACTATATTCGCGTCGTGTTGGCGGTGGTCGTGCCGCCCGGATCGAGTCAGTCAGTTTGACAATGCTTCCCAAGACTGCACATCGATCAAAGCATCAGCGGTAAACAGGCCGATCGCAGCGACGGCTTCAGGTCCGACGGCAGCGACAACGACAACTCCGCCGACAATCATAGCAGTTACCTTGAGCGACCCTTGGAAGCAGTCGCTCGTCAATCCCATTGTACACGTGGTCCGCTGCCGTGCTTGCTTTGTCACAAACCGCATCTATCAACGGGATGTCGCACACCGAGCCGCTGCTTCCGCCTCCTCGTTCGGCGGGGTCGCAATGCGGTGCACACGCCTCGATGGGCAACTGTGTGGGCGTGGGCGTCGTTGGAGGGACGTAGCCCGGGCAGAAGCTCTCGGCGTTGCCGTCTGCCGCGCACTGCGCCGCGATCTGGATCAGCGCGCAGGCGACGGGGTTCGCCGCGCAATACAGGAGGCTCTGGCACAGCTCGTCGCAACCAGGCGGCAGTGAATCGTGCCCCGACGGATCGAAGAACCGCACCGGGTTGTTGCGCGCGTACTTGGCCCGCCGCGCGGAGCACGTAGAGCGCTGCCCACGAGCGTTAGCGCGAGTCGCCAACTGTGGGACCCAGTTGATGAGAGCCTGGGCTGTTCTCTGATGCTCCAGGAGTGCGAAATCCTCCTGCGCAGCGCCGGAAAGGGCTCTGTCGCGATGATAGGCGGAGGATCTCCCAGACTCTTCCCGGTGAAGCTGCTGGACCCGGCTCAGCATTCGGTGGTCCTGAGAAGATGCCCGGCCGTGTCGTGAGCGGGCGTCGGATCGCAGCGAGAAAAGGGTAATCGAACGGACTTAGGTCAACTTGAACGAGGCATCGGACGCGGAGAGTGCGGCGTGGAACTCGTGGTCGACGAGACGCCGTCGGACCCTCGCGCACGCCGTCGCCGACTTCGTCGACTATACGATCACCGCCGCCAACACGAAGAGGTCTGCGACGGCACGCCCGCCGATGTGTACTGCGGCCGTCGCGACGCCATCCTCGCGCAGAGAAACGGGGGCAAGACCAGCCCCGGTCGGACTCTCACAATGATTGATACAGATCGGGGGCAGGTCCACGACGGCGCCGGCCTAGGTTCGGATGAGTTTTGCCCTCCCACAGGTCTGCGGGACGCATGTCCCACTCGAACACGATCCGCGGCGTCTGCATAGCCGGATCGTAACCCTGCAGCGAACTCGGTGGACTCAATGACGAATACCAGGAGACTGCGGTAAGAGCGAACGTACTGACCTCAGTTTCTCCACCTGCGCTGTATCCATAACACGACCAAGGTGAGCAAGATGGTAATCGCCCAACCCCAAGGATCCTTCGGCAACGGGTGCCTCGTGGCGAGTAGGTCGGCATACAGGAATATACGTACCGTCTCGGTCGTGTCGCACCGCCAATCCTATTGGGGGCCGGCGCTTCGTCAATAGCCATGAAACGCCTTGGTCGGAGAATCGCTCCCTAGGCCGCTAGCGCGGGCTAACGTAACAACGCCGACAGGCGACTCTCGGTCAACTTTGCAATCGATTCGACGGCATCTGTATCGAGTGGGATCCCTCCGGCATACTCGGCGATCTGGATGATGTAATCCGACCGACGGATGATTACGAACTCGTCCTCACCCTCGGCGAAAGCCTTGCGGACGGCCACAACGTCCCCTGCCAGCCCGGGCATAGCAACTGAAGTGTATCTCAAACCGTCTAACGAAGAGCGCCCAAGACAAGCGCCGAGCGAGTCCGACCACAGCTTCATCAGCTGGTCGGCCGCTTTCGCGTCGAGCCGATACAGTCGGACGGTCATTGTTAGCGGAAATGCTTGTACCGCCGGTCTTGGAACAAGCGGCGTGGCGTCAACGGCGGTGTGATTGAAGAAGTCGGACTTAGCTCGCGAAACATAGGTGACGTCGGCGATTGGCAGACAAAAGGGCGGGAGCAATCGCCAGTTGTCGTTCTGGCCGACGTCCTTCCACCCTGCGGAGAAGTCAGGCTCGTTCGGTAGGACACTCTTCATCTGGTCGTCTGTGAGCGTGACCCCGGGCGTCGCTGCCTTGCCGGGGATAGCAGAGCGCTTAGGTTGTGCGTCGCCGCCCGAGCCGCAGCCTGCCGACGCGAGAAGGGCAAGCACTACAAGCGACAGCGCGCCCAAGCGACACGAGAGCGCCTGAGCCCGAGCAAAGTTACTCATGAATGCAAGCCCGAGTGCTCTCTACGACGCCATACACCTCGTTCACGAGTGAAAGGGCTTTAATTCGACTAACGTCAGAAGCCGGGGTTCCTAAGGCTCGTTGAATCCTACCACTTCCCGCCACATCGAACGCCAGATCGTTGCGGGCTCCTTCCGGATCCTCGTGAATCGCCTGAATAATCAAAGTGGCGACGGACGCCGCGGCCTTCACCTCTTCGTTTCCGGTCGCTTCACCGGCGAGGCCTATCGCTCCTACTACGGCAACTTGGCATTCCTCGGAACTCAGCTTGTGGACAATCTGGTCGATGACGCGGTTTGCGGTGGACGGGAATCTGCGATTCTCAGTCTCGTGCGCGAATCCAATTAGCGTCGTGATCGGATCTACTGCGGGATTGCCGGACTGATAGTCAGCGTCTTGTAGATCTGCAAGATGGGTCGACGGGTTGAACCGGTAGTAATTGATCCAGAACTCGGTGGTCTGCACGGCCGCGGTTGAGAAGTCAAACGCCTGCAGCAAGAGGTCCGACAGCTGGCCATCGGAGCCATAGACCGGGATGCCTAGGAATTCGAACACCAGCGCACAGTCATACAAGCTGTTCGCGCAGGCCGCGATATTCAGAACCTGGGCGGCTCCGCAGGGGAGTCCGCCCACGCAGTGCCCAGACCGATCCGTGTATCTCACCGGATTGAACTTCGCGTATGCGTAGCGGTTTGGGCCGTCCGCAGTAACGGAGTCCGCTGACAAGAAGGTGGCGAGTGAAGACGAATAGAACCTGGCGGGGTAATAGTACGCGCCAATTCGTGAGTAGCCCTCTTGTTGTTGACCACCGAACAGTTTGTCCGTCTGTACAGAACCGGACCGGATGCGGCCATAGGGATAGTAATTCACGGTCCTGACGTGGTTGGCGTTGTCGATCGTGCCCACCGTACTGCCGACCTGATCTGAGAGTATGTAAGTAACGGCGGCGCCGGTCCGTTGTGCGATCAGGCGCCCGAACGCGCGGTAGAACTTCGTGACCGTGGGGGCGGCGCCGAACGTACTGGTCTGCTCATACAAGCCATCCACGTACGTGGTCTTGACGTCTGCAGCCCCCGGAGCACTTGGGGTCGACGTAGACCGACTCACCAGGTCGCCGAGTGCGTCATAGCAGTAGCCCGTTTGCGTGGGGTACGTGTACCACGACTTCAGCCGGTTGTCGCCGTCATAGGTGTACGTCTCGCCGCCGGCCCGTTTGCTAATGTTGCCGTCGTTGTCGTACGCGAAGCTATCGCCGGGTGCGGGAGTAGTAGCGCTGACGGCATGGACGTGATCAGGATCGTTAAATGCCAGGTTCATGGACCTCCCCTCGGTCTTCGAAGTGAGTTTGCCGAGGTCCGCCCCTGTGCCATAGCCGTAGCTCGAGACACTGCCGCCGGCCGCTTTGTCGGCGCTCGTTATCCGATCGAGGTCGTCGTACGTGAAGATCAAGTCATCCCCGGTGGCGGTCGAATCTTTGATCTCGTGGATGTTGCCGTTAGCCTGGTAGGAGTACGCTAGATCTTGCGCCGTCACCCCGAGTGAAGCGCTCGTCGTCTTGATGCCCTTCGAGCGCCGCACTTCATCATAGGTGTAATCCGTCTTGAATCCGTTGCCGAATTGGATCGTGGTAAGGGCGCCGCTGGGATCGTCGTACGCTGCACTACTCACGTAGTCAAGGCTGCCGGCGATGTTGCTCTTCATTGAGAGCAGTTTGCCACCGCCCAGATCGTCATACGTGTACGAGACTTCTTCCGCGGACGTACCTGGGGCGGCCGGATAGGTCAACTTCTGCAGACGATCGGCGGAATCGAACTGGTGTAATGTCGTGAACGTAAGCGCTCCGGATGTTGCCACTCCCTCTACGTTGTAGATGTCGTGGCGCTTGGCGACCTCACGGGCGCGCGGATCGTAGCACCAGCGCGTGACACCACTGCTATCGGACATGATCGTTAGTTGCCCAATGGCGGTGTTTCCAGAACAGGGTGAGGTGCCGTCGTACTGGTCGTAGGTAAACGTCGAATCAGGGCGTATCGCCACCAGCGACGAAGCTGGAGCGGTATACGACTTGGTCCTGATGCGGTTTAGCGAATCGTACGTCATCGCAGTGACGACGCCTCGAGCATCTGTCTGGCCGATCAGATTGCCGGCGGCGTCATAGCTGAAGGTCCATGGCGTCGGGCTTGTCCCGTCAGCCGTGACGGGGTTGCCCGAGCGATCCGGGTCAGTTGCGGTGAGTCTTCTTCCGAGTGCGTCATACGTGGCCACCGTGTCGTGCTCCCACGTCGGCGATGCGGCGCTGGGCAGGTCGGGGTTTTCGCGCGCCTTAGAAAGGTTTCCGGTGCTGTCGTACTCGTACTTCGCGGTGGAGTACAGTGCAAAAGGCGAGCCGGTAGTTCCGACGCCGGTGAATGTGTCGACTCGAATGGTTCGCCCGAGGCCATCGACGGTTACTTCCTTCTTGTGGCCCAGTTGATCGATGGTCTGCGTCATGACACCGACGTGGTTTACGACGATGGACGCGACATTGCCGGCAGGGCTCTTGCCATCGTTCACGGTCGTTTTGGACACGCTTCCAAGTACGTCGTATTCGGTCAGGTTATGGGGAGAGAACTCGTTGGGAGCAGTCGGTCCCTGGATGGTAGGCGCACAGTCCGTAGAAGTGCCGGCGTTGAAGAGTCGAGTGTCTGAGGGCAAGCCGCGCGAGTTATACGTTGCCTGCGACCGTTGCACTCTGAGATCTGCCGGGTTTGGGCCTGCCTTGAAATACGGAAGGTTGGTCTGTGTTTCCCGGCCCAAGCCATCGAAGCAGTCCGTTTCCGTGATTGTTGCGCCGAAGATTCCCGCGACCAACCGATGTGACACCTTCGTAAAATTCACGCCAGTTTGGCCTACGCCTCCCGTCCACCCAGAGTAGTCGTAGGACGTGGTGGGATAGTTCGCGTCATCTGGCGTTTGCCAGCGCTTCGTCGGACGCCCCCATTCGTCGTACGAGGTTCCAACGATCAGTCCGGTCGGCGCGGTCGTGGTTTCCAGCAAGTCCTGCTTCAAGTTGTACGTGAATGTTGTGACCTGCGTGGGAGGCTGGGCTGCAGTCCCGTCTGGGTTGAAAACGTAGGTCGTCTGCGCGGCGGGAAAGCGGTTCCCTGAATCCAGGGAATAGTCAGTCTGCGTTCGGCCGCCGATCCACGGATCGCCGTTTGGCGTCGCGCTGTCGGCGGGGAGCGGCGACGCGGCGCCCCCGTAAATTGGCACCGACGTAGTTCTCATCGTGCCGTTTGAGTTGTAGCTGTTCAGTGTGTACGCGTACTGCTTTGCGGCATCAACCGGCGGACTGTTCTTGTCAGCGAGACTCCTCACGGCGGTTACGTTGCCAACGGTCGGGCTTTGCGAGGCTTCGGTGCGTCTTCCGTCGTAAAAGTAGACTGTTTGGGCATCGACGGTCGCGGTCGGGGCATCGCAATTCTTGATCGTGGCTGAATGGGGAAGCAAAAGATAAACCGTGGAGGTCAAGGTCTCGAAGTAATCGGCGATAGTGTCTCGGCAATCACCGGCTACCTGAATGTCCCCCTGTTCGTGCTTCAAGGTTTGTCCGCCGTGCACTGGGCTGTATGCGTAGTCGGTCTCGATTTGATGACTGTCGCGCAGTGTTGTTTTGACGCTCGCGACTTGGTTGAAGAACGCCTTGCTATTCGTGTTAGCTACGACATCAGACTGGAACCCAAAGTCGATTTGTTGCCACTGTCCGCTTCCGTCAGCAGTGGTGGTCTTCACTTGGCGTCCGGCGCGTTCCTTGGGGTTCGATCCCTCGTTTGGAAAACCCACCGGCGGACTGTCGTAGCCGATAGTGAATTCGTGTCCAGTCGTGACGCCAGACGTCGCTTGTGTTGAGCTCTTGAAACCGCGATAAGCGATGCCGCTCCCATCGACTGTATACCAAGGACGGTACGCGTCTCCAGTCACAGCCTGACCAAGCGCGAATCCGCTGTACTGATACGACGTTTGGACATCCGGGTTGCTCGTTGGGTCGAATCCGCCGGAAACAGTCTTGCTAGACGCGGTCCACGTTGTCCGATGCCACGTGCCTGCACCAAAATAGCCCCTATTGGCTTCGGTCAGTGCGAATGAGACTCGCCCTCCGAATCCGTTGTCGATGCTCTTGACCCGCCAATTGGGTTCGGGATTGCCTTCTCCCAGTTGAAGGTCGAAACTGCCAGGTGGCGGAGGCGAGCCATCCGGTTGTTGGTAGACGGTGGATTCTTCGGAAGCGGGCGCACCGTTCGCACCGTAACCGAACGAGTATCTGCTCAGCGTTCCGCCGTTGTCTCCGCGAACGCTTACGCTGTCGAGCCGGAACCCGTCGCTCTTACAGTTCGAGTTTAGCGAAGACATTGAGAAATCGTATTCGGCAGTCTGTGCGAGAACCGGCGTGACACCATCTGCCTGCACTCCGATCTGGCTCTTCGTGATGACACTTGACAGCCCGCGGAGTTCGTATGCCTTCAGCAGCGGAGAGGGGTATGGCGCCGCGAAATCGAAACAACTCGCACCGGTGTCTGGTCTGTATTGGAAGGTGTAGAAGTCGATCGGCGGATTGAAGACCGGATTCCTTAAGTTCGTCGAAAGGTTGAAGTCGACTTCGCCGCCCCCATACTTTATCGAACTCGGGTAGGAGGCGAAGACCCAATCGTCCCATAACTGTGTAGAGTAGACGCTGTGCCCCTTCACTTGCGTATAGGCGTAGTCTGCCCGGTTCTGATGCAGATCGGTGACGTACGCTAGGTCCCACTGGTAGATTCGCGCCGCGTCATAATAACGACGACTGTTCTGGTCGCCGCCAAACACATAGGTGTGGCCGCCCTGGTCTCTCACAGTCCACTTGCAGTCGTATGAAGCCAGGTAGGAGTCCAACGCCGCTTGGCTTGTGATGGTCGCGTCATCGCACGCCTGATTATGCCGTATGTCTAAGAACGTCTGACTGCGTGTGACGAACGACGTGGGGTCTGTCGTCAACGGTATTAGCTCACCTCCGGCACCGTTCAGGTTAAGGAAGTAGCGGTTGGCTCCCCCGCTAGCCGGTACCACCCGCGTGACGGACGGCATTGATAGATCCCATCCCACGCCGACCCAGGGCGCCGCTGTGTAGAGCGCAGTTTGGTCGACCCGGAGTGAGCTGTAATTCAGTGTGGGCGCAGGCTGAAGCCCACCGAGTCCCGGTGGCACGTTGATAGGAAGATTGAAGGTTACTGCCCCGTTGTTCGGGCTCACATCAGCGTTGTCGAGGATCGGCGGGGGCTTGAGCACCGTGTCAGCACTTGCGGCCTGGTGGCTGAAGTGATTGAGCGAGACGGTCCACTCGTGGTCGCCGACCAACGTCGCCGGGGATTCGATCCAGGTGCTGGTGACCTCATCGAACGTCCAGTAATGGATGTTGGTCTCGTCGAGCCCAAACATCTCCTGCGCGCTGTACCGGAGGTCGAGCGTGAAGCTCTGCGCGAACTGGTGCACGGTAGTGTAGCCACGGTCGATCGCCTTGGCATTGAATGTCCAGGCACTGAGCCGGTGCGACGCCACCGGCAACGGCTGCAGCTCGTTGAACGGCTTATCGCTCACGTCTATCTGGAGTCGCTCGGTGGTCGCGCCGGGCGGGAAGGCGATCTGCACGTGGCCGTCCGGACTTGAGATCTGACCGCCGCTCGCACCGACAACCATCTCGTTGAACGGCGTGGCGCTCGGCGTTGGCGTGAAGGTTGGCGGCAGTGCCACCGTCACCGTGGCGGTTGTCAGAGGGGCCGGGGTCGCGGTCCCGCCAATGCCCACCGCCGTGCCCACGGCGACCGGCGTGGTGCCGGCACCTACGGTCGCACTCGGGCTCGCCAGGGCGGCCGTTGCGGTCGCGGTCGGCGTGGGGAGCAGGGGGAACGCCGTGCTCGTCGCCGTGGCCGGCAGCACCGCCATTGCCTCCTGCGCGCGGACGAGCTTCGCGTACATCCCCTCCTCGGGCCCGTTCACGAACGAGAACCCGACCAGGATCACAACGACGAGTGCGGCCAGACCGATCAGTCTCGTAATCACCAGCGTCCGTCCTTCTTCTTGCTTCAGCCCCTGACGATCTGCTGCGCCGTCTGTGCACCCAAGCCAGCCTCGCAGCGTCCGCTGTTGGGAGCGCCGGCGAGCTTGGCGACGAGTTGCGAGTCCAGGACGTCGACCGCCCCGTCCTTGTTCACGTCGTACGTCGCGACCTCGTCGCGGCGGACGCCGTTCACGAGATACGCAGCACCGGGGGGGCCGAGCGGCGAATGCGCTTGGACGGTGTACGCGCTGCCCGTGGTCGGCAAGGCGCCCGCCCCGTTCGCCCACGCGGTGTGATTGAGTGCGCTCAACGTCACGGCGGCGCCGTTCGCGGCCGACGCCGCGGTGGTGCCGAACACACCGCGCGTGAGTTGAGTCAACGTGTTGCCCGCGATCGCTCCATAGCTCATCGCCTCGCTGCCGATCACGACGATGCCGCTGGCCGGGAATGACGCCACCGACGAGACGGACACGGACACGTCGCTGGCGCCGATACCGCTGGCCTGGTTGATCGTCGTAGACGTGTAAGCAGTCACGTCCGCGGTGTAACCGTTCACCGACTTGATCTGCTTGTTGCTGTACCCCGTCGGCAGCTTCGTCGTGTCATTCAACACCGTTCCGGTGTCGCCCGGCGCGGTGATGGTGCTGCTCAACAAGGTCTTGCCGGGGACCAGGACGCCGGTCCCATAGTGCGCCGCGACTGCTTGCTGATCGACCACGTTCACGACGTGGTCGCCGTTGACGTCGGCTGCCTCGCGGCCGTCGGAACAACCATCGCCGTCGGTGTCGAAGTTCGCCGGTGACGTTCCGTACCACTTCACCTCGACGCCGTCGTTGAGGAGGTCGCCGTCGGAGTCGTTGTCGGCAGGGCCGATCTTGGAATCTGGAACGAGCGTGCCGTACGAGGCGGGCTGCTCAAGGTCCATCAGCTCTCCCAGGCTCGGGACCGGTTGACTGATCGACGACGTGCGATAGAAGACTTCGGCTGCGTCCGGGAACAACAGGTCGCCGTCGGCGTCGTTACCCGATGCCGGCGGGAAGCGGGTCGTGATGTCGCAGGTCGGCTGGCAGGAGTTCGTGCCGGCGCTCGTCGGGTCGGAGCCGAACTGGCACTCGCGCCCGTCCAGGCCGCCGTCCGAATCGGAGTCCGGGTTCAGCGGGCCGGTACTGACGATCGTCGATCCACCGGCTGGTGCTGACGCACCGAGCGGCAGGCACCAGAGCGTCCCGGTCGTCGGGCCGCCAGCCGCTCCGGGAGCGACGTTGGGGTGCTGGAAGCCCGCTTCCACGAGATTGCTCAGGCCGTCGTTGTCCATGTCCTGGTCGCACGCGTCACCCTGGTGATCCTGGTGGGGGTTCGTCGCGTCGCCACGGTAGATCGCCCCGTCCGGGGTGTTCGGGCTGTTCGTGAAGTCCGGCAGGGAGTCGGAGTTCTCTTGCCCCGGATTAGCGATGGTCGGGCAGTTGTCGTCCGCCGCCGTGTCGCCCAGGTTGGCGAGGGTGCAGACGCCGTTGACCGAGACGCAGTTGAAGCCGGCCAGGTCGTCCTGCTTGTCCAGCGAACCGTCGCCATCGGTGTCCGCGACGTTCGGGTTCGTGAACTGGAAGAGCTCGTCGTAGTCCGTCGCGCCATCGGCGTCGGTGTCGGCGAGGGCGGGGTTGGTGCCGCTTGCCGCCTCGACGGCCGCCGGCACGAGGTCGCCGTCGGCGGCGTCGGAGAGGTCGCACGCGGGGGCCACGCCGACGCGAATGCACTGCACCTCGAGCAGGCGGCTCACGGTGCCGTCGATAGGATCAGGGAGCGACTCGAGGGTCGCCCAACGGGGATAGGAGCCCGCGGTCGCGGGGGTCTTGAAGCCGTTGCTCTGCCAGACGATGCGCTCAGGCGTATCGAGGCAGAGGTAGCCCTTGGACGGCGGTACGGGATCGCCGCCGAGGATCAACTGCTGCACCTTGAGATTGGCCTGATACGGCGACGTCTCCAGAACCGAGGCCAGCTTCAACGGATCGCCGGACTGCATCGCCGTGATCAGGAGCGGGATAGCGCCACCCAACCAGGCGACGTTCAGATCCGCCCGGTCGTACGAGATCGCTGAGAACGTGCTCGGCGTCGCTTTGATCTGGGTGAGGTACGCGTCGTTGCCGGTCGGCGTCGCGCCGAGGTGCGTGAACGGGTAGGGATTCCACACGCTCGGGTTCGGCCATGGCTGGTTCGCCCCCTCCAACCCCGTGGGGCCCGGGTCCGGCGGGACTGTGCCGGGGCCGCCGGCGATCGTGTCCGTCACGCCGTCACAGAAGAGGTCCGCCTGCAGCGTGACGCTGGCGACCGGCGCGGCGGCGTTCCATCCCCAGTCCGCGGCGCCGACCGCGCCGCGCGTGTAGATCGTAGGCATGGTCCACCGACTGCCCGCCGCGATGCTGAGGACGTCGTAGGTCGTGATGGCCGTGCTCGTTGGAAGGGGGTACAGAGCGGAGCCGTCCGGGTTCAGGCTGCTGCCCGGCGTGCAGGTGAGCGCGTCCGGCACGACGACATTCGCCGCGCCGTAGCACGTGTGCCAGTCCACAGTCGTGGTTGAGAACAGCTGGGCGCTCGCAGCATCGACGCGCTCGGGCGGGCGCACGGACAGGACGAACGCGAGTGCGACGAAGACGCCGGGGAGCAAAACGGCGCGTGGCAATGCCAACGGATACCTCCGCTTCGATTCAACGCTGCGTGAAGAGAGATGGGTGCCGGGCCGCGACGAACCGAGGCAAGACTGTTGGTCAGTACGTCGCGTTGAGCGCAATACTAGATGGTCGCTCGCAGACTTGTCAAGAGGGGAGCCCGAGTCTTTGTTCTTTACACACTAAGGACTTGCTAAGTGTCGCAGATCATAATGAGCGTTGAGGCGGAACATGAACATCAGCCTGGGCGATCAGCTGAGGTTGCGCACCGAAACGGGTGATGTCCCGCGGGCAAGCGGGCCGCCGACGCTACAGGGTAGGCACCACTCTGCTGCTAACGTAGCGAGCACTTGGCGGGCCCGGCTGACCCAACTGATGTCCAGCATTCGTGATCACGATCGGAGTAGACGCCCACAAGCAAGTGCACGCTGCGGTCGCCGTGGACGACGCCGGACGCGCGCGCGCGTTGTGGCGGCTCTGGGTCGAGTGTCACAACCACGATCGTCCTTTTTCAAACACCCCTTGCACATAGGAGCGTCTCATGGTGTGCTCCAGGACAGGATGGTGCGCGCTCCCGCCGGCTAATCGAATCGGCTAGCATGGGCTGATGTCGTCACCAAGCCCTCTGCGCACACTCTTGTCCTGGAGCAGCGGTAAGGACAGCGCTTGGTCGTTACACGTCCTCAGGCAGAGGCAAGACGTCGAGGTCGTGGGCCTCCTGACCACATTGAACGAAGCCTACGACCGGGTAGCCATGCACGCCGTCCGGCGCGAACTGCTGCAGGCGCAAGCCGACGCGGCGGGGCTCCCGCTCTGGCCGCTGCCGATTCCGAACCCGTGCACCAACGAAGAGTACGAGGCGCGGATGCAAGAGATGGTTCGGCGCGCAGTTGCCGAAGGCGTCCAGGCCATGGCGTTCGGCGACCTGTTCCTTGAGGACATCCGCGCTTACCGTGAGCAGAACCTGGCTGGTACCGGGCTGCAGCCATTATTCCCACTGTGGCAAGAACCCACCGCTCAGCTTGCCCGCACGATGCTCGCCGCGGGTGTACGGGCGAGCGTGACCTGCGTAGATCCTCGCCAGATCTCGGCTGCCTTTGCGGGACGGGCCTGGGACGAGCAGTTCCTGAACGATCTGCCAGCCTCCGCTGATCCGTGCGGCGAGCGCGGTGAATTCCACACGTTCGTCTCAGCAGGCCCGATGTTCCGTGCACCGATCTCGGTGGCGGCAGGCGAGGTCGTCGAGCGCGACGGGTTTGTGTTCGCCGACCTTCTCCCTCAGCAACCCAGCTAGCACCGGGCCACCAGGACGACGGCGGGGGCGTGCTAACCGTGAGATTCCGAGGAACCGCGCAGCGCGCACGATGACCAAATCGTGCCGCGTCGCTGGCCCGAGGCGGGTGCCCCTGGGGGCACGATGGCGGCTATGACTCGCCGTGGTAGTTATCGTCTCCGTTGTAGTAGTCCCCTTCGTCGTAATGCTCCTCGTACGCCGCTGCCTCCGATCGCCACTCGGCTTGCATCTCGTACTTGCTCTGGAGCATTTCGTAGATCCCCGTGTCGGAGCCGTCGAGAATGCTGTCGATGCCGTCGATGATCTCCTTCACGTGCATAAGGTTAATCCCACGGACACCAGTAAGGTTCGGTTTGCCAGCACGATCTACGGGATACCTGAACGCTTCGCCACCCGGATCAACCGACGCAAACTCCGCGGTCTGCGTCTCGATGGTGTCGAGATAATCGGCGCCCGGCCATATTTTCTCTAGCAGAGGACGTAACCGACGCCAGAGTGCCGCGAGGTCATGACCAAACGGCGGTGCTGTCGCTCCGACGTCAAGCAGCTGCTCCGCGGCTAGGATGAGACCTTTCATCCGGACCTCGAGGTACTGGCGGTAGTTGAACATGACCGCGAACACGATGGCGTCTGGGTAGATCGTTACGCGGCGATTCCGCCGCTCTCCCACCGCCTCGACTCCCGAGTCGGCAAGCTGCTTGAAGCCCAACGCGTATGCATCCCAGCGATTCGTTCCGGGAATGTGTACCGATGCGCCGTATGACCAGTCGTCGTCACGGGAAGACTGGAAGATCTTCGCCCCTTCCTTCGGTAGTGGAATCTCCAGGTTGAAGAAGTCGAGGGCGTCGTCACCATTCTCGCTCGGCATAGCTTCAGGATATGCGACACGTCGACGGCCCTCCGCACGATGGCACAGTGGCGTTCGTCCGCGTCCGGCGCCTTGGTTTCAGGCAGATGCCTCGCGGTAGCACGCCTCGTCTGCAAGCGTGGTCTGCGATCATGCCCATCCAGGATGCAGATCTCAGAACCTTCGACCACCTGAGGCGATTCCGACTTCACCTTCGGCGCGCAAGACGTTGCGACCTATAGGGACTTGCGGGCGCCCAGGGCCGCGCTCCATGATGCGAGCGAACGCCGAGTTGGAGCGCTTGGTCTCGCCAACTGGGGCACTCTCCTGCTAGAACCGTAGAACGAACTGATTTCTCGAAGAGTAAAGGGCGACCCAATGGCCACCAAGACGTGGGTTTCGCGGCGAATGCCTAGCGAGGATTTCTCCGGAGCGATCAGCGACGCATCGAAACAGATCTGGCTTGACTGGGAGAAGGCCAGTCGTCTTCGTCATAAGGGGCTCAAAGGAAAAGGTCGCGAGCTACCAGTTGAGACATTTCTCTCACAGCGACTGCCCAAGACGTTCTCGGTCGTAAACGGCGAAGCGCTCGATCGTTTCGGTCGGCGGACAGGCGAGCTCGATCTCATGGTCTTCGATGCTGGTCGGAATGCCCCGTTGATCCAGAGTTACTCCCAGGGAGGCACCAAAGGCTCAGCGTTGTTGCCGGCGGAAGCGTTGCTATGTGTCATTGAAGTGAAATCCATTCTCACCCGCACCGAGTTGGAACATTGCTACGCAGCGGCGGCGTTGGTTAGGAGTTTGCGACCCTTCGGGAAGCGGTTCGTCGGCCCGAGATCGGCGGGCGCGCCCGCAAACGACCACAACCACAGGTGCATGTACTTGATCTTTGCCTACTCTTCGGATCTCAGCGCGGACGATTGGATCAAAAAAGAATGGAAACGCCTGACCGAGGTAGCCGCCGGCCAGAAGGTCGATCCGACCGTGATCGATCGCGTTCTCGTACTCGACAGAGGCCTAATCGACCCTGCCCATAAGATGGGCAAGGTCAGTGAACAAAAAGGTGAAGACACATTCTTCGATTGGTATCTACACCTTTCGAACTTCGCCGCTCGGGAGAACGCTAGGCGCCCCCAGATCGACTGGCAATATTACGGCGGCAAGATCAGCCCTGGCTGGACACGCATGGAATAGGTTGCCACACGCGCCTTCGGTCCTGGGCACACCACCACCCCATCGCACCTGAGATGAAGGTTGCCAGGCCCCCCTGCCCGCACACCATCGCAGAATGGTGCTCCTCTTTGGCCGCGGGACTCTTGACTGGGCCGGGCGGCAGCCCGCCCGCACGCGCAGCGACGGTCCACTAGGAGGTCTAGCCACAGCCAACTTCTTGACTGCCTCTTGCCGCGCAATCGTGTCCTCCGCACCGAGATCTCGGCGGGACCAAGCACCGTGGAGGCTGAAGGCGTGTTGACAGATTCTCGGCACCGGTAGATACTTGCTCCTCTACCGGGTGGCGTGGCAACCAGGAACGTTGGGCGCCCGTGCCGGGAGACGTCAGCGCCGTCCGGCCGAAAGCAGACGTGTGGTTGTTGCCGCGGTCGCCGAATTCTCATCCCGCTGGTTCGAACCCGTCGTGGCACCGCGAATGGGACGCCCTCGCCGTACGGAGGCTCGAACACATGACCTGCCCGCCTATTCAGGAAGGGATCGCTGCACAATGGTGAGACGCATTCTTAAGACAGCGGGAGCAGCGGCAGTAGTCGCGCTGCTCGCGTACGCGGTCGTCATCCAAGGGCCGTCCTCCGCGCAGGCTGCGCCGCCGCTCCCATGCCCGGCCAGCGCGGGTGTAGGGACCACCCCGTATCGGGTGTTCGCGACGCTACCCATCGGCACGCTCAGCAGCGGCGTGTGCATCACGCCCAGCGCGTCGGCGACCCTGAACACCGGAAGCCTGATCCAGGCCCCACCGGCGTGTCCGGCACTTGCCGCTACGGCTGTCGACGCTGGTGCAAATGTAGTCTGGGCAGACTGGGGAGTGCCCTGCGTGGCCGGAGGTCAGACCGTCGTCCTCCAATTCTTTGGAGCGGCTGGCATCCCGCTTGGGCGGCAGCTCGGAGCGGCGAATTGGGGCCTCGGGGTGACCAGCGATGCCACCGTGTGGCCCGCCGACTGTCCGGCCGCACCGGTCGGCACGGGTCCGGTGCTGTATAACGCCGTGGTGCCCGTCCCGTTAGGCGGCCCGTTCGACGGCGTTTGCATCAACATTCTGGGAGCGGCCGGTCAGGTCCGCGCACCGTTAGTGCTCGCAAGTCCACCCAGCTGTGGCGCTCCGAGCCTCAGTGCGCCAAACGCCCCTGCGTCGGTAGTCGGTCCCTTCTTTGGTGCGGCCGCAAATCAATTCTGGGTGGACTGGACGGCGAAGTGTGCACTCGGTGGATCGCTCAGCATCCAGTTCAAGGGTCCGGCGGGACTGGTCGGCGTATGCACGGCCTGCGCGACGTGGCTGGGCTCAGCGGTGACGGGGAATGTCACCATCACCCTAGCACCGAGTGTCGGCGGCGTCGCCGAGGCGCCCGACGCGGCCACAGTGTCGTCAGCCAAGGCGGCTGGCGGTTCAGGCGTTGACCGAGGGTGGTACGTCGCCACCGCGTCGTTGCTCGTCGTTGCCGCCGGTGCTTGGTACATGCGACGGCGGCGGAGCGCCTAAGCGGGCGCGAGGAACGCAACAGCTAAAGGGCCGCCGTCCGACGATTCAACGGACGGCGGTCAACCGTTTCTGAGCTCCATCGTGAAGCAACACACGCGGTGAAGGTAGCCGAAGGTGCCGTCATGAAGGTCTTCGTCGCCGGCGCAACTGGATTCGTCGGCTCGCATCTTCTCCCGGTACTGCTCGCCCAACGCCATCAGGTCCGCTGCCTTGCACGCGACCCCGAGCGGGCTCATAGCCGACTGCCGGCGGAAGCTCAGATCGTAGCGGGAGACGTGCACGACGCTAGTTCTCTAGCAGATGCGTTACGCGGGATGGACGCCGCCTATTACCTCGTGCATTCCATGGAGGGCGGCACGTTCGATTTTGAGGAGCGGGATCGCGATGCCGCGCGCCAGTTCGCGCGTGAGGCGGCGCGTGCGAGCATCAAGCGCATTGTCTTCCTTGGGGGGCTCGGGGACGAGGCAGCACAACTCAGTGCTCACCTCCGAAGCCGACAGGAGGTCGGAACGCTCCTTCGCGCCGGGCCCACGCCGGTGACGGAGTTTCGCGCTGGGCTGATCATCGGCCGAGGCTCCGCGTCGTACGTCATGCTTCAGCAGCTGGTAGAGCGCCTGCCCGTGATGATCACGCCGCGCTGGGTCGGGACACGCACTCAGCCGATCGCCATCAGCGACGTCACGCGTTATCTCGTCGAGGCGCTCAACGAAGAGTCCGACGTGGACGCCATCTACGAGATCGGTGGCCCCGAGGTGATGACCTATCGGTCAATGATGATGCGCTATGCCCGCGCGCGCGGGCTTAGG
>Ga0315281_10005462_pt1 | contig 18172 bp, 19 predicted proteins | sample YL17G07_0_MG_FD_204540 | JGI IMG/M metagenome (GOLD analysis project Ga0315281, IMG submission 204540) | Sediment microbial communities from Yellowstone Lake, YNP, Wyoming, USA - YL17G07_0 | ecosystem: Environmental > Aquatic > Freshwater > Lake > Sediment | place: USA: Wyoming | collected...
CATCTGTGATGTTATGATGGGGAGAGCGGAAAGGCCGGACAGCCACAGCGCCCTGGTCCCGCAGCAATCCCGCGGCGCTATAGACCTGAGTGACCTCGATGATCTCGCCGAAGGTCATGTCGGGCAGGATGGAAGGGATGCGGCGGGCAAGCATGGTTTTCCCCGCCCCGGGAGGCCCGACAAGGAGAACGTTGTGTGAGCCCGCGGCCGCGACTTCTAGGGCCCGTTTGACATGGTGTTGTCCTTTGACGTCCCTAAAATCCAGCTCATGAACCGGCTGGGTAAGGAGTTCGGCCAAAGAATAATGATCCGGCATGATTTTCCCGGGAAAAGATAAGAACTCGACGACTTGGACAAGGTTCTCCAGGCCGAAGACATCAAGACCTTCAACTAAAGCGGCTTCCTTCTCGTTCTGATGGGGAACGATAATGCCTTTATAACTCTTTTTTTTGGCCAACAAAGCCGCCGAAAGGACCCCTTTGACAGGCTTGATTCTTCCATCGAGGGCAAGCTCCCCCATGAAAATGTAATCCCGGCCGCCGTCGGGAGGGATGATGCCGAGATATGCTAAATGACCGAGGGCGATCGGGAGGTCGAAGGCCGGGCCTTCCTTGCGCCTGTCGGCGGGGGCCAGGTTGATGGTGACTTTGCGCGAAGGAAATTCATAGCCGCAATTCTTGAGGGCGGCCTTGACCCGTTCCTTGCTCTCCCGGATGGACGCGTCGGGCAGCCCGACGATGATGAAATTGGGAAGGCCGGCGGAAATGTCCACTTCGACCTCGACGACATAGGCGTCGATCCCGAGAAGTGCTGAGCTTGAGGATTTGAAGAGCATTTCGCCGTAGGAGATGACGGCGGAAGACCCGGTTTTATATCAATTTTAAGCGCTTTTTTTATGGATATGATAATTGACGAAGGCCATTTAGCCGAGCGTTTGAAAGAGGATCTCATACTTCCGGATGATCTGGGTCCAGGTGTAGTTCTTGAGGACGTAGGCGAGCCCGTTCCGGCCCAATGTCTCCCTTAGCCGCTTATCCTTGAGCAGAAGGTCCAGGGCCAGGGTGAATTCTCCCTCATTGGAGTAATAAAGTCCGCTCTTGCCGACGAGACAGTGTTGTTTCAAGGGATCGGCCGCTGCCTGGACAAGGAGCGGCGTCCGGACGGCCATCGATTCCAGGGCCGCCATGCACAGGCTTTCAAAATGCGAGGGATGGACTGTCACCGCAGCCTGGGCCATGGCTGCGTTTTTATTCTCGGGCGAGACGAATCCCAGATAGCGGATCCGGGGATGGGCGGGAAGCGGCATGAGGAGGTTCCCGATGAGGACAAGGTTCAGGTCGGGGCGACGCCGGCTGTATCTCATGAAATGATCCAGCAGTTCCTGGCAGCCCTTTCCGGGCTCGATGCGCCCCGCATACAAGATATAGGGCGAAAGGGCTTTGTATCTCGCGAACGAAGCCGACGACTCGATGCGCTCCGGGATGTCCACACCGACGCCCACCGTGTCCTGGTATTTGCCCGCGAAGGAAAAACGTCTGTTAAGCATGGCCTTCTCGGATGCCGTGTTGAACATGAACGCCGCCGGCAGCGAAAAGACGTCTTTCATGATTCCCAACCGCAGCGCCGGTTCGTCGTGGGCCGTGGGGACAAGGATCTTTTCTTTTCGGACGGCCTGAAGACCCCAGTACGTGTTGTAATAGAGATATGTGAAGAAAACGAAATGATCGTGCTTCGCCTGTTCCTCTTCCAGGGCCTGGATGAGCGCCGGTGCATACGGCCCCTGCTCGTCGAGCCAGCCCAGCTCATCGGCGGGGCTGTGGTCGCCGAAGAAGATCCAGTCGGAAAATTTATTGAACGATTCGATATCGCGCGGCTTGAGGACGTCGAAGCGCTTGATCACGACGCCGTTCAGGATGGATTCGCCGGGAGGGTATTCGTTCTTCCAGGTGACATAATCCTTGGCCGTCGTGGTGAAGACCGAACAATCGTAGCCTTTGTTGACCAGCCGCTCGGCGATGAGGCGGCAGTGGAGCTCAGAGCCGCCCATGACCTCTTTTCCGTACCGTTGGATGATAAACGCGATCTTCATGTTCAAAATTGACTCAATTCCCGGAGAAGAAGCTCTTCCCTTCTGAGTGCCTTGAACTTCTTGAGCTCCCGCTGGCCGCTCTTAATGAGCTTCGCCTTCAATCTTTCGTTGTGAGCAATGATGTCGATGAGCTCGGCGACATAGTCCGGCCGGCTGTCCTTGATCTGAATACCGGCCTCACCGAGCGTGGAGGGCACGGCCGTGGAATCGAGGGCGACGACCGGAAGCTCAAAGATCATGCTCTCGACAAGCGGGAGGCAGAACCCTTCGTGCTCGCTCAGCGACAGAAAGACGTCGGAAGCCCGGTACAGGGCGAACATCTCCTCGTCCGGCACATGACCGATAAATTGGATCTCTTCGGGTCTGAGATAGAATTCATCGGCCATCTGGGCAACGCTCCGGTAATACGCCGGGAACGTGTCTGTCTTGCCGACGATGATCAGCCGGACGAGCGGCGAGATGTATTTCTTGTAATAGAAAACGACCTTGATCAGGTTCTCGATCCTCTTGTTGGGGGCGACCCGGCCGACGAACAGCACGTTCAGGCGCTCGTCGCGGAAAAGATCATAGACGAAACGGCTGGCCGGTTTTTCATATTTGGCGAAATCGATGAACAGCGGAAAGACGCGCGTGTTGCGAAACCCGAGCTCCACGAGCTCCAGGCGGTTGAATTCCGAGTCGGCAAGGCTGAGCCCGACATGCGGCTGAAGAGATGCGAGTTCAATGCGGCCCAGTCTTGACAGCCGGGCCATCTCCGGATTCAGGTCCTTAAAAAACTCGGCCGGCGTGATGTTGTGATAGATGATCGCCTTTTTGGAGGGGAGCTTGATGAACGCCTGCGTCAGCGGCGAGGGCAGGGCGAAATGGAGGATGGTGATGTCTGCGGAGCCGGGCATCGGAAATTTGCCGAACAGCCGGGCCTGGCCTTCCAGTCCCCGATCCCGGCTCAGGCAGTAGATCTCGGAATCGTAGCCCCGGCCGCGGAGAAAACTGCGGAGCTCGAAGGCCTCATCGCCGATCGCGTCGCCGCGGTGGAAGGCCGGGACGAGCTGGTCGATCCTCATCCGCCGCTGACCCTTTCGATGTGCTCGAACAGGACGCGGCTCACGTTCTCGCGGCTGTATTTCTCGAGTGAGCGGAGCTGTCCCTCGACGATCCTGGCCTTCAGAGCTCCATCACTCTGGATCCGGTCGATCAGAGCGGCCGTCTTCAGGAAATCTTTTTTATAAAGCGTGACCCCTCCGCCGTTCATCGTTTCTTCGACCGCGCCGGCGGCATAGCCGATGACCGGGATCTTGTTATAGAACGCTTCCAGGAGAGGCACCCCGAACCCTTCGTGCTCGCTCATGCTGATATAGAAATCGGCCGCGCGGTAAAAGGCCAGGAGCTCGGCGAACTCGATGTGGCCGCTCCAATGGACATCCATGATCTTCAGTTTCGCCACAAGCTCCTGGAGCGACGCGAAATTGCGCTCCAGGCCCCGGTAATCGCCGGCCAGGATAAGCTGGGAATCCGGGTTAAAATAACTTTTGTAGAAATGATAGGTCTTGAGGACATCCTCGATTTTCTTGTTGGGGATCAGCCTCCCGACGTAAAGGAGCGTCGTTTTGCCGTTATCGAAAATCTTCTCGGTCGCGGCGTCGGCCTGGCCGTCGAACTTGGAGAAATTCATGAGGATGGGCAGGACGGCCGTGACTTTGTACCCGACGGCCTCGAGCTCCTGCCGGTTGAATTCGGAATCCCCCACGGCCAGGTCCACCTTGTCCACGAAAAGGTTGATTTCGAGCCGGCCTTTGTAGCATTCCCGGGCAAGCACCCGATGGGAATCCACGAAGAATTCGTGGGGGGTGATATTGTGATAGATCATCATCTTCTTGTCCGGCACGCGGAAGAACAGCTTCGACACCGCCGAGCCGATGGAAAAATGGAAAATGACCACATTCTTCGGGGAGCTGACCTTCTTGTATTCGCGGTAATCCTTGATGTGTTTTGCCGATCTGGGATCGAACATCTTGACGAAGATCTCCGAGCGAAAGCCTTTCTCGCGAAGGACGCTCTGGATCTCGAGCATCTCGTCCGAGATCGCGTCCCCGTAGCTGAGGGACGCGGCGAATTGATGGACGTCCATTAGCGGCCGGCTCTTAACTCATTCATGATCGCGAGATATTTCTTTTCGATGATGTCCCAGGTGTAGTTGGCGTCATAATAGGCTTTTCCGTTTTCCCCGAGGACGGCGCGGAGCCGCGGCGACGCAAGCAGAAGCTTCAACGCCTCCCGGAACTCCGGGTAATTCTCGTAATAGAGGCCGCCGTTCGACCGCTGGCATTGCCCTTTCAAGACTTCGCAGTGGGCGTTCGCCAGGACGGCCCTCCCCAGGGCCCAGGCTTCGAGCGTCACCATGGACAGGCTTTCGTAAAATGACGGCATGACCAGAAGCTCGGCGCCGCTCAGAGCGTCGAATTTGTCCTCTTCCGGGAGAAATCCCAGATGACGGACGTCCGGATGCGAGGGGATCTTTAAGGCCGTGTTCCCGATCAGGACGAGCTTGATGTCCGAGCCCGTGTCTTTCTTGAAGCGCAGGAAATGGTCGAAGAGATGGGGACAGCCTTTGTTCTGATCGATCCGGCCGACATAAATCATATAAGGGCCGTCGACACCGTGCTTTTGCCTGAACCGCTCCGCCGAAAAGCTTGAGGGGACTTCCGTCCCGACGCCGACGACGAGACCCGGGACAGACTGATTCCGGGAAAGCGTCTGGATCATGACCCGCTCTTCTTCAGAGTTATAGATGAAAGCCCGGGGCATTCGAAAGAGGTCCCTGAAGATCTTGAGATGAATGACCGGGTCGTGTTCGGCCGTGGGCACCAGAATGCTCTTGCCGGGAACGGTGTGAATCCCCCAATAGGCGTGATAATAGCGGTAGCTGAAAAATACGAAATAATCGTAATCGGACTCGTGCTTCCGGATGAAATGGATGAGCTTGGGAGACGTCGGCCCTTCCTCTTCCAGCCAGGCCAGTTCGTCCTTTTCCCTGTGCTCGTGTTCGAGAATGTAATTCTGAAGGCGGCCGAATCTTTCCGGCCTGCGGGGCTTGGTCACGGGAAAGCGCCGGACGCGAATATCGTTGATGACCTCCTCGCTCTCCGGATAATGGTTGCGCCAGGTAATGTAGTCATAGGCGCACGAGGTCAGGACTTCGACGGGCATGTATTTGCGCATGTGTTCCGCGACCCAGCGGCAGTGGAGTTCGGCCCCGCCGTTGATCTCGAGGCCGTATCGCTGAACGACAAAAGCGATGGTCATTTAGCGGCACGCTCTTCGAGCGCTTTTTCTCTCTTTTGGAGGAATTCCTGGTCTTTTTCGAGAATGCGGAACTTGCTTTTCAGGGTGTCCGCCTCGATCTTCAGTTTGGTGAGCTCGACGACCAAGTTGTGGTCCAGGTTGTACAAAAGCCGGATGTAATCTATGCTCTTGTCTAAGTCCTTCAGCCTTTCGTCCAGTATGCCTTCCAAATGGTCCAGCCTCTGTTCGCTTTTTTCGATTCTCTGGTCCACGATCTCCAGGCGTTGATCGAACCTTTGTTCCAGCACTTCCAGCCGCTGATCCACGCTCTCCAGCCGGCGATCGTATTTCTCCTCCTGGAAATGAAGCAACTGGAACAGATAATCCAGGCGCTTGTTGGTCTCATGAAGGCTCTCGATCGTCGTCCTGAGCTCCTCATGAATCGGGAAGGCCAAGAGACGGATAACCGGGAAAAACGGCTTCATGAGTTTACGGAGAATTTTTTTGATCTTTTGCTTTAAACCTTGAGGCCCGGAGACAGGTTCTGTTGAGAGCGGGGAAGGTGAAGGAAGGATGGGAGGAAGCGGCAGTGGAGGGGATATCGAATCCTGCGGGGACGGCGACGGAGGAGATGCGGAGTCGCGCGGAGCGACCGTCTCCCGAGCTTCCACGGGCGGTTCCTCGGCCGCAGCTTTCTGGATTTGAGTCACCAAGGCTGCGACATCGATATGGTCGTAATCGATCTCAAGGGAATCGATGGCCTTTGTTTTCTCTGGCTTTGAGCTGTTCATAGGCTCCTCCCTCAGATTCCCGTTCCGGCGATTTTACTCGTCCTCATGCCTCTTTGGTATAAAGATGATCCTTATAAACACTTTGGACATCCTGAATATCCGGGAGAGGCTGCAGCCGCATTTCCTCGATCTCCCGGACCTCCCGGTCGGTCAGAAGGCCTTCCTTTTTTTTGGCCGCGATCCGGGCTTCGATGTCTTCGAGGATCTTCTTTTCCTCGGCTTCGCCTAAACATTTGATTCTTAGAAAATCCGGCATGGCGACTCCTTTGTCAACGCGCTCTGACCGGGAACATTTTAGTCGAATTAAGGAGTTTCTTCAACCTGTTCGGGGCGGATGTAAGCAATTCTTTTTCCGGTGTCAGGCCAATTTCGGGCGGGGTCCTGTCGCGGCTCTTCCCCGGCCGTCCTCGCGGCCAGGCCGCTGCGCGCGGGCGGGGAGCCCCTTCGCCGCGCCACCCCTGCTCGACGAGCGGCGCCCCGGAAAAAGAATTGCCTGCAGGGCGAATTGAAATGTCAGAGTCCCTGTGTTAATTATTAGGAAACCGCTCCCCTCGGGGCCGGTCAATGTCATCGTCAAGAAAGGACCGCGCATGACTGAACCCAGAAAAAAGATCCGGATCGGCGTCATCGGGGGAAGCCATCCGAGACAGGAATTTCTCAAGATGGCTTTCGAGGTCGGACGTCTCATTGCCCGAAACGAGGCCGTCCTCGTCTGCGGCGGCTTGGGCGGTGTCATGGACGAGGCGGCCCGGGGGGCCAGGGAAGCCGGCGGGCTGTCGATCGGAATCCTTCCCGGGAACCGGGCATCCGACGCGAATGCTTACATTGATATCCCTATCGCCACCGGACTGGGATATACGCGCAACTCACTCGTCGCCATGAACGCCGACGCCCTCATCGCCGTGGATGGCGAGTACGGAACGCTGAGCGAGATCGCCTTCGGCTGCATTTACGGCAAGAAGGTCGTCGGCCTCGGGACCTGGGAGATCAACGGCGTTGTCCAGGCAAGGACCCCGGAGGAGGCCGTCGCGCTCGCCCTGAAAGGCTTGAAATGACCGTCGATAAATCGTATCTGCAGAATTACAAGATCGTCTTGAGCTACGACGGGACGGATTATCACGGCTGGCAGCGCCAGCCTAAAAAGCGCACAATCCAGGGAACGATCGAGGGTGCCCTATCGAAGATCGCCCAGAAAAAAATCGCCGTGGTCGGCGCCGGACGAACGGATGCCGGCGTCCATGCCCAGGGGCAGGTCGCCAATTTTAAAGCGGCTTTCAAAATAACCGAACCGGAGCTCCTCAACGGCCTCAACGCCCTTCTCCCGGATGATATCCGGGTCGCAGACCTCGAAAAGGTCCCCATGGATTTCGACGCCAGGAGGAACGCCAGGAGGAAGATCTATCAATACCGGATCTGGCATTCTCGGAAGATCAATCCTTTTGTTTTCCGCTACGTTCTTCATTGGCCTTACCCCTTTGATCTCAAGCCCATGCGGGACGCGGCGCGCCGGTTCCAAAGGATCGGCGACTTTTCCGGATTCTCTTCCAACCGTCTCCTCCATCCTGTCCGGAACGTCGTGAGATCCGAACTTCACAAAAAGGGTGATGAGATCGTTTTCACGATCGAAGCCAGCGGTTTCCTGCGTTATATGGTCCGGACGATCGTGGGTACGATCCTCGAAGTCGGACGGGGACGCATTTCACCCGAGGCTGTCGAGGAGATCTTCAAAGATAAGAAACGCACGCTGGCCAGCCCCACCGCCCCGGCGAAAGGTTTATGTCTTGTCAAAATTTTATATTAAGGACGAGGATCAAATCCCATTCGATCACAGTCCTGGATAAACCGTTACGCGGGTGACGCCGACCGGGGCGCCCCATCGGCCGGAGCGTAAGGGCCCCCCTGGGGGATTGGTGGGGGGATCGGACGATGGGGCTGGTCGGTGGCAAGACCCGCGCCGATATTTCGTTACGAAGCCAGGTTTAAGCCGAGGACGAGCGCGTCCTCTGGAGGATTGGAATAATAATCCTTGCGGATGCCGATGAGCTTGAACCCGAGCTTTTCATAGAAAGTCCGGGCGGGCTTGTTGGAGTTCCGGACTTCCAAAGAGGCAAAGACCACTCCATCGCAATGGGCGCTCGCCAGAACATCCTGCATCATGGCTTCGGCGACTCCCCGGCGTCTGGAATCCCGATGGACGGCGATATTGTTGATCTGGATCTCATCCTTGATTTTCCAGAAGAGGATATAACCGATGATCTTTTTGTCCGTCCTGTGCACGGCCACCAGAGGAAAAGAGATCCCTTCGTTTTGGATCTCGCCCTCGAACGTGGTTTCGTGCCAGGGATTGGGGAAAGACGCCCGTTCGATGGCCAGGACCTCGGGAAGGTCTTTCTGCGTCATCTTTCGGAGGTCAAAAAACTTCAGGGCGGCGCTGTCCTCGTTAATGCTTTTCCTCCGCCTGGGACTTTCGAAAATAGAGCGGCTCGAGTTCCGTCGATGGAACCCCTTTCCCGGCTTTCAAGATGTCGTGGCCGAGTAATCCGACTTCGTAGGCCATGAACGGCGAGCGCGACGAAAATCTCGCCCTATCCTTAAAACGATCAAGAATCTTCGCCCGGCAAATTTCGATCCCGTTCCCGATAAACTGAACCGTCCGGCGCGCCGGAAGCAGGGACAAAAAGCGGTCGGGAAAATAGGCCCCTTGGGGGATTATTTCCGCGAGCTTCTCTTTTCTCATCTCAAAAAGGCCGGCGTAGATCTCTCCTTTTTTCGCGTCAAGCATCGGCGCGATGAGCCGCTCCTTCGAATCCCTGAGCTTCCAGGCCAGGGCCTGAAGCGAGGAGACGGGCGCGACCGGCTTACCCGAGGCAAAGGCGAAAGCTTTCACCGTGCTCAGACCGATCCGGATCCCGGTGAATGAGCCGGGGCCAGGCGTGACCGCGAAACCATCGATGTCCTGAATGCCCAGATGAAGCGCTTCCAGAAGCAGATTTATGGAAGAGAGAAGACGGGCCGAATGAGTGGAAGACGATTCGACCGAGGTTTCGCCGAGAAGGCGCTGGTCCGTGAGGACAGCCACAGAGCCGCTGGGAGTCGTCGTGTCGACGGATAGAACACGCATCTTATGTTAGCGTCTTGCCGTATTTAAACAGGTCGCCCGCTTTGAAGATCTCATATTGGACCGAACTCATCGGCTCGAGCTTCAGAGGAATGCCCCGGCTGAGATTCTCCGCCTGTCCCGTCTTGACATCGAAACGGATCACATCGCCGGTCACGAATTTCTTCCCGGCAATCAGGGACTCGAGATCGCGGACCCCCAATACGGGAAGGCCAGAATTCACGGCGTTCCGGAAATAGATCGCGGAAAAGGAAGGCGCGAGCAAGGCGTTCACTTTGAGGGCAATGAAACAGTCCACCGCCTGCTGCCGCGATGAGCCGGCCCCAAAATTCCGGCCGGCGATGATGATATTGCCCCCTTGGCACTTTTTCGGGAAATCCGTCCAGCCTTCCAAATTCCCCAGTGCGAATTGTCCCATCTCGGCGATATCCGTGATGTGGAGATGGGCATTGTGATAGATCTGGTCGGTATCGATGTCCTCGATGATCTTCCCGTCCTTGTCCAAGAGGACCCAGATCCTTCCCTGTCGAATGTCTTTTTCCATGTCACAAATCCTCCGGACCGGCGATCTCACCGGCGACGCACGAGGCGGCCACGACGGCCGGACTTGCCAGATATGTCCTTCCTTTCCCCTGTTTTCCGGGAAAGTTCCGGTTGCCGGTGCTGATCTGCGTCTCCCCTTTTCCGGTCAAACCGACGTGTCCCTCGGCGCAGCCGCCGCAGCCGGGATTGACGACAATGGCGCCGCTCTCGAAAAGCGTCTTTAAGATGCCCCGTTTGAGGAGTTCTTCATAGACGCGGCGCGTGGCCGGGACGACTTTGAGCATCACGCTTTTCTTGACTTTCCTGATCCTGAGGATCTCCGCGGCGCGGGCGAAATCCTCGGTCCGTCCGTTGGTGCATGACCCTATGAAGCCGGAGTCAATGCGGGTTCCTCGAACCTCGGCCAGGCTTTTGACGGAATTCGGCGAAGGCGGGACGGCGACCTGCGGCGGAAGGCCGGTAACATCGAGCTTCAGGCTGTCGGCATAAAGGGCGTCCTTGTCGGCGCTCGCCGGCGAAAATGCCTGCCCTGAAAATCTCTTTATTTCCCCGGCCAGCTCAGCCCCATATTCGGGAATGAACCCGATGATCCCCGCCATTTCCGTGATCATGCTGCAGAGCGTGATACGACCGGCGAGGCCGAGGTCTTTGACCGTTTCGCCATAGAACTCCGCGGACCGGAGCGCGATCTTTTTCGTGCCGAGCTCTTTGCCCAGAAAAAGCGTCAGGTCCTTGGCATCTGTGACGGCAGACGGCTTTCCTTTCAGGACGACCTTTACCGATTCCGGAACTTCGAACCATGTTGTTCCCGTTTTGAAGGCAAAAGCAATATCCACATCGCCCATGCCCTGGCCGAAACACCCGACGGCGCCGAGGACGTTCATGTGGCTGTCCGTTCCGACGATTGTCGAACCGGGACGGGCCAACCCCTCCTCGATCAGGACATGCGAGCCGATCCCGCGGTCCACGTCGAAGACTTCGATTCCGTGCCTGCGGGCGAAATCGCGGCAGGCCTGCTGGTTGTCGGCGTATTTCAAGGAGGAAGCGGGTGCGCAGAGGTCGAAGGTGAAAAAGGTCTTACTCTTGTCCGCCAGCGGCGAGTCTCCGTATTCCCGCTCATAATGCTTGACGACGTTCGGTCCGCCGAAATCCCTCGCCGAGCGGATATCCAAATCCATCCAAACGATCCGGCCGGATACCGCTTCGTCTTTGCTGTGCAATTGGATGATCTTTTCGATAATCGTCTGTCCCAAAGGACACCTCGCTTAAAGCTTGCCCGCCACGGCCTTAGCCGTGTCCAGCGTCGTGGACGTTCCGCCCATATCGTAGGTGCGGACCTTCCCTTCCTTGATGACCTCGGCCAGGGCGCCTTCCAAGATCTGCGCCTTGCTCGTTTCCCCCAGCCATTCAAGCATCAGCTTGGCCGCAAGGAACGTGGCGATCGGGTTGACCTTATACATGCCGGCGTATTTGGGCGCGGAGCCGTGCGTTGGCTCGAACACGGCGTACTTGTCGCCGATGTTGCCGGCCGAGGCAAAGCCGAGGCCGCCGACGAGCTGGGCGGCCAGGTCGGAGATGATGTCGCCGAAGAGGTTTTCGGCGACGAGGACGTCGTAGTCGTGCGGATTCTTGACGAGCCACATGCACATGGCATCGACATTGGCTTCTTTGAACTCGACGTCCGGATATTGCTTGGCAATGGCGCGGGAGACGCCCAGCATCAGGCCGCCGGTTTCGCGAAGGACATTGGGCTTCTCGACGACCGTCACGGACCGGCGCTTGTTCTTGCGGGCATAATCAAAAGCCGCTTTGACGATCCGGCCGCAGCCTTTCTTGGTCATGATCCGCGTCGAAAGGGCGATTTCATTAAGTGGGACATCCTTGAACGGTTTCATTTTAGGATGCGTCATGAGCGCATCCTTGACATTTTGGGGGAGTGGGAAAAACTCCACGCCGGCGTACATTCCTTCGGTGTTTTCCCGGAAGATGACCAAGTCGATGTTGTCGCGATAGTTCAGCGGGTTGCCGGGATAGGCCTTGCACGGCCGGAGGTTGGTATACAGATCGAATTCCTGACGGAGGCGGACGATGGGACTGAAGTAGGACAGGCCTTTGCCCTGGAGAGAAGGCGCCAATTCCTTTGCGGCGTCCTCTTTCGGCTTCGAGGTGATGGCGCCGAAGAGACAGACGTCGGTCTCCTTGAGCAGCTTGATCGTCCGGTCGGGCAGAGCGTTTCCCTCCGAGCACCAGAATTTCCAGCCGATGTTGCCGTGAACGTATTCCGCATCGACGTTGAGCTTTTTGAGGACGATCATGGCCGCTTCGACGACCTCAACCCCGACGCCGTCCCCGGGCAGAACCGCGATCTTGTATTTGGGCATGGATGACTCCTTCATTATATTTCATATATTCTTAAGCATAAAGAAGATACAAATTATTTTTTACCTTATTTTATTCGTTGGGTCTCTTCCATCTCGTGTGGGCTATAAGGAGACGATCAAGCTTACCCACACAAGATGGACGAGAACCTTTTTGTTTACTTAGCGCGTTCGAGCTTCTTCTTTGTCCACTCGAGCAGGCCGCCCGCCTCGAGGATGCCGATGACCGAATCCGGAAGCGGCGGGAACTTGAAAACTTTTTCGCCGGAGATGATCTTCCCGCCCCCAAAATCGATTTCAACGTCATCGCCGCTCTTTAAATTTTCCGAAGCTTCCTCGGACTGCAGCACCGGCAGCCCCAGGTTGATGGCATTCCGGAAATAGATGCGGGCGAACGATTTGGCGACGACGGCCTGGACACCCGCTGCCCTCAGGCACGCCGCCGCCTGTTCCCGCGAGCTCCCGCAGCCGAAGTTTTTTCCGGCGACGATCACGTCGCCCGGCCTGACGTCCTTGGCGAATTCCGGGTCCAGGTCCTCGAGCGCATGGCTGGCCATCTCTTCGGGCCTCATCTGCTGGTATGTGTATTTACCCGCGTAAATGACGTCGGTGTTGACGTCGTCCCCGTATTTCCAAACCTTTCCCTTGCTCATAAGTATTTCCTCGGATCGGTGATTTTTCCCTCAAGCGCCGACGCCGCGACCGTCGCCGGCGAAGCGAGATAGATCTCGGAGTCCCGGCCTCCCATCCGCCCTTTGAAATTACGGTTGGACGTGCTGATCACGACCTCCCCCGGTGCCAGGATGCCTTCGTGCGCGCCGAGGCACGGGCCGCAGCCGGGGTTGACGATGACGCACCTCGCCTCGACGAAAATTTCAATCAGGCCTTTTTTCAAGGCTTCCAAATAGACTTCGCGGGAAGCCGGCAAAATGAGCGCCCTCACCCGCGCATGGATCTTTTTCCCTTTGAGGATCTTCGCCGCGATTGCCAGGTCCTCAAAGCGGCCGTTCGTGCACGTGCCGATCAGCGCTTGGTGAAAGGGCTTCCCTTCCACGGCTGTTACGGGTTTGACGTTGTCGACGGCGTGTGGACAGGCGATCTGCGGCTCGATCGTGGAAATGTCATATTTCAAAACGGCTTCATAGGTCGCGTCCGGGTCGGACATGACGATTTCATAATCGGCTTTGGCCCGCGCGCGCAGCCATTCGAGCGTCTTGTCGTCGGGCTCGAAGTAGCCGTTCTTGGCACCCATTTCGGCGGCCATGTTCGCGAGCACCATGCGGGAGGCCAGGCTAAAATCTCCGGCGGCCGGGCCGACGAACTCCACGGCCTCGTAATTCGCTCGATCGGCGCCGTTGTCGCCGATGATCTTGAGGATCACGTCCTTCGCGTAGACACCGGAACTCAACCTGCCTGAAAATTCGATCCTGAGCGTCTCAGGCACTCGCAGCCAGATCTCGTCCGTGGCCCAGAGGCTGGCCATCTCGGTCCGGCCGATGCCCGCGCTAAAAGCGCCGAACGCCCCATAGGTCGTCGTATGGGAGTCGCTGCCCATGATCACGTTGCCCGGGAGGGCAAAGCTCGCCTCCGAGAAGACCTGATGACAGACGCCGGCGTCGATGTCGAAAAAGTTCGGAATCCCCTGCTCGGCGACGAATTCGCGGATCGTTTTGTGATTCTGGGCGTATTTTTCGTCCGCAGCCGGGACAATGTGGTCCAGGACGATGACGATCTTATCGGGCGCGACGACCTTTTTGAGTCCGAGTTTGCGGAACTCGCCGATGATGGCCGAAGAGTTATCGTGCGAAAGATAAAAATCGGGCGCGACGGTGATGACGTCGCCCGCCCGGACCCTCTTCCCCGCCTTCCGGCCCAAGGCTTTTTCCGAGAATGTCTGACCCACTCGGATCACCTCCTGATCTATGCCCGTTTCTTATGACGGGGATCCGTACCGAATTCAGAAATTTGGGGCTGGTTCCCCGTGTTTTTTATTCTTTAAAGACGTCGAAGTTGACAAAATCGGCGTGGTTGACGATGACGGCCTCGATCGTCCGCCGCGAGCCGTCGCCTTCCTTGGAATGGGCGGCGATGATGTGGATGACCTCCTGGGGGAGCCCGAACTTGAAGGCGAAGGCCGCGCCCGAGATCGGATGGCGGAGGAGATCCCCCTCGTGGCTCTTGAGGAAATGTCCCCTCTCCTTTTTGTATTCGAACAGCTTTCCGACATCGTGGAGGATCGCCCCGGCGAGAAGGACGTCACGATGGACGGAGACTTTGCCTTTATACCCTTCGTTCAAAACCTCCGCGATCCGGAGCGCGGTCCGCGTCACGGCCCGGGTGTGTTTGACGAGACTGACCTCGGTCTTTTTGATGAGGAGGGTGAACGGCATGTGATCAAGATCATCGAGGGACCAGCCGCCTCGTTTCACAGCCTCCTCCCAGACCGTCACTGTCAGCTCGCGGAGTTTCTTGTCGTCGATCAGCTTGATTTCGGGAATAAGCTTAAGAATGTCCTGTTTCATGGCACGCTCCTTTCCGGCGGGCCGTCGTATTCAAAGTTCTCTGGATCGATCCTGCGCATGGGCTTCATCCGCGTTCTCTCCTCGTGGAAATGGGCGACCATCCCCGGCACGCGCGAAATGATAAAAAAGGCGTTCCCGATCTCGGCCGGAATGCCGAGGTCGCAGAGGAGCGCGGCGATGGCGCCGTCAACGTTGATCGGAAGAACCTTTCCCATCTGTTCACCCAGGACTTTCTCGACGGTACGAGCGATCCGAACGTGCTTTCCGGCCAAGCCGAGCTCTTCGGCCAAAGAAAAAAGCTTGAGCGTTCGCGGATCTTTCGTGTGGAGGCGATGGCCGAAGCCCGAGGCCCGCTTGCCCTCAGCCTTCATTTCATCGAGGACGTCCTTGACCACCTTCTTTTCGTCGACGCCCGATTCGGCCGCCCGCTTCGCGATCTCCATAAAAAGCCGCTGGCCTTCCTCGATGGCGCCGCCATGGAACCGGCTGATGGCCAGAACTCCGGCCGCAATCGCCGAGTTAAGCTCTCCGCCGGTCGAAGCGATCGTCCGAGCGGCGAGGATGGACGGAGGGCTAGCGCCGTGGTCGATCGACGAAACGAAGATCGCGTCAATGAGCTTGCCCACCTCGGGCGAAGGAAATTCGCCCTTCAGGACGAGATAAATCGCCTGGGCAAAAGAAATTCTGCCCAGCAGCTCGTCCAGGGGATATCCGCGCATGACGATCTTGTTCGGTTTGACGTCCGTTATCGCCGTCTTCCATTTTTCGTCAGCCATTTGTCCTCTCCATACCTTTTATTCCCCCTTCATTGACTAAGGGAGACTGGGGGTTTAATAGCCCTAATTCAAAGTCTTTTACCATGCTTTAATTATTTTAACAATTCTTTCGCTTTCTTCGGGATATCGAAAATCGAGTCCACGACGAGGACACCGGCCTCGCGCAACCGCTTCACCTTCGTCTCATAGGAGCCGCGGCTGCCCTCGACGATCGCGCCGGCATGCGAGAAGCGCGTCCCGGATTTGGCCGCTTTGCCGCCGATGAAGGCGATGAGCGGCTTGCTGAACTTCCGGCTCTCGATAAGGTCGGCCACCCGCTCTTCCTGCGTCGTCCCGATCTCGCCAAACATGGCCACGGCGCGCGTCTCCCCATCCTGCTCGAAAAGCTCCATGACCTCGGGATGCGACAGGCCGACGATGGCGTCACCGCCGACATGGATGATCGTGCTCTGGCCGCATCCGGCCTGGGTCAAATAATAGGATATGGCCGACGTCATTCCGCCGCTCCTGGAGCTGACGCCGATGGGGCCCGCTTTGAACCATTCCCGCGCCCGCTCGGCCCGGCCGCCGATCATCCCCAGGACCGCCTTGCCGGGGCTCAAAAGCCCGAGCGTGTTAGGACCGACGAACCGCGCGCCTTTCTCCTTGGCCGCACCCGAAATCTCAAGCACGTCGAAGATCGGGACGCGATCGGGAACGATGACCAGGAGTTTCACGCCGGCATCGATGGCTTCCAGGGCGGCATTCTTCACGAGCGCGGCCGGGATGAAAATAACGCTGATATCAATCGGCCCTTGCTTCTCCCCTGCCTCCTCGACCGAATCATAGACGGGAATCCCGTAAACGTCCTGACCGCCCCGGCCGGGCGTCACGCCGGCGACGACATTCGTCCCGTAATCCTTCATGAGCTTGGCCCGGGTCATCCCCTCGCGTCCGGTAATGCCTTGGATGACGACTCTCGATTTTTCGTCAACAAGTATCGACATGCTAATCTCTCAATAATTTTTCCCGGTATTCCTTCAATCCCGGGATTGGCAGGTGGATGACAATGGCGTTCTGCTCGTGGAAGCAGCAGAAGATCTCGCAGGCCAGGCATTCCGTGCATTTGCCTTTCTTGGCTTCTTCGGGCGTAATAGCCAGGACCGGCCTGTCCCCCTGGAGCTTCAGGATCTTCGGGGCGCAGGCTCCGAGGCAGCCTTTGGACTTACAGCCCGGGCATTTCCTATGGTCGATGGACAATTTTCCCGTCAATGTATCAAAAGAATAAGCTTCCGCGATGGGTCTGACTTCCGCGATGGGCTTCACCTCATGTTTCGCTTCACGATTCTCGCGGATGAGCTCTTCGAGCCGGCTGGCGCATTTTTCCGGGGCGTCATCCCGTCCATAGCCCTCGACTTTGGCCGGCAGATTCTGGCCATAGGCTCCCAGGATGCGGATGGCTTCTTCCTCATAATTCCCGCCGAGGCGGATGACGGCCGGGACACTTAAATGTTCTTCCGTGAACGCCTTGACCAGGCCGCGCGCCGAATGATACTGCTCCTGGCTGGCGAGGCCCGACCCCGAAGCGAAATAGCCGCGGATCCCGGGCTGGCTGAGGATGATCTTGGCCGCGCGATAGACCTTGCTCGCCGGCGGGTTGCCGCTCGTGTCACAGTAATTGGCCAGCTTGAAGCCTTTATCCAGTACGGCGTCCATGGACATCATTGACCCGCCGCCGCCAGCGCCGTGGAAGCCGATATATTTCTCTTCTTCCGGGATTTTTTCGGTCATTTGAAAGAAGTAAAACGTCCCTCGATAATCCTTCTCTTCGACCTTGTAGGCGATCTTCTCGAGCTCCGTGGGTGGACGGTCGAACTCACGCGCCACCTCGATCCCGAGCTCAGGGTGGCGGAAGACCGCATAATCGTCGATGACCAGGTGGCAGTCCGCAGCATAGACGAAATCGTCCTCGGTGAGGACAATCGGGTTGATCTCGGCCGAACGGGCGTCTTTTGTCCGGGCCACTTCATAAAACCTGGTCAAAAGCTCGGCGAGCTGGGTCATGACATTTCCCGTCAAGCCTGCTTTACGAACAAGATTTCGGGCTTCAAACTCCCCCAGCCCAGCACCGACGTCGATGGCCAGCTTGGCAATCTTTTCCGGATGCTTCCGGGCGATCTCTTCAATCCCGGTCCCCCCGACCGAGCTGAAAATGAGCAAGGGGCATTTTTGGGCGTCATCCAGGACGAGGCCGGCAAAATATTCGGCTTTGACGGCAAGTTTTTCTTCGACCAGGATGCGGTCGATGACCGAGTTCTTGACTTTCATCCCGAGCAATCGGCCGGCCTTCTCTTCGGCTTCCTGGGGCGAATCGGCGAACTGGATGCCCCCCAGGCCGGCCCGGCCCGTCAGCCAGACCTGGATCTTCAGGACGACGGGTTTCGCGATCTTTCGAGCGATGGCCCGGGCTTCGGCCGCTGAAAAGGCAACTTCTCCCCGGGGAACGCGGACGCCGCCCTCGTCGAGGAGCTTTTTGCTCTGGTATTCGTATAGTCTTGCCACGCGAGACGCCCTCTTAATGTATGAATGGATAAGTATACTGAAATCCCGCCCTGGTGAAAAGGGGAGACAACATAGATGAATTCGTAAGCACTTCTTTTTCCGGGGCGCCGGAAAGTCGAGCAGGGGTGGCGC
>Ga0315281_10005463_pt1 | contig 18172 bp, 10 predicted proteins | sample YL17G07_0_MG_FD_204540 | JGI IMG/M metagenome (GOLD analysis project Ga0315281, IMG submission 204540) | Sediment microbial communities from Yellowstone Lake, YNP, Wyoming, USA - YL17G07_0 | ecosystem: Environmental > Aquatic > Freshwater > Lake > Sediment | place: USA: Wyoming | collected...
TGCCGCCGTGGAGCTCCACTCGATTGACGACGTTCCGTTTCTCGCCTTGACGCTTTCGAGCCCGGACCAGTCGCACGAATCGCTTCGCCGAATCGCCGGCGAGCTGGCTCAGGAGCTCTCCGAAATTCCGGATACCGCTCAGGCGACCGTCATCGGGGGCGAACCTCGCGTGATTCGAGTCGAGCCCGACCCCGCCCGGCTCGCCGCAGCCGGCGCATCCTGGCTCGAGCTCGCCGCCGCCCTTCGTTCCGGAGGGGGACGCCTGGATGCCGGAACGGCCGTCACCGGAAACCGGGAGACATCGATCGAAGTCGGGCCCCCATTCCGCACCGCGGCCGAAGTGGCGCGAACCATCGTCGGAATGCGCGCCGGCAGGCCGCTTTACGTTTCAGACGTCGCACGCATCCTCGACGGTCCGGCCGAGACGACGAACCTGGTCTTTTTCTCGACCGGCCCCGCGCGCGCCTCGGCGGCCCGGCCGGCCGGCAGCGAGCGCCCGGCAGTGACCATCGCGATCGCAAAACGCCACGGCGCCAACGCGACCTCCCTTGCGAAGCGCGTGCTCGAAAAAGTGGATTCTCTTCGTCCCCGGCTCATTCCGTCCGACGTCGATCTCGACGTCACCCGAAACTACGGCGAGACCGCCAACGAAAAATCGACCGAGCTCGTGGAGCATCTCCTGATCGCGACCCTCTCGGTGGTCGCACTCATTTCGCTGGCGATGGGATGGCGCAGCGGGGCCATCGTCGGAATCGCGGTGCCGGTGACTCTGGCTCTGACACTCTTCGTCTACTTTCTCTTCGGCTACACGCTCAACCGGGTCACGCTGTTCGCGCTCATTTTCTCGATCGGGATTCTGGTGGACGACGCCATCGTCGTCGTCGAGAACATCGAACGCCACGTTCGGGCCAGGCCCGGCGAGAGTCTCGCGCACGTCGCCGTTGCGGCGGTCGACGAGGTCGGCAATCCGACGATCCTCGCCACCTTCACCGTCATCGCCGCGATTCTTCCGATGGCGTTCGTTCGGGGCCTGATGGGGCCGTACATGCGCCCGATTCCCACCGGCGCTTCGGCTGCGATGATTTTTTCGCTCGCCGTCGCGTTCATCGTCTCCCCGTGGGCCGCGATCCGGATCTTCGGGAAATCGGAGAAGAGCCGCCGGCTGCACGCCGATCCGCCCGCCGTCGAGGGCATCACCACCCGTTTCTACCGGCGCGCGATGGGAGCCCTTCTTCGCCGCCCTGCGGTCCGCTGGAGCTTCTTCGCTGCGATCGGGCTGCTCTTCGTCCTCTCGGCCGGCCTCGTCGCGACCGGCGCCGTGAAGGTGAAAATGCTCCCGTTCGACAACAAGAGCGAGCTGCAGGTTCTGATCGACCACGACCCGGGAACGCCGCTCGAGACGACGCTCGAGACCGCGCGGCAGATGAACCGCTACTTGTCAGGCGTCCCCGAGGTCGCCGACGTTGAGATTTACGCCGGCGCTCCGGCCCCGCACAACTTCAATGGGCTCGTTCGCCATTATTTCCTTCGTCGTTCGCCTGCCGGAGCCGACCTCCAGGTGAACCTCGCTCCGAAGGGAGACCGAAAAACTCAAAGCCACGACATCGCGAAACGCCTTCGCGGACCGCTCCTAGCGATCGCGGCGGCCCGCGGCGCCCGGCTCAAAGTGGTGGAGATTCCTCCGGGGCCGCCGGTCTTGGACACGCTCGTCGCCGAGATTTACGGTCCGACCGCAGCGGATCGTGAGAGCCTGGCTGCAACGGTTCAGGGCGTTTTTCAATCGACGGCGGGTGTGGTGGACGTCGATTCGTCGCTCGATCCTCCGTCGCTCCGCACGTCGTTCGACGTCGACCGCGAGAAAGCCGCTCTTCATGGCGTACGGCCCGAGGAGGCCGTCGAGACTCTTGCCGGCTCCGGCGCGGGGCGCGACGTGGCTCATCTCGAGCTCCCCGCCTCCCGCGAGCCCATTCCGGTTCGACTGCGCCTCTCCTCCACCGATCGCGCGAGTCTCTCCCGGCGGCTCTCGCTTCGGGTCCCCGGTTCGGACGGACGGGCCATCTCTCTTTCGTCGATCGCCTCGCCCCGAAGCGAACCGGCGCCTCAGCCGATCGTTCACAAAGATCTCCGGGCCGTGCTTTACGTTGTCGGCGACCTCGCGGGGGAGCGTGAGAGCCCGGTTTACGCCCTTGCAGAAATGAACCGCACGCTGGACGCGAAGGACTCACCGGGCCGGCCTCCGATCGCCCGATCCTCGATCGAGCCGCCGGAAACGTCCGACCGCCCTGCGCTCAAGTGGGACGGCGAATGGCAGATCACGTACGAAGTTTTTCGCGATCTCGGAATCGCATTCGCGATCGTGCTCGTCCTGATCACAATTCTCGTCATCGGATGGTTCCAGTCGTTCTCGGTGCCGCTGGCGATCCTGATTCCGATTCCCCTTTCCCTCATCGGAATCCTGCCGGGGCATTGGCTTTTCGGATCGTTTTTCACCGCGACCTCGATGATCGGCTTCATCGCCGGGGCCGGGATCATCGTTCGCAACTCGATCATCCTCGTGGATTTCATCGAGCTGAAGCTCCGGCAGGGGCTGTCGTTGGAAGACGCGGTCGTCGAAGCCGGAGCCGTTCGATTCCGCCCGATGCTTCTCACCGCCGCCGCGGTGGTCGTCGGCTCCCTCGTCATTCTGTTCGATCCGATTTTTCAAGGGCTTGCCTTGAGCCTGATGATGGGAGAGATCGCCGCGACTCTCCTCTCTCGAATGGCCGTACCGGTCGTCTACTTCCTCATCGCCCGCCGCGGACGTGCGGCGGAGCTTCACGAAATCGGGCTCACGGCTCTCCCCGCCGCTTGACGTCCACTGTCATGGTCACAGTCGAAACGAAAGGACGATTCCATGTCGACGCACACGCAATCTTCACCCCCGGCGTCCGGATTCACCGTGGAGCGAGCTCTTCGCGGGATGGCCGGGACTCTCGTTCTCGTCTCGCTCGCCCTCGGATGGCGGGTTCATCCGGCGTTCTTTTTCCTGACCGCGTTCGTTGGAGCGAATCTTCTGCAGTCGGGATTTTCGAATGCGTGCCCCGCGATGTGGATCTTCCGTAAGCTGGGACTGAAGGATGCAACCGGGCCCGGCGGCGGCGCGAGCTGTTGCGGGGACACTGCGGAACGGAGCTGACGTCCGAGTGCCCTCGCAACGAGCGGCGGCGCGCTTCGTTGCGCCACGGCTCGGCGCTTCGATCCGCTCATTCGAATATCATTACATTGGAAGGAGATGCGAACGTGATCGACCGCTCGCTCGTCGCCGTCGTCGCCGCTCGCTTCAAGGTCCTGGGGGACCCGACGCGGCTCACAATCCTCAATGCGCTGCAGAACGGCGAGCGGAGCGTCACCGAGCTCGTGAATGAGACCGGCAGAAGCCAGCCCAACGTCTCTCAGCACTTGAAGGAGCTCTCCCGCGCGGGGCTCGTCTCCTCCCGGCGAGACGGAATTCGAATTCTCTACGAGATCGCCGACCCGTACGTTTCCAAAATCTGTCAGGCGGTCTGCTCGAGTCTCGAAGCGCGGATTTCGGGGGATCAGAAAATGATCTCGAAGCTTCGGCAGGGCGCGCGGCGGAAGTGAGGCCGGCGGATCCTTCGTATCCGGGGCCACGAAGCCGACAAGATCGAGTGCGTCGCGCGGACCGGGCCCATCCCCCGAGAATTCGCAGGCCGAAGGAACGGTGGCGCAGAACTCGAGGCGTGAACCGCTCGCAAGAGCGAGCGGACCCAGGCCAGCCGTCCTTGAAAAGAATTGTAAATACCCTCTTGTGTCCGAGGGGCCGGGAAGGCAGAATCCCCGCTTCGGGCGAGCGATCTGGCCTGAACACAAAAACTCATGGTCCGAAATTCCGTGCTCTTGCGCAGCGCGTTCGTGGCAGCAGTGGCGTTCTCCGCGGTTTCGACGCTGTCGCGTTCGGCCGAAATTCCCGTCGATGCGAAGAAGGCCGCGACCGGGGAATTCACTCTTCCGCGCGGTCTAGAAGACCTGATGCTCCCGATTCCGGTCGACAATTTGATGACGCCGGGAAAAATCCGGATCGGGGAGATGCTCTTTTTCGATACACGTCTCAGCAAGAATGCGGGGCTGTCGTGTGCGAGCTGCCACGACCCCGACAGGGGATGGACCGACGGCCGCCGCTTTTCTCCGCGCTTTGACGGCACCTTGAACACGCGGAATACCCCGACGCTTCTCGGCGTCGGTTTCGCCGAGCGATTGAGCTGGGACGGGCGTTCGGACGGCCTCGAATCTCAGGTGGTCGACGCGTGGGTCAAGCAGATGGGCGCCGATCCGGAAGATGTCGCGCGAAAGCTAGGGGCGCTGAAGGGCTATCGGGCCGCCTTCAAAGAGGAATTCGGCGGGGCGCCCTCGGCGAAGCGGATCGTTCGCTCGCTCGCGACGTTTCTGCGTTCGATTCAGGAAGGCGACACCGCCTGGGATCGGAGCGAGCAGAATCGAACATTTTTCGAAACCGATCCGATCGGGCGTGGCTACAAGCTGTTCGTCGGCCAGGCGCGCTGTGCGCGTTGCCACCTCCCGCCGCTCTATTCCGACACGATGTTTCACCGGATCGGAATCGGACCCGACCAGAATCCGCCCGACCTCGGCCGCGGCGGAGATCTCCTGAAAGATGCCGCGCACGGCGGGCGCCCCTCCACCACCGTCGCCGAAGAGCTGATCGGCGCGTTCCGAACGCCCAGCCTTCGGGGCCTTCTGGCGACCGGACCGTTCTTTCACGACGGGCGAACGACCGAGTGGCGCGATGCCGTGGCAGTGATGATCGCCGGTGGCGATCCGAATCATCCGCGGGACCAGAAGCTCGAGGCCGTTCGTCTGACGGCTGATCAGAAGCGCGATCTTCTCGCTTTCATCGAAAGCCTGACCCCCGAACCTCGTCCTTATCGCCGGCCGGCTCTTCCGTGAGCGGCCGGCCTCGCAGGAAATGACCTTAAAGATCGCCATTTTTTTGAGGAGCCTTCGATCGATGCAAAAGACTTTTGGTGCAATCGGATTTTTCGCCGCGGTGTTTCTCGTTTCGCCGTCAGCTCTGTTCGCCCGGCCGCGACCCGCGGCGCCGCATCCGTCCGGCTCGATCTAGTTTCAGGCGAGCTACGTCGGAAATGTCGTGCCCCCGCGGCGGATCGCGGTCTCGGTGGATCTCGCGGAGTGCGGGAAGGATCTTCCGGGAGAAACGCTCCTGGTTTCGGAAAAGAACCACCACATCAGGAACGTCGTGCTGCGGCTCGAAGGGGTCGAAGGCGCGTCCGAGAATGGCGCCAAGCAGGTCGAGATCATCAACAAGGGATGCACCTTCGTTCCGCACGTCGCCGTTGCAACGGTGGGAGACACGCTGGTTTTCAGCAACCAGGACGACGTCCTTCACAGCATGCATCCCTATCTGAACGAAAAGAATTTTTTCAACGTTCCGCTTCCGCCCAAATCGAAGACCCCCCGAGGCCGGCCGATCATCGAGCCGGGTTTGATCAAGGTGGGTTGTGACATTCATTCCTGGATGCAGTCGTACGTCGTCGTCGGGTCGAACCGGTTCATTGCGGTGACGGACGCGGAAGGACGAATCGAGATGACCGACATTCCGCCGGGGAAGTACACGTACGTCGCATGGCACGAATCGCTCGGCGAGAAGCGGGGCTCGGTGACGATCATGGAAGGGAAGTCTTCTCCGATCCGGCTTGAATTCGAGGAAGAGAAGTCTTCGGCGACCCGGCTCGACTTCCAGTAGATTTCCCGGTCGGCGCAAGAAATCCGACCGAGATGCTTCCTTTCGTCGCTCGCTGAGCCGCGCTCGCCGCTCCGGCGGCCGGCGAGCCAAAGAAGCGATCACGGATTCAGAGACTCGAGTGCGGCAAGAAGAAGGTTTCAGTCAGCGAACCGGAATCAGGTAAGAGCCAAAGCGCTAGCGAGGATCGAATATGAACCGAATGTTCACGAAAATTCTGCTTGGCGGCACGGCCTCCACTTTTCTCGTCGCCTCTCTTCTGGCGGCGGTCCCCGAGAAGGGAAAGGCGAAACTCGAGGTTGGCGCGACTTCGTTGCTTCCCCCCTTGGTGAAAATCCCGCTCGGCCTGGATCAGTACGCGCTCGAGATTCCCAGGAACAACGGGATCGACGGAGCGCGCGGAGCGGCCAAAGTGGAGCTCGGGAAACGGCTTTTCTTCGACACGAGGCTTTCGAAGGACGAAACGGTTGCGTGTTCCACCTGTCATGATCCGAAGAAGGGTTGGTCGAACGGCGACCGCTTCGCGACCGGCGTCGGAGGCGTGGTCGGGGACAGAAATTCTCCAACCATCGTCAATCGTGCCTTCGGCGGGCTTCAATTCTGGGATGGACGCTCCGGGAGTCTCGAAGAGCAGGCGCTCGGCCCGATGCAGAATTCGAAAGAAATGGCGCAAACGCTCGATGGCATCACATCCCGGCTGTCACGGGTGAAGGGGTACGCGCCATTGTTCGTGGCGGCCTTCGGCAGCAAGAAGGTCACGTCCCTCCGGCTGGCCCGGTCGATCGCCAGTTTCGAGCGAACGATCGTCACCGGAAATTCCCCCTACGATCGCTACGAAGCAGGAGACCGGATGGCGATGAGCGAGTCGGCGATCCGCGGAAAGAAACTGTTTTTCGATTCGAACAAGGGGCGCTGCTCGGTGTGTCACGCCGGGTTCAATTTCACCGACGAGAAATTTCACAACCTGGGCGTCGGTGCAGGCGAGCCGAACTGGGAGTCGAGTCACGCCGGGCGCTTCGCGGTGACGAAGAATGAAGCCGATCGCGGCGCATTCAAGACGCCGACGCTTCGCGACTGCGTTCGATCGGCTCCTTTCATGCACGACGGAAGCGAGAAGACTCTCGAAGACGTCGTCGAGCTGTACGCAAAGGGTGGAAAAGCGAATCCTCACCTCGACAAGGAAATGAAGCCGCTCGACCTGAACGCCGGCGAAAAGGGTGATCTGGTCGAATTCCTGAAAGCCTTGACCGGCGAGCAGACCGAGTTCGTTCCGCCTCCGCGGGTCGACTAGCCGGCCCGACGGCCGGCCGCCGAGCCAGGCCGGATACATCGCGAGTTGCTCGAGGCCTTTGCCGTCGTCGGCGTGAACAGCGACGGCAGTGTGAGCCGGCAATTCGTCGGCCCAGCCCCGGTCCGGAATCGGATTCTGTCCGTCTGAATCGATGAGGCCGGACGCACTCGGAGACGTGAGCGCGTCACGCCGAAACAACCGCGCCAGCTCGAACCCCTCGACGTCGCCCAGCGCGATATATTCGCCAACGTTCGACGAATCGCGACCGCCTTTCGCTTTGCTGTGAACTGGGAGATTTCCGGGTCAAGCGGGACGAGCGTTCTCCCGGGCATGAGGCGCTCGCGATCCGGAAGTAAAGGCCGCCGATTGCGATGGGTCGTGGAAAAATCGCTCTGGCCGGAAACCGGTGACACGTTCTATCGTATTGGACAGGGGCGAAGCTGGAAGGGCGAACGGGGCAGCGGCGAGGGTCGACGGCGAGGAGGGCGGAAGACGATGACAGGTGTTCACGAGAGGGTGAGGAATGTCCTCCTCTGTCTGGCTTTCGCCGTTTGCGCGCGGGCGGAGCGGGCGGTTTCTCCCGGGGACGCGACGGCGCCGCTTTCGGCGCGGGACGTGGTCATCGTCGGGAAAATCGATGAGCCGATTGTCGTCGACGGCGCGCTGACCGAAGCGGCCTGGGGAAATGCGGCTCGGTTCGACCTCAATTGGGAGATCGAGCCGGGAGTCAACGTTCCCGCTCCGGCCAGGGCCGTCTGCCGCGTGATGTGGGACGAGAAAAACTTTTACGTCGGTTTCGTCGTCGAAGATCCGAACCCTTCCGAAATTCGCGCCCACCTCTCCGATCGCGATGCCGCCTACCGCGACGATTTTGTCGGATTCATGGTCGACACGTTCAACGACGAGAGGCGCGGTTTCGAGTTCTTCGTCAATCCGGTCGGGGTGCAGATGGATCTGGCCCGAAATGACGTGGGGACGGGGGACAACGAAGACGGAACGTGGGACGCCATCTGGGACTCCGCAGCTCGCATCACGCCGACCGGTTGGGAGGCCGAAATCGCGATTCCCTTCGCACAGCTGAGGCTTCAGCGCACGGAGGGGGATCAGACCTGGAGCTTTCTCCCTTTTCGCGCCTATCCCCGCAGCGTCCGCCATCAGCTGACCGTTGTCACGTTCGACAAGAACAATAATTGTTTTTTTTGTCAGGCCCCGAAGATCCGGGGCTTCGCCGGAGTGCAGCCCGGAAAAAATGTGGAAGTCGACCCGACGCTGACCGCGCGGCGGACCGGGACGCGGGAGAGCTTTCCGCACGGGGATTTCGATTCGTCTTCGAAAGTCGACCCGGGCGTCTCGGCCCGCTGGGGCATCACTCCGAATCTCTCGCTCAATGGAGCGGTGAACCCCGATTTTTCTCAGGTGGAGGCGGATGTCGCGCGCCTCGCGGTCAATAACCGTTTTGCGCTGTTCTATCCGGAGAAGCGGCCGTTTTTTCTCGAAGGCGCCGATTTCTTTCGGACGCCGCTCGAGGCGGTCTACACGCGGGAAGTCGCCGACCCCGAGTGGGGAATCAAACTGACCGGGAAGGAAGGCGGGGGAGCCATCGGCGCGTTCATCTCGCGGGACTCCATCACGAATCTCCTCGTTCCGGGGCGGGATTTCTCGACCCTCACGGACATCGATTCGAAATCCACCGATTCCGTCTTTCGTTACCGGCAGGATGTCGGCGAGTCGTCGACGGTGGGCGCGCTGTACACGGACCGCCGCGGCGACGGATATTCGAACCGGGTTCTGGGTGCGGATGCCTTCGTGCGGTTCAGTCCGACCGATTTCATCCGGGCCCAGGTGATCGGTTCCCGGACGAAGTATCCGAATGAGCTGGCCGCCGATCTGGATCAACCACTCGGCACGTTTTCGGGAAGTGCCGAGCACATCACTTACGCGCACGATTCGCAGGCGTGGAACGCCTGGGCCTGGTACGAACGTTACGGACGGGAATTTCGCGCCGATCAGGGCTTCATCCCTCGCGTCGATACCGCGGAGATCGGGGCGGGAGTCCAGCACAACTGGTACGGCGCGCCGGAAGATTTCTGGACGAAATTTCAGTTGTGGGTCGACGGCAGTCGGATTGCCGACCACGAAGGGGATCTCACCGACCAGGTTTACGGAATCAACCTGTCTGCAAACGGTCCCCTTCAGTCTTCACTCAACGCCCGCGTCGCACAGCGAAAGGAGTTGTTCGCCGGGGCGCTGTACGCCAATCTGGATCGTCAAAACTTTTTTTTCAACATCCGGCCGACGGGGGATTTCACATGCTCGCTCGGCGGAGAATTTGGCGAGTATGTCGACTATGTCAACGCCACGAATGTTGCGCCCCGAAGCGGCCGGCTGGCGAGGTTCTCACCCGGTTTCACCTGGAACATCGGCCGGCACCTCTACGTTCAGGTCGACAATACGTCCGAGTCGCTGACCGTTCCGCAGGGGCGGCTGTATCGCGCCAATCTCACGCAGGCGCGGTTCGTCTGGCAATTCAATGTTCGGACGTTCGTGCGGGCCATCTTTCAATACGCCGAAGTCAGCCGCGATCTCGCGTTGTACCGGAGTCCCGCAGACTACGATTCCAAATCGCGGAGCCTCTTCACGCAGCTTCTGTTCTCCTGGAAGCTCAATCCCCAGACCGTCTTCTTTCTCGGCTACTCGGACACCCGGCTGGGCGACGTCACGGTCGATCTTCTCCAGAATGACCGGACGGTTTTTCTGAAGGTCGGGTACGCCTGGCTGATGTAAGAAGAGGCGGGGCCTCTTCTCTTCCGGCCCCTCAATCCCCTTTGCCGGGATCCTCTTTCGCCACTTCCGCTTTCTTTTTTTCGACCTCGGGCGAACGCGCGTCGAGGAGCGGGGGAGGCGGGTTCCCTTTCGGAACGAATCGCAGCGACGCCGCATTGATGCAGAAGCGGCGGTCGGTCGGGGTCTTGAACCCCTCGCGGTCGAAAACGTGGCCGAGGTGGCCGTCGCAGCGGCGGCAGACGACCTCGGTCCGGGCCATGCCCAGCGAGACGTCCCGCTTCTCGAGGACGTTTCCGGTCTTGAGGGCGTCGTAAAACGACGGCCATCCGCAACCCGAGTTGAATTTCTCGCTCGAACCAAACAGAGGAGCTCCGCAGCTCACGCAGAAATAAGTTCCTTCCCCCTGTTTCTGGAATTCTTCATAGCTGGGGCCGTGTGCCCGCTCGGTCCCGCGCTGGCGCGACACCGCGTACTGCTCGGGTGAGAGAAGTTTCTTCCACTCCTCCTCCGTTCGGACGACTTCAGGGCGCGAATCGGACATGTTCGTTCTCCCAACGACAACAGTGGACGCAGAAGGGTTCGACTGAGAATTCTGCAGCGGCTCCCGGCGGCAGCTCGCCACGGCGAGAAGAAGCCCGGCGCCCAGAATTCCGCCCCCATGGAAACGCCTTCTCCCGCGAAGCCGAGACGAGCCCAAGAGCCGCAGCCTGAATGGCATCATCCCCCGATGTTATCCCCTGCCGCCCCCAAGTCAATTACCGCGCCCTCCCCCGCTTTGGCGACAGCTCGCCTCGATGCGCTGGGCGAGTCGAGAGTCGGTCCCTGGCGCCGCCGACCGACGAGGTCGCGCCAGCGGCCGACGGTTCGGTTCGACCGGCCGACGCTCACGTGGTACGGCCGGAGGCTCGGCGTCACTGAACTCTGTAGTACCAGATGGGAGATGCCGGTTGAGGGTCTGAGGTTGTTCGACTCGGAGCTGCGATCTGCTGGATCACGGAAGCGTCGGCGAAACTCGGTGTCGAGGCTCGCCAGACCTTCCACGCGAAGGGTACGTCGGGCTGTCCCCCGTACCATTCGAGTCTCGCTTCTCCTGGCGTGCCGGGCGTCTTCGACACGAAGAGCGTGACGAGAGCGGGGTCATAGACGAAAACATCAACGCTCGCTTCGCTCCCTCCTGTAATTTCGGGAAGAGTCGCTCGAATCGACGCCGAGCCGGTTTCGAGTCCGGACGTGATCGAGAACGCCCCCGACGTCGCACTGGCTGAAATCGAGAACGAGATCGGCGGCCGCGCGATGACCGCGGAGGTCGACGCGATGGCGACGATCGTCGCCGTCGGCTGCGCACCGGAGAGGACCGCCGTCAACGTCGCGCTCGATCGGGTGGGCAGGAGCAGGCGACCTGGATTCAAGGCGATTCCGAGCGCCTGGAATTCGAAAGCATCGACCAGAACGGCGATTTGACCGTCAGGATCGACGATCGTCACGTCGACTCGTCCCGGGGCGTGGGGAGGAGTCGACACGGTGATGAAGGACGGTTCCCCCGCACCCGTGAGCGACGCCGTGTGCCCACCGAACTCAACCCGAGCGCTCGGCGAGAACCCGGCCCCCGAAATCGAGACCCGTGTGCCTCCCGAGGCCGGTCCGCTGGCCGGCGAGAGAGAGGACGCCGAGAGGAGGGCGTAGCGATACGAGTAGACGCCTCCGCCCAAGACTCCCGACAGAAAGAAGTCGTGATCCGTCGGGTGCTGCCGGACGACGAGAATCGACCGACCCGCCAGCGACGGATTCCAGGGTCTCCAGATCGCACCGTCGAACCGATAGGGGCCGTCGACCGTTCCGATCGAGACCTCTCCCGCCGGGCCGACCGAGATCGAGTTTCCCCATTTCCCTTCGAGACCGCCGTCGAATCGGGTCCAATTGAGTCCGCCGTCGGTCGATCGACATGCTCCCCCGTACGTCGAAATCCAGATCGTCGACGAATCGTTCGGATCGAGAGCGAGGGAGCGGGCCTCCATGGACCCGCACGACGAGTACGACGAATCGTTTCGCACCCATGTGGCAGCGCCGTCGACGCTGGAGTAGAGGCGAGAGCTCATGGTGAGCCAAAGTCGGAGAGGATTCGTCGAGTCGATCGCAATGACCTGAGACTGACTCGCGCAACAGGCGACGCCCGTATTGGCCGGAAACCAGGACGTTCCCCCGTCCGTGCTCTTGTAGGGGCCTGAAGATCCGGTTCCCGCGTAGACGAGCATCGGGTTCGCCGGGTCGACGGCGAGCGTCACGACGGAGTCGGTCGCGGGAATCCCGTCGCACGAGTACAGGCCGTTTCCGGGCAACCCGGCGGAGACTCGGGACCAGTTCCCCCCGGAGTCCGTGCTCCGATAAACACCGTCGTTGTAGACGCCGGCGTACAGTCTCGTCGGATCACTCGGAGCGATCCCGAGCGACAGGACTTCGACCGGCAATCCGAGACTCGAATCCGTCCAGCTGACTCCGGCATCGGTACTCCGGTAGACGCCGGCGCCCTCCCAGTAACCGCGCCCGCTCACCGCGGCCGCATAGGCGATCGAGGGATCGAGCGGGTTGAAAATGATGTCGCCGACCGTCGTGAACTGAAGGCCGGTGTTCGATGGTGTCCAGGTCATCCCGTCGTCGGAACTGACGAATAGCCCTTTCGACAGATCGACCAGAAAAACGCGCGTCGGAGGCCCGGCGACCACGGCCAGGCCACTCGACCAGTAGGTTTCGGGAAGCGGCGACGCTGGAGCCCAACTCGAGCCTCGATTCGTGCTGACGTAGAGCCCGGCCCCGGTCTGAGCGAAGACCCTGCTCGAGCTCGCGGGATCACCGGCGAGGGCCTGGACCCAGCGCGCGAAATCGTAGAAATCATTCCCCGGGCAATCGAGCCCCGCGTCGAGCCCCTGACTCGCGTCGCTCCAGGTCGCGCCGCCGTTCGTACTCCGGAAGATTCCGTCGAGACCCGTCGCGGCCAGGAGAAACGAGGGGCTCGCCGGATCGATCCAGACCGAGCTCACGAACGATCGATAGTCGTTGAACACGATTCCCGAATCGCTTCTGAACCAGGTTCGTCCCGAATCGGTACTCTTGTAGAGTCTTTCCCAGCCACCCGCGTAGAGAGTCGCCGGATGCGCGGGATCGATTGCGATCGTCGAGAGACTCACGGGAACGGTCCCGACGACCCTCCACGTGTCACCGCCGTCGAAGCTCCCGTAGACGTTCCCCGACCAGCCCGCCGAGACCGTGTAGATTACGTCGGCATCCTGGGAATCGAACACGAAGGGCCAGGGATAGAAATAGGGAAGAGACGTTCCTTTCCTGGCCCAGGAGAGACCGCCATCGGTGCTTCTGGAGACCGCGTCCCCGGAACAGAAGAGAAGGTCGGGTCGGGCGGGCGAAACGGCGAGCCCGCTTCCCACCCTGCCGGGCGCGGTCGACAGCCACCTCCAGCTCGATCCGCCGTCCGTGCTGCGGAAAATTTGTCCCCCGTTGGCGACGAAGAGCTTTTCCGGATGAGACGGCGCGACCGCGACTCCTCCGACCCAGCCACCGTTCGGGCCGACCGTCGGCGACCACTCGTTCGTTCCCGAGCTCGCCGCCGCCGCGACGAAGAGAATCAATGTGAGTATTGAAGCCGCACGCGATGGTCTCCCTCGATCGCGGAATTCGCACGGCTGCGCCGCTCGGATTCCGTGCGAATCGGGGCGACGGGAGTCGAACGCGACAAAGCTCCCCGGACGAGCGAAGAGGTGAAACGGAGACCGAATCGAAAGCACGATGAACCTCCTTCGGCGAGTGCCGTGGTGGGATTCGTGGACCTTCCTCCGGTGCAGGTCGAAATGGATCGCGGGCGATCGATTTTGGTCTGAACCGAACCGAAGACAAAGGATAGTCTTCGCTTCGGCTCTTTTCAATCTTGGATGGACTCCGGCGCCTCGAACACGGAAATGCAGCGCAACATCGACTCTCTGTGCATGAGGGGCCAGCCCGCCCGACTTTCGAGCTTACTTCCGTCTCAATGTGGCTGGGCGAGTCGAGAGTCGGTCGATGGCGCCGCCGACCAACGAGGTCGCGACGTAGCTGTGGCATCGCCAAAGCGCTTTGCCCACGAAACTGCGACATCCAGAAGTGCGTTTTGTTTCGCTCGGCCGCCGGGTCTTGCGAGGGTCAAGAATCATCTCCTCACTCCGATTTGGGATGACTTGCCGCCACTTTCGCGAAAGTGCGCCAACACTCCAGACTTCGACGGTCGATTCCCGGTTTCGAGCGCCGATCAATACCGGTCGAGTCGTTTCCCGGAAAGTTAGTAGTCCCAGTCCGCATGCCGGATCGGCAAACGATTCAACGTCTGCCTCCGAATCTCCCAGCCCGGCAAGAACCGATCCATCAGCGTGACGAAAGCGGCGCCGTGTTTCGGCTCCCGGACATGAATCATTTCGTGGACGACGATGTACTCCAGGCATTCCGGCGGCTTTTTCCCCAATTCGGTATTCAGCCGGATCGTCCGCGTGCCCGGATTGCAGCTTCCCCACTTGGTTTTCATCCGCCGAACCAAGACGCCCTTCGCTTCCACCCCCAGGATCGACTCCCACTTCGCAACGAGCTCGTTCGCGGCCGATTTGACCAGCTCTCGGTACCAACGAGAGACGATTTCATCTTTCATTGCGGTATTCGCACCTGCTCTCACGCCAAGGATTATTCGGTGGCGCCGCAGCTTGATGATGGGGGGTTGATCCCGTTCTGCGACCTCGAGGAGATAGCGCGTTCCCCAAACCCAATGACTCTCCCGATCGACGTACTGGCGGCGCGGTTCGCGCTCCTGCTCCTGAAGCTTCTTCCTTTGCCGCCTGATCCAGGAAAGTCTCGAGATCGCGAACACCCGAATCGTGTCGAGCTTCATGCGCGAAGGCGCCGAAATCCGAACGCGCCCCGACGGCGGATAGACGCTCAGGTGAACGTTCTTGATCTCCTTGAAAACGACGTCCACCGGGACGCCGCCGACAACCAGTCGACGCGCCATCAATATTCGCTCTGCGCCGAGACGATGCGGAAGATGCGCTCGACCTCCGACTCGTCGAGCAGCTCGCGATAGAGCGCCGCCTTGATGATCTGCTCTCGAGCCTGGACGCCGCGCCAGCCGTCCGGACGAACCCTCTTGATCGTCTCGTCGATTCGAAGCGCCAGCTCCAGCGGCCCGCTCGCCGATCCATCGGCGCGAGAATAGGGAGCTTCCCCGACCTGACTCTTTTTCTTCGGCGCACCGCTTGTCAGGTTGTTGTAGAGCGCCCTCTTCCCCGGCGTGTCGAGCTCGCCGGGCGTGTCATCTGCTTTGCCGGCCTCGACCTTTTTCACCAGCTCGGCAATGCTCTTCAAATACTCCTCGTACTCGACCGCCTTCGCTTTTCGCGCCGCGATGATCTCGTCGAGGAGCTTCGACATCTTCGCGTAGAACGCCGGGTCGTTCAGGTGCTCTTTGAGAATCCGGCTCCGGACGTTGTTCTCGATCGTCTCGGCGATGGCGTTCCGGTTCCCCTTCAAGGCGCCGAGTTGCTGCGCGATGGCATCGGCGATGCCGGTCTTCACGATCAGCTCGGTCAGGCTCATTTCGCCGAATGCGGAAACCCGGCGGGCGTCGTCCGCCTCGATATAGGTGTCGATGAGGTGCCGCATGTCGGCCTCGTACGCTTTGAGGTCGAGCGTCTCACCGGTCGCTCGGCGGACGATCTCTCGCACGTCGAGGTAGTGCTTCACCTCTCGGTCGATTCGTTGGGCGTCGCCGGTTCCGTAACCGGCGGCCTCGAGCTCGTCGGCGATCCCCGCGAACGCGCGCACGAGCCCCGCCGTTCCCTTGTACAGAGCCGCCCGTTGCGGCTCCCGCTCCGCGAGATCCGAAGCGATCTCGGTGTTGCCGCAGAAGTAGTGGATGTGTTCGAGCTCCCCCTTCGGCGGCTCGACCGGCTCGCACAGGAGCGCGAGCGCTTCGATCGCGTCGTCGAGTCGTTCTCTCCCTTTCTTCAGTCGATCCTGGAGAAGTATTTCCGGATCGGCGCCTCCGGCGCTCTGATCGATCTCGGAAGTGTAGACGGCGATTGCGTTCTCGACTTTCCGGAAGAGATCCTTGTAGTCGACGATGTAACCGAATTCTTTGTCTTCTCCGTCGAGCCGGTTCACGCGGCAAATGGCCTGGAAGAGACCATGGTCCTGCATCGACTTGTCGATGTAGAGATACGTGCAGGGAGGCGCGTCGAATCCGGTGAGAAGCTTGTCGACCACGACGAGGAGCTTCATGTTGGCCGGCTCTTTGGTGAAAAGCTTCTTCGCCCGCTCCTCGTACGTCTCCGTCTTCGTCATCCCGGGCTGAGCGTCGACCTCTTCGAGCAGCTCGGTATAGGTGTTGTAGATGAATTGCCGGTCGGTCTCCGTGTTCGCGCCGGTCTCTTCGAGCGTCACGTCCTTCGCCTGCGGGTTGTAGGAGGTTACGACCGCGCACTTCCCTTTGAGCGGCGTCTTGCGGAAGAGAGCGAAATACCGGCACGCCTCGTAGATGCTCGACGCAACGAGGATTGCGTTCCCCCGCTCGCTCGAAAGTCGCGGCTTCACGCTGAAGTCGAAAACCACGTCGGCAACGACCCGGTCCATCCGCGATCGGGAGCTGAGCACCTTCTGCATCGTCCCCCACTGCGTCTTCAGCTCGTCCTTCTGCCAGTCGTTCAGCCCCCGGGTCTTCGCTTCGAACCAGGCGTCGATCTTCTCTTCGGAACCGAGCCGCTGGTCGATGTCTCTCGCCTCGTAAACGAGATCGAGTACGACGTCGTCCTCCACCGCCTCGCTGAACTTGTACGTGTGGATGTAGCCGCCGAACACTTCGAGACTCGTCTGCGCGTCCTTTTTGAGGAGCGGAGTCCCCGTGAAACCGATGAACACCGCGCCCGGCATCATCGCCGTCATCACCTTGTGAAGCCGCCCGCTCTGCGTCCGATGGCATTCATCCACGAAGACGAACAGCTCTCCGACCGCCCGGCTCGGCTGTTCTTTCAGCTCTTTGACGAACCCCTCGAAATCGTCGACTCCCGGGCGGCCGAACTTGTGGACCAGCGAGCAAAGCAGGCGAGGGCGCGCCTGTCCGAGCCGGCTCATCAGGTCCTGTCCGCTCCGTGTCCGCACGATTTCTTCTCCCGCCTCGGAGAAAACCCGCTCGATCTGCTTGTCCAGCTCATCCCGGTCGGTGATGATCACCACTCGCGCATTCGGGTTGTTTTCCAGAATCCATTTCGCGAGGAGCACCATCACGATGCTCTTTCCGCTCCCCTGCGTGTGCCAGATGATCCCGCCGCTCTTCTCGCGAACCGCTTTCTGCGCCGCCTTGATTCCGAAATACTGGTGAACGCGCGGGAGCTTCTTCACTCCGCCGTCGAAGAGCACCAGGTCGTGCATCAGCTCGATCAGACGGTGCTTCTCGCACATCTTCCGAAGGTACTTGTCGAGCTTGAACCCCCGGTCGTCCTCTTCGTCTTCTTTCCAATTCAGAAAAGACTTTTCCTGCGTTCCGATCGCGCCGTACCGCAACCCCTCCGAGTCGTTCCCCGCGAACACGATCTGAACGGTGGAGAAGAATCCCTCGTGGAACTCTTTCTGCTGGTTCGAGAGAAGTTGCCGAATTCCGTCTCCGATCGTGATCCGGCTGTTTTTGAGCTCCAGCACTCCGATCGCAATTCCGTTGACGTAGATCACGAGGTCGGGGCGCCGCTCGTGATGCCCGGCCAGCGTGACCTCTTCGGCAATCGCGAAGGCGTTCTTGTCAGGCTCGTTCCAGTCGACGAGGTGGACGCTCTCCGTCACCTCGCCCGCTTCGGTCTTCACCGGCACGCCGTAGCGAAGGAGCAAATAGACCGCTTGATTGTTTCCGTAGAGCGTTCGATTCGGATTGTCCGCTTCGGTGCGCAGCTTGTGGAGCGCGACGCCGATTTGCGCCGACGTGTAGCCCCTCTTGGTCAACCATTCGGAAAGGAGTCTCTCCTCGATGTTGGAGTTCCCTTCGCGGTCGGTCCAGTCGCCGAGGCAGCGGTAGTGGAGGTCGTCTTGAAAAAGGGCGATGACGCGGTTCTGAGTTTCGCGTTCGGGGCGGCCGACGGCTCTCACCGCCGCACAATCCTGAACTGGTCACTCGTTTCGAGAGTGTCGACGACCATGTTTTCCTCGAGGGTCTTCTCAGTGCATCAAGACGAAAACGTCAGTTATTCCTCGCGCGGTTCGGCCACACCGCTTTGGATCTGCCCCGGCTCACCACCCTGGGGATAGGGCAT
>Ga0315281_10005464_pt1 | contig 18172 bp, 35 predicted proteins | sample YL17G07_0_MG_FD_204540 | JGI IMG/M metagenome (GOLD analysis project Ga0315281, IMG submission 204540) | Sediment microbial communities from Yellowstone Lake, YNP, Wyoming, USA - YL17G07_0 | ecosystem: Environmental > Aquatic > Freshwater > Lake > Sediment | place: USA: Wyoming | collected...
GGACTACTCGGGCGCCGTGGATGCCGCGACGTTCTCGGTGAAACGCCGCGCGTTCTACGCGTTCCTCGCCGCACCGGTGGCCGCTCGATACTGGCAAGCCCCCAAGATCGTGAGCACCGTGAACAGCGCGGCGTCAGGCCCGGTGTGGATGGGCGAGGTCATCCTGGGCCAGAGCATCGCCGTGGCGACGGGGTTCGAGTTCCCCATCGAAACCGAACTCGACCGCGCCCAGGTGAGGCTGCTCTCCGGCTCCGGCGGAGAGACGACCGCCGCCGCCTCGGCCGCCTTCGCCCGCCGGCTGACCCTGCGGGCGATCTACAACGGTCGCGCCGCATGGGATGCGATGACCGAGGCGATCATGGAGGCCACGCAGAACGGGTTATACCCGCTGGCGCTCGCCCCCGAGGTCGGCGGGGATGGGGACAGCGACTCAGACCTCGTGGTGTTCGGCCGAATGGCCAACCCCGTCCCGCTGCGCCGCACGCAGCATCTATCCCGGAGCGTTAGCCTCGGCCTGCGGGAGTTTCCGTTTCCGCTGGTCGTGTGACGGGCTCCTGCACAGAGTTGCGGACGACCCACGCCGGGATCGGGCACTCACCCCGCTCCCAGCGTTGGACGGTGCGCATGTGCACGTGGCCCGGGAGCCTGTGCGCGAGCTGAGCCTGGGTGAGCCCCCGGGCCTGTCGCCACTCCCGGAGGAGACACGGAGCGCAGCCCTCGATGGGGCCGCGGTGCCCGACGTGCCCCTTGGCCGGCCTGCCGCGCCTCATGTCCGGGGCCTGTGCTCATAGCAGAGGTTGGACCCGTCGCGGTGGCAGCCACAGAGGAATGTCGTGCGCGGCGTAGTCTCGCCCGGGGCGTCGGTGTAGCGGCGCCCGGCGTCTAGGATCTCGCGCGGGCGGTCGAGCATCCGCGCCTCTCGCTGATCGAGACTACTGACCACCCCGCCCGCCCCCAGAACGTAGATGCCGACCCCGCTCAGCAGCAGCGCACCCACCGGGTTGCCGTGCTCGCTGCGCACCGTCCCCCGGTAGTCCATCGCCACCGGTAGCGGCATTCCGCCCCAGAGGGCGCGCCCGAGATCGTCTCGCGTTAGTTGGATCGTCATCTCATCCTCCCTCGAAGCGGTGATCGCTCCATGGGGCGCCCCTCCCGAGGCGCCCGAGCAGCGATCAGTCAGCCAGCTCAGCCGCGCGCTCATGACGGGCCTCTGCCACCTGAGCCCGCGCCGTGTAGTAGTCGCGCTCCTCGCTGAGCCAGCTGGCCCGGACCTGGGGATCCCACTTGCTGATGATCCACCCCCTACCCTGGCCGTACATCGTGATCTCGCTGCGGGCCTGCTGGGTCGCTTCGGTCTTGGTCATCTTTCCCTCCTGCTACAATATACGGCGCGCAGCCGTGAATGTCTCTAGGAATCTTTCCCGATCAGCCTGCTATGTTTGCGCGGCCAGCCGGCCTAGCATCTCCGTCCATGGCTGCTTCAGTCGCGCGAGGCGCCCGTCCTCGCCGTGATCATCCCCTGGTAGTAGTCCACCCTGCCCTGGTACTCGGCGAGCGTCTTTCGCCATGCGTCGCCGGTGGGGCCATCGGCGACGCGCTGCCACGCGTCCCGGTGCCACCGGGCGCGCGCCGCGGCCGACTCGCACCGGCACGCAGCCTGGAGCGCCCGACACTGATCGATACCATCGGCGTGCTGCATCGCCACCGAATGCGGCCCCCGGCCGCGCTCTGCCGCTGTCCGGGGGCGAAGGGCGCGGAGGTGGGCCGCGGCCTCCTCCTCGGATCGCGCCTCTGCCTCATACCGGTCTGCGAGAGCCTGGGCCTCGGCCTGGGTGGCCGGGCGCATGGATAGGTGCTCGGTCAGCAGCGACCGCGCGGCCCGTAGCATCTGGTGATCGGTGATCTTCTTCATCATCTTTCCCTCCTGCTACAATATACGGCGCGCAGCCGTGAATGTCTCTAGGAATCTTTCCCGATCATCCTGCTATGTTTGCGCGTGCCAACGCGCCATCTTTGCGCTCCCCGGTAAACGTTTCGCTTGACACGCTTACGCACGGCGACTAGATTGGACGTCATGACGCAATCACGCATAGACGCACTGGCTGACGCCGAGCAGCTCCGGATGGTGGCCAGGGAGTCGTGGCCCGCCACATCGGCCATCATCATAGGTACCAGCCTGGAGCGCGAGACGGACCGCCTGATCGCCGACATGCTGGCCTACCCCTGGCTCGCCGTGTACGCGGCCAGGATCACGGCCCGCTGCGCCCTCGCAGCCGTTCCTGGTCTGCTGCCAGAGGGGGCGAGGGCCGCGTGACCGCCGCACGCCTGCGGGAGCTACGCGCAGCCACGGGATGGAGCCGAGAGCGGCTGAGCCGTGCGCTCGGCGTGTCCCAGGCTACCATCGTGCGCTGGGAGGCTGGCGCTGCGATTCCTGGCCCGGCAGCTATCGCGCTGGAGTCGGTGCTGGGCGCGCGGATCGCGGAGATGGCCCGTGAGTAGGGTGGCGACATGGAGCCCTGACCAACAGGCTTGGGGCCGGTCATCGGAAGCCGCGCCTATCGCGGCGGGAGGTGTCGAGTGAGTGTGAGCAAGAAGGCCGCAGGCAAGGACGTCCGGATAGTGATCTTGCAGAGAGGCTGGGTGATGGTCGGCCACTACAGCCGCAAGGGCACTCAGTGCTATCTCGACCACGCGAGCGTGATCCGTCGCTGGGGGACGACCGCGGGCCTTGGCGAGCTGGCCGCAGAGGGTCCCAAGAGCAACACGGTCCTTGACCCCTGCCGAGGGCAGGTCGAGTGCCACGAGCTGACGGTGATCGCCACCCTGAAGTGCCGGAGGGAATCGTGGCCCGCGCTTCGCTAGGCGAGGATTCGTCCGGGGACGGGTACGGGTCCGGGTCCGGGTACGGGTCCGGGTCCGGGTCCGGGTACGGGTACGGGTACGGGGACGGGTACGGGTCCGGGTACGGGTCCGGGTCCGGGTACGGGTACGGGTCCGGGTCCGGGTCCGGGGACGGGTACGGGTACGGGGACGGGTACGGGGACGGGGACGGGTACGGGTACGGGGACGGGGACGGGTACGGGTACGGGGACGGGGACGGGGACGGGTACGGGTGGTAGGCGTGCGGAGATCGGAGGAGTGATGAAAGGTTACCACTTCGTGGGCGAAACCCTACTAGATGGCCGCCCAGTGCCGGCTGACGGCGACTGGCTGGAGCACGAGGGTCCGCTAGTGCTGTGCGAGTCCGGCCTGCACTGGAGCGCTCATCCGTTAGACGCGGTCCGGTATGCGCCCAATGGCTGCGTTTCACTGTGCCTGATCGAGGCCGATGGTGAGACGATCCTGACCAGCGACAAGAGCGTGAGCCGGCGGCGGATGATCGTGTCCCGCGTCCCTGCCGCGCCGCTCCTGCGGGAGTATGCGCGGTGGTGCGCCACTCAGGTACTGCACCTCTGGGCCGCGCCGCAGGTGGTCCGCGACTACCTCGCTACGGGCGCGGAGACTCTGCGGGAGGCAGCCGGGAGCGCAGCCTGGAACGCAGCCGAGGCAGCCTGGAACGCAGCCGAGGCAGCCGGGAGCGCAGCCTGGAACGCAGCCGACGCAGCCAGGAGCGCAGCCGACGCAGCCAGGAGCGCAGCCTGGAGCGCAGCCGACGTAGCCTGGAACGCAGCCGACGCAGCCTGGAGCGCAGCCGACGTAGCCTGGAACGCAGCCGACGCAGCCAGGAGCGCAGCCGACGCAGCCTGGAGCGCAGCCGACGTAGCCTGGAGCGCCCGAGACCGCTTTGCCGAGATCGTTGAGCTAGCGTTGGCGGCGGCGGAGAGGTGAGTAGGAGCGGTCCGCGCGCACTGACGCTGGGCCTGGTGATCGGCAGCGCTTTCGCCGCAGGGCGCTGCTCTACTGTCGCCTGGCCGTACCCTGTGGCGTCCACCCCCGCGCCCGATCCGACCCTGGCGCGGATCGAGCGAGACACCGACGCGGCGCTATGCCAGGCCGCGCAGATCGAGGCCGCGTGGACGGCGTGGGCCGCCGCGCGGGCAAGGCCATGCGAGGAGGTACGATGACTGACGAACGGCCGAACCACTGGCACGCGGATCAGCACGTGGCCGCACGCCGCCGAGCGATTCGCGCGATGCAGTCACGGGCCGGGGTGGCGCGCCTAGGATGGCCCGATGCGCTAGGCGCGTGGTGCGCCATCTTCGCGTCGGCCGTCGCGCTGGTGGCTGCGCTGATCGGCGCCGCCTACGTGATGGGCGCCGCGCTAGACGCGCTCACGGCGCTGCTGTGATCCCGCCCACGGTAGGCACAGCGACGGAGTGGTCGCAGGAGCCGGGCGACACGGTCCGCGAGCTATGGGAGGCGTCCGGACGCGAGGGCCAGCCGAAGCATCCGGCGCGCAGAACTGGCCTGCTGCTGCTCAGACGTGACGGGCTCGACGCGCGAGACATGTCAAGGATCGAGACGGCCCTGATGTGGGCGGGGGAGGGGAGGGTGTGATGATTGACGGCCTGACGATCACGAACGGAACGCTGGACGCGCTGGCGAGCCTGTACCGTGACGCCAAGGACCTGGCCCGGAAGGTGCGCGCGGAACATGCGGACCTGACGACGCGCTCGGCGGTGCTGGTCGAGCAGAGCGCGCAGCTCGACAGCTTGGCGCTCGCGCTAGAGACGACAGCGCACCTGGTCGTGCCCAGCGGAATCGTGCTGGGGCCCAGGGACCTAGCGATTCCAATCGCTCCAATACTCGGTCCAGATGAAACGGAGGCTCGGCTGACTGTGGCGAGTGTGTGCTTGACTGCGAGTGTGCCCGAGGGGAAGAGATGAAGAGCATCGTGGACACGTTCCGCGAGTATGAGCGCCACGCGGTCCCGCGCTGTTACGAGTGCGGCCGACGCGGGCATTTGCACCTGAGGTGCCCCGGGGTTACGACCGCGGATGAGCCGCCAAACGAGGAGGAGGCCGTATGTCAGAACCAGTGGGACCGCTACCGACCCCTAGGGGCCTAGTGGCGAAGCTCGCCGCCGTAATGGCAGGGATCAAGCATGTACCCAAGCGCGGGCGCAACGCATTCCACGGCTACGACTACGCTACAGAGGCGGACATCGCTGACGCGGTGCGCGAGGGCTTAGCCGAGCAAGGCGTGATGATCTTCCCGAGTGTCGAGAAGCTGGAATGGCGCTCCGTCGAGACGAAGAGCGGCGCGCAGGCCGTGGCGACTCTGCACGTTAGGTTCTGCGTCACGGATGGCGTAGAGACGCGCGAGTTTCTCATGCTCGGCGAGGGCCAGGACGGGGGCGATAAAGCGACGTACAAGGCGATGACTGGGGCGCAGAAGTATATGCTGCTCAAGCTTTTCTTGATCTCGACCGGTGACGATCCGGAGGCAGATGACGCTCCCCGCAAGCCGGAGGCGCCGAAGCCAGCACCAGCCAAACGCGCCAGCTCGACCGCCGATCATCCTCCGCTCCCGCCTCGCGAGCCTGGTGATGATGACGAGCCGACGCGCAGCCCCAAGGGCGCAATGATGCCGCCGTGTCCGCACTGCAAGAGCAGCAAGGCCGTCATCAAGAACAGGTTCACCGCGGGCGAGTACGTCTGCTGGGAGAAGAGCACACGAGGCAAGGGATGCGGGAGGAAGTTCTCCCAGTCGTCGCCGACCGAGACGAAGCCCGCCACCGAGCCGCCCGAGTGCCCCGCATGTGGTAGCGCCGAGGCCGTGCAGAGCAGTGCGCCCGGTGAGTATCTCTGCACCAAGTCGGCAGGAGGCTGCGGGCAGGAGTGGAGAAGCCGGTGAAGCCAGACGAGATAGACCTGGACGACACGGGCGAAGTGATGCTCTTGGACATGCTCGCCCGTGTCGAGCTAGTCGAACACGTGCCGCGCCTGATCCCGGCCATCGGTGCCAAGTGGATTGCGGTCCTGGCCCGAAACATAGGCCGGCCCGTGCGCATCGTGCTGAGTCGGGCGAAGCAGCGCAGGAGCAGCCCGCAGAACCGCTATCTCTGGGGTGTGGTGTACTCGGACTTGCTGGAGGGGATGCGCGCCCAGGCTACCGAGGCCGACATGGAGCCGCCCTTCGCAACGGCTGAGGACGTTCACCTGTGGGCCAAGTGGCGCTTCTTGCGCGTCAAGCGCGTGCTACCTGGTGGAGAGATCGAGGAGGTAGCGGGCTCGACGCGCTGCAATGGCGAGCGCTTCGGCGACTACGTGTCGCAGCTCTCAGCGTGGGGCGCCGCGCGGCACATCTACGTGCGGCAGCCGCACGAGGACCGGATCGCGATATGACGGCCCCAATGTGCGGTGTAGAGCAACGGCTAGCTCGGGCGCGGGGTGAGGGCGCGCGACCAAGATCCCCAGAGCGCCAGGTGCGGGTTCGAATCCCGTCACCGTACTACTCGCGTAGTGGAGATTGAGATATGCCTAAGCGTGAATGCTGTGTGGCCTCGGAACTGGTGATCGCCGACCTTAGGCGCCAGATAGACCATCTAACCACTGTGGCATTTACGAATGCTAGCTGCTCTCAGGCTTACCAGGAGCAGGCCAGAGAGGCGCTTGTGGCGCGCGATGCGCTCGCGGTCAGGCTCGCAGCGGTGGTGGAGCGGCATGCACCGTTTGCGCTCTATGGCGAGTGCGGACATGACCACGCAGATGGCGATCCGGGGACGATCCTCGTGGATGATGTCGGGCTGGTCTGTGAGGCGGGCCACGCCGGGACCGTGTGCTACGAGTGCGACACGGACGCCGGTGAGGTGCGGGAGGATCACTGGAACGCCACCTACCCCTGCCCCACGGTCCGAGCTGCGGAGGGGAAGTGAAGAAGAAGCCGACGCTGCCAGAGCGGAGCATAACGATAATCATCCGGGCTAGCGATACGCACTGCTGCACGTGGTGGCCCGACAAACGCAAGCGCTGCCCCCATCTTTCGGCTAGCCGGTCCGGGGCCATCTATCATTGCGGCGTCTTCCATGGCCGCGAGCTAAGCGCCGGAGTGGAACGGCTGCCGGAGTGCCTAGCCGCAGAGGGCAAGCCGTGAGGCGCCTCCTGCTCTGGCTGTTGCGACCTCGCGAGGACCGAGTATCAGATACGTACCTCCACCATCTCCAGCTCACTGAACCGGAGCCGGAGCGGCGCGTCTACCATCGCCCCGGGCCGCTGCGGTCGGTCGTGAGCGCGTACCGCGTGCCCTGGAGGGCTGAGTGAAGCCGCACACCATCGCGCTCTCTGGAGGCTGGCGCCTATCGTGGCTACCGCGCCGACACGAGCTACTGCTGTCGCGCAATGGCGAAACGGTGGCGGTACCGTTGGGCGTGCTGGCCGAGTGGGAGCTGACCATCGAGGAGATCCGGTATGCGCTTCGGTGCTGGCGCGATCTGCACAAGCTGCCAGAGGGGACACATGAACAACGCGCCAAGAAACGCAGGAGTGAGCGGGCACGCGACAAGAAGCGCAAGGCGCTCGCTGCCCTTGGTGAGCGCCTGGGAGAGCCTGCGTGAGCCTCAAGGTCAAGCGCTGGTGCATGCACTGCAAGGCGGCCGTGGCGTCGATCAAGCGCACAATGCTGGCGCGTAGCTATTACTGCTGCCTCGTGTGCGGATCTGCCACCATGCGCATCAAGGGCGGGCAGAAGCATCCTGCGCCAGGCCATCACAGCGGCGCAGAAGGGGAGCAGGTGATGCGGAACAAGTACGGCAACGTCCCGACTCGCAGCCGGCATACCGGACGCATGTTCCAGTCGAAACTCGAGGCCTCCCGGGAACCGGCGCTCCTGGCGCTTCAAAACGCGGGCGAGATCAGAGACTTGGGGTACCAGACGACTTTCCCGCTCGAGGTGTACGGCACGCAGGCGGTAGATGCATTGCTGCAAGGCATCGAAGAGTGCGATGCTTGCGTGGCGATACTTGCCGCAGACGTCCGGCTCTCTCGGCAGAAGATATGCTCTTACAAAGCCGATTTTGATTACTATACCAACGACGGCGCCTATGTGGTAGAGGATACCAAGGGCTACATCACTCCAGAGTACCGCATCAAGAAGCGCCTAATGATAGCAGCACACAACATAGAGATCGTTGAACCGAACGTGAGCGGCATACAGCAGAGGGCGCGTGGTTGCGGGATTCGAGGCCGCGGAACCGGAAGCCGCATGAAAGGTGGACGCTAAGTGGAGAGGCCGATCCTGTTCTCGTTGCCGATGGTGCCTGCGATCCTGGCAGGCACCAAGACGCAGACGCGACGGGTAGTGAGCATGCGGACAATCGAGCCCGGGGTATTGTCGTGGATCACCCGTGGCACAGTCCAGGAGTGGCAGGGTCCCGGCCTATGGGCGGTGTTCGACAACCCGGCGATGACCTCATTCGTTCGGCGTGTCCGCTGCCTCTACGGTCGTTCCAATGATCACCTATGGGTGAAAGAGGAGTACCACACCACGTCTGACCGGACGCACTACCGAGCAGACGGGGAATGCGGGTGTAGCGTGCCCGGCTGGTGCCGGGCGCGCTACATGCCACGGCGACAATCGCGCCTGACGCTGGAGATCACCGAGATCCGCGTCCAACGATTATGTAGCATCGGTCAGGGCGATGCCTGCGCCGAGGGCGCGCCGACGCCGTTCGAGCCTTTGCAGTGGTTTGAGATCGCCTGGGAGATCAACGGCAAACGCGCGCCTTGGTCGAGCAATCCATGGGTGTGGTGCATCTCATTCCGTCGGGTGGAACGATGAAGAAGGCGAAGAAGATCAGGCACAAGTGGCCGAAGGACTACTTCTTCCACATCCCGCGGAGCGGAAAGCCTGCGGTATGCGAGCGGTGCGGCCTGCGCATGTGGATCGAGCGCTCTGGATTGGGCGAGCGCACGATGGTCGCGTACCCTGGCCAGGAGCCAATGCCTTACTCGCGCGTACCGAGCTGCCGGGAGGCCCGGTGAGCCGCATCATTCAGTCGAGCCTGGCCGAGCGAGAGGGGCCGCTAGTTTACACCGTGGAGCAGGCGGCTGATGGCAGTTATAGCTACGCCTATGAGGCATTCTTAGATCGCAAGGCGCAGCTAGGTCGTGACTCCGGTTTCGCTCCAGTATGGATGCCGGATTTTCTATTCGACTTTCAACGGTCGCTGGTTGATTGGTCCGTGCGCAAGGGGCGCTCGGCCATCTTCGCCGACTGCGGACTCGGAAAGACGCCTATACAGCTTGTGTGGGCCGAGAACGTCGTGCGCCATACGAACAAGCGCGTTCTTATCCTCACACCCCTGGCCGTGTCTCACCAGACGATAGCGGAGGCTGGAAAGTTCGGCATCGAAGCTCACCGCTCGCAGGCTGGTGAGCTGCACGACGGCATCAACGTCACCAATTACGAACGCTTGCACTACTTCAATCCTGATGACTTCGCGGGCTGCGTAGCTGATGAGTCGAGCATCCTAAAGTCGTTTGACGGAACACGCAAAGCCGAGGTGACGGAGTTCATGCGTCGGATGTCCTATCGGCTTCTCGCTACTGCCACTGCGGCGCCGAACGACTACATCGAGCTCGGGACGAGCAGTGAGGCCCTGGGTGAGTTGGGCTACACGGACATGCTGACGCGGTTCTTCAAGAACGACCAGAATACCATTAAACCGACCGTGTATAGGCATCGTGGCCAGAACTTCTCGGCCCTGGATGCTGCGGCTAAATGGCGGTTCAAGGGCCACGCTGAGGTCCCATTCTGGAGATGGGTGTCGTCCTGGGCACGCGCGCTTCGCCGTCCCTCGGACCTCGGCTTCTTGGATGAGCGCTTCGAGCTACCAGAGTTGATTGAGCGCGAGCATCTGGTCGAAACAGACAAGCCGCGGCCGGGAATGCTATTCGCTATGCCCGCCGTCGGACTTGACGAGCAGCGCGAAGAACGGCGGTTCACCATTGAGGAGCGGTGCTCTCGTGTCGCCGCTCTAGTGGCTGACACTGGCCAACCAGCTCTTGCATGGTGCCATTTGAACCCCGAGGGGAAGAGATTGGCGGAGATGATACCGGACTCCCTGGAAGTATCGGGCGGCGATTCAGATGAGGCCAAGGAGGAGAAGTTCCTTGCCTTTGCAAGTGGCCAACTTCGGGTATTGGTGACGAAGCCAAGGATAGGAGCATGGGGACTCAACTTCCAGCATTGCGCCCACGTGACCTTCTTTCCCTCCCACTCCTTCGAGCAGTACTACCAGGGCGTTAGACGCTGCTGGCGCTTCGGTCAGACACGACCCGTGGTGGTGGACGTGGTTACCACCGAGGGCGAGCACCAGGTAATGCGGAACCTACAGCGCAAGGCGAAGGCTGCTGACCGCATGTTCTCGGCCCTGGTTGAGGAGATGCACCGAGCCGAGTCAATCGAGCGTGGTCCCAAGTTTACCGTCAAAGAGGAGCATCCATCATGGCTGTGATAACGCAACGGATCGCCAAGGAGTACGCGATCTACAACGGGGACTGCTGTGAAGTCATGGCGACGTTACCGCCAGAAAGCATCCATCTCTCCATTTACTCGCCACCCTTCGGTGGGCTATATCACTATTCGTCAAGTGATCGCGACCTCTCCAATTCACGAGACTACGGGGAGTTTTTCTCTCACTACGCTTTCGTGGTCCGCGAGTTGGCGCGCCTGACCCGGGCCGGGCGCATGACGGCCGTTCACTGCATGGACGTGCCGTCGGGAAACAGCGGCACGGATCACCTGATCGACTTCCCTGGCGACATCATCCGATTGCACGAGCGCGAGGGCTGGCACTACATCGCCCGCTATGCCATTTGGAAGGAGCCTCTGGCCGTCCGCAATCGGACGATGGCTAAGAATTTGGCGCACAAGTCCATCGTGGAGGACTCCTCGCGTTGCAGCGTGGCGTCTGCTGATTGGCTACTGGTGTTTCGGAAGAAGGGCAAGAACCTGGAGCCCATCGCGCATCCTAACGGCCTGACGGACTACGCCGGAGAGCGTGGCATCCCCTCGGAATTGCTGCCCTATCGCGGCTGGACTGGAAATCAGATTGAGAACCGATACTCTCACTGGATCTGGAGACAGTACGCGTCCGCGTTTTGGGATGACATCCGGATCGGACGCGTGCTCCCGTTCCGTGGCGGCAAGGATGACGAGGACGAGAAGCATGTTCATCCGCTACAGCTCGACGTGATCGACCGGTGCCTTACGCTTTGGAGCAACCCGGGGGATGTGGTTCTCACTCCATTCATGGGCGTAGGTTCGGAGGTCTACGCGTCAGTGCATTATGGTCGTAAGGCGATAGGGATTGAGCTGAAGCCTAGCTACTATCGCCAGGCGGAAAAGAACATCGCAGCCGGGATCGCCGAACGATTCAGGAAGTCCGAACAGCGAGAGATGTTCGAACCGGAGGCCGAAGTAGGCGTGGAGGCTATCCCATGATGACCATCGAAGTCGCACGTCTTGCCGGCTGTAGCGCTGGCACGGTGCGGCGCTGGGCAACGGATAGCAGGGTGGCGGTGGACGGACTGCGCTGCCGGTGGGTGACACCGCAGACCGGCAATGAGTGGGCGCGCTGGCGCGAGTACGAGCCAGCAGAGGTGGAGCGCTGGGTAGCCGCACGGCGGGAGATGGCGAAGATAGCCGAGGAGATGCGGACGCGGCGCAAGAAGGCGCTGGCCGCACAGCGCAAGCGCTGCTGTGGCGTCCCTCGAGGTGTGCCCTGCGATTGCCGCGCACGCCGGGCTCAGCTGGCGGGTATCCGGGCCAAGCGCCGGGCTGCCGCTCTCGCTGCGCAGCCGGCGGAGGTGCGTGAGCGCTGGGCGATGCGCGGGTGGGTGCGCTCGTCAGATTCCCACTTGACCCGTCACGAATCCTCGTGACAGCATAGCGCCATGGCCTACACCAAGCTGTTCTCCTCCATCATCCACAGCACGATCTGGCGCGAGGCCCCCAATGTCAAGATCGTCTGGGTAACCATGTTAGCCCTGGCGTCCAAGCGGGGCGTGGTGTCAGCATCCGTGCCAGGCCTCGCCGACGTCTCCCGGGTCTCGCTAGAGGAGACGCTAGACGCCCTCACCAAGCTCTCGGCCCCCGATCCGTTCTCGCGCTCGAAGGCCGAGGAAGGCCGTCGAATCCATGAGGTCGATGGCGGGTGGCAGATCATAAATCACACATACTACAGGGAATTGCGAGACGAGGACCAGGAAAGGATTGACGCGGCGGCGAGGCAGCGTAAGCACCGTGTGGCTGTCACGCAAAGTCACGCCGGTCACACGCAGTCACGCGTGTCACTACACCATACACCAGCCCCAGCCCCAGCCCCAACGGACACGTCAACGGATTTGTCGCCTTCGGCTCCATCCGAGCCCGAGTTGGTCCTCACACGAATCCCGAGGAACGGGACCAGGCTCGCATCCCCTGCTGCAATCGAAGTGGGGGAGTGGTACCTGCGGATCTTCAACGCGGTCTATGGTCGCCGCGTGGGCCGCGTCGGCAAGATCGCGACCATGGTCGAGGTGTTGCTGCGGCGTGGGAATGCCGGCTGGCAAATCGCCGCCATGCCGATCATGGTCAAGGGCCGCTGTCCGGACTGGCGACCGGAGGCCGACCACATGCTCCGCGACGGCTCGCACAAGCACACGGGGCCGAACGGGGTGACGTCCGGCGATACGGATTGGCTTTCGAGGGAGATGCTCAGCCTCGACCGGCTGGTGCTGGATGCGCGTCTCGCGTCTATCGCATCGGAGGCCAGTGTCCTCGGCGTGCACGTGCTAGAGGCTCTCCGTGATCATGGTGTCGGCTTGCGCAAAGAGGAGGCATAGATTGCTGTCCGCGACGCAGATGGCCGAGGTGGCGAGATGGTCGAGAGCCGAGCTGGCGCGCCTAGACGCCGATCATGCGCCGGCGATAATCAAGGTCGAGGCCGGGCCAGGGCTCGAGGTGGAAGATGCGCTCAAGCCCCTGACAACGCTCGCTGAGGCCGGCGCTCACAGCGTGGCCGAGATGGCCCGGTACGAGGCGGGGCACTTCGCGGACCGGGTCCAGACCGGGATACGCTTCCTCGACCGGCAGCTACGAGGTGGCTTCCATTCCGGAGAACTCACCTTGCTCGGAGCACCTAGCGGTGGCGGCAAAAGTAGCCTAGTCCAGCAAATCGCCTCAGAGGTATCCCGCCGCGGGCCGGTGCTGTTCGTCAGCCCGGAGATGGGCTTGATCGAGCTGGCGGAGCGGGAGATCATCCGCAGAAGTGGCCGTCCGCTATGGGACCGGAATCCCTGGACCGACACCGGAGGAGCGAAGGAGTTCGCCAGGCTCGCCCACGAAGCCGCGGCGGACCAGATGATCTCCGAGGGCCTGCCGCTCTACGTGCTCGATCATGACTGCTCGATGGACGAGATCGAGGCGTACGCCCGGAGCATCGCCGGACTCCGTCTCCTCGTGATCGACTACGCGCAGCAAGTGGCCAACACCGATCCGCGGACCCCGCGCTACTTGGCCGTTGGGGAAGTAGGCTCGAGGTCGGTCGCGCTGGCCCTGACGCTCAAGATTCCGGTGATGGTGGCTAGCCAAGTGAACGTATCCACCGAGGGGAAATCCACGAGCTACACCTTCCGCGAGACCGCGATCCTAGAGCACAAGGCGCATAACGTCCTGATCTTCGAAGTGAAGTGGAAGGAAGGGCAAGGGTTCCGGGAAGTCGAGGAAGCCGCTATCGTCTGCACCAAACAGAGGTCCGGCAAGCTGTTCCGGCTCTCGGTGAGATACGAGCCGGAGCTATACCGCATCTCGGACATCGGCAAAGGCGTCGCGATTGCCGAGCCCGGCCTGGAGCAATTGGGCGGTGGCTGGTGACTCGCGAGCTATCGGATAGGCAGAGGGCCGAGCAAGCCGCCGCTCTGCGCGACCACGTCGAGCGTGGCGGCGATGCGCATCGCTGGTTGGACAGCAAGGACTTCGCGCCGGAGGACCGCGCGGCAATCGTGCTAGGCGGGCTCAGCGAGGCAGACGCGCCAAACGCACAGAAGGCCGGTGGAGGAATGATGGATAAGCCAGGAGACGACCTAGCACAGGCGCGCCGAGACGCCGAAAGCTACGGTGCCGCATTCGAGGCGGCGGATCAGACCATAGCCGAGCTGGAGGCAAGCCTATCGGATGCCCACTGCTTACTCCAGGACGCGTTTAGCGCCGTGGACCCCGAGGCCCACCCGGACTTGAGCGAGCGCCTCGCGCAAGCGCTGGAGTGCGGCCTGCCGCAGTGCGCGCATGTGTCGGAGCTGGCCCGGCAGAGAGACGATCTGATCCGGTACGCGACCAACGTGGTCGCTGCGATAGACCGCTGGAACGCCAGCGTCGGAGCCATCATCGACCGGGATCCTGGCTACCTGCGGCAAGCCATACGCGAGACCACTTGACACGCGTGAGACAATACCCCGTAGGGAGGCGCTGATGGGAGTGGCCAAGCCGGGCCTACCGTGGACGACAGATCGCCCGCGCCCATCCCGCCTCCCAGACCCACCGCCAGACCCACCGCCGTCAATCCGGCCCTCTCCGCCTCACCCCAGCCCCGGGACGGTGCGTGCTCACCCTCCCGCGTCGCCGTCCCGGGGCTCTCTCCTGGCGCTGGAGGACATCGAGGTGCTCGCCCTGCGGATGGCCGAGAGCGGCTGCGTCTCGGGCCGGCTCGCCGAGTGGCCGCTCCTGGCCCGGGCGTTCCGCGCGTTCGGCTGGGAAGTGCCCGATACCGTCGGGGTATCGGCCATGCGTGGCCTGGCTCGTGCTGCCCTCCATCAGCCAGAGCCATGGTGCAACGGTACGCTCTTCGGGGTGGTCCGGTGACGGATGCCGCCATCGCCGCCGCCGGAGTCGCCTCTCAGTGCCGCGACCCGCAGATGCTGTGCCCGTGCGTGCGCTCGCGCTACCTCGCCCTGCTGCACGAGGCCGAGATCCTGCACGGGATGGCTGTCAGCCTGATCGAGACGCTTCGTCAGCCGTCTCGCCAAGCGTACTACCTACGGATCGGGGCATCGAGGACCATGCAGTCGATGCACCTAGCGCAGCCTCCGCATAGTCTAGCATTGGCCTTCGACGCGATTCCGACGCTGTACCTGTCCGAGCGCTCATGGCATCCCGAGGGCCCGCTGTGGCCAGTCCTCGGGAGCATCGGCGAATCGGTAGGCCTCGAGTGGGGCGGTCGCTGGACAGGCTTCCACGACGCGCCCCATTTTCAGCTGCGTGAGTGTCTGTGCGTCCCGCACCCATGAGCCGCCATGAATGAGGCGCTCCAGACCGCCGGGTGGCTGCTGCTGATGGCTGGTGCGCATGGAAGGTGGCTCGGGAGAAATGATCTCGGGGGGGGCGTATGATAAAGACGGCGTTAGGCACCAGCACCTTACTGCTGGCGCTCAGCCTCGGCCACTGCAACAGCAATGCGGTCTGCCCGAGGGGCATGGAGGTTGGGCTGGCTGCCGGGGCTCCGGCCTGCATCTGCAAGCCCGGCCTGGTACCAGATCCGACCGGCTCCACGGGATGTCTACAGCCTCCCGGGCCTTCCCCGTCCCCTTCCCCCGTGCCGACCATCGAGCCGTCACTCCCTCCAGGCCCCAGTCCGACCCCGCAGCCATCGCCCACGCCCACGCCGCAACCAAGCGCGCCGCCTTGCGTCGTCGAGCCGATTCCCGGCGGCCCCGTGCCGCTCGCGCAGCCGGCTGGAGCGTGCTCGGGCGGCGCATCGCGCTACCCCTATGAGCTGGGCGGGTCGATCTGCGTGGCCGAGAGCGCATGCGTTCCGCGTCCCGGCGCAGGCGACAAGTGCCCCATCGCTGGCGGGGAGTGCATAACGGCCGAAGCCTGGATCAACTACCACGCGCGTTGGGGCAGGATCCGGCTCAACCAGTTCGGCCTCGCCTCGTACTACGATGGTCCGCAGGAGCTGGCGCAGGCCGACGCTTACGGGCGCGTCTACCAGGCGGGCATCGCTCCGGTCCGCCCCTTCGGGACCTGGGACTGGACCGGGAACTGGCGAGCAGTTCCGATCTGCCCGCCCAAGCGTTCGACGTGTCCTCCGTCCGTACCCCCGCCATCCACTCCTCCGTCCGTACCGCCGGGGCCGAGTCCGACGCCAGTTCCGAATCCCGGGCCGACCCCGGCGGCCTGCCCCGCGCTCGTCTGCATCCACGCACAGGTCCATCTTGCCGCTGGGCCGGGTGGGCTATTACCGAGCCCGACGGCTTGTGACGGGTGTCGCGTCGTGCTCGATGCTACGCCGCTATTTTCGGTTTGCCTTGCGCGCGGTAGGTGCAACGCGGAGATGGACACGTATTGCCATGGCAGGCTCTGCGAGGACGCGCGGGGCTACGTCTGGCATCGCATCGCCGGCCCCGCGACAGCTTGGAACATCCAGGAGCCCGGTCCAGAGCGCGGATATCAGGCGCTGATCAACACGCCGGTGCCTGGGACGTACAGTTTCGAGGTGTGTGCGGGGCAGCCCCTCGATACTCCAGGTTTTCCGGTTGTCATCGGTGGACCTGAGTGCAACCCGATCAGCTTCGAGGTGCGCTAGGTGTACGAACTAGTCAAGACGCTCATTCCCGTCCCTGGCTCGCAGGATCTTTTCCAGGAGGTCCAGAAGTTTGGCGACTCGAAGATCCAGGCAGCCATCGACGCGAGCCTAGCGAAGCTCGGGGACAAGTCGGGCGTCGTGTTCCGCTTCGATGCGGACCCGGGCGGAATCAACGCTGCAATCGCGGGCAAGTTTGCTGGCCAATGGAGCCTCGTGGTCGCATACCATCACGAGTGGAAAGACAAGACCTGGGGCTACGCTGGCCTAGAAGTGGCGCGGGTCTGGTGATGGCCTACAGCGACATTGAGGCCGCCGCCAGGCTCACAGCCATCACGGATCGCACCTACTTCTGGTCGGATGGCGATGACGAGCTACTCCTCGGCATCGTGTGCAACGACATGTTTTCGCCGGCCGCCGACTCGGAACTTGTAGCGCTCTCGGAGGCGCCGGCATTGCTCGCGCTCTACCGAGCTGATGGCTGTGAGGGGCTGATGCGCTGGGTTGCTGCTCGCCGCGCGGAGAGCACTCAAGGAGCAAGACCATGAAGAATCGCATCATCGGATTCGTCGCCCGCTGGCTCGCTGGCGGTATCATGCGCGAGATCAGCGAGGGCAAGCGCGGCCCCGTGCTCTATCGCTGGTACTGGTGGGCGCAGGGGAAGAAGGGCTCGACCGGATGGATCCTCGTGCTACTCCTCGCCGGGGTGTACGCCGTCAATCCGCAGCTGGCCGAGCAGATCGGCCCGACTGTGGGCACCGTCGCCGGCCTGCTGGTAGCGTGGGGTTTCCTCGATGCCAAATGGCGCGCAGCCGTGCCGCCCGGATTCGTGGGCGACACGTTGCACCTACTGCTCTCGCTCGGACCTGTGCTGTCAGGCCTGACTGCGCTGGCTGTCGCGCACCTATCGCCTGAGTGGTCGGAGCGTGTCGAGGTAGGGGCGGGGGCAGTCGCGATGGCGACGGCTTGGTTGGCCGCGCGTATGGCTCCGCCGCCATTCGACTCGGATCAGGTGAGGGGGTAGCGATGCGCCGAGCCATAGTCGTAAGCCTTGCATGCGCCGCGCTGCTGCTGCCGAGGTTCGCGGGCGCGCAGGAGGGGAAGCTGCACTTCGAGCGGGCGAGCGTGCCGAGCACGGGAGGAGTGATCTCCGCCGCGCTAGGCGCCGAGCTGGCCCCCGCCATCGGAGCGGGTACCGGCTGGACGTGCGGCACAGGCTGGGATTGCAGTGTTGCCGGCGCGCTGAACAAGAACGCGGATGGCGTGGGGACCGCTGCGCCGAACCCTGCGATCACGGCAGTTGTGGGCACCACGTACAAGGTGGTCATCACGGTCGGTGCTGTGACTGTCGCATCCGGCGCGACGTACACGCTTGGCGGGACCGCTGGCCCGGTCTCGCTGACCGCAGCCGCGACCTATACGCACTACGTCATGGCCACCACGACCGGCTCGCTGATCATCACGCCAACGCCTACCGGTACGCGCTTCACGATCACGGAGGTGAGTGTCAAGGCGCTGACGCCCGGGACCGGTGGCCTGGAGGTGATGGGGGACCTGACGGTTCGGCAGAGGGTGCTGGTAGGGGGCGGGACGACGGCAGCACCACCAATCGCGCCGATAAACGAACCTACGACAGGGCTTCGGTTCACCCCTGGCGGCTTTGTGACCTAC
>Ga0315281_10005465_pt1 | contig 18171 bp, 29 predicted proteins | sample YL17G07_0_MG_FD_204540 | JGI IMG/M metagenome (GOLD analysis project Ga0315281, IMG submission 204540) | Sediment microbial communities from Yellowstone Lake, YNP, Wyoming, USA - YL17G07_0 | ecosystem: Environmental > Aquatic > Freshwater > Lake > Sediment | place: USA: Wyoming | collected...
GGCGAAAGCCATCAGCCCCGTCGTGAGCCAGCCGAGGGTTTTGAGCCGGCGGCTGATGACAAAGGGCCCCATGACCGCGGGCCGGGCGGCCAGCAGCACCATCACGCCCATGATCGGCACCGCGAGCACGCCGTTGATCACCGCGCTCCAGAACAGCGCCTTGATCGGGTCGATCGGCGTGAAGTCGATGCTGACGCCGATCAGCGTTGCCGCGACGATGATGGCGTAGAAGCCGCGCGCCTCGAGCGGCTTGAGCGCGAGGCCCTTGCGCCACTCGAAGGCCTCGGCCACCGCATAGGCCGCCGATCCGGCCAGCACGGGGATCGCCAGCATGCCGGTGCCGATGATGCCGAGGCTGAACAGCAGAAACGCGAAATCCCCGGCGATCGGCCGCAGCGCCTCGGCCGCCTGCGCGGAGGTCTGGATGTCGCTGACGCCATGGCTGTGCAGCGTCACCGCGGTGGTCAGCATGATGAAGAAGGCGATGAGTTGCGAGAAGCCCATGCCGATCAGGGTGTCGATGCGTATGCGCTTCAGGTGCTCGTGCGCCTGTTCCGGCGCGGTGATGAGCGCGGAGCGCTCGGCTTTTGTCTCCTGCTCCTCGACCTCATGTGAGGCCTGCCAGAAGAACAGATACGGGCTGATCGTGGTGCCGAGCACGGCGACGATCGTGAGCATGTAATCGGCATCGACCGTGACCTTGGGCCAGACGACGCTGGTGAGCACTTCGCCCCAGTGAATCGGGACCGCGAACACCACGCCCACATAGGCGAACAGCGCCAGCACCATCCATTTGAGCAGCGGCGCATAGCGTGGATAGGGCATGAATACCTGCAGCAGCGCGGAGGCGACGCCGAATACCACCGCGTGCCCGTGCGGCGGGCCGCCGATGATCAACTGCAGTGCTTCGCCCATGGCGCCGATGTCGGCGGCGATGTTAATGGTGTTGGCCACGAGCAGCGCCGCCACCAGCACATGCAGCAGCCACTGCGGGTAATAGCGCCGGATGTTGGCGGCGACGCCGTGCCCGGTCACCAGGCCGATGCGCGCGCTGATCAGCTGGATGCCGACCATGAGCGGGTAGGTCGCGACCACCGCCCAGAGCATGCCGAATCCGAACTGCGCGCCCGCCTGGGAATAGGTGGCGATGCCGCTCGGATCGTCGTCCGCGGCGCCGGTGATCAATCCGGGACCGAGCTGTTTGACGATGGCTCCGACCGAGGATTCAGGTTTGCGCTCGATAGCGTTCATCACGATTACAGTTTAGCGGACGATCTTGCAAACAAAAAAGCCGGGCAAGCCCGGCTTTTTTAGCTTCGACGAGAGGGCGTATTACTCGGCGACTTCGACCGGCTTCGTTTCTTCTTTCTGCGCCGGACGGTCCATCAGTTCGACCAGCGCCATCGGCGCGTTGTCGCCCTGCCGGAAGCCGAACTTCAGGATGCGCAGATAGCCGCCGGGACGGTTGGCGTAGCGGGGCCCGAGCTCGGCGAAGAGCTTGGTCACCATGTCGCGGTCGCGCAGGCGGTTGAACGCCAGGCGGCGGTTCGCCATGGTGGCGTTCTTGCCCAGCGTGATCATCGGTTCGACGACGCGACGCAGCTCCTTCGCTTTCGGCAGCGTGGTCTTGATGACCTCGTGCAAGAGCAGCGAGTTGGTCATGTTCCGCAGCATGGCCAGGCGATGGCTGCTGGTGCGGTTGAGTTTTCTCAGTCCTAGGCGGTGACGCATTTTTGTGCCTCGTTATCTTTTCACGCTTCAGGCGCGGAGGGATTCAAGTCCTGCCGGCGGCCAGTTATCGAGCTTCATGCCCAGTGTCAGGCCACGCGAAGCAAGCACTTCCTTGATCTCGTTGAGCGACTTGCGCCCAAGGTTCGGGGTCTTCAGAAGTTCCGTTTCGGTGCGCTGGATCAGGTCGCCGATGTAATAGATGTTCTCGGCCTTGAGACAGTTGGCCGAGCGCACCGTGAGTTCGAGATCGTCGACCGGACGCAGCAGGAGGGGATCAACCTGCGGCGAGCGCTTCTCTTCGATCGTCGGCGCCGTGCCTTCGAGCGCGGCGAATACCGACAGCTGTTCGACCAGGATGCGCGCCGCGTAGCGGATCGCTTCCTCGGGCTCGATCACGCCGTTGGTTTCGATGTCGATGATGAGCTTGTCCAGGTCGGTGCGCTGTTCCACGCGCGCCGACTCGACGGCGTAGGAAACGCGCCGCACCGGCGAGAACGAGGCGTCGATGATGATGCTGCCGATGCCCTTGGACTCGTCGACCACGACGCGCGTGTTGCCCGGCGCGTAGCCGCGGCCTTTCTCGACCTTGATCTGCATCTCGAGCTTTCCGCCCGGAGCGATGTGCGCGATGATGTGCTGGGGATTGACGACTTCGACGTCGTGCGTCGTTTCGATGTCGCCCGCGGTGACCGCGCCCTCGCCCTTCTTCTTCAGCGTGAGCACCGCCTCGTCGCGGTTGTGCAGCTTGAGCACCACGCCCTTGAGGTTGAGCAGGATGTCGACCACGTCCTCCTGCACGCCTTCGATCGTGGAGTATTCGTGCAGCACGCCGGCGATCTGCACCTCGGTGGCCGCGTAGCCCGGCATTGAAGACAGCAGCACCCTGCGCAATGCATTGCCCAGGGTGTGCCCATAGCCCCGCTCGAACGGCTCCATCGTCACTTTGGCGTGACTCGGCGCGATCGTCTGAACGTCGATGATGCGGGGTTTCAGAAATCCACTTGTTTGCATGAGTCCGCCCTCGAAAATCCGGTTACTTCGAATACAACTCGACAACGAGGTTTTCGTTGATGTTGGACGGCAGGTCGCTGCGCGCAGGCAACGACTTGAACTTGCCCTTCATGGCCGTCACATCAACCTCGATCCATTCGGGAAAGCCGCGCGTTCCCGCCGCCTCGATCGCACCCTTGACCCGCAACTGGGCCTTGGCTTTCGCGGCGACTTCGACGGTATCGCCCGGCTTCACCAGGTAAGAGGGGATGTTCACCCGCTTGCCGTTGACCAGTATCCCGTTGTGGCGCACGACCTGGCGCGCTTCGGTGCGCGATGAGCCGAAGCCCATGCGGTAAGCCACCGTGTCCAGCCGCGACTCGAGCACCTGCAGCAGGTTCTCGCCCGTCACGCCCTTGCGACGGTCGGCTTCGGCGTAGATCTTGCGGAACTGGCGCTCGAGAATGCCGTAGATGCGGCGCATTTTCTGCTTCGCGCGCAGTTGCTTGCCGAACTCCGACAGGCGGCTGCCGCTCTTCTGGCCGTGCTGGCCGGGAGCGTAGCTGCGGCGCTCGACGCCGCATTTGTCGGTGAAGCATTTCTCGCCCTTGAGGAAGAGTTTCTCTCCCTCACGGCGGCATTGTCGGCACTTAGGATCAAGGTTGCGGGCCATGGTCGGTTCCCTTAGATACGACGGCGCTTGGGTGGCCGGCAACCGTTGTGCGGCACCGGCGTCACGTCGGCAATACTGCTGATTTTGATTCCCAGCGCATTCAGGGCGCGCACGGCGGACTCACGTCCGGGTCCGGGACCCTTGATGCGTACTTCGATGTTCTTCACGCCGCACTCCTGCGCCAGGCGCCCGGCCTGCTCGGCGGCGACCTGCGCGGCGAACGGCGTCGACTTGCGCGAGCCCTTGAACCCGTTGGATCCGGAGGTGGCCCAGGCAAGCGTGTTGCCCTGGCGATCGGTGATGGTCACGATGGTATTGTTGAAGGAAGCGTGAACGTGCGCGATGGCTTCCGCGACGTTCTTCTTGACCTTCTTCCTTACCCGTGTTGCAGCCTGCGCTGCGGGCGGCTTTGCCATGTCTATATTCCTCAGTTAACCTGTGTGTCGGCGAACAGTCCGTTCGCTCAGCCCTTGCTCGGCGCTGCTGCCATCTTGATTGCGGCCTTGCGCGGGCCCTTGCGTGTGCGTGCGTTGGTGCGGGTGCGCTGGCCACGCAGGGGCAGTCCCTTGCGATGCCGCTGGCCCCGGTAGCAGCCGAGGTCCATCAGGCGCTTGATGTTCATCGACACTTCGCGGCGCAGGTCGCCTTCGACCGTGAATCTCGCCACCTGCTCGCGCAGACGGTCCATGTCGGTCTCCGACAGATCCTTCATCTTGGTGTCGGTCTTGATGCTTGCGGCGGCACAAATCGCGCGAGCGCGGGCGCGGCCGATGCCATAGATCGCCTGCAGCGCGATCTCGGCGTGCTGGTGGTTGGGGATGTTTACCCCTGCGATGCGGGCCATGCGTAGCTCCTCGTCGTGCCGGAAAAGCGAAACCGATAATTATATGCTGAAATAGCGCCCAGGGCTAGCCTTGGCGCTGCTTGTGCCGGGGTTCCTTGCAGATCACTCGCACCACACGCTTGCGGCGGACGATCTTGCAATTGCGGCATATCTTTTTTACTGAAGCCAGTACTTTCATCTTTCACTCCTTGGGGTCTTTCGACCCGTCCATCCTCGATTCGGTTTCTTACTTGGCGCGGAAAACGATGCGCGCCCTTGTCAAATCGTACGGCGTCAACTGGACCGTGACCTTGTCCCCCGGAAGGATGCGGATGTAATGCATGCGCATCTTGCCGGAGATGTGTCCGAGTACGACGTGTCCGTTTTCAAGCTTTACCCGGAAGGTCGCGTTGGGCAGGTTTTCCACGATTTCGCCCTGCATCTCGATCACATCTTCTTTCGCCATGCGTTATCGCGTCGGGAAGCCCGCTCCTTTGAAGTTGGCTTTCTTCAGCAGGCTTTCGTACTGGTGCGTCATTACGTAGGCCTGCAGTTGCGACATGAAATCCATGGTCACGACGACGATGATCAACAGCGACGTACCGCCAAAATAAAACGGCACGTTCCATTTTAGAATCAGGAATTCCGGCAACAGACAGACCAGCGTCACGTAAATGGCGCCAGCCAGCGTCAGCCGCAGCAGAATCTTCTCCAGATAGCGCGCGGTCTGCTCGCCCGGCCGTATGCCCGGCACGAAGGCGCCGGACTTCTTCAGGTTGTCCGCGGTTTCCTTCGGGTTGTACTGCAGCGCCGTGTAGAAAAAGCAGAAGAACACGATCGCCGTCGCATAGAGCAGCACGTAGATCGGCTGCCCGGGTGACAGCGTCCCCGCGATATCCTTGAGCCAGTTCGCGCCCTCACCGGAGCCGAACCATCCGGCGATCGTCGCCGGGAACAGAATGATCGACGAGGCGAAGATCGGCGGAATGACGCCGGCCATGTTGAGCTTGAACGGCAGGTGCGAGCTCTGGCCGCCGTAGATCTTGTTGCCAACCTGTCGTTTGGCGTAATTGACCAGTATCTTGCGCTGGCCGCGTTCGACGAAACACACGCCCCAGGTGACGCCGATCACCGCAACCGAGATCAGGATCGCCGACAGCGGGTGCATGGCGCCGGTGCGCACCAGTTCGAGCAGCCCCGCGATCGCATTGGGCAGCCCCGCAGCGATGCCGGCGAAGATGATGATCGAAATGCCGTTGCCGAGCCCGCGCTCGGTGACTTGCTCTCCGAGCCACATGAGGAACATGGTGCCGGTGAGCAGCGTCGTCACCGTGGTAAACCGGAACAGCAGCCCCGGCTCCATCACCAATCCTGCCTGCGACTCGAGCGCGATGGAAATGCCCATCGCCTGGAACAAGGCGAGGAATACGGTGCCGTAGCGCGTGTACTGGGTGATCTTGCGCTGACCGGCGCCGCCTTCCTTGCGCAGCGCCTCGAGCTGCGGCGATACGGCCGTCATTAGCTGCATGATGATCGAGGCGGAAATGTAAGGCATGATGCCGAGCGCGAAAATGGTGAAACGCGACAGCGCACCGCCCGAGAACATGTTGAACAGGCCCAGAATGCCGCCCTGCTGTCCCTGGAACAATTCGGCGAGTTTCACCGGATCGATCCCCGGCACCGGGATATGCGCCCCGATGCGAAAAACGAGCAGCGCTCCGGCGAGGAACAGCAGCCTCTTCTTGAGGTCGCCGTACTTGCCGGACTTGCCGATCGGGGGAGTCGCAGTTGCCATCTAAACCTTATTTGCTCTTGCCGGCTTTGGGCTTGGCTTCGGCCTTCGGCTTGGATTCGGCCTTGGGCTCGGCCTTGGGCTTCTTCGCGCCCTTGGCCGGTTTGACGGGCTTCTCGGATTTCGGCTGGACCTCGGCTCGGGCCTTGGCCTGCTCGATGTAGGCATTCCTGCGGTCGTTCTTCTTGCCTTCGACCAGCTTCACTTCGATGGCCGCAACGCTGCCGCCGGCGGCCTCGATCGCGGCTTTCGCGCCTTTGCTTGCGGCGATGCCGGTGAGCACGACCTTGCGCGTGAGCTTGCCCGACACGATGACTTTGGCCGCTATCGCGATATGCGGAACAATCCCGGCCGCTTTGAGCGCCGCCAGATCGATGGTGTCGGCCTTCAAGCGCTCGAGGTCCGACAGCCGCACTTCACCGACGTCGTTGCGGGCGGCCGAGGTGAAGCCCCGCTTCGGCAAGCGCCGTTGCAGCGGCATCTGCCCGCCCTCGAAACCGACCTTGTGATAGCCGCCCGAGCGCGACTTCTGGCCCTTGTGTCCGCGCCCGGCGGTCTTGCCCAGGCCCGAGCCGATACCGCGGCCGACGCGGCGGCGCGGCCGCTTGGAGCCCAGCCCCGGATTGAGTTCGTTCAGCTTCATTTAGCCCTCACAACGGACGAGATAATTCACGGCCCGGATCATGCCGCGGGTCTGTGCATTGTCCGCAACTTCGACGGTATGGTTGATGCGGCGCAGGCCCAGTCCGAGTACCGTGGCGCGATGCTCCCACTTGCACCCGATGGGGCTCTTTACCAGCGTCACCTTCAGTTTCTTGTCTGCCATGTTGTCCCTTTCTGCGCGCACTCGATCTTCAAGCGCGCCGACTTGTTGCTTTTTCAGCCGATGATTTCTTCGATCGTCTTGCCGCGTTTCGCGGCAATGCCGGCCGGGGTGTTCATTTTCTTCAGTCCGTCCAGCGTGGCACGCACCACGTTGTAGGGATTGGTCGAGCCGATGCACTTGGCCAGTACGTTGGTCACGCCCAGCACCTCGAACACCGCACGCATCGGACCGCCGGCGATGATGCCGGTACCCTCGGAAGCCGGTTGCATGAGCACCTTCGATGCGCCGTGCGTGCCGATGACCGAATGATGCAGCGTGCCGTTTTTCAGTTTGATGCGGAACATCTTGCGCCGGGCTTCTTCCAGCGCCTTTTGCATCGCCACCGGCACTTCGCGCGCCTTGCCCTTGCCCATGCCGACGCCGCCGTCGCCGTCACCGACCACGGTCAGTGCCGCGAAACCCATGATCCGCCCGCCCTTCACCACCTTGGTGACGCGGTTGACCGCAATCATCTTCTCCCGCAAGCCGTCGCCGCGCTCCTCGCCGCCCTGCATTCTTGGTTGCATTCTTGCCATGGTGTTTCCTTTGCGTTACCTGTTCTGTCCGAGGTGAATCAACAAGGAGGCATCGCCGCCTGCTTCAATACCCGCTTAGAACTTGAGTCCGGCTTCGCGCGCTGCGTCTGCCAGCGCCTTGACCCTGCCGTGGTACCTGTAGCCCGAGCGGTCGAACGCGACCTTCTCGATGCCGAGTTGCTTCGCTTTCTCGGCGATGCGCTTGCCGACCGCGGTCGCTGCGGCAGTGTTGCCGCCGTTGGCGACCTGGGTGCGCACCTCTTTCTCCGCCGTCGAGGCGCTGGTGAGCACGCGGCTGCCGTCAGCCGAGTACAGCTGCGCGTAGATGTGCGCGTTGGTGCGATGCACCGCCAGACGCGCCACCTTGAGGTCGTGAATCTTGCGCCGGGTCTGTGCCGCCCGCCGCAGTCGTGCCGAATTTTTTTCAATCATGGCGCGCTATCCTTTACTTCTTCTTGGTCTCTTTGATGACCACTCGCTCGTCGGCGTACCGAACACCCTTGCCCTTGTAAGGCTCGGGCGGGCGGTAGGCGCGCACTTCCGCGGCGACTTGACCCACTTGTTGCTTGTCCGTGCCCTTGATCACGATCTCGGTCTGGCTGGGCGTCTCGACCTTGACGCCTTTGGGCATCGCGTGCACCACCGGATGCGAAAAGCCGAGCGACAGATTGAGCTTGTCGCCCTGCGCCTGGGCGCGGTAACCCACGCCCACCAGCGTCAGTTTCTTCTGGAATCCCGCGGTGACGCCGAGCACCATGTTGGCGGCGAGCGCACGCAGCGTGCCGGACATCGCGTTCGCCTCGTTGGACTCGTCTGCAACCTCGAACGACAGTTGATCGCCTTCTTTCTGGACCCGGACGTTGCCGCCGAGCTTCTGCGAGAGCGTTCCCAAGGGACCTTTGACCGACAACGCGTCGGCCGAAATCGTCACCTCGACGCCTTTCGGGACCACAACGGGACTTTTGCCTATGCGTGACATATCTGTATCCTCACGCCACGATGCACAGAACTTCGCCGCCAACCCCGGAAGCGCGCGCCTTGCGGTCGGTCATCACGCCCATGGAGGTCGAAACGATGGCGACGCCAAGACCGTTCATCACCTTGGGGATGGCGTCGGTGCCGCGATAGACGCGCAATCCCGGGCTCGACACGCGCTCGATTTTCTCGATCACGGGCTGGCCGGCGTGGTACTTGAGGCTGATATCGAGTTCCGCCTTGCCATCCTTCTGGCGCACGGCGAAGCCGTCGATATAGCCCTCGTCCTTCAGCACCTGGGCGATGGCTGTCTTGAGTTTCGAGGAAGGCATGCTGACTAAGGTCTTATGGACCGCCTGGGCGTTGCGAACCCGGGTCAACATGTCAGCGATAGGATCGGTCATGCTCATGCAAATCCTCCTGTCACCAGCTGGCCTTCGTCACGCCGGGAATATCCCCGCGCATGGCGAACTCGCGAAGCTTGCTGCGTCCGAGCCCGAACTTGCGGTAGACGCCGCGCGGCCGGCCGGTCAGCGAGCAGCGATTGCGCAGCCGCACCGGGCTTGCGTCCCGCGGCAGCGCCTGCAGCTTCGCACGGGCCACGGCCCGCTCTTCGTCCGAGCACTTCGTGTTGTTGAGGGTCGCGAAGATCTCCGCGCGGCGGGTGGCGAATTTCGCTACCAGCTTGCGGCGTTTGGCATCGCGGTTGACTAGGGCTAGTTTGGCCATGGCTGTGTATCCCTCAATTGCTCTTGAAGGGAAAGCGGAAAGCGGCGAGTAGCGCGCGCGCTTCCTCGTCGGTCTTCGCCGTGGTGGTGATGCTGATGTTCATGCCCCGCAGGACGTCGATCTTGTCGTACTCGATTTCCGGAAAAATGATCTGCTCCTTGATACCCAGGCTGTAATTTCCCCGTCCGTCGAAGGCGCGGCCGGAAATGCCGCGGAAGTCGCGGATACGCGGTATCGCGACCGTCACGAGCCGGTCCAGGAACTCGAACATGCGTTTTCCGCGCAAGGTCACCATGCAACCGACGGGGTAATCCTTCCTGACCTTGAAGGTTGCGATCGACTTCTTCGCCTTGGTCACCACCGGCTTCTGGCCGGCGATCTTGGTCATGTCGCCGACCGCATGGTCGAGGATCTTCTTGTCCGCGGTCGCTTCGCCCACGCCCATGTTGAGCGTGATCTTCGAAAGACGCGGAACCTGCATCGTCGTCTTGTAGCCGAACTTCTGCATCAGGTCCGGGACGACTTTCTCGTGGTAATAGGTTTGCAAGCGGGCCATAGGTTCTCTCGATCAGTCCTGGATGTCAGGCATCCACCATCTCGCCGTTCGACTTGAAGACGCGTACCTTGCGACCGTCCTCAAGAGCCTTGACGCCGACGCGATCGGCCTTCTGCGTCTGCGGGTTGTAGAGCGCGATGTTGGAAATGTGGATCGGCATGTCCTTGTCGACGATACCCCCGGTCTGTCCCTTCATCGGGTTGGGGCGCACGTGTTTCTTGACCCGGTTGACGCCCTCGACGAGCACGTGGTCCTTGTCGACGCGGCGCAGCACAGTGGCGCGCTTGCCCTTGTCCCGGCCCGCGATAACGATGATCTGGTCGCCTTTGCGTATTCTTTCCATGTCTCGAACTCCTTACAGCACTTCCGGCGCGAGCGAAACGATCTTCATGAAGCGCTCCGTGCGCAACTCGCGTGTCACCGGTCCGAAAATGCGCGTTCCGATCGGCTCCAGTTTCGCCGTGAGCAGTACCGCGGCGTTGGTATCGAAGCGGATCAGCGATCCGTCGGGGCGGCGCACGCCTTTGGCGGTACGCACCACGACGGCGTTGTAGACCTCGCCTTTCTTCACGCGTCCGCGAGGCGCAACGTCCTTGATGCTCACCTTGATCACATCGCCAATACTGGCGTAGCGACGCTTCGAGCCGCCCAGCACCTTGATACACATGACCGAACGTGCGCCGGTATTGTCGGCGACGTCCAGAACCGTTTGCATTTGAATCATTTTTCTCTCTCCAACTTGTCCCGCTGCGGCTTTACTGCTTCTCAGCCAACGCGGACAGTCTTGGACCCCGTTCGGGGGAAGGACCCGCTCGGCGGCGCAGTAGGCGCCGCACCGGTTAAGGCTGAGCAGGAAAGCCGGTAATTATATCCTGATCTCTTTTACTAGCGCAACAACTTAAACGCCGCGCGCCTTCTCGACCAGCTTCGCGACACGCCAGGCCTTGGTCTTGGAGATCGGGCTGCATTCTTCGATCGTGACCATATCGCCTTCGTGGCACTCGTTGTTCTCGTCGTGCGCGTGGTATTTCTTGGAACGCGTCACCACCTTGCCGTAGAGCGGGTGAGTCACGCGGCGCTCGATCAGCACCGTGATCGTCTTGTTCATCTTGTCGCTGACCACGCGCCCGGTCAGCGTCCGTTGAATTTTCTGCTGTTCGGTCATCATTTGGCTACCGCCTTTTCATGCAGGATGGTGCGCACGCGCGCGATATCGCGGCGCACCTTCTTCATTTGACTGTGGTTGGTAAGCTGCTGGGTTCCCTTCTGCATGCGCAGCGAAAACTGCGCCTTCAGAAGTTCGTGCAGTTCCTTGTCCAGTTGCGCCTTGTCTTTGACGCGCAGTTCGGTCGTTTTCATGGATTACCCCACCATCCGTTGTACGAACGTCGTACGTATCGGCAGTTTCGCGGCCGCGAGCGCGAAGGCCTCGCGCGCCATGACCTCGTCCACGCCGTCCATCTCGTAGAGCACCTTGCCTGGACGGATCTGGGCGATGAAATATTCCGGGTTGCCCTTGCCGTTGCCCATACGTACCTCCGCCGGCTTCTGGGAAATCGGCTGATCCGGGAAAATGCGTATCCAGATGCGGCCGCCGCGCTTGATATGGCGCGACATCGCCCGCCGCGCCGCTTCTATCTGGCGCGCAGTGAGGCGCCCGCGCGTGGTCGCTTTCAGGCCGAATTGGCCGAAGGACACCTTGGTGCCGCGCGTGGCGACGCCCTTGTTGCGGCCCTTCTGCTGTTTTCGGTACTTCGTTCTTGCTGGCTGCAGCATATCGTTCTCCTACTTACTTTTTCTCGCCGGAGCCGGCATCGGGCGTTGCCTTGGCCTTGCTCACCCGCTTGACGGCGGTCTTCGGCTTGGCCGCTGCTTCGGTCTTGGCTGCGCTCTTGGGTGCGTCGCTCTCGGGCTTGGCCGCGGCGGCAGGGCTCGCCTTGCGCGGCGTGCGTGCCCGGGCGGGGGCGGCCTTCGGCTTGGCATCGGGCTCGGCGCGAGCCGCGGGCGCTGCCTTGACCGCAGCCGGAGCGCCTTCCGGTTTCGCCGTCGGGCGCTTCACGCGCTTCGGTGCGGTCGGCTCCTCGGTCCCTGCGGGCAGCGCGGGTCCTGTGGGCTGCTCGCCCTTGCCTGCGACCTCGCCCTTGTACACCCACACCTTGATGCCGATGATGCCGTAGGTGGTCTTGGCCTCGGCAACACCGTAATCGATGTCGGCGCGCAGCGTGTGCAGCGGTACGCGGCCCTCGCGGTACCACTCGGTGCGCGCGATCTCGGCGCCGTTCAGGCGTCCTGCGCTCATGATCTTGATGCCCTGTGCGCCCAGCCGCATCGCGTTCTGCATGGCGCGCTTCATCGCGCGGCGGAACATGATGCGCTTTTCGAGCTGCTGCGCGATCGAGTCGGCGATCAGCTTCGCGTCCACCTCGGGCTTGCGGACCTCCTCGATGTTGACGTGCACCATCTGCACGCCGAGGATCTTGCGCAGGTCGGCCTTCAGTATCTCGATGTCCTCGCCTTTCTTGCCGATCACGACGCCGGGACGGGAACTGAATATGGTGATGCGCGCGTCCTTGGCGGGACGCTCAATGATCACCTTGGAGACCGATGCGTGGCCGAGTTTCTTTTTCAGGTACTCGCGCACCTTGATGTCTTCATTGAGCATGAAGGCAAAGTTCTTGCTGTTCGCGAACCAGCGCGAATTCCAGTTCTTGTTGACTGAGAGCCGGAATCCGATCGGATGAATTTTTTGTCCCATGGCGAGCCCTTAAGATTTTGCCTTGACTGCCGGTTTTGCCTTGACCGGCGCGCGCGCTTTTTCAGCGTCGCCCACGGTCAGGAAAACATGGCAGGTGGGTTTGCTGATCTTGGCGCCGCGCCCCTTGGCGCGTGCCATAAAACGCTTCAACGTCGTCGCTTGTTCGACCAGCACCCGTGTCACCTTGAGCTCGTCGATATCTGCGCCGTCGTTGTGCTCGGCATTGGCGATCGCCGATTCCAGCACTTTCTTGATGATGCGCGCGCCTTTTTTCGGGCTGAACGCGAGGATGTTGAGCGCCCGCTCGACCGGCAGACCGCGGATCTGGTCGGCGACCAGCCGGCCCTTCTGCGCCGAGAGGCGAACACTGTAGAGCTTGGCTTGCGTTTCCATGCTGGGGCTCCGTTACTTTTTCGCGGGCGAAGGCGCCGCGACTTTGCGGTCGGCCGAGTGGCCCTTGAAGGTCCGCGTCAGCGCGAACTCGCCGAGCTTGTGTCCGACCATGTTCTCCGAGATGTACACCGGGACATGCTGCTTGCCGTTGTGCACGGCAATGGTCAGGCCGACGAAATCCGGCAACACGGTGGAACGGCGCGACCAGGTCTTGATCGGGCGCTTGTCGTTTGTCCCGCGGACCGCATCCACCTTCTTGATCAGGTGTTGGTCGACGAACGGGCCTTTCTTTACTGAACGTGCCATGGTTTAGGTCCTCACTTCTTCTGGCGAGACTGAACGATCATTCCGCTCGTGCGCTTGTTCTTGCGCGTCTTGTAGCCTTTGGTCAGCGTGCCCCACGGGCTCACCGGATCCCGGCCGGCGGAGGTCTTGCCTTCGCCGCCGCCGTGCGGATGGTCGATCGGGTTCATCGCCACGCCGCGCACCGTCGGGCGCACACCGCGCCAGCGCATCGCGCCGGCCTTGCCGATGGAGCGCAGGTTATGCTCCTCGTTGCCCACCTCGCCGATGGTTGCACGGCAGTCGACATGCACCTTGCGAATCTCGCCCGAGCGCAGCCGCAACTGGGCATAGCTGCCCTCGCGCGCGAGGAGCTGCACCGAAGTGCCGGCGGCGCGCGCTATCTGCGCACCCTTGCCGGGCAGCATTTCGATGCAATGGATGGTCGTACCCACCGGAATGTTCCTGAGCGGCAGCGTGTTGCCGGGCTTGATCGGCGCCTCGACGCCCGACATCAGTTGCGCACCGGCGACCAGACCCTTGGTGGCGATGATGTAGCGGCGCTCGCCGTCGGCATAGCAGAGCAATGCCAGGTTTGCGCTCCGATTCGGATCGTATTCCAGTTGCTCGACCTTGGCGGGAATCCCGTCCTTGTTGCGCAGGAAATCGATCACGCGGTAGTTCTTCTTGTGCCCACCGCCATGGTGCCGCATGGTGATGCGGCCGGCATTGTTGCGCCCGGCCTTCCGGTTCTTCCTCTCGGTGAGCGCGGGAACAGAAGTGCCCTTGTGCAGATCCGGGTTGACCAGCTTGATAACGGCGCGGCGGCCGTTCGATGTCGGTTTGACTTTGACGAGCGCCATGACTTACTCCGTCGCCTGAAAATTGATTTCCTGGCCCGGTGCCAGCGATACGTACGCTTTCTTCCAGTTGCGGCGACGTCCGATAATGCGCCCGGTCTTCTTTTCCTTGCCCTTCACGTTGGACACCTGCACGGCCTTCACTTTGACCTTGAACAGCAATTCGACCGCTGCCTTGATCTCGGGCTTGGTGGCATTGTCCGCGACGCGAAACACCACTTGGTTGTTCTTTTCGCCGACGAAGGTGCTCTTCTCCGAAACTGTCGGCGCCAGCAACACCTGCATCAAACGTTCCTGGTTCATGCTCATTTCAGCATCTCCTCGAACTTGGCGATCGCGCCCTTGGTGAGCAGCACGTTCCTGAAATGCACCAGCGACACCGGATCGGCGTGCGCGACATCAACCACCATCACGTTGGGCAGGTTGCGCGACGAGAGACGCAGATTCTGGTCGACGCCGTCGGTGATGACCAGCACCTGGTCCATCCCCATGTCCTTCACCTTCTGCGCGAGCAGCTTGGTCTTGGGCGCGTCGATCGAGAACTGCTCCACCACCTTGAGCCGGTCCTCGCGGGCGAGCTGCGACAGGATCGAGCACATCCCCGCACGGTACATCTTGCGGTTCACTTTCTGGTGGAAGTTTTCGTCCGGCAGGTTGGGGAATATCCTGCCGCCGCCGCGCCACAGGGGGCTGGCGGCATCGCCGGCGCGTGCGCGTCCGGTGCCCTTCTGCTTCCACGGCTTGCGGCCGGATTTGGCGATTTCGCTGCGGCCCTTCTGCGCCCGCGTGCCGAGCCGGGCATTCGCCTGGTACGCAACCACGATCTGGTGCACCAGGGCTTCGTTGAATTCACGACCGAACAGGGCGTCGGAGGCCGGCAGCGTCGCCGCGCTCTTGCCCTGATCATTGATGAGTTTGAGTTCCATCGCGCGCCTCACTTCTTCTTAGCCACTGCTGCCGCTTGGGCAACGACTGGCTTTTTCGGCTTGACCGTCGGGTGCACGATCACGTCATGCGACTTGCTGCCGGGGATCGCACCCTTCACCAGCAACAACTGGCGCTCGGCGTCGATGCGCACGATTTCCAGGCACTGCACCGTGCGCTGGACGTCGCCCAGATGACCCGCCATGCGTTTGCCGGGAAACACGCGGCCCGGATCCTGGTTCTGACCGGTTGAGCCGGGGCTTCGGTGGGATACCGAGTTTCCGTGGCTGGCGCGATTGCCCGAGAAGTGGTGGCGCTTCATCGCGCCGGCAAAGCCCTTGCCCTTGGAGATGCCGGTCACATCGACCTTCTGTCCTACCTTGAAGATATCGACACCGATGTTCCCGCCGACCTTGAGATCGGCAAGCGCCGCCTCGGGAACGCGGAATTCCTTGAACACATGTCCCGCCTCGACCCCCGCCTTGGCCAGATGGCCGGCGCTGGCTTTGGTCACGCGCGAAGCGCGGCGCGTGCCGAAGGTCACCTGCACGGCGCTATAGCCGTCGGTGGCAGGCGATTTGATCTGTGTCACGCGATTGTTGGACACGTCCAGCACGGTCACCGGCAGGGAATCCCCGTCGTCGGTGAAAATGCGGGTCATGCCAACCTTACGGCCAACAAGTCCTAAACTCATTTTAATTTCCCTTTCTGGGTCTAACCAACCCTCGGCACATCGCCTCGGGTAAGGGGCCGGCTACAATTGGCCGGCACTACACTTTTCGTATTGCGCGATCGGACAATCCGCCGCGCATCCGTCTTGCGAATACGTCTTACAGTTTGATCTCTACGTCCACGCCCGCAGGCAGGTCCAACTTCATCAGCGCGTCCACGGTCTTGTCGGTGGGGTCGATGATGTCCATCAGGCGCAGATGGGTACGGATCTCGAGCTGGTCGCGCGAGGTCTTGTTGACGTGCGGCGAACGCAGCACGTCAAAGCGCTCGATCCGGGTCGGCAACGGCACCGGTCCCTTGACGACCGCTCCGGTACGCTTTGCCGTTTCGACGATCTCGAGCGCCGACTGATCGATCAGCCGGTAGTCGAACGCTTTCAAACGAATCCGAATTTTCTGGCTTTGCATAACCTTTACTCTATGACCTTGGACACGACGCCGGCGCCGACTGTTTTGCCGCCCTCGCGTATCGCGAAGCGCAGCCCCTCTTCCATCGCGATCGGCGCAATCAGCGTCACCACCATGCGGATGTTGTCCCCGGGCATCACCATCTCCGTGCCCTCCGGCAGCACCACGCTGCCGGTCACATCCGTCGTGCGGAAGTAAAACTGCGGCCGGTAGTTGTTGAAGAACGGCGTGTGCCGCCCGCCCTCGTCCTTCGACAGAATGTAGACCTCGCATTCGAACTTCGTGTGCGGGGTGATCGAACCGGGCTTGGACAACACCTGCCCGCGCTCGACTTCCTCGCGCTTGGTGCCGCGCAGCAGCACCCCGATGTTGTCACCGGCCTGGCCCTGGTCCAAGAGCTTCCTGAACATCTCCACGCCCGTGCACACGGTCTTCAGCGTGGCCTTCAAGCCCACGATCTCCAGTTCCTCGCCCACCTTGACGATGCCCCGCTCCACCCGGCCGGTCACCACCGTGCCGCGGCCGGAGATCGAGAACACGTCCTCCACCGGCATCAGGAACGCCCCGTCGATGGCCCGCTTGGGCATCGGAATGTAGGTGTCAAGGGCCTCGGCCAGCTTGAATATCGAGCCCTCGCCCATGTCGCTCTTGTCACCCTCGAGCGCCTTCAGCGCCGAGCCGATGATGATCGGGGTCTTGTCCCCGGGGAACTCGTACTTCGAGAGCAGCTCCCGCACTTCCAGCTCCACCAGCTCCAGCAGCTCCTTGTCATCGACCATGTCGGCTTTGTTCATGTACACGACGATGTAGGGCACCCCGACCTGGCGTGCCAGCAGGATGTGTTCGCGCGTCTGCGGCATCGGGCCGTCGGCGGCCGAGACCACCAGAATCGCCCCGTCCATCTGCGCCGCACCGGTGATCATGTTCTTGATGTAGTCCGCATGCCCCGGGCAGTCCACGTGCGCGTAGTGGCGGTTCGCCGTCACGTACTCCACGTGCGCCGTGTTGATCGTGATCCCGCGCGCCTTCTCCTCCGGCGCCGCATCGATCTGGTCGTAGGCCTTCGCCTCGCCACCGTACTTCTTCGACAACACCATCGTCAGTGCCGCCGTCAACGTCGTCTTCCCATGGTCCACGTGACCTATCGTCCCGACGTTCACGTGCGGCTTGGTACGCTCAAATTTGGCTTTTGCCATGATCGTTCCCCGTTACTTTTTGTTGATGATTGCTTCAGCCACCGACTTCGGCGCTTCGGTGTAATGCTTGAATTCCATCGTGTAGGTCGCGCGGCCCTGACTGAGCGAACGCAGCGTCGTGGAGTAGCCGAACATCTCCGCGAGCGGGACCTCGGCGCGTATCGCCTTGCCGCTCGGCAGATCTTCCATCCCCTGCACCATGCCGCGGCGGGAGGACAGATCGCCCATCACGTTGCCCATGAAATCCTCGGGCGTCTCCACTTCGACCGCCATCATCGGTTCGAGCAGAACCGGGCTGGCGCGGCGCATGCCTTCCTTGAACGCCATCGACGCGGCCATACGGAATGCGTTTTCGTTCGAGTCGACCTCGTGGTAGGAACCGTCGAACAGCGTCACCTTCACGTCCACGATCGGGAAGCCGGCCAGCACGCCGGCCGGCAAGGTTTCCAGCAGACCCTTTTCGACCGCGGGGATGTACTCGCGCGGTACCGAGCCACCCTTGACCGCATCGACAAACTCGAAGCCCTTGCCGGCGCCGCTCGGCTCGACCTTGAGCCACACGTGCCCGTACTGGCCTCGGCCGCCGGACTGCTTGATGAACTTGCCCTCGACTTCGTCGCAGACTTTCTTGATCGTTTCGCGGTAGGCCACCTGCGGCGCGCCGACATTGGCCTCGACGCCGAATTCGCGCTTCATGCGGTCGACAATGATCTCCAGATGCAGTTCGCCCATGCCGGAGATGATGGTCTGACCGGTTTCCTCGTCGGTACGCATGCGGAACGAGGGGTCCTCCTGCGCCAGGCGGTTGAGCGCGATGCCCATTTTTTCCTGGTCGCTCTTGGTCTTCGGCTCGACCGCGACGTGGATGACCGGGTCCGGGAAAATCATGCGCTCGAGGATGATGATCTTGCTCGGGTCGCACAGGGTCTCGCCGGTGGTCACATCCTTCAGG
>Ga0315281_10005466_pt1 | contig 18169 bp, 18 predicted proteins | sample YL17G07_0_MG_FD_204540 | JGI IMG/M metagenome (GOLD analysis project Ga0315281, IMG submission 204540) | Sediment microbial communities from Yellowstone Lake, YNP, Wyoming, USA - YL17G07_0 | ecosystem: Environmental > Aquatic > Freshwater > Lake > Sediment | place: USA: Wyoming | collected...
CTCTTCGCCGAGGACCCAGGCGTCGTGTCCGGGCGGGATCTCGTAAACGGCTCCGGGGCCGAGATCCATGACCGTGCCATCTTCCATCTCGATCCGCGCGACACCTGAGATGACCAGTCCGTGATGGTCGAACTGACAGCTGGGCCCGCCCACCAACGGCTTGACGTGGACGGACCAACGCCAGCCCGGCTCCAGGATCTGGCGGCCGATCGACTCCTCGCCGAGGTTGACCATCTCGATCCTGCCATGGTCAAAGGCCCGGACCTCGTCCGGGCGCTCGAAACTCGCCCACTGTGCCTTCGACATCGCCACGCGATGGTACGCGAAGGGTGGCGCGACACCCTTGACTTCGCCGATGGCCGAGCCAGGGGGTGCTGCTAGGCTTGCCGGCGATGCGCAGCCTGGGACGTCGGATGATCGGGCTCCTGTCCGTCATCGGCGCCGGTGCCAGCGACCCCGGGGAGCTCCGCCTGCGCAAGGCGCTGCTCGTCGCGGTGGCCCTCATGGTGTTGCCCGCGGGGGTCGCCTGGGGCGCGCTGTACTGGGTGGCGGGCGAGCGCGCGGCGGCGCTGCTGCCCTGGGGCTATGTGCTTGGATCGTTGGCGAGTCTGGTAGCGTTCCAGCTGACGCGCAGCTTCGTCCTGCTGCGTCGGGCCCAACTGCTGCTCATCCTGGTGGTGCCCTTCCTGCTGGGGGTGGTCCTCGGAGGTTTCACCTCCTCGAGCGGGGTCATCCTCTGGTCGCTGCTCGCGCCGCTGGGGGCGATCGCCTTCGACGGGCCGAGACGGGCAGGGCGTTGGTTCGTCGCCTATGCCGTCCTGCTGGCCGTCGCCGAGCCGCTGGCCGGCCTCGTTCGTCCCGCCGGCGGCGACCTGCCCACCGCCTTCGTGGTCGGCTTCCAGGCTCTCAACATCGCGGCCGTTTCGGTGGTCGCCTTCGTGCTCCTGGTGGCCTTCGCCCGGCAGCGCGAGGATGCCCAGCAGAAGGCGGACGGGCTCCTCCTGAACCTCCTGCCACCCGAGATCGCGGAGCTGCTCAAGGCGGACTCGCGCCAGATCGCCGAGCACTTCGACGCGGCCAGCGTGCTCTTCGCCGACGTCGTCGACTTCACCCCGCTCTCCGCCCGACTCTCGGCCCACGAGGTGGTGGGCCTGCTCGACCGGCTCTTCACCGACTTCGATGCCCTGACCGATCGCTACGGCCTGGAGAAGATCAAGACCATCGGCGACGCCTACATGGTGGCCGCGGGCGTGCCTCGTCGGCGGCCCGACCACGCGCAGGTGCTGGCGACCATGGCCCTCGAGATGCTCGATCTGGCGGCCACCCACCGGCGCGACGACGGCGCGGCCATCGAGCTGCGCATCGGTATCAACTCGGGGCCCGTGGTGGCCGGCGTGATCGGGCGCCGGAAGTTCATCTACGACCTGTGGGGCGATGCCGTGAACACGGCCAGCCGCATGGAGTCACTCGGCATGCCCGGCCACGTCCAGATCGCCGAGGGCGCCTACGAGCTGCTCAAGGACGACTTCGTGTGTGAGCCGCGGGGCCTCGTCGAGGTCAAGGGCAAGGGCGCCATCCAGACCTGGTACCTGGTCGGCCCGAAACCGGCCTGACCGTTCAGTCGGGACCGAGCGACTCGAAGGCGACCGCCGGCCTGGGGCGCTCGTCGACGCTCAGGCGGAAGACGTCCGGGCGCGCGTGGTGGCCGACGGCATCGCTGCTGTCCGAAGACCGGTCCGGCCAGCTCGACCGCGCCCTCGAGGCTGCACTCAGTATCGAACGCGACCGGTGCTGCCCCCATCACGGATGCACGGACGACCGTGATGGTGGCACCTCCCGCTGCATTGATGGGGCTATCTTGGCATGGCCCGCACTCGTATGATGCTGTCCATCGTCCCACCGGGATCCGGAGCGCAGAGAGGCGAACGCATGGCTGGCAAAGACATGAAGCTCGAACTACTCCGGAATGTTCCTCTGTTCAGCGGCTGCGGAGCACGCGAGATGCGCTTCATCGGCAAGCTTGCCGATGAGGTCGACGTACCTGCTGGGGAGGTCCTCGTGCAGGAGGGAACCACAGGACACGAGTTCTTCATCGTCATGGAGGGCGCACTCCGGGTCGAACATGGCGGTACGGTCATCAACCATCTCGGCCCGGGCGACTTCGCCGGGGAGATCGCCCTCATCGACCGCGGGCCGCGCACGGCGACCGTCATCGCGGACGTTCCCTCGCGGCTGCTGGTGATCGGGCACCGCGAGTTCCATTCGCTTCTGCTCGAGTACCCGTCCATCCAGATCACCGTCCTGCAGGCCCTCGCGCGGCGGGTTCGACACACCGATCCTGAAGCGGGCCGCTGAGGCCGTCGCCGGTTTGGTGCTCCCGGGCCCTCGACCGGGCCGACCGAGGCGCCGTCGCCATGAGGCGGCGAGCCGCCTCCCCATGACCCCCGGAAGGATCACCCATACCCATGGCCATGCCCAGCAGTCTCCACATCGCACAGGCAGCCACCTTGCGCCCCATCGCCGAGCTGGGTGCCGAACTGGGGCTGTTGCCGGAGGAGCTGGAGCTGTACGGCCCCTATAAGGCGAAGATCAGGCTGGAAGCGCTCGAGCGCCTGGCCGGCCGGCCGGACGGCCGCGAGATCGTGGTCACCGCGATCACGCCAACGCCGCTCGGCGAGGGCAAGACAACGACCACGGTCGGCCTTGCGCAGGGTCTGAATCGCATCGGCGTGCGCGCGGCGGTGGCCATCCGACAGCCATCGCTCGGGCCCGTCTTTGGCATCAAGGGCGGCGCCGCCGGCGGCGGTCACAGCCAGATCGTGCCCATGGAGGACTTCAACCTCCACCTCACTGGGGACAACCACGCCGTTGGCGCGGCGCACAACCTGGCCGCCGCGTTCATCGACAACCACCTCCACCACGGGAATGCGTTGGGCATCGATCCGGCGACCATCACCTGGCCCCACGTCGTGGACATCAGCGATCGCGCCCTGCGCCACGCAGTCATCGGCCTGGGCGCCGCCGAGGACGGCCCACAGCGCGAGACCGAGTGGCAGATCACCGTGGCCTCCGAGGTGATGGCGGTACTGGCTCTGGCCTCCAGCCTGCAGGACCTCCGTGCCCGGCTGGGCCGCATCGTGGTGGCGCGCACGAGCGGGGACCGGCCGGTCACGCTGGACGACCTGAAGGTCGCTGGTGCCATGACGGTATTGATGCGCGACGCCATCAAGCCCAACATGCTGCAGACGCTCGAGGGCGGGCCGGCCTTCGTGCACGCCGGGCCGTTCGCCAACATCGCCCACGGCAACAGCTCGGTACTGGCCGACCGCATCGCCTTGAAGCTCGTCGACGCAGTGTGTACGGAGGCCGGCTTCGGGGCCGACATGGGCGCCCAGAAGTTCTTCGATATCAAGTGCCGACTGGGCGGCATCCGACCGTCGGCGGCGGTCATCGTGGTCACCATCCGGGCGCTCAAGATGCACGGCGGGGTGGGCCGCATCGTGGCCGGCAAGCCGTTGGACCCGGCGCTCGAGGTCGAGGATGCCGAAGCCGTCCGCCGCGGCGCCGCCAACCTGGCCAAACAGATCGAGAACGTGACCGTCTACGGCGTGCCCGTGGTGGTGGCCATCAATTTCTTCCCGACCGACGCAGCGTCCGAGGTGGCGGCCATCCGGGAAGTGGCCCTCGCGGCCGGCGCGCGCGACGCGGTGTTGGCGACGCACTTCACCGATGGCGGCGCCGGCGCCGAGGCGCTGGCGCGCGCGGTCTGGGCCGCGGCGGAGGTCGGCGCGCCGGACTTCCGCTTCCTCTTTGCCGACGAGGCTTCGCTGGCCGAGAAGATCGAGACCATCGCCACGCGCATCTACGGTGCGGACGGGGTCGACTTCGGTGAGGGCGTCCTGCGGCAACTGGAGCGCATCGAGGCCATCGGGTACGGGAGTCTGCCCATCTGCATGGCCAAGACGCACCTCTCCCTGAGCACTGATCCGTCGCGCAAGGGCAGGCCGACGGGCTTCCGTGTGCCCGTCCGCGAAGCGCGTCTGTTCGCCGGCGCCGGCTTCGTGACCGCCTACTGCGGCGACATGCGCACGATGCCGGGCCTGCCCTCCCGCCCGGGCGGCGAGGGCGTCGACATCGATGCCCAGGGCAACGTGGTGGGGCTCTTCTAGCCGATGGCGCCGAACCGGCTCACGGTCCTTGCCTTCGTGGGCATCGTCGTCTTCGGCGGCTTCAACGGCCTGGCCATCCGCTTCAGCAACGGCGAGCTGGCGCCCTTCTGGGGCGGGACGCTCCGCTTCGGCATCGCCGCGGCCGTGCTCTTCGGGATCGTCGGCCTGCGACACGTGCTGCTGCCGCGGGGCGCGGCGCTGATGGGCAGCGTCCTCTACGGCCTGCTCGGTTTCGGGGCCACCTTCGGACTCGTCTACTGGGGCCTGTTGCAGGCCCCGGCGGGACTCGGCCAGGTCATCCTCGCGCTCGTCCCTCTCCTGACGCTGCTCTTCGCGGTGGTCCAGGGCCTGGAGCGCTATCGCTGGCAGAGCCTGGCCGGCGCGCTCCTGGCGCTGCTGGGCATCGTCACCATCTTCGCCGAGCGCCTCGGCTCGGGCGTGCCCATCGCCTCGATGCTGGCGATCGTCGGTGCCGCGGCCTGCATGGCCGAGACCAACGTCGTCGTGAAGCGCTTCCCGAAGTGTCACCCGGCCGCCAACAACGCCATCGCCATGGGCGTCGGAGCGGCGGTGCTCATGACCCTCTCGCTCATCGCCGGTGAGGCGCGCGCCATCCCGACGGCGGTGGTCACCTGGACGGCGGTCGGCTACCTCTCGCTCGTCGGCTCGGTCGGGGTCTTCTCCCTGTTCCTCTACGTGATCTCTCGCTGGACCGCGTCCGCGACCAGCTATGTGATGCTGCTGATGCCCCTCGTTGCCGTGGCCGCCAGCGCGGTGCTGGCCCACGAATCCATCACGCCGGCCTTCCTGCTCGGTGGGGCGATCGTGCTGGGCGGGGTCTACGTCGGCGCGTTCGCGCCCGCCGCCGTGCGGGCGCGACCCGAAGCCCTGGGGCCGCTGGCCGCCGCCGGCTACCGCGTGGCGACTGCACCGCCGAGCGGGGCTCCCGGACCGGCAACTCCCGGCTGCGCGTAGCCCGCGCACGCCGAGCGCCGTAGCGGTGTCAGCGACGGTGGGCGCCTGGGGTGCTTGTCAGAACGACGTCGGCTGCGTAGGATGTGCCGACATCGTGAACACGGTGCCGTGATGCGAACCCCCGCTCCTCGAGGAGTCTCGACCCGATGTTGAACACCGAGCCCCAGCTGCAGACCCCGGTTTCCATGCCCACGCCGGGCGCGGAGACGCTGGTCCACATCTCCGACGCGGCCGCGGGCAGGCTCCGCGAGCTGACGGCGGCTGAGGCCAACCCGCAGATCGGTCTGCGCGTGTACGTCTACAGCGGCGGCTGCTCCGGGTATCGGTACGGGATGATGCTCGAGGATCAGCCCACGGCCGAAGACATCGCGGTGGAGAGCAACGGCGTCCGCGTCTACGTCGATGCGGCCAGCACGCAGTACCTGACTGGTTCGGAGATCGACTACGTGGACACGCTGATGGGCGCCGGCTTCACCGTCAACAACCCGAACGCGGTCTCCGCCTGCGGCTGCGGCAGCAGCTTCCGCACCGAAGACTCGGCCGGTAGCGCGGGCGCCTGCCACCACTGATCTCCTGACAGGTCCGGCCGCGGCGAGACTGGCCGCGAACGATGGACCTGCCGCTCTTTCCGCTGCACGCGGTTCTGTGCCCCGGCATCGCGCTGCCGCTCCATGTCTTCGAGGAACGATACCGCCTGCTGGTCGCCCGCTGTCTCGAGCGTCGCGAACCGTTCGGCGTGGTGCTCATCCGCCACGGCCGCGAGGTCGGGCCGCTCGAGGGGCGCATCGCCCGCATCGGCACCTCGGCCGTCATCCGTGAGGCCGGTCACTATCCGGACGGCCGTTACGACCTGGTCACCGTTGGCGAGCATCGTTTCCGCATCGAGCGCCTGGCGGCCGGTACAGAGCCTTACCTCATCGCCGACGTGCGCTATCTCGATGAGCCTGTCGGTGACGGCGACAGGGCGCGCGGCCTGGCCGAGCGGGTCAGTCGCCGCTTCCTGAGCTACCTCGAGGCACTCCAGCCAGCGCTCGTCGACGACGATGGCCCCGAACTCGAACTCGAGATCGAGATCGAGGACGAGGACGATGCTGACGACCCGCGCCGCGTGGGTGCCGGCGCCGACGCTTCAGAGGCCGGTAGGCAGGGCACCGACACTGACCGACGCGACCTGCTGATGGCCGCCGCGCGGCGGCTGGTCACGCCCGACGACCCGACCGCGCTCTCCTACGTGCTGTCAGGCCTGGTCCAGGTGGAGCTGCCCGCGCGACAGCGGCTGCTGGAGGCGGGGGATACGGAGACGCGGCTGCGCCGCCTCGACGAGCTGCTGAGCCGCGAGATCCGCTATCTCGGCAGCCACCTCAAGCCCGTCGTGGTCAACCCGCGCGGCATGGAGTCGCGGCGCAACTGAGGGCGCCATCGGCGACCGGCCATCCCCGGTCGACGGCAGCCCGGTCGGTAAGGCATGCGGCGTGCCACCGCGTTTCCACATGATGTAAGCGAGCCGGCCGCTTCACGACGTTGCGCCGCCCAGGAGACACGTCGCCGCCCGGCCACCACACCTCGACAGACCGCCGGCCGGTCTTTGCGCCCCCGCCATTTCGGTCCCCTGGCCTCTTTCGAGCAGGGTCGCGACGCGCGGCATACGGAGGGACCCGTTCGTGCTCACATGATGTGGGATGTCGCGTCTTCGCGAACCACAGCGGGTACAGCCCTTGAGGGCCGCACTGCGGTCGCCGCCGGCCCGCTAGTCGTCCGTAAAGCGCTCTTCCTTGAACGGGTCGGCGCTGTTGTTGTAGCCGTAGCGCTCCCAGAAGCCAAGGCGATCGTCGGTCAGGAACTCGAGCCCGCGGATCCACTTGGCGCTCTTCCAGAAGTAGCGCTTGGGCACGAACAGGCGCACGGGCCAGCCATGCTCGGCCTCGAGGGGCTTGCCCTCAAAGGTGTCGGTAAGCAGGACGTCGTCATCGTCGAGCACCGACAGCGGCATGTTCGTCGTGTAGCCCTGCTCGCAGTGGGCAACGACGAACTTCGCCGTCGGCTTCAGCTGCGCCAGTTCGAGGATGTGCTGGATGGGCACGCCCTCGAAGTCGGTGTCGAGCTTGGTCCAGCGGGTCACACAATGGATATCCGTGTGGACCTTCTTGCGCGGCATCAGCTTGAACTCGTCCCAGCGGATGGTGAACGGACTCTCGACCTCGCCGAAGACCTTGAAGTCCCACTTCACGAGGTCGGTCTGGGGCACCGAGCCGTAGTGCAGCACCGGCCACTTCTCGGTCACATATTGGCCCGGGGGGACACGGCGCTTCTGCTCGTCGTCGAGCTTGCCGCCGCCCATCAGTCGATCCAACATCGTGCCGCTCAGTGTACGCAGGCGAGGGGATCGGGGGATGACGAAGGAATGACGAGCAAAGCGCGGTCTATGGTCGGGAGCTGGGCTTGGGAAGCCACAAGGCGCCGGCGTCCGGGAGCTTAAGCGCAGTAGGCGACTACGGGACGCGTTCTATGGTCGAAGCGGGCTACGAGAACGGTCGGGTGGCCGCTTCCTGCATACGCTGTGCGGGACACGATCTTAGAACGAGCATCGAGCACGCCAGGGCCCCGGCACGGGTGCGGACGCCGGCCTAGGCGTCGTCGAGCATGCGATCGATGGCGCGCAGGATGAAGCGTGAGGCCTCGGCGCTCTTGCCGCCGAGCTTCTGGCCCTCGTCCTGTTCCAGTGCCGTCTTCAGGTCGCCGATGGCCTGTTCGATGAACGGCGTGCTCGCCAGCGAGCCGTTGGCGAGGGCGGCCTCCAGGCGGGCCACGGCGCGGCCCGCGATCTCGGTGGCATGACCCTTTTCGGCCACGATGGCACGGAACTCGGCGCGGGCGATGTCGGCCGCGGGACCCATGGTCGGGCTCATCCCGTCACCGCACGGGCGTGAGCGGCGGGCGACGTGACGGCGTCCCGTCGCGCACGCCATTCGTGCGCGAGGATGCCCATGTGCACCTCGTCCCAGTGGCGTCCATCGCGCCAGATCGCCTCGCGCAGGCGGCCCTCGATGCGGAAGCCGGCCTTCTCATAGGCACGAATGGCGCGACCGTTGAAGGCGAAGACGCTCAGCCCGACGCGATGCAGCCCGAGGGTCTCGAACGCGATCGTGAGCATCAGGCCGGTCGCCTCCGTGCCCAGGCCGCGGTCCTGGGCCTCGACCTCGCCGATCGTGATGTGGAAGAGGACCGAACCATTGTCGGTGTCCAGGTTGGAGAAGGTCGTCAGGCCGACGAGACGGTCGCCGGGTTGCTCGTGGATGGCGTAGGCGAAGACATCGGCGGCGAGCAGGCGGGTTCGGAAGAAGTGCTCGACCTCGTCGCGGCCCATGGGCCGCGTCTGGTAGCGCGAGAGGCGCGCCAACTCGGGGTCGGCATACCAGCGCGCGATGACCGCCAGGTTCGCCGGCACGTGCCGGCGAAGTGTCACCCGGCGACCCTCGAGAACGGGTGGATGCCACAGGTCGCGAACCAGCTCGGCGGTCATGGGACGGCGATGCTATACCATCGCCCGGATGCGCCGTTGGAGCGAAACGGCCGAGCGCGTGGCGGCCACGAGCCGCACCTCGGAGAAGGTCGCGACCCTCGCCGACTACCTTCGCTCGCTCACGCCGGCCGAGCTGCCCTTGGCGGTTACGTACTTCTCCGGCCGCCCGTTCCCCGAGCGGGACCCGCGCACCACCGGTCTGGGCTGGGCCGCCATCTCGGCGGCGGCCGAGGCCGACGCAGGCGCCGACGCGGGAGCCTTGAGCCACCACTACGACCGATCGTCCGACCTTGGGCAGGCGGTCCACGATCTGCTCGCCGAGAGCAGCCGTCGAGCGGCGGGCGAGCTGCCCACGCTGACCGACGTCGAAGCCACGTTGACTGCCATCGCCGCGACACGTGGATCGGCCGAGAAGGTGCGAACGTTCCGCACGCTGCTCTGGCGTTGCGATCCGCTGACCGCGAAGTACGTGGTCAAGGTGCTCTCCGGCGACATGCGCATCGGCCTGCGCGAAGGGCACCTCGAGGCGGCCGTCGCGGCGGCCTTCGCGCGCAGCGGGGAGGCGGTGGGCTGGGCGGCGATGCTCAGCGGAGACCTGGGGCACACGGCGGAGCTGGCCCGCGACGATCGCCTCGAAAGCGCCGAGCTGGCGCTCTTCCGGCCGCTGAAGTCGATGCTCGCCTCGCCCGCCGCCGATGCGTCCGAAGTGCTGGATCGCCTGGGCGCTCCGGTATGGGTGGAGGACAAGTACGATGGGATCCGGGCCCAGCTGCACCGGCGGGGCGGCGAGGCGCGCCTGTATAGCCGCGACCTGCACGACGTCAGCGGTCAGTTTCCAGAGATCGTGGCGGCGGCAGGCGCGCTCGACTGGGACGGCATCCTCGACGGCGAGCTGCTGGCCTGGAACGCCGGCACTGCGCTGCCCTTCCAGCAGCTCCAGTCACGCCTCGGGCGGAAGGCGCCGCCGCCCGCGCTGCTGGCCGACGTGCCCTGCATCTTCGTGGCCTTCGACGCCCTCGCCCTGGGGCCCGGAGACGACCGCCCCATCGACGCCCTGCTGCGGCTGCCGCTGCGCGAGCGCCGAGCGCGCCTCGACGCCCTGGGGCTCGATCGGCAGGCGGGATTCGGTGTCTCCAACCTGCTGACGGCGGCGGATATCGACGAGCTGGAGCGGCACTTCTCAGCGGCCCGGGAACGCGGCAACGAGGGTCTCATGGTCAAGGACCCCGCCAGCGGTTACACGCCCGGTCGTCGCGGCTACGGCTGGCTCAAGCTGAAGCGGCCGATGGCCACGCTCGACTGCCTGGTCGTGGGTGTCGAGGTCGGCCACGGCAAGCGTCACGGCGTCCTCTCCGATTACACCTTCGCGGTGCTCGATGACCGGCCCGAGGCGACCAAGCCGCTGGCCGTCATCGGCAAGGCCTACAGCGGCCTGACCGACGCCGAGCTGGCCGAGATGACGCGCTGGTTCGAGGCGCACACCCTCGAGGGCCTGGGACGCTATCGAGTGGTGGAGCCGACCGTGGTGGTGGAGGTGGCGTTCGACGTGATCATGCGCTCGGCGCGGCACGCCTCGGGCTTCGCGCTGCGCTTCCCGCGCATCGCACGGCTGCGCCGCGACAAGCCCCCTGCCGAGATCGACCGCCTCTCGACCGTGGCCAGGCTCCACGAGCGGCTGGCCGCCGGTGTTGCCTACCGCGTCGACGTCACGGAGAACAAGTCCCAGCGCCGAGCCTAGCGGTCGATGGGCAGGTCGAGGCGGTTGCCCCAGTCGGCCCAGCCGCCGTCGTAGAGAGCGACGTCCTCGTAGCCGAGCAGGGCCAGCACGAAGGCCGCCCTGGCGGCCCCGATGCCCGTGGCGTCGTAGAGGACGATCCGCCGGCCGCGCTGCACGCCGGCCTGGATGAACAGGCGGCCGAGCACATCGGGCGAGTGGAAGACCTGCGTGCCGGGCACGGTCAGCAGCCCCCCCGGAACGTTGATCGCGCCCGGGATATGGCCGAGGCGTCGAGCATTGCCCTCCTGGCCGAGGTACTCGGCCGGCCCCCGCGTGTCCACCAGGTCGACTTCGCGCGATCCCAGCAGCGCGCGCACGTCGGAACTGAGCAGCCGCAGCCGGGGCACGCTGCGCGGGGTGAATATGGCCGCTTCCGGCGCGTGGGCCCCGCTGGCAGTAGGACGCCCGCTGGCCGTCCAGGCCGCCCAGCCGCCATCGAGGATGCGCACGCCGTCGAACCCATAGCAGCGCAGGCTCCACCAGACCCGCGCGGCATACAGCGAAGCCGTGTCGTCGTAGAGCACAGCGGTGGCGCCATCGCCGATGCCGGCCGCCGCCATCGCCGCCGCGAAGGCCTCGGGACCGGCCAGCTGGAAGGCGACCGGATCGTCCGGGTCGATGAGATCCTGAGCCCAGTCGAGGAAGACGGCCCCGGGGATGTGCGCCGCGGCGTGCAGTTGGCGCGCGGTGCCATCCACCCGGTAGCGGCAGTCGACGATGCGCACGCCGGAGCGCGAGATGTTCTCGGTCAATTGGTCCGGGCTCGCCAGCGACTCCGGGCGAGCGAAGGCGGCGGGCATCGCGGGCTATCATAGCCCGACGTGACGCCTGTACTGGCAGCCGAACAGACCAAGCTCGCCGCGCTGCGCGAGGCATTGCCGGCGATGTCAGCGGGCATCTACCTCAACACCGGTACGGCCGGGCCGATACCCTCCGAGGCGGCGCGCGCCATGCGCGAGTACGAGGATGTCGGAGTGCGCCTGGGCCGCGCCGACGTTCCCGGTTGGATGGCCTACCTCGAGCGCATGGAGGAGTGCCGCGCCGTGCTGACGGCACTGCTCGGTGCCGGCCCGAACGAGGTCGCCCTGACCCACTCCACGACGGACGGCATGAACGTCGGCAGCTGGGCGGTGGACTGGCGCCCGGGCGACCGGGCCCTGACCACGAACGCCGAGCACCCGGCGCTGCTCGGCCCGCTGCTGGCCGTCCGCGATGCCTTCGGGGTCGAGCTGGACATCGTGGACATCGAAGGCGGCGCTGACGAGGCGCTCGTGCTCGAGCGCATCGCGGCGGCGCTCACGCCCCGTACTCGCCTCGTCTCGCTCTCGCACGTGCTCTGGACGAACGGGGCGGTCCTGCCGGTTGCCGCGATCGGGCGTCTCGCGCACGCCCGCGGTGCCTGGTTCCTCGTCGACGGCGCGCAGTCGGTCGGCGCCATCCCGGTCTCGGTGGCCGAGATCGGGGCCGACTTCATCGCCTTTGCCGGCCAGAAATGGCTGCTCGGGCCGGAGGGCACCGGCGGCCTGTGGGCCTCGCCGCGCGCCATCGCCGAGGCCCGACAGGCCGCGTCCGGCTACCTCTCCTACTCGGCGTTGGACCTGGGCGGCCGCGGCCAGCGCTGGGCGAGCGCGCGGCGCTTCGAGGCCACCACCTTTCATCGGCCTTCGATCGTGGCCCTGGCCCGCTCGGTCGGCTGGATGGAGATGTTCGTGGACCTTGACTGGGCCACCGAGCGGGCCATGCGCCTGGCCCGGGCCACTGCGGACCGCCTCGCGGCGATCCCCGGCCTGACCATGCTCACGCCACGCGGTTCGATGGCCACGCTGATCAGTTTCCGCGTGGGCGGCTGGACGGCGGACGAGCTGTGGGTGGAGTTGTCCGGCCGCGTCTTCGCCATCACGCGCACCATCGCCGCCCTCGACGCGCTGCGCATCTCGGTCGGCTTCTTCAACAGCGAGGAAGAGATCGAACGCTTCGTGGCCGCGGTGGCCGAGGTGGCCCGATACACGCCGGCCACCCTGCCGCGCCGGCCCGCCATCCAGATCCTGCCCGTCGGGCCTGGCGGGGGCGTTTGAGCGAGGCGCCGGCGCCCGAAGCAGGCAGCCCCGGTGGCCCCGGTGTGCTCGGCGTCGTGCAGGTCCGGGAGCGCTCGGAGCTGGAGATCCGCTGGCGGCAAGCGCGCAACGTGCCGCCGCCCATCGTGCGGGCCATCGTCGCCGATCTCGTCGTGGCCTCGATCGGCGGGGTGCTGCTGTTGGTCCTGGACACCGCGCCCGGTGGTGCGGGCCTGGCCGCGTTTGCCACCTACGTCTTCGTGGTGGCCGCCGCCGGGGCGCTGCTCACCTACCTGTGGGCGCCGCTGCCGAGCGGCGCTTCAGGGGTACGGCGACGCACGCCCTGGGCGGCCATGCTGGGCCTGTTCGCCGCCTTCCCGGTCGTCTACATCGTGCTCGTGGTCGCCTTCCAGGTCATCCGCCCGCTGCTGTGAGGCGCTCGGGTCGGCTCAGATCGAGCCGTGCTCCCAGAACCACTGGCGCGGCGCCCGGCCCGAGTCGTGGATCGCCGCCGCCGTCTCGCGGCCGACATACCGGTAGTGCCACGGTTCGGACTTGTAGCAGGTGAGGGCCGGGCTGGAGTCGGGCGGGTAGCTCATCACCCAGCCGTACTCCCAGGCATTCGCCGCCAGCCACGCTCCGCCCGGAGTGGTCGCCCAGTCGGGGGTGTCCCAGGGCGCCGAGCCCCCGTAGCTCTTGAAGTCGATGGTCGTGCCCAACTGGTGCTCCGAGTGTCCGGGTCGCGCACTCGCGAGCAGGGCCGCCTCTCGGCCGGCGAGGTTGACCCAGTAGTCGAAGGTGCTGACCTGGGCTTCGTAGCTGCGATAGGCGGAGGCGATCCCAAGCCTCGCCCCGGCCGCCATGGCGTCCTCCGCCATCGCGGTCAGATCGTCCAGGACCAGGCTTCTGACGGAATAGCCGCCGGTCAGGCCGGCCTTCGAGGTGCTCACGAGGTCGGACGGTGCATAGGTGGCGGGCAACCGATAGATCGTGTCGACGAGCGTCCGCGCCCAGTCCGTGTACGCGTGAAGCGTCGTCGTAACGTCCTGGTATACGCATGCCGGCAGGCTTGCGCCGCTTGCCGGCGGGGTCGCGGTCGGTGAGGCCGTGAGCCGGGCGCTCGGACTCGGACGCGGGCTCGGCGTCGGGGTCGGGCTCGGCGTCGGGGTCGAGTCGCGCGTCGTCGCGACTGTCGCGGTGGCCGCCGGCGACGGCGTCAGGTTCGGCCCAGCCGACGGGCCGGACAGGGATGCGCCGCTGCCCAGCTTGCCTCCGCTCGGCTGGACGGGTCCAACGCCGCACGAGGCCGAGGCCACGGCGGCCGCGGCCAGGATCACGAGCGCCAGCGACGTGGGCCGTCGTCCCACGTCGGGCCGGCGGACGCGGCGCGCCGTGGCTGCGGACATGAAGCCAGTGTAGTGACTGACCCCGCCCGCCCGTCCCGTCCCCCAGCCCCGCTGCTATCCTGCCTGACGGGGGAGTAGCTCAGCGGATAGAGCTGCGGTCTTATACACCGCCGGTCCCTGGTTCGAATCCAGGCTCCCCTACCAACCCCAGGACGCCAACCACAGGGAGGCACGATACATGCCCAAGACCGTCCTTCGTCCGGCGGGCCTGGTCGAGGGTCGCTACCCCTTCTCGCAGCTCGTGGAGGCGAACGGTTTCGTCTTCGTGGCGGGGCAGGTGGGCGACGACAAGGCCACCGGCGCGCTCGCTCCGGGTGGCATCCGCGCCGAGGTGCGCCAGATGCTGGAGAACGTGGGTGATCGGCTGCGCCTTGCGGGGCTCGATTTCGGTGACGTGGTCAAGGCCACCGTCTATCTGGCCGACATGGGCGACTTCGCTGCCTACAACGAGGTCTACCGCGAGTTCTTCCCGCTCGATCCGCCAACGCGGGCGACCGTGGGCGTCTCGGGCCTGGCCATCGGCGCGCTGTGCGAGATCGAGGTCGTCGCCGCCCGTTAGGGAGCAGCGGTGGTGCGTCGGTGCACCAACGGTACGAACACCGCGTCTCGCGGGTACCGATGGGTCTGGGTCTTGGGTCACGAGGCATGGCACGCTGTCGGCCCGTACTTGGTGGAGCCATGGCGACCGCGTTCCAGGCCTATATGGACCACGGACTCCTGACCGGTACGGTGACGACGTCCGGCCCGCTCGGAGACCTGCTCGAGCTGGTGGACAGCCTGGTCATCGACGAGCCTGTGATCCGATCGCTGGCGGGCGGCCCACACGTGCCCGTGGAGCGCTCGGTCATCCCGGTCGATGAGCTGTTCCTCATCGTCGCGCCAGCCGAGGTGCCTACGCCGATGATGGCCACCTGGCATCCGCTGGTGCTGCGATGCGGGCCGTACCGGGTCGCCGCGGCGCTGCCCACGCATCCCGGTTTCGACCCCGAACGCTCCGCCATCCGGCCGGGCGGGACCTTCGTGCTACTCGGGCAGGCGGCCGTCTCATCCGTCGCGTCCGGAACCCAGGACGACGTCGAACACGCCCTCGTGTGGGTCAATCGCTACGTCGTCGAGACCTACGAAGCCGAGTTCGATCTGGAAGCGTTCTTCCCCGGCGCGCGTGGCTCTCGCCCGGCGGCGAGCAGCCGGCGGCCCCAGTAGGCCGCCAGTCCCACGCTGAAGCCCAGCGCAAGGGAGCCCGCGACGAACGTCACGGCGCCGATGAGGCCGGCCACCGCGATGTCCGCGGGAGCGCTCAGACGACGCACCAGCTGCAGGTGCTGCCAGCCCACGTAGCCCACCAGCACGCCCAGGATGGCCACCGGGAACAGCGCCAGGGCGGCCGGCGCGGCGGCGCCGAAGCCGAGCCCCAGGAGCAAGTAGAAGGCGCCCGCAACATACGTCGTGAGGGGCGTCCGACCGCCGAAGCGAACATGCGCGGTCAGGCCTCCTGCGCCGTGGCACATGGGCACGCCACCGCCGATCCCGACCAGCAGGTTGGCCAGGCTCATGTCTCGCAGCAGGGTGCGCGGCGTCACCCGCACGGCGGCCGCCCCGAAGTACTCGCGCGCCACGTCCGCCGTCGAGACCACCGAGTTGCCCAGCGTGAGTGGTAGCTGGGGCAGCACCAGCACCACCAGGGCGAAACCCATCTCGGCGGGTGTGGGCAGAGCCGGCAGTGCCAGGATCGGTCCCAGCGGCACCACCGGCGGGACCGCAGGCATGGTCAGCAGGCCCCATGCGACGCCCACCGCGCCCACCACCAGGATGGCCGGCAATCGAGTCCGCGCCTGCACCAGCGCCACCGCGATGACGCCCATCGCGAGCAGGACGAGGGCCGTCGCCGACCCCGTGCCCGATGGCAGCCGTGCATCGCGCAGCACCAATTGGAGGCCGCCTTGCAACAGGATGATGCCTAGTCCCAGCTGGATGCCGCGCACCACGGGTGGCTGGAAGATGCGCTCGATGATGGCCGGCAAGCGCCCCAGCGAGAGCAACAGGAGTCCGCCACTCATGCCCAACGCCGCGCCCTGGATGGTGCCCGCCGAGAGGCCCGAGGCGATCGCGATGGCCACCACGGCTTTGAACGGCTGCACCGGCATCGGCAAGCCATAGAAGCGGCCGCTGACGATGTAATAGGCGCCGGCCAGCCCGAAGACGAGGGTCGGGTTCAGGCCGTTGACGGCGATGAGGCCGAGCGCTAGGGGCAGGAAGACGCCGACATCGCCGAAACCGGCGGCGATCTCATGCACGATGCCGCGGGACGCGGCCGGCGTCGGCCCAGAGCCTGGCGTGCCCTCCACGGTTGGCATGCGGAGAGGATACGGTCACCGTGCTTCGCCCTGGACGTGCGGTTCCGGCCGCAGGGTGCATCATGGGCCAACGTAGGCTTCGCCTCGCATCCGGGCCACCAAGGGAGAGAACAGCAGATGACCACGATCCTCTTTATCGCCGGTATGGCCCTGTTCGTGCTGGGCGTCGCCGCCTTCGTCACCGGTCGGGCCGCGCGGCTCACCTCGCGTGGGGTGCCGGTGGACACGTCGACCTACTCGGCTGCCTGGCGCCTGCTGGTCCTGGGCGGCGTCACGCTGACGCTGATCGCCCTGACCACGACCTTCGTGGTGGTCATCCCGGCCGGCAGTGTCGGTGTCGTCACGAATTTCGGGCGGGTCGAGGAACGGACCCTGCCCGCCGGCCTTCAGGTGGTGACGCCGATCGCCGAGCAGGTCGTGCTCATCGACGTGCGCGTCAAGCCGCACCCCTTCGAGGAGATCACGGCCGCCTCGAAGGAATACCAGATCGTCAAGCTGACCGGCAACCTGAACTACCACATCGACCCACTCGAGGCGTGGGACCTCTACAAGCTGGTGGGCACCGACTTCGCCGAGAAGGTCGTCGATCCCGCCTTCAACGACTTCATCAAGGAGGTCGTGCCGACCTACCAGATCGGCGAGATCCTGGCCAAGCGCGATGAGATCCGCACACGTGCCAAGAAGGCGCTGGGCGACAACCTGGCCCGCTACCACCTCATCGTGGACGACATCTACATCTCGAACATCGCCTTCAGCACGGGATACGAGGCGGCCATCGAGTTGAAGCAAGTCGCCCAGCAGCAGGTCGAAACCGAACGGCAGATCCTGGCCCAGAAGCAGATCCAGGCACAGCAGCGCGTTGCCGAGGCGCAGGGCGCGGCGGATTCGAACGTGGTCTCGGCCAAGGGTGAGGCGGCCGCCACCGTCGAACGCGCCAACGGCCAGGCGGAGGCAAACCGGCAGCTGGCCGCATCGCTCACCGATCCCGTGCTCACCTACACGTACATCCAGAAGCTGACCGACAAGCTCCAGGTCGTCGTCGTGCCCGGCGGCCAGCAATTCCTCTTCGATCTCAAGGGCCTGCTGGGCAACTTGAAGCAGCCTGCGCCGTAGCGCTTCAGCCCGCCCGCAGCACCAGGATGTGCTGGTGCACGATGTTGGGCACGAATCCGCTTGGGTAGCCGTACGGCCGCAGCCGCGTGCCCGCCTGATACCAGATGAGGTCGCCCTTGGGCACCAGGCCGACCGCCTCGGCCCGTGACGCGAGGTCGGCGCCGGTGAAGCGGTAGCGGCCGTCCTGGTAGGCGTCGCGCACGATGACCGTGGCATACCGACCGGGTCGCAGCACGCGGCGAAGCTGGCCGAAGATGGCGGCCATCCGCTCAAGGTACTGCGGGTAGGAGGCGCTGTTGGCCAGGTCGGCCGCCGATTCAGTGACCATGGCGTAGTCGGTGCGCCGGTTGGCGTGGGTCTCTGCAAGGGGGCCGCCGGCCATGGTCAAACGCAGTTGTGGGTTGTAGGGCGGGTCCGTGGCCACGAAGTCGATCGACGCGTCGGCGAGGCCGGCCAACAACTCGACGGCATCGCCGACGTGCATGCGACAACCCGCCGGATCGAAGTGACGCGGGCCACCGGGGTCGCTTGGCCCAAGATCCCTGAGCGCAGGGCCCCGCCCGTCGCGCTCGACTAGCGCTGCCCGCACCACGTCGTCATAGACGGCCACCCAGCGCGGCTCCAATTCGAACCCCAGGGCGCGACGCGGACTCCGGCAGATGGCCGCACCGAGTAGCGTCCCGCCCACGCCCGCGAATGGGTCCAGCACCAGCTCATCGCGCGTGGTGAAGAACTCGATCAGGCGGGCCATCAGTCGGGGCGGCTTGTTGGCGCCGTGCGAACGTCGCGCAGCGTGCCCCA
>Ga0315281_10005467_pt1 | contig 18168 bp, 18 predicted proteins | sample YL17G07_0_MG_FD_204540 | JGI IMG/M metagenome (GOLD analysis project Ga0315281, IMG submission 204540) | Sediment microbial communities from Yellowstone Lake, YNP, Wyoming, USA - YL17G07_0 | ecosystem: Environmental > Aquatic > Freshwater > Lake > Sediment | place: USA: Wyoming | collected...
TGGATGAAGCTCGACCCGGTCGCTTCGATGACCGCGGCCGGAATGCAGAGGTTGAGCATGCCGCGGATATCGCCGACCTTCAGGTCGAACACCAGCAGGATGATGACTTCGTTCGGCCCGGCCACCTGCAGCATCTGCGGGCGCGTCTCGCGGGCCTGGATGCGGAACTGCAGCTCGCACACCGGGCGCCACGTCTCCGTCAGGTGCTCGAGCACGAGCCGGACGACCGCGTCGATCACGTTCTGCTCGATCTCGGTCAGCGCGCGGTTGGGCGGCGCGCCCGCGCCGGACCCGCCGAGCAGGCGGTCCACGATCGTGAAGGCCATCGTCGGGTTGATCTCGAGCGCGCCAAGCCCGTCGATCGGCGGCATCGCGATGGCGTAGTAGGCCGTCGGATCGGCCAGCGACATCAGGAACTCGGAGTACGAGAACTGCTCCACCGACACGATCGAGAGCTCGGTCATCGCGCGTAGGTACGCCGCGAGCGACGAGGCGACGTTGCGGGCGAAGCGATCGTGCAGGAAGTGCAGCGACCGGATCTGTTCCTTCGAAATCCTGTCGGGGCGGCGGAAGTTGTACGAGATGACGCCGCCGATGCCGGCGTCGGCGGCCGTCCCGACGGCTTCGCCGGTGGGCGCCGAGGAGAGCAGCGCGTCGATCTCATCCTGCGACAGGATCTTGCTCATCGCATCTCCGCCAGGTGCAGCGTGGTGCGGAGGCGAGCCCGGAGACGCGAGACCGCCTGCGTGCGCAGCTGCGAGACGCGCGACTCCCCAACGCCGATCACCTCGCCGATTTCGGCGAGCGTGAGCTCTTCGTGGTAGTAGAGCGACAGGATCTGGCGCTCGCGCTCGGGCAGCTCCTCAATCGCCGCAGCCAGGTGCTGCTTCATTTCGGCGCGCTCGACGCGCGCGTGCGCGTCTTCCTCGGGATCGATCGCGACGTCGAGCAGCGGCGACTCGCCCCGCGAGGCGTCCAGCTGGCGGATCGTACCGATGTCGACCGTCTTGATCTGGTCGAGCATGCGCGTGTAGTCGGCCGCGCTCACCTGGAGTGCCCCGGCGATTTCCGCCTCCGCGGGCTCGCGTCCCAGTTCGTGGCGCAGCCGGTTGATGGCGGCGTCGACGTCCCGGCGCATCCGGCGCACCGATCGCGGCGCCCAGTCGAGGTCCCGCAGCGAATCGAGCATCGCGCCATGCACGCGCCGGCGTGCGAACGCGTCGAACGGCACGCCCGTCGACGGGCGGTACCGTCCCGCCGCTTCGATCAGCCCGATCAAGCCGACGCTGACCAGCTCGTTGACTTCCACCTGCGACGGCACGCGCCGCGCCATCCGCGTGGCAAGCGCTTTCACCAGCCCGACGTTCTCCATGACGAGCCGGTTGCGCTCCTGCAGCCCGGGGTCGTCGGTGACGGTGTCGATCGCGACGGTGGCGTTGGTCAGGCGCATCGCGGAGCCTCCACGGGCGCGTCGGCCCCGTCGTCGTCTGACGTCCCGCCGCCGTACGCGAGCCGCAGGCCCGGCCCGGTCGGCGCCAGCCCCGCGATACGGGACGCGAGAATGCGGAAGCAGCGGCTCGCCGGCGACTGCGGGAGGTGGTCGACGATAGGCCGCTGCACCAGCACGGCCTCGCGCACCGCCGGGTCCTGCACCACGAAGCCGTAGTAGCGCAGGCCGCGGTGCAGAAAACGGCTCGACGCGATGTCGAGCTGCCGGAACACGAGCCCCGACTCATCCGAGTCGCGGGCCGCGTTCACGACAATGCCCACGTCCTTGTTCGGCGCCGCGGCTGTGAGAATCTTCACGACCGCGTAGGCGTCAACGACAGCCGTGGGCTCGAACGACGTCACGACCAGCACACGCTCCGCCAGCATCAGCAGTTCCACGACGTTGTCGGAGATGCCGGCGGCCGTGTCGATGAGGAGGAAGTCCAGGCCCAGGGCCAGCCGCTTGATGACAGCGCCGAGGCGGGTCCACTGATTCGCCGTCAGGTTCGTCATCGCACGGATGCCGGTGCCCGCCGGGACGATCTGCACGCCGAGCGGCCCCTCGATCGTGACGTCCTCGATCGGGCGCTCGCCCGACAGGACGTGGCCCAGGTGGAGCGTGGGCGTGAGCCCCAGCATCACGTCGATGTTGCCAAGCCCGAAGTCCGCGTCGAGAATCCCGACGCGATGGCCGAGCCGCGCCAGCGACACGGCGAGATTGATCACGACGTTCGTCTTGCCGACGCCGCCTTTGCCGCTGGTCACCGCGAGGATCGCGCCGCGCGGTCTGGGAATAGTGTCCGGTGTCATGAATGAAGGTGCGTGACCGCTTTCGGCTCGCCGAGCACGCTGGCGGCCAAGAGCTGCGCCGTGGCGCGGTTCAGATCCTCGGGCACGCGCTGTCCGGTGCCCAGATACGAAATGGGAAGCTGTCGGTCGCGGAGGAGACCGACGAGCGGCGACAGCGAGCCGGCCTCGTCGAGTTTGGTCAGCACGAGACGCGACGGCCGCGCCTCTTCGTACGCGTCGAAAATGCGCCGGGCGGTCGACACCGACGTGTCCGCCGCCAGCACCAGGTGGGTGCGCACGTCGCGGCGCCCGGCGATCAGCCGGAACAGCTCGCGTGTCGACGTGTCGGACACCGGCCGCCCCGCCGTATCGACCAGCGTCGTCTGACGGCGGCCCGCGGACAGGGCGTCGGCGAGGTCGCCGGCGGTGCGCGCGACAGTGAACGGCGCGCCGATGATGTCGGCGTACATCCGCAGCTGCTCGACGGCGCCAATCCGGAAACCGTCGGCCGCGATGAGCGCGAGCCGCGGCCCCCGCCGCGCGCGCGCCTGGGCCGCAATCTTGGCGATGGTGGTCGTCTTGCCGACACCTGGCGGGCCCACGAACACTTCCACGCGGGCGAACTCGTCATCGTCGACGGCCAGCTCGGACAGACGGCTGGCCAACGCCCCGCTCAGGCTGTGAAGCGTCGCGCCGCGACGGCCGGACGCGGGCAGATCGGACGCGATCTCCCGGGCGAGCGCGCGATCGAGCCCGCCGGCCACGAGCCGCGCGGTCAGCGCCTCGGCGGCGGATTGCGGCGCGTCGCGTTCATCGGCCTGCGCGTGTCGGTCCGCCGACGGCCGGCGCTCGGCGCCGACAGTCAATTCGATCTCGCGGTGGCCGATCCAGCCGCGCCAGCCGCGAACCGGCACCAATTCGCGCGAGAGCACCAGCGCCTCGGCGCCCAGTTCCTCGCGGGCGACGCGGAGAGCGTCACGCACGTTCGAGTTGCGATACCGCTTCAAATACATGTCAATCCAGGACGGCGACCGATGCAATCTGGAGGTGCGGCGGCACTTCGTTGTGCGAGAGCACACCGAGGTGCGGCAGCACCCGCGTGAACAACCTCGACAGATGCGGGCGCAGCGTCGGTGTGCACAACAGCACAGGCTGTGCCACCGCGCCGGTCAGTGCGTCCGCGACGCGGCTGGCCAGATTCTGGGCATGTGTCGGGTCGAGCGCGAGCACGGCGCCCTGCTCCGTACGGACGATGGCCGACACGAGTTGGGACTCGAGCGCGGGGGCGAGGCTGATGGCGGGCAATTCCCCGCGATCGTTCTGGAATGGCCGGCAAATCGCGCGCCCCATGGCCGCGCGCACGGCTTCAATGATGACGTCGGGATCTTTCGACGTGCCTGCCGCGTCGGCAATCGCTTCGAGCACGGTGGTGAGATCGCGAACGGCCACGCGCTCGCGCAGCAGCTGCCGCAACACGCGCTGGATTTCGCCGATCGAGACCAGCTTGGGCACCAGCTCCTCGACGAGCTTAGGTGACGTCTGGCCGACACGATCGACGAGCTCCTTCGTCTGCTGCCGGCTCAACAAGTCCGGGAGGAACGTGCGCACGGCCTCTGACAAGTGCGTTGACAGGGCTGTCGTCGGGTCGACAACGGTGTATCCGGCCGTCGTCGCGCGCTCGCGGTCGCCGGCCCCAATCCACCAGGCCGGCAGACCGAATGCAGGCTCGCGCGTGGCGATGCCGTCCACAGGCGACGAGGCCGTGCCCGGATTGATCGCCAGGAGCCGATCCGGATAGATTTCGCCGCGCGCGACTTCCACGCCCTTGACGAGGATCGTGTAGGTCCGCGGGCCGAGTTGCAGGTTGTCCGCGACGTGTACCGGGGGCACGACGATGCCGGTCTCGGTCGCAATCTGCCGGCGGATGGCGCGGACGCGGCTGAGCAGCGTGCCGCCCTGCTTCTCGTCGGCCACGGCGACGAGCGCGTAGCCAATCTCGACGCTGAGGGGATCGACGACCGGAGGGGCATCGCCCGTGTCGGCGGCCGGCACCGGAGACGCGGCCGGATCCGCTGGCGCGACCGCCGCCTGGCGGTTGGCGTACGCGGCGGCACCGAGCACCGCGGCGATGAACAAGAACGGCAGCTTCGGCATGCCCGGAATCAGCGCGAGCCCGGTCAGCGCGATCGCCGCGACCGCAAGCGGCTTGGCGCGCGTGAGCAGCTGCACGGCGATTTCCTCGCCGAGGTGTGACTGCGACGCCGCGCGCGTCGTGATCAAGCCGCCTGACATCGACACGAGCAGCGCGGGGATCGCGGTGACGAGACCTTCACCGACGGTCAGGATGGTGTAGGTCTGCGCGGCGGCGGAGAGGTCCATCCCGTTCTGAAAGACGCCGATGATGAGGCCGGCGACGATGTTGACGCCGGTGATGAGCACGGCAGCCATCGCGTCGCGTTGGGTGAAGCGGACCGCGCCGTCCATCGCGCCGTAGAAGTCCGCCTCGCGGCGGACGCGGTCGCGCCGTGTGCGCGCCTCCGTTTCGTCGATCAGCCCGGCGTTGAGATCCGCGTCGATGGCCATCTGGCGGCCGGGCATCGCGTCGAGGGTGAACCGCGCCGTGACTTCCGAGATGCGGACCGCGCCGTGGTTGATGACGACGAACTGAATGACGATAAGAACGAGGAACACCACCACGCCGACGACGAAGTTGCCGCCGACGACGAACTGGCCGAACGACATGATCACGTTGCCGGCGGCGTCGATGCCGTCGCTGCCGTGCATCAGGATCAAACGCGTCGAGGCGACGTTGAGCGACAGCCGTATCAACGTCAACAGGAGGAGGAGCGACGGAAACACCGAGAAGTCGACCGGCTGCCGGACGTACAGCACCGTGAGCAGCAGGACCACCGAGAGCGCGATGTCCACCGAGAGCAGCAGGTCGAGGACGACCGGAGGCAGCGGCACGATCATCAGCAGGACGACCGAGAACGCGGCGACGGGCGCCACGAGCTGCGTGGCGGCGCGCGCGGGCGAAGCGGGAACGGGGTCCATGGCCATGAGAGTCGGCTCGTTCACAGCATCAGTTGCTTGATGCGGATCAGGTACGCCAGGACTTCGGCAACGGCGCCGAAGAGCGGAGCGGGAATGGTGTCGCCGATTTCGGCGCCGGCGTGGAGCGCCCGGGCCAGCGACGGATTCTCGATAATCGGCACGCCGCTGACGCGCGCGATCTCCCGGATCTTCAGCGCGAGGAGGTCCCGGCCCTTGGCCAGCACGACGGGCGCCGGGTTCTTCTCACGGCGGTATTCGAGTGCCACCGCGTAGTGCGTCGGGTTGGTAACGACGACCGTCGCGCTCTTGACGGCCTTCAGCATCCGCTGCTTGGCCATGTCGCGCTGGATCTTGCGCACGCGACCCTTGATCTCGGGACTGCCTTCGCTCGACTTGCCTTCGTCGCGCACCTCTTGCTTGGTCATCTTCAGCGAGGTGAAATGTCGCCACCACTGAAGACCGTAGTCGGCCGCGCCGACAATGAGCAGTCCGACGCTGCCCTGCCACAGCAGGCGCGAGATGGCGTCCCAGCCCGCGGCCCCGGCGCCGGCCGGCGCCATCCACGGATAGCGCAGCCCGTCGAGTGCCATGGCGCGCACGATCGGCACCGCGGTCGACACCAGCACGGTGACGGCAAGGACCGTCTTGAACGTGTCGACCCATGACTGCGACGGCTTGAGCTTGGCGAGTCCCTTCACCGGGCTCAGCCGCTCCCAGCTGAACTGCAGCGCGGCGGGCGCGAAGCGCAGCCCACCTTGCGCCGCAGCGGCGCCGACGCTGACCGCCGCGGCCGTCAGCGCGATGGGACCGACGAGCAGCGCGATGAGCGCGCCCTTCTCCAGAACGAGCATCTCGAGATCGTTGGCAGTCGGATCGTGGGCCGCCCGCACGGCGAGGCCGGCGAGGGCGTCGGCGACACTGCCGGCGAGACGCGTGAGCAGCACAGGCGCCACGGCGCCGAGCACGGCCGTCACAGCCATCAACGTGACGGCGGAGCCGAGATCGCGGCTGCGCGCGACCTGCCCCTTGTCGCGCGCCTCCTTGAACTTCTTCGCGGAAGGTTTTTCTGTTTTCTCGCCCTGTGCGTCCGCCATGATCGGAAGCGCTCAGCGGAACGCGGCCGCGGTCTGGAGGGCGAGATCGACGATCGACGTGAGGTTGCCAGCCACCAGACCCACGACGGCCGGCGCGATGATGCCGAGCATCACGAGCCCCAGGAGGAGCCGTAACGGGTTCCCGATGGCCATCGGGTTCAGCATGGGCGCCGACCGCGCCAGCAGCGCGAGGCCGGCTTCGACGAGCACGAGTACAACGATGACGGGCGAGGCGAGCCGCGCGGCCAGCGAGAACACGACGCCCAGCAGCCGGGCCACGTCGACCGGCAGCGACGTGCTGATGTGGCCGGCCCCGATGGGCAGATCGCGATACGACCGGTGCAGCGCCCGCAGAAACGCGTGGTGCCCGTTGATCATGAAGAAGGTGACGATGGCGATGTTGCTATACAGCACCGCCAGCACGGGGTTGCGCACGCCGCTCATCGGATCGACGGTCGCACCGTAGGAGAGCCCCATCTGGAATCCGATGAGTTGGCCGCCGAACTCCGCGCCGCCGACCAGGGCGCGCATCGCAAGCGCCAGGGCGAACCCGATCGCGGCCTCCCGGGCGACGACGATCGCGATGGGCAAGGCCTCCACCGACGGCTGGACGATCGCGGTCGGCACGAGGCCGATCGCGACGAGCACGATGAGCCCGACCTTGACGCGCGCCGGCGCGAACGCACCGCCGAAGGCCGGGGCCATGCCGATGAGCAGGCTGGGCCGCACGAGCAGGAATCCGAGTCGCATCAGCGGCGTGAAGTCGATCATCGAATCAGCTCGGGCAGTTGCATGAGGATCTGGCGGGTGAAGCCGCTCAGCACGCGCAGCATCCACGGGAACGTGAGCGCGAAGACGGTGAAAATGGCGGCCGCGCGCGGAATGAACGCGAGCACGTTGTCCTGGATGGACGTCACCGTCTGGAAGATGCTGACGAGGACACCGACCGTCACGCCGACGAGCAGCATCGGCAGCGACACCATCACGGCGAGTTCGATGGCCTGGCGGACGACGCCGACGACAAGGGCGTCGCTCATGCGTAACTCCGCACAAGCGAGGAGACGATCAGGTTCCAGCCGTCCACCATCACGAAGAGGAGCAGCTTGAACGGCAGGGAGATCATCGCCGGCGGCAGCTGGAGCATCCCCATGGAGAGCAGCGTCGTCGAGACGACGAGATCGATCAGCAGGAACGGAACGAAGACGAAAAAGCCCATCTGAAAGCCGGTCTTGAGTTCCGAGATGGCGTACGCCGGAATCACGACCAGCATCGGCAGGTCGGCCGCGGATTTCGGTCGCGGGGTTTTGCTCAATTCGACGAACAGCGCGAGGTCGGCCTCGCGCGTCTGCTTGAGCATGAACTCGCTCAGCGGCGGCGCCGCCAGGAGCACGGCGTCGCCGATGCTGATCTTCCCGGCCAGCGCCGGCTGCACCGCGCGGTCGTTGATACGTTCGGCGACAGGCGCCATGATGAACGCCGTCAGGAACAGCGTCAGGCCCACCAGCACCTGGTTCGGCGGCATGTCCTGCGAGCCGATGGCCTGCCGGAGAAAGTGAAAGACGATCACGAGGCGCGTGAACGACGTCATGATCACGAGCACGGCCGGCAGGAACGACAGCAGCGTCAGGACGATGACGATCTGCAGCGGCGCAGACACGCTGCCGATGCCGTCGAGCTTCAGCGTCAGATCCTGCGGCGCGGCGGCGTGGACGCGCGTCGCCAACGCGAGGAAGACGGCGACGAAGAAGGCGATGAAGCCCGCGCGGCGCGTCATGACGGATGCCGCTCCGCGGGCGCCAGATCGACGATCAACGAAAGGCTGCTCGGCGTCGAGCCGATCAGCAGCCGCCGGCCTTCGACCGAGACGATCACGAGCGAACGACGCTCGCCCATCGCGACGGCGGTCTCTACGACAATCGCCTGACGCGGCGCGAAGCGGCCGGTGCGCAGCACGCCCTTGCGCATCACCCACACGAACGCGGCCAGTGCGGCAATGACCACGGCGAGGCTGGCCAGCGCCCGCAGTTCCACACCGGACGGCATCATGCCGTGACTTCTCCCCCCGGTGGCGGGACGATTTCTGTGACGCGGATCGCCGTGCTGTCGTCGACAATGACGACTTCACCGATGGCCGCCCTCACGCCCTGCACGCGGACTTCGAGGTCGGCGCCCGCCGACTGCGCCAGCCGGATCACGCTCATGCGCTGGAGCTTCAGGCAGGCCCGCACGCTGATGTGGCCGGTGCCCAGGAACACGTCCACTGCGCACACGACGTCCGACATCGCCGCGAACGGGCGCGGCGCGGGCGCCGGCGCCGGATCAGAACTGGACAACGAAGTCTGTGAAGAGGACATCAAGCACCGTGGTTCCGGTGAGCACCGTCGCCAGACGCGTGGCAATCGCCTGCTTGAGCGCGGCCTTGCCTTCCGCGGTGACGAGCCGGTCGCCGGTTTGCCTGGTCAGTAGTTCCAGAATGGCCGAACGCGCGCGCAGCAGCGTGACGTCGTTCTTCTGGATCTTCTCGGCCTGCGCCGGCGACTCGACGATCAGCCGGATGCTCACGCGCAGGAAATGCGCGCCGCCCTGATCGGCGAGGTTGACGACGAACGGCTCGAGCGAAATCAGGCCGGCGTCGGCCGCCTCGTGCGGCTTGGCGTCGCCGCCCGCCGGGGCGCGGCGCGCCGCCCAGTAGGCCGTGACGCCGCCGCCGGCCCCGAGCACGAGGACCGCGGCAATCGCGATGAGGAGAGAGCGCCGAGTCTTCCTGGGTACCGGCGCGGGAGTGGGCGGGGTCGCTGGCTCGCTCATGACGAACTCACTGAGCAAGGCAGGTGCCGCAACGAGCCGGAGTGCTTTCGAACAAAATCGGCCGAAAACGTTCGCGCGACTGACGGTCGATCGGCCGGATGTCGGTGGGGTGACAGCGATCGAATGCTGGTAGCGTGAAGGCTGATTAGACGATCACCTCGAACGTCGCCGCCTCCCGCCGCTTCGGCTGCTGGCCTTGCGGTTCCTCCTGCTGTGGCCGCCGATGCCGGCTCTCGTGATGACCGGCGGGGTCTTCCTGGTCCCGCGCGACGACCAGGCGGTCGAGCGTCAGGCCTTGGTCGGTGAGCGCCTGGCGCAGTAGCGGTTCGTTGGCGCCGATCCAGGCGCGAACGTCGGCCGATTCGGCGTGGACGTGTGCCGTGACGCCGCCGTTCTGCTCGACACGTAGCGCAATCGCCACGTCGCCAAGGTACTCGGGCTGCAGCGTGAGTCGCACGTCACCTGCGCCGTCCCGCCACTGGAATTTGATCGCCCGCACGATCTGTCGGCGCACGTCCGCTTCGTCCGGGATCCTGGAGACCGATGGGTCGGCCAGCGACGGTACGAGGTCGGCCGCGGACGCGGCGGACAGCGCGGCCCGGTCGGAGTGCGCCGCGGGGACGGCCGGAAGATCGCTGGTCCGGATGGGCACGGAAACGTCCGCACGGCTCGCCAGGTCCGAAGCGGCCACCGGAGATCCGCCGTCACGGCGCTCTAACACCGGGGCGACTGAGGCGGCACGGTCACTGAACTCACGGCCCGCGTTCGGGCCGGATGGGTCGTTCGAACCGGCTGCTGCAGGATCGGCCGGACTGACCCAGTGCCCCGCGTCCACTGCCGCATGATCGGCCCGCGGCGCATTGCCGCCCGGGCCGAGCGCGGCTGGACGATCGCATCCCACGCGCTGCGGCGCCAGTAGATCGGCCGCCACGGTCGGCGCGGACGGGGACGCAACATTATTTATAGCCGCGCCGCGGAGAGCGGCCTGGCTGGCCGCTCCAGGCGTTGTGCGATCGAGTGGCGGCGCCAACGCGCCGCGCGTCGTCATCGCGGCAATGCCGGACGCGATTACGTCAGGCGCCGGTGCTTGGCTGCGCACGTGAGCCACACTGGTGTCGTTTGCCGATCTGAGAATTCGAGTCGGCGCGATGGCCATCGCCGGCGCATCGAGCGCGGCCGTCACACCGGGTTCCTCCGTCACGGGTGCGCCGGCCTGCGGCGCAGCGCCGAAGGACAGTGCCGTCGCGGGCTGCTGGTTCGGAGCGGACGCCGGTCTGGACGTTACCCGCTGTGAACCGCGCGCAGCGTTCGGGTCGATCGATGGATCGACACCGTCAACCGATGGATCGACACCGTCAACGCGTCCGGGATCTGTGCCAGGTCCCGCGACACCGTTCATTCCCAGCGGGAACGTCTGCATCTGCCCTTGCGGCTCGGCAATCGGGAAGAGCCACACGGGCACCGTGACGCCAGCCGCCAGATCTCCCGTCAGCGCAGCGGCGGCGGTCGCGTCATCGGCGGGCACGTCCCCGGAGGCACGGGAAACCGACGCCTGTCGCGTTCGCCCGGTCGCGAGGTCGATGTCGGCACGCGGGCCTTCGGCGACGGGCGCGAGTATGCCCGTCGACGGCAGGCGCGCGTCCGCGGGCGACGCGCCTTTCGACGGCGGCGGAGTCGCCGGCGCCGCGGCGCGATCGAATCGCGCCGCACGCGCATTCGACGGCCTGATTCCGGTCATTTGCTCGACGAGCATCGCGAACGCGTCTCCGGCTGCCCGCGCATCGCCGGAGCGGGAATCGATCGCGGCCGCGGTGATAGAAGCCGGCGCGGCGCCTCTCGGCGCCGCGCCCTGGGTATCGATGGTCACGAGTCGTGGCCTCGTTTACTGTTTGAGATTCAGGGTGTCGACGAGAATCTGGTCGGCGGTCGTGATGCTCTTCGAGTTCGCCTGATAGCCGCGTTGCGCGAGGATCATCTGCGTGAACTCCTGCGCCATGTCCACGTTGGACTGCTCGAGCGAGCTGCCGATGAGGCCTCCGCGTCCCCCGGTTCCAGCCACGCCGACGTTGGCGATGCCCGCCGAGGCACTCTCGCCGAAACGGTTGGACCCGACCTTCACGAGCCCCTGCGGGTTGTTGAAGTTGGCGAGCGCCAGCTGGCCGACGATGACGGTCTGGCCGGCGCCGAGCGTGGCGACAATCTGCCCTGCCGAGTCGATGCTGATGCCGCTGACCGTCCCCGCGGCGGCGCCGTTCTGCGTCACCGACGAAGTGGCCGACGGCGCCGTGTAGCCGGTGAGCGTCGGACTGCTGTTCGCGTCGAGAATCGCCCACGTGAAGTTGGTCGCGGCCGCGCCGTTCTTCCAGGTCGGGCTCGTGATCGCGATGTTGGCCGGGGCCGCGGCCGCGCCGGCGCCCACCGCGACGGTGCTCAGCACACCGGCGCCCGTGAACGTGAGCGCGCCGTTGTTGATGACGAACGGCGTGCCGGCCACGGCGCCCGCGTTCGTGACTTCCGCGCCCGGCACCGTGATCGAATAGTTCCACGCGCCCGGCCCCGTGTTCGTATACGTAATCGTCGCGACGTGCGCAGTGCCCAGCGAGTCATAAATCTGCGTGGACGCCGTGAACGTCGCGCCCACGGCGGCGCCCGCATTGAGGTTCGAGACGGTACCGAACTGTGTCGTGGCCGTGGGCGGGCGCAACACGCCCGGCGGAACAACGATGTTGGTCGGCTGGCCGGTCGTGATGATGGCGCCGTTGACCGGATTGGTCGCGGTGAAACCCTGCACCGGCTGGCCGTCCGCGGTGACGAGCGTTCCGTTCGCATCGAACGAGAAATCGCCGGCGCGCGTGTACGAGCGAGTGGCGGCACCGCCGATGACGAAGAAGCCGTTGCCCTGGACGGCCACATTGGTCGGCACGCCGGTGTTCTCGATCCCTCCCTGGCTGAAGTTCGGCGAGATCGAGCCGGTCGTCACGCCGAGGCCGACCTGCATCGGATTCGCGCTCGATCCCCCCACTGACTGACTCACCAGATCCGAGAACTCGACGGTGCTCGACTTGAATCCAATCGTGTTGATGTTGGCGAGATTGTTGCCGATGACGTTCAGCTTCTGCTGGTTGGCGTTGAGACCGGAGAGGCTCGTTGAAAAAGACATCTATACCTTATCCTTTCGTCGTCAGTGCCGGAACCTGGAACGTGCTTCGATCGGTCGATCCCGCCGAGGCGGTGGCCCTCACCGGCGTCGACGCCGGTTCGGCGGTCGCGGTCGTCGTGGTCGTCGTCCCGGTCGTGCCGGTCGTCCCCGTCGTGCCAGTCGTACTGACCGCAGACGCGATCGCCGCCGCCATCAACTGCGCGAGGGTGGTCAGCGTCGTGTTCATGCTCGTGAGCTTCTCGAGCGAACTGAACTGGGCGAGCTGCGTGACGAACTGCGTGTCGTCCTGCGGGGCGGTCGGATCCTGGTGCTGAAGCTGCGTGACCAGCAATTGCATGAACGCGTCCTGCCCGAGCGCGTTCGGTGGATGTCCGGTCACGCCTGACGACGCCGTCGTCGTCGCGGCCGCCGTCGTGGTCGCCGGGTCAATCGTCACAATCGATGCCTCCTCGTGAGCGCCTCGCGAATCGAATGACCGCAAGGTGATCCATTTCCACGGCGTCGTGCCGCCGTTCGTCGAGCTGATGCTTCCGCCACGCGCGATCGCGCAGCCGTTCCAGTGCCCGCAGGCGCATGAACGTTTCCTGAACCGCGCGCGTGGCGCGGTGAACCTCCAGCTGCCGCACCCCGAGCGACCGCTGCCGATCGGCCCGTTCGGCCTGCCTGAGTGCTATCCAATTCCGGTGCCGTTCGGCCGCGACGGCAGTATGGACGGCGTCCATCTGCGCGCGCCAGTCGCGCTGGGCGCAACCGCACGCCTCGGCGGCTTCCCGCACAAGACAGTCGGCGGCGTCCCGTTCCTGTTGTGCGCGCGCAAGTTGCGCCTCCGCCAGCTCGTGCTGTTTCCGCCGAAGAGCGAGGACGTGGGCCGGACGAAATCGAAACGCCTTCATTCCGGGGAGTCCCTTTCGGTCCGTCTAGAGAGACGTGAGCGCCGCGAGAGCGTCGGCGTAGCCGCACGTCGTGTCGGCCGGCTGGCACAGGAAGGCCCGCAGCGCGTCCTTCCGATCGAGCGCGGCGTCGATGCGGGGATTGGTGCCCGCCGTGTAGGCGCCGACGTTGACGAGGTCTTCAGTGTCGCGGATCGTCGACAGCCACTCGCGCACTTGCGCGGCCTTCAGGCGGTGATCGACGTGCGTCACGTCGGGCATCGTCCGGCTGACGCTCTGGAGCACGTCGATCGCCGGGTAGTGGTTGCGGCCGGCGAGGTCGCGCGACAGGACGACGTGGCCGTCGAGAATCGCGCGCACCGCGTCGGCGATGGGCTCGTTGGTGTCGTCGCCTTCAACGAGCACGGTGTAGAGCGCCGTGATGCTGCCGCGATCGCGTACGTTGCCGGCGCGCTCGAGCAGGATGGGCAGCATGGCGAAGACCGACGGCGGATAGCCTTTCGCCGTGGGCGGCTCGCCAGCGGCGAGGCCGACCTCGCGCTGGGCCATCGCAAAGCGGGTGACCGAATCCATCATCAGCAGCACGTTCCGGCCCTGGTCCCGGAAGTACTCGGCGACGGCCGTCGCGGCGTAGGCGGCGCGCATGCGGAGCAGCGGCGGATTGTCGGACGTCGAGACGACCACGACCGACCGCGCGAGGCCCTCGGGCCCGAGGTCGTGTTCGAGGAACGTGCGGACTTCGCGGCCGCGCTCGCCGACGAGCGCGAGGACGATAACGTCGGCCGCGGTGCCGCGCGCCATCATGCCGAGCAGCGTGCTCTTTCCGACGCCGCTGCCGCCGAAGAGCCCCACGCGCTGGCCGCGCCCGCACGTGAGCACGGCGTCGACGGCGCGCACGCCCGTCGCCAGCGGCGCCGCGATGGGATCGCGCGCCAGCGGATTGACCGGCGCCGGATGCAGCGGCGCAGTTCCGGTCGCACGAATCGGCCCGAGGCCGTCGATCGGCCGGCCGAACGGGTCGAGGACGCGGCCGAGCAGCGCGGGCCCCGCGGGCACCGACGCCGCCGACCCGCGCGCGACTAGACGATCTCCGGGACGAATGCCGGCGGTACCGCCAAGCGGCACCGATTGCAGATAGCCGTCGCGAAAACCGACCACCTCGACCTGAAGCGATGAGCTGCCCGGCCCGGCGGGAATCTCGCACACCTCACCAACGCGCGCGCGCGGGCCGACCGACTCGATCAGCAGTCCAACCACGCGCGACACGCGCCCCGTCAGCGGCGTCGGGTCGGCGCGGCGAACGGCGGCGAGATACGGTTCGGCGTCGAAGGCCTTAGGCATGAACGGCGACGGCCTGAAGGACGTGCGCGGGCTGGGCGACGCTTTCGGACGCGCCGTCGGCGTCGCCGTCGAGCAGCGCGTGCGCCATCTCGCCGAACTGCGCGTCGAGGCCGACGTCCATCAAACCGAAGTCCGACTGCACGAGGCAGCCGCCGCGCCCGACGACGGGATCGGCGACGATCTGGACGTGCTCGCTCGCGCGGGTGCCGTCGGGTGCGGCGGCGATAATGGCGAAGTCGTCGGGATGCAGGCGAATCGTCGCCGCGGCGTGCTCGCCGAGCCGGTCGAGCGCGACGCGCGCCATCGCGAGCAGCATGCCGCGATCGACCTGCAGTTCGCGCTGGATCATCCGGTGGGCGATGGCCAGCGCCAGCTGCACGACCTGGCGCTCGGTCCGCCGCAGGATGTCGTTCCGCAGCGAGCCCAGTTCGTCCACCGTCTGCGCGAGCCGCCGCAGCATGGCCTCGGCGCGCGCGCCGGCAGCCTCGCCGCCCGCGCGCTCCCCCTGGGCGTAGCCTTTGATGAACGCGTCGCGCTCGATCTCGGCGAGGCGCTGCTGATGCTGGACCTCGTCGTGGGCTTCTTCCCCCGCCTGCCCCACCTGGTCCACCTGCCGCGCCTCCCGCACCTCGACCTGCGGTTCCGCCATCGACAAGGCGGCGGGCGCCGGCGCCGCCCAGTCGTAGCGTTCGACCGCCTGGACGACGCGCTTCGCTCTAAACAACATACGCTTCTCCCGCCGCGGCGCCGGTGACGATCAGTCCTTCCTCTTCGAGCTTGCGGGCGACCGCGACGACGTCGTGCTGCGCCTTCTCCACTTCGCGGAGCCGGACGGCGCCGAGCACCTCCATCTCGTCCTTGATCATTTCCGCGGCCCGCTTGGACATGTTCTCGAAGAACCGCATCCGGATGTCTTCGCTCGCCCCCTTGAGCGCGATCGTGAGGACCTTCTTGTCGACGCGCTGGACGATCTCGCGCAAGCCGCTGTCCTCGACCGTGCGCAGGTCGTCGAAGACGAACATCAGGTTGCGGATGGAGACCGCGAGATCCGGCGACGCGCCCTCGATCGCCTCGAGCACGGGCTGACTGACTGAACGCTCGAGCCGGTTGCAGAGCTCGGCCACGGCCCGCACGCCCCCGTGCTGCTCGCGGGTCGGTCCGCCGAGCGTCTTCAGCCGCTGCTCGATGACCTGGGAGATGCGGCCGATGACGTCAGGGGAGATCTCGTCGAGGCTGGCCATGCGCATCAGCACGTCGGCCCGCAGGGCGTCTGGCAGGAGCGACACGAGTTGCGCCGCGTTGGATGTGTTCAGATGCGCGAGGATCAGGGCGATCGTCTGCGGATGCTCGGCCAGGATGAATTTCGAGAGCTGCTGGGGATCGGCTTTCTCGAGCGACTGGAATCCCGCGGTCGACTTGAAGGACCGGACGACGCGATCGAGAATGCGGTGCGCGGTGTCCGTGCCGAACGACTTCTGCAGCAGGCGCCGCGCGTGATCGACGCCGCCGCGGGCCACAAAGGTGGCCGCGCGAGCCATCTGGTGAAACTCCTCCAGGACGCGCTCGCCCGCTTCGGACTTGACGGCGCCCAGCGAGGCGACCTCCTTCATCACGCGTTCGATCTCCTCTTCGTTGAGGTGCTTGAACAGGCCGGCCGTGGCATCTTCCCCGAGCGTGAGCACGAGGATCGCCGCCTTCTTCGGCCCCGACAGCTGCGGCTGCACGAGCATCAGCGTTCCTCCTCGCTCAGCCACGTCCGCACGAGGCGTGCCGCATTCTCGGGTTCATCGTTCGCGATCTTGGTGACGCGGCGGGTCAGCACGGGCAACCGGCGCGTCTGCGCGATGGGTCCGCCCTCCTCGAGCAGGAGCTCCGCCTCGATCTCGCCTTCCATTTCGGCGACCGTGCGCGGCGCATTCGTCCCGGCCGCGCCGGCGGCCAGGGCGGATGTGGCAGCGGCCGCCGGGACCGCGCTCAGCGTGCGCTGGACCATGGGCCGCAGCACGCCGAGCACGACGGCCAGCGCGATCAGCAGCACCGAGACGATGCGTCCAGCGTCGAAGAGCTGCGGGGCCTGAATCTGCGGCGCCTGCCGCCGCCACCAGGGCTCCGGCGACGGGCCCTCGTCGGCGGGCGGTTCCTCGAACGCGATGTTCTCGACTGTGAGGTGGTCGCCACGGTTCACGTCGAGGCCGACGGCGGCCGCGACGATGTCGTGGATCTTCTGGATTTCTTCCGGCGCGCGCCGCTTGGCCACACGGGTCGCGGCGCCTTTGGCGCCCTTGGCCGGAACCCGATCGTCGTCGAGCAGCACGGCGACCGAGAGGCGCGCGACCTGGCCGTGCGGCTGAATCCGGTGACGCGTGAGCCGGCCCACTTCATAATTCGTCGTCTCCGACATGTTGCCGCCGGCCGGTGCGACGAGCGGCGGCGGTACTGCTGCCGCCTGCACCGTCGGCCCCGCCGGTGTTCCCGCGGACGTCGGCGCAGCTGCCTTCGGATCGGGCGGCGGCGGCGCGTTGGCGCGCGCTCCGGCCACACCGCCTCCCGCGGCAGCGCCGGCCCCCCCCTGGAGGACGGCCTGGCGGCTGCGCATCACCGGCGTGGGGTCCCATCGCTCTTCGGTTTCTTCCTGACTGTCAGCGTTGATCTTCGCGCTGACGTTCACGCGCACGCGCTCGGCGCCGACAATGGGCTCGAGCAGCGCCACCACACGTGCCGACAAGTCACGCTCGATGCGCTGCTGCCGCTCGAGTTGCACGCCCCCGGCCGCCTCGTCAGCGCCGTCGGCCGCCCGCGCGAGGGGCCGGCCGAAGGTGTCCATGATGACGACCGCCTCCGGCCGCAGCGCCTCGACGCTCGACGCGACGAGCCCGGAGATCGCCGCGATCGTCGCCGCCGCCAGCGGGCGATTGTTCTTGAGCTTGAGGACCACCGAGGCCTTGGCGGCCTGGTCCTGCGACGCGAACAGCGACGGCCGCGGCATCGCGATGTGCACGCGAGCGCTCGACACATCGCCGATCGTCGAGATGGTCCGGGCCAGCTCACCCTCGAGCGCCCGGCGATAGTTGACGTGCTCGAGAAAGTCCGTCACGCCGAAGGCGGTGCGATCGAAGATCTCGAACCCGATCCGGCCCGAGGCCGGCATGCCGTTGCCGGCGAAGGCCAGCCGCAGTTCGTCCACGCGGGCGGAGGGCACGCGAATCGTCCGCCCGCCGTCGTCGACGGTGTACGGCACCTTGTCGTTCTTCAGCTTCGCGACCACTCCGCCGGCCGACTCGGCGTCCATGTCGGAAAACAGCACCGCCCACGTCGGCGTATTCACCCAGTACGCGGAGCCGACCACGAGCACGACCACGCCAACGAACGTGACGGCGAGCGTCACGATCTGCGCGGTCGTCAGCGAGGCGGCCGCCGTTTTCAGGCGGCCGAGCAGCGATTGAAGATCCACTGCGGGACCCGAGCCGGACGTGGCGGCCAACGTCTACACCGGCATCCGCATGATGTCCTGGTAGGCCTGCATCAGCGTGTTGCGCACCTGGAC
>Ga0315281_10005468_pt1 | contig 18167 bp, 14 predicted proteins | sample YL17G07_0_MG_FD_204540 | JGI IMG/M metagenome (GOLD analysis project Ga0315281, IMG submission 204540) | Sediment microbial communities from Yellowstone Lake, YNP, Wyoming, USA - YL17G07_0 | ecosystem: Environmental > Aquatic > Freshwater > Lake > Sediment | place: USA: Wyoming | collected...
GTCACGCCGACGTCCTTGTAGTTGTAGGAGCTCAGCGGATTCTGGCCCGCCCCGCCGCTCGCCACCGGCAGGTAACTGGTCGAGATGACCGGAATCTGATCGCCGACCTTGAACGTGAGCTTCGTGCCTTCGGCGCCGCGCAGCTGCGGCTTCGCCACGAGCTTGGTGTTCGTGTCCGACTCCAGGAACTTGACCACCGCGGTCGGCACGGCGGCGTAGAAATCGGCGGTGCTGACGCCGCGAGTAATGGTGTTCAGGTTGAAGGCCGGCGGCGACGTGACCTGGCTCGGACTCCTGCCGGTCCCCGTGGCCGCCCCGCCGGTCACGGGCGCCGTCACCCCGGTCGTCGGCGTTGTCGTCGCCGTGCCGTTGGGCGACACCTCGGGCGAGAAGATGCCGCCCAGGGCGTACTCCGACAGGTTCAGCCCGTACTGCTTCACGCGCTGGCGGCTGACTTCCATGATCTCGACATCCACGACGATTTCCGCGCGCGGCTTGTCGTTCTGCTGGATCAGCTTCTCGAAGATCCCGACGACCGGCGCGGTCGCGCGAATCGTGATCGAGTTCTGCGTCTTGTTCGGGGCGATCGCCGGCTGCACCGGAATGCCCGGCGGACGGAACGCCTGGCTCAGCAGCTGCGCGAGCTCGGTGGCGTCGGCGTTCGACAGGTAGAACGTCTGAATGACCTGGTCGTCGTACTGCTGGTGCTTCTGCGCGTTGTCCTCGAAGATGAGAATCGACCGCTCGCTGAGCACTTTGTAAGAGAGCTGGTTGACGCCGAGAATCTGGCTCAGCGCCTGCTCGAGCGTGACGCCGTCGAGCTGCACCGAATAATTGCGATCCTGGTATTGCCGGTCGTACGTGACGTTGATGCCGGTCGAGGTGCCGATGAACGTGAGGATGTCGCGCAGCGGCACGTTGTTGAAACGAATCAGCGGCAGCGGGGTCGTGAAATTGAAGAGCGGCTGCGGCTGCGAGGCCGCGCGCGCGCGTTCGCGGAGCGCCTGGATCGCCGGCTTCGGGCGGGCGGCCTCAGCGCGTTCGCGGACGGTCCTCTCGAGCGCGGCGACCTTTGACGACGCGAGCCGGTTGCTCGGATCGTTCTCCGTCGCCAGCTTGTATTCGCCGAGTGCCGCTTCGAGCTGATCCGCCTGCTCGTACTCGCGCGCGCGATCGATGTGCGCCCGCGACGCCGCGAGCATGGCGCGCTGGAGCGCGATCTTGTACGTGGCGTTTTCCGGCGCCGTTTGAACCGCCTTGCGATACGCGGCGACGGCCATGTCGAGATCGCCGGCCTTCATCGCGGCCTCGCCCCGGCTGAACGCTTTGCCCGCAGCACACCCGGCCACGACCACGGCGACGGCCAGCGCCGCCACCAGCGCCATCAGGCGCTTCGAAACCATCCGCTGTGCCATCGGCAATGTGCCGCCCTTCGTCATGATCCAGACAACCTGATCGTCTGCCGTCCGCGGCCGTCGAGATACGACATCTCGATCGATTCCGCGCCGATTCTTACGATACGGTACTGCCCCAGCACGGTGTCGCCCTCATGGCCGTACACCGGAGCGCCGCGTCCATCGCTGAGCACGGCCACGCGCTTTCCCGGCGGCGGCGTGTCCACGACGCCGATAAATTTCAGCGCGATCGGCGGCACCGGCGGCGGAGCCGGAGGCGGCGGCGGAGGCTGCGGCCCCACGATCGCCCTCGGCGGTGGGGGCGGCGGCGGAGGCGGCTTCTCCCGGAAACGAAACAAGTCGCGCCCCGCCGGTTCCGGCTTCGGGCGATCCTCGCCGAGCGCGTCGAGATGCACCTGCGGCGCTTCTGCCTGCGGTGCGCCTGCCGAACCCGTCGCCTCCGCACGCGCCGTTCTGCGGGGCTTGTCCTGCGGGCCCTGCGCCTGCTGGTTAGACGACGCAAACTGCATGGAAGCCGGGCGAGACCAGTTGCCGAATGCCGCGTAGATCGCGATGAGCAGTGTGACGACGATCCCGACGAGCACGGACTCGCGTCTGCGCTTAGGCTCCATTGCGCCCCTGCCGGTAGTACGTCGAGACTTCCAGCGTCAGCGTCACGGGCTTGCCCGGCTCCGGCTGCCCCAGGCTCACATCGTCGACGATCATGAACTCCGGCGTCGTTTCGAGCTCGTACAGAAACTCGCGGACGTTCTCGTAGCCGCCTTCGAGCGTCATGCGCGTGCGCACGCGCCCAAGCTGGGACGTCCGCTCGAGCTGCTGATCGAGTTCGGTGTGCCGCTCGGTGAAGCGCATGCTCGCCTTCTTCGCCAGCGCCGGAAGGCGCGCGTACGTCATGCGGCGCGCGTCGTCGAGACTCGCCGGCAGCACTTTCTTATAGAAGGTGTTCAGCTCCCGGTCGGCCTTCGCCTTCCCCGTCACCAGCGCGTCGGCGGAGGCCATATCGCGCTCGGCCGCCAGACGCGCCTGCGCCGCCGACGCCGCCCGATCGGCGGCCGACGCCGACTTCACGCCGAGCGGATACACGACAAGCGCGTACACGCCGATGTTGATCACCAACGCCACGGCAAGCGGCACGAGCAGCCCGCGCTTTTCCGCGACGATGCGCCTGAGCAGCGTCATCGGCGGCCTGCTCCGGTCGTGCCGGCGCCACGGCCGGCGACATGCCCTGTCGACGGCTTGTAGACCGCTGCCACCGAGGCCTGGAGCTGGCCCTGCTCGTTGACGCGTTCCTCGATCCCCGATCCGACTTTCAGGAACGCCCCCGTCGCCTCGAGGCCGTTCATGAACGCGTTGAGATCCTCGACGCCTCGCGCGACGACGCTGATCGTCAGCTCGAACTGCCCGCGATCGACCTTCGGCCGCACCGCGGTGATGCGGACGTCGTCGGGCAGCGTCTTCTCGAAGACGTTGAACAGCTCGGTCCACGAGAACGTGCGGCGATCGATCAGGTCGTTCGCCTGCCGCGCTTCGCTCGATGCGAGCTCAATCTGCCTGGCGTCGACCGAGTTCCTGAGCTTCGCGGCGGACGCCCGGAGTTCCGACGCCCGCGATTCGTCCTGCGACGCCGACGTGCCGAGCTCCGTGTCGCTGTGGGAGTACCGCAGGACGCGCGTCGTGTTGAACACCGTCGCGGCGACGACGGCAAAGAGACACGCGAGGAGCCACAAGGAGACCGCGCGTTCGTTGTAGAACGGCCGCGTCGCGAGGTTGGTGCGAATCATGCGGCTTCACGCCCCCGCAGCAGCAGTCCGACCAGCGGCGCCAGCGTGTCGAGCAGCGCCGGCGACGCCGTAATCCGATCGGTCAGGTTCGCGGCGCGGCGCGCATCGACCTGTTCGATCGGCTTCTGAAGGCGGTCCTGCAGGCTGCGCCGGAGCTCCTCGGCATCCGCGCTCTGACGCGCGTTGGCTCCGCTCCCGCCGGTGAGGAACGCGCGCGCAAAGCCGCCGCCGGCCAGTCGATCTTCGTAGTACATCGCCGCCTGGTGGACGACGTCGGCGAGCGTGCCCTCGGCGTCGGTGGCGCGGTTACGGAAGAAGATCAGGCTCGACCCGCGCAGGATGGCAATCGACGCGTAGTCGGCCGCGACGTTGACGAGCAGCCAGTCCTGCTCCGCGCCGGGCGGCCCTGGCAACCCCGGCAGCATTGCCGCCAGCGCCGCGTTAATCACGTTGAACGTCGCGAGGTCGACGATCCCCGCGTGCGCGCCGGCTTCTGCGCAGAGGCTTTCGTATTCCTCGATCACGCCGCGCCTGGCCAGCGAGACGATGAACTCCTGGCCGTCGGCGGCCGTGAAGCCCCGCTGGTAGCTCACCTGGGCGTCTTCGATCGGAAACGGCGCGGTCTTCTTCACCTGCCAGCGCACGAGCTGATCGAGATCGGCCGCGCGTGCCGGGACGTGCTCGAACCGCACCAGCGACACCTTCGCCACCAGGTCCGGAATCACGAGCCCGATGCGGCGCGGATGGCCCGTGCGTTCCAGTACCCGCTGGAGCGCCGTCATGACGACCGGCCGGCTCACGACGTTCGCCGCCATCAGCGACGGCACGAGCGCGCCGGGCGGCAGCGGCTCGCTCGCGTGGACGGTGATGACCGCCGCCCCGGCGCGGGTCTCGACGCTGGCGGCCGACACGTGATCGGCCGCCAGTTCGACAGCGACCGCCGGGCCGCTGGTATCGCGCAGGAAGTCGAAGACGCTCATCATTCGACGAACGTGACTTTGTTAATTTCGCGCAACGTCGTCGAGCCCTCGAGGACGCGCTCGACGGCCGACTCGCGCAGGAAGCGCATGCCTTCGTCGCGCGCCGCCTTGCGGATTTCCGAGGCGGGGCGCTTGGCCAGAATCATCTCGCGGATGCGGTCCGTGAGATCGAGGAGCTCGCAGATGGCCATCCGGCCCTTGTAGCCCGTGCCCCCGCATTCGATGCAGCCGAGGCCTTCGTAGAACGTGTGCGTCTCGGCCAGCTTCGGGTCGAGCGCCGACTCGTCGAGCTGCGCGCGCGTGATCGTCGCGGGACGCTTGCAGTGGTGGCAGATCACGCGGACGAGCCGCTGCGCGAGCACGCAGTTCAGCGCGGAGACGAACTGGTACGCCTCGACGCCGATGTTGAGGAAGCGTCCGAGCACGTCGAGGACGTTGTTCGCGTGGACGGTCGTGAAGACCAGGTGGCCGGTCAGCGCCGAGTTGATGGCGATCTGCGCGGTCTCCGCGTCGCGGATTTCGCCGACCATGATCTTGTCCGGATCGTGGCGCAGGATCGACCGCAGGCCGCGCGCGAACGTCAGGCCCTTCTTCTCGTTGATCGGAATCTGCGTGATGCCCTTCAGCTGGTATTCGACGGGATCTTCAATCGTGATGATCTTGTCTTCGACCGATTTGATCTCCGACAGCGCCGCATAGAGCGTCGTCGTCTTGCCGCTGCCCGTCGGGCCGGTGACGAGTACCATGCCGTACGGCTCGGCGATGTACTTGCGGAACCGCTTCAGCTCCGCCTCCGGGAAGCCCAGGATGTCGAGCCGCAGCTCGGTGAACTGCTCGCTGATCGATTCCTTGTCGAGAATACGGATGACCGCGTCTTCGCCGTGGACGCTCGGCATGATCGACACGCGGAAGTCGATGGTCTTGCCGGGCATGCGTAACTTGAAGCGGCCGTCCTGCGGCACGCGCTTCTCGGCGATGTCGAGCTCGGCCATCACCTTGATGCGCGAGATGATCGAGCTGTGGAACTGCTTGGCGATCGGACGCATTGCCTCCTGCAGCACGCCGTCGATGCGGTACTTGACGTGGACCGAGTCGTCCTGCGTCTCGATGTGGATATCGCTCGCCCGCCGCTGGATCGCGGTGTAGATCGTGGAGTCGACCAGGCGGATGACGGGGCTGATGTCGCTCGTCAGCCGCTCGACCGTGAGGCTTTCCTCGCCGTTCTCCTCTTCTTTGAGCAGCGTGAGGTGAAAGCTCTCCGTCGCGTCCTCGAGCACGCGCTGGCTGCTTTCGCTCTTCTTGAGAATGGACTCGATGGCCGAGCGGGCGCCGACCATCACCTTGATCGGTGTTGAGAGCAGCACGCCGAGCTCGTCGATCATCGGCAGGTCCGTCGGATCGGACACGACGATGACGAGATGCTTGCCGTCGCGGTGATACGGCACGAACCCGTACCGCAGCATCAGGTCGGCGGGAATCGACCGGAACAGGTCCTGGTCGATCCGGAACGTATCCATGTCGACGAACTCGAGGCGGTAGCGTTCGGCCAGGCGGCGCGCCTGTTCGAGCTCGAGCCGGCGCTCCTCGGCGCCGAGCTCGGCCGGATCGGCGGGCAGCGACGGCAGCGGGTTCGTGCTCATGACAGCACCGAGCTCAACTGGAAGAGCGGCATATAGAGCGCCAGCAGCAGGCCGGCGATGACGATCCCGATGATGACGAGCATCGCCGGTTCGACGAGCGTGACGAAGCGCTCCATGTTGGTGGAGATCTCCTCGTCGAAGAAGTCGGCCACGGTGTTCAGCATCTCCTGCAGCGCGCCCGTGGACTCGCCGACCTCGGCCATCTTGACCGCGACGTCGGGAAACACACCGCGCGCATCGAGCGCCGCCGCAAACGACTCGCCCTCCCGGACGCGCGCGTTGACGATTCCGACCTGGCCCGCCATGAACTGGTTGCCGATGGACTTCGCCGCGATCTCCAGTGAGTTGACGAGCGGCAGGCCGCCGCCGAGCAGCGTCGCCAGCGTTCTGGCCAGCTGCGAGGTGGCGAACTTGGCGGCGACGCCACCGACGACCGGCAGGCGGAGCACCAGGTGATCGAAGCGCGCCCGCTGGCCCGGCTGCTTGAGCCAGACGACGACGGCGGCGACGGCGGCCGCGATCGCGATCACGATCAGGATCAGCTGCGCGCGGATGAAATCGGAGACGCCGACGATGATGCGGGTCACGAGCGGGAGCTGGGCGCCGAACGAGACGTAGAAGTCCGAGAATGCCGGCACGACTCTGAGGACGATGAGCGCGACCATGCCGAGCGCCAGCGCGACGAGCACGGCAGGATACACGAGCGCGGACACGATCTTGCGCTGCAGCGTCGCGATGATGCGCGCGTAGTCGACGTACCGGCGCAGCACCGCGTCGAGGCTGCCGCTGCGCTCGCCCGCCAGCAGCGACGCGACATAGACGCTCGGGAACAGATCGCCGTGCGTCGCAAACGCGTCGGAGAGCGCGGCGCCGGAGCGCACTTTCTCGTGCACGTCCTCGAGCACCACGCGAAACGTCGGCGACTCGACGCGACGCTTGAGCAGGTCGAGTGATTGCACGAGCGGCATGCCGGCCTTGAGCAGCGTCGCTAGTTCCTGGTTGAACACGAGAAATTCACGCGACGGAATCCGCCGCGACTGGGGCAGCCGGAAGGAGACGCCGGCCACCGCGCCCTTCGGCTGCAGTGAAAGAACGTAAAGTCCCTTCTCTTCCAGCTCGTGGCGCAGCCGGCTTTCCGTGTCTGCCGAATAGACGCCCTCGACGATCTGGCCGGAGGGCGAGGCGAGGCGGCATCGGAATTCCATTTACCGTTGCGCCCCGCAATTGATTGTCACCAATGACATTATCGGCTTGGAAAGTATACCAAGACTTCCCATAACTCCTATGAAGAGTTAGACCGGCTTGGCGGCCGAAAAGCTGGGGGCGTACTGCCCGCTACTGGCCGATGTTGCGCAGAATGCGCGCGACGTACGCGCGGGTTTCGGCGTACGGGGGGATGCCGCGGAACCGATCGACCGCGGCTTCGCCCGCGTTATACGCCGCCAGCGCCAGACCGACGGTCGGGAACCGGTCGAGAAGCGTCTTCAGATACTTCGTTCCGCCTTCGATGTTCTGGCGCGCGTTGTAGGGGTCGGCGACCGCGAATCGCTTCGCCGTCTCCGGCATGAGCTGCATGAGGCCCATCGCCCCTTTGCGCGACCGCGCGTGCTCCTGATAGTCCGATTCCGCCTTGATCACGGCTCGCACCAGCCCGGCCGGAACGCCGTGCTCGGCCGCCATGCTCTCGATGATGTCGCCGTACGGAACCGCCTCGGCGGCCAACGGGAGTGGCGCCGCCGGCGCGTCAGGCTCGGGATACGGCACTTCATCCGGGGCAAACCGGACGATGAGGCCCGGATCGCAGACGATCTCTCCGCCCGAGCGCAGCGACAGCACCAGCGACTCGCCGTCGAGCCGATGGCCCTTGATCGACATGGTGTTGCCGCCGGCAAAGAACGCCAGCTCGGCGCGCGCCGGGGCGGCAACGGCGAGGCAGGCGACCGACAGGACCGCGAGTCGCTTCAGGGTCACAGGTAGAGAAAGTGTAGCAGAGACGGCGGAAGGCTACTTGGCCACAACTGCCGCGTGCAGCACACGAATGCCCAGTTCTCGCGGGTCCTTCGCTCCGGGCGAGAGCGTGTCGGGGACGAAGGTCTTGTCGACCGCGATCGTCAGATCGGCATTCTCCGCGCTTCCCCATGCACTCGCGCCGATCGGGATCCGGCGCAGCACCGGCTCTTTCGGCGTCACCGTGAACTGTTCGAGCATGGCGCCGCCGATCGACACCGTGATCTGCTGCGGCGTGGTGACCAGCGCGCTCGGGTTGTCGACGTCGAGGTAGAACACGCAGTCCTTCTTCGGGTTCTTGACGGCGAACGTCGCCTCTTTTTTCGTCCAGTGCCAGCCGACGCCGTTGGCCGTCGCCCCCTCCACCGGGTGCCAGCCCTCCCGATAGATCGTCTGAATGCCTTCGGCCTGCGCGAGCAGCTGGAACGTCGCGATCTTGTACGAACGACGCCCGGTGTCCACGCCGTCCATCGGCACGCGCAGCTTCTCGCCGGGCGCATACATCCCGATCTCGATCGCCGCCTCGCCGACGTACGGGTAGACGGGCGTGAAGAACGTGCGCGTGTACTCGATCGTCTGCCCCGGCTTCCACGTGCCCGTCGGCGGCGTCGGATCGTGATCGTCCGTGTACATCAGCTGCGCGTCCTGATCGGCGAAGTGCACCATGACGTGATAGTTCTGCGTGAACGTCGCGTCGCTTGCGACCACGAACTTGTAGGTCATCTCGATCGGCCCGCCCAGCGGCACCCGCTGACGGCTGAGCGTCAGTGTCGGCGTCACCATCGGGGACGCCACCGGATCGTTCGCTTGGCAGGCTGACACGAGCGCCGCGGCGAGAATGACCGCAAGGAATCCGAATCGAGGCATCGTCGCGATCATAGCGGAGTTGCCGCATGTGCACCGATCTGCTAGAGTTCGGGCACTTTCAGTCCCCACTCACAATGTCGCAGGACGCACTCGGACTCGTCGAAACCAAAGGCCTGATCGGCGCGATCGAAGCGGCCGACGCAATGGTCAAGGCCGCCAACGTCACGCTCATCGGCAAGGAATACATCGGCGCCGGCTACGTGACGGTGATGGTGCGCGGCGACGTCGGCGCCGTCAAAGCCGCGACTGACGCGGGCGCGGCCGCCGCGCGGCGCGTGGGCGAACTGATCTCGGTCCACGTCATCCCGCGGCCGCACACCGAAGTCGAGCGCATTCTTCCCAAAGGTAATTAGTGGGGGATCGCGACCTCGCTTCCATCGCGGAGGCACGCGCCCTCGCCCATCGCGCGAAGCAAGCCTGGCTCGAGCTCGCCGAATTCTCCCAGGAACAGATCGACGCCATCGTCGACGCCATGGCCCACGCCGCGACCGCGCAGGCCGAAGCCTTCGCGCGCCTGGCGCACGAAGAAACCGGATACGGCGTGGTCGCCGACAAGATTCAGAAGAATCTCTTCGCGTCCGAGAAGGTCTACAGGTTCATCCGCCCGATGAAGACCGTCGGCGTCGTCGCGCGGCACGAAGAGACGCGCGTCGTCGAGATCGCCGAGCCGTTCGGCGTCGTCGCGGCAATCGTGCCGTCGACGAACCCGACATCGACCGCGATCTACAAAATCCTGATCGCCATCAAGGCGCGCTGCGCCATCGTGCTCAGCCCGCATCCGTCCGCGGTCAAATGCATCACGCGCGTGGCCGAGGTGATGAATGACGCCGCGATGCGCGCCGGCGCCCCCGCCGGATCGATCAACTGGATGACGACGGTGACGCTCGAAGGCACCCAGGAGCTGATGAAGCATCGCGACGTCGCGGTGATCCTGGCGACCGGCGGCATGGGACTCGTGCGGTCGGCGTACAGCGCGGGCAAGCCGGCGTACGGCGTGGGCCCCGGCAACGCGCCGGCGTACATCGAGCGCACGGCCGACGTGAAGAAAGCCGTCCGCGACATCATCACGGGAAAGACGTTCGACAACGGCGTCCTCTGTTCTTCCGAAAACTCCGTGGTCACCGATCAGGCCGTTGCAGAAGCAGTGAAGAAGGAGTTCGTCGCGCAGGGCGGCTACTTCATGAACACGGCCGAGATGGACGCCGTGGCGCGCGTGCTCGTCTCGCCGCAGCGTCTGCCGAACCCCGCGCTCGTCGGAAAGTCCGCGACCGTGATTGCCGAGAAGTGCGGCATCACCGTGCCGTCGGGCACACGTGTGCTCATCGCGCCGCTTGAAGGCGTCGGCCGCGATTACCCCCTGTCGATCGAGAAGCTGTGCCCGGTCCTTTCTTACTATGTCGTGAAGGACTGGCACGAAGGCTGCGAGCGCTGCAAGCAGATCCTGCGGTACGGAGGGATGGGCCACACGATGTCCATCCATTCCAAGAACGAGCAGGTCATCCTCGAGTTCGGGTTGAAGAAGCCCGCCTTCCGCATCATCGTCAACTCGCCGACGACGCTGGGATCGATTGGGCTGACGACCGGCCTGGATCCGGCCATGACGCTCGGCTGCGGCGGCTACGGCGGGAACATCACCTCGGACAACATCTCTCCGAAGCACCTGCTGAACATCAAGCGGCTGGCGTACGAAGTAACGCCGTTTGCAACCGCGGGCACGCTTGCCAGGCCGGCCCCGCCCCCGGCCTCGTCCACGGGAATCAGTGCGGAGACATTGGCGACGCGCGTCAGCGCGTTTCTCGGTCGACGCGGCTTCGGCCCGGCCAGCTCAGCGGCCGCGTCTGCGGCGACGCCTTCGCCAGCTCAGCCGGTTGCGCCGACGCCGCTGGACTTCGTCTGCGAGGAAGATGTCCGCATCGCGATTCAGGGCGGCCGTAAGCTCGTCGTGTCGGAGCGCGCCATCATCACGCCGGCGGCGCGCGATCTGGCCGAGGCCCACCGGGTGCTCACCGTGGCGCCCTGGCGCGGGTAGCTGCACGACTCGTCCGCCTCCAATTACAGACCCTGCTCGACTTATCGTTGACCTGGAGCGATCCGGCTGGTACTCTATTCGATGGATGCTTCGAGCTGTCCGTATATGGGTACCCGTCGCCATCATCGCGTCGCTGCTCGTCGGGCGAGCTGCGCCGGCTGACGCGCAGGCGCTCGATTCCGCCGCCGGCGACGTGATTGCGGCCGAGGCGCCGGCCGATCTCCCGACGGCTCCCATGGCATTACTGCCGGCGTCGGTGCTCAAGACGCTTCTGCTTCCCCTTCCGGCAGCCCGTCAGCTTCCCGTTCCGCTGAACCAGCGCGTCCTGTCGTACGTCGAGTTGTTTCAGGGCCGGCTCCACGAGTTCATGGAGAACGGCATGCGCCGCGGCAGCAAGTACCTGCCGATGATTCAGGAGATCTTCAGCGCCCAGGGCCTGCCTCCCGACCTGGCGTATGTGGCGCTCGTGGAAAGTGCGTTCCGGCCCGAGGCCATCTCGCGTGCGAGCGCGACGGGCGTCTGGCAGTTCATGAAGGGCACCGCGCTCGAGAACGGCCTCCGCCACGACTGGTACATCGACGAGCGGTCCAATCCGGAGAAGGCGACGCTGGCGGCCGCGAATTATCTGAAGACGCTGGCCGACACGTTCGACGGCGACTGGCAGCTCGCGCTCGCGTCGTACAACAGCGGTCCCGGCCGCGTGCAGAAGGCCATCAAGCGCGCGGGCCAGTCGGACTTCTGGTCGCTCGCGGCGAAACCGTCGGCGTTGCCGCGCGAAACACGCGAATACGTCCCGATGATCCTCGCGGCGATCGTCATCGCCCGGAATCCCGCGCAGTACGGCTTCTCCTTCGAGTCCGAAGAAAGTCAGGCGTTCGAGACCGTTCGGCTGCTGCGGGCTGTCGAGTTGAAGCGCGTCGCCGATTGGGCGGGCACCCCGGTCGAGACGCTCAAGGCGCTCAACCCCGAGCTCCGCCGTCCGATGACGCCGATCAAAGACGCCGACTACGCCCTGCGCGTCCCGGTCGGCACCAGCTTCGAAGTCGCACGGCGCATGGACGAAGCGGCCGGCGACGACCTTCTGTCGCTCACCCGCTATTCCGTCACGAACGGCGAGACGCTCGCCGGCATCGCCCGCAAGCTGCACATCAGCCGCTCGGACCTGGCCGAAGCCAACGACCTGAGCACCGGCGCGCGTCTTTCAACTGGACAGGAGCTCATCGTCCCGGCGGGCGTGCCGTATGTGTCGTACGCACCCGTGAAGAAGAAGGCCGCCGCGAAGGCCGCGCCGAAGAAATCCGCGCCCCAAAAGACCAAGCCGAAGAAGGCCGCCGCCGCTCCCCTACGCCCTCAGCCTTAAGCCCTAGGCGGTTCTCTTGCCGTCTTCGGCGGCCGCTGGGGTCGCGCGGAGTTTCCTGATTCCCTGTTCGATGCGCTCCGCCAGCTCGCGCTCCTGCTGGAGCGCGCGCAGCGTGTTCCGCGCTTCCTGCAGCATGAACTCGAGCTGGCTGGCCTTTTCCGCCACGTGATCGATGATGGCTTTCTGCTCGCCCAGCGTCTCCAGGTTGATCCGCACGTCGTCGAGCAGGTGCACGATCGCGTTCGCCTTCTGCTGCACGTCGTCGACGACTTTGCGCCGCGCGTCGATGGAGACGATGCGCTCGTCGGTTTCGCCGATGCGCGACAGCAGCTCGTCCACGCGGATCTTCAGCGCGGCGATCTCGCTGCGGCTCTCGGTCACATGGGCGAGGTCCGCCTTGCTGCGCGCCGAAATCTCGTGGACCTGTTCGACTTCGCCTTTGACGGCGTTGATCAGCTGCTCGCGGCTGGCGATGGTCTGGATGCTCTTCTCCAGGTCGTCGGCGAGCTGCTTGATCTCGAGCAGCCGCGTCTCGACGGCGGCCAGCTTCTTCTCGCCGAACGCGACCTGCGTGCGGCGCTGCTCGAGCTGCTTGAACATCTTCTCGGCGCGCGCCAGCTGATCTTCCGACGCCTGAATCTGCCCGACCGTGTCTCGCTGGCGGCTCTGCACGCGATCGATCTCGGCGAGCATTTCGTCCTTGAGCGCCGCCGATCGCGCCAGCTCCTCCGACAGCGTCTGCATCTGGCGCGTGCGCTCGGCGACCTCGGTCGCCACGCCGCGGCTGGCGTCGACGAGCTCGGCAAACCGCGTCGTCTGCGCGGTGATCGTGCCTTCGTCGTGCTTGATGGTGTGGATGCGCTCCTGGGCGGTCTTGATTTCGCCGCGCAGCGTGTTGAGCTCGGCGACGAGCGGGACCAGCCGCTGCTGCAGGGCGCGGACGTCTTCCAGCTTGTGCTGCGCGTCGGTCATCTGCTCGGCGAGGCCGTCGCATGCGGTCTTCAGCGTGTCGAGCTCCGCGCGGCGCGCGAGCTGCGATTCGAGCTTGCGATCGACGTCCGCGCTGACGGCGTTCAGGCCGTTCAGGCGGGCTTCGAGCTTCTCGACGAACGGCACGCGCGCGGTGACGCGCGAGAACTGCGTGTCGAGCTCGGCCACGGCCTCATTGAGGCGCGTCGCCTTCTGCGTGCCCTCTTCGACCAGCGACATCTTGCCGAGGATGGCGTCCATCTTGGCTTCGAGCTCGGGCGCGCGCGTCTGCATTGCCGCGACCCGTTCGCCGAACGCCTCGAGCGCCTGCCGGTCGGCGCCGAGCTTGTCGCGAAGCTGCGCGATCTCGGCGTGCGACTTGTAGAAGTCCTGGACGTCCTTCTTCAGCACATCGAGGTCCAGCCGGCTCTGTTTGAGCGCGTCCATCTGCCAGGACGTCTTCTTCGAGAGATCGTCGACTTGCGCCAGCCGCTCGTGCAGCGTTTCGAGCGACGTCTGCTTCTTGGTGAGATCGTCCGACTGCGCGAACAGCGACTCGATGCGCTTGTTCAGGCCGTCCACCTTCTGGTCGAGCGCGAGCAGGCTCTTCTCCTTCGCCGCCAGAGTGCCCATGCGGGTTTCCGCATCGCCCACCGACGCCTGCAGCCCGCGCACGCGCTCGTCGAACGCTTCGAACTCGCGCTTGCGGATCGCGAGCGTCCCGACTTCCGTGCGCACGGCTTCCAGCAGCGCCGTCGAGTCTTTCTGCTGCTTCGCGACCTCGCGCTGGACGTCCTCGTTCAGCTTCGCCGACGTTTCCGCCCGCTGGTTCGTGTCGTCCGACAGCTTCTCGATGCGGCCAATCGTCTCTTCCGCCTTGGCCGCCTGCTTCACGCCTTCGTTCAGCTTCGCCATCTGCGCGTCCATCGACCACACCATCTCGCTCACGCGGTTGGCCTGGACGACGGCGTGCTCGACGGCCTGCTGCTGGCTCTCGAGCGCTTTGGCTTTCCGGGTGACGTGTTCGGCGAGCGCATTGAGTGACGCCAGGCGCTCCGCGGTGCTCTGGCTGAGCTCGTGCAGCTGCGTCAGCGGCTCGAGTTTTTTCTCGACGTCTTTCGCCGACGCCATCGCCGCCGTCGTGTCTTCGCGGGCTTCGCGGGCGGTCTCGCGGATCTTGCCGTAGTCCTGCGTGAGGTTGGCGGCCGTCGCCCGAATCTGATCCAGGTCGCCTTTGAGCGTGCCCGCCTGGGCCATCGCCTGTTTCACTTCGCTCTCCGACTCCCGCAGCTTCGCGCGCAGCTCTTCGAGCGCCGCGCGCTCCTTCTTCAACGTGTCGAGCGTCGCCTGGGTCTGCAGCGCCTGCGACGACAACTGCTGGACGGCCTCGCGATGCTTGCGCAACTCGCCGTCCGGGCCGATGGCCTTCTCCGTCGTCTGCTCGGCCTGGCGGGCGGCGTCCTTGAGGGCCTGGATCTTCTTGTCGACCTCGTCGATCTCTTTCGTCCGCTCGTCGAGCCCGGCGAGCCGCCTGGCGATCTCGTCGAGCCGTGTCGTCGCCGTCGACGCCTTCTCCGTCAGCTGCTCGAGCGACTTGCTCATCGGCGCCAGCTTGGCGCTGCGCGTCGTCAACGAATTCAGCATCTCGGTCAGGGCACTGCGTTCTTCGCGTGCCGTCGCGATCAGCTTCTCGAGTTCGTCAGCGTGCTTTTGGGCAGCTTTCCCGCCCGCGAGGTTTTTTAAGGCTTCAAGCATCCGCGTAGCATATCCAATAACGGTGGCGTCTGCGCAACGTGGCAGTAACTGCCATCTCGCCTCGTAAGTTGTTGACAGTTTCGTAATCAGAGGTGGGCCGCCGTTTGCAGATGCGGACGGCGCAAATGCTTGCGCGGCTGCGTACGGCGGCGGTATTTGGCGTCGAGGCCTGCCCGGTTGACGTGGAAGTCGACGTCTCGTTCGGCTTTCCGCATTTCGCGATGGTGGGCTTGCCGGACGCGAGCGTCCGCGAGAGCCGCGACCGGGTGCGCAGCGCGATTCGCAATTCCGGCTTCGCGTTCCCCGCACATCGCATCACGGTGAATCTGGCGCCGGCCGACGTCCGGAAAGCCGGCGCCGCGTACGACCTGCCGATCGCGCTCGGCATCCTCGCCGCCGAGGGCATCGTGGAGCGCCGCGAGATCAACGACCTCTTGCTCCTCGGCGAGCTGTCGCTGGACGGATCGATTCATCCGGCGCGCGGCGTGCTGCCCATTGCCGCGGCGGCCCGTCGAGCGGGCATCAGCGCGATGCTGCTGCCGGCGGCGAACGCCAGCGAGGCCGCGATCGTCGCCGGGCTCGATGTCTACCCGGTCGCGTCGCTGACCGATGCGGTGCGTGCGCTGAACGATCCGTCGCTCATCCCACCGCGTCCGTCCCCTCCTGCGGCCGTCGCTCACGACGTCGCCGACCTCGCGGACATCCGCGGCCAGTTGCTGGCGCGCCGGGCGCTCGAGATCGCGTGCGCCGGCGGGCACAACCTGCTCGCGATCGGCCCGCCGGGGTCGGGCAAGACGATGATGGCGAGACGCGTGCCGGGGATTCTGCCGCCGATGACGTTTGACGAGGCCGTCGAAGTGACGAGCGTGCATTCCGTCGCCGGGCTGCTGCGGCCGGGCGCCGGCCTCGTGACCGAGCGTCCTTTCCGGGCGCCGCATCACACGATCTCGAACGTCGCGCTGGTCGGCGGCGGATCGCAGCCGCGGCCCGGCGAAGTCAGCCTCGCGCACCACGGCGTGCTGTTTCTCGACGAGATGCTCGAGTTCAACAGGCACGTGCTCGAGGTCCTGCGCCAGCCGCTCGAAGAACGCGCGGTCACCATCGCGCGCGCGGCGCGCTCGGCCGTCTTTCCCGCGCACTTCATGCTGGTCGGCGCGATGAATCCGTGTCCCTGTGGCTATCTCGGCGACACCGTGCGGGAGTGCCGGTGCACGCCGCAGCAGGTCGGCCGCTATCGCGACCGGCTCTCCGGTCCGCTGCGCGATCGCCTCGATCTCGTAGTCGAGGTGCCGGCGCTTCCGCCCGACGTCCTCACGACGGAAGCCAACGGCGAGCCGTCCGCGGCCGTTCGCGCACGCGTGATGGCGGCACGCCAGCGGCAGCGCGATCGCTATCAGACCAGTCGCATCCGTACCAACGCCGAGCTGACGCCGTCGCTGCTGGCGCGGCACTGCGCCCTCGACCGCGCCGGTGCGCGGTTGATTCAGGCGTCGGTCTCTCGGCTCGGACTGAGCGCGCGCGGCTACGACCGCGTCCGCGCCGTGGCGCGCACGATCGCCGACCTGGATGGCGCTGACGATGTCACCGCCAATCACCTGGCGGAGGCGCTGCAGTTCCGCCCGGTGTAGGCCCGGGTGACCGGTACGGCTGGTGCTGGCGAAGATTCGGTACGTAGTACTCGAGAAACGTGAGCACCTCGACCGTCCACTCGACTGCGGCACGCGTGTCGACCGCGTTGCCTTTGTAGTCGGTCAGCGGCTCCGAGAACGCGAGGTCGGCGGCTTTCGGCTTGCCTGCCTCAAGCCAGGCCACGGCGATCGCGAGAAACCCGGCGGCCACATAGTTTTTCGTGAGGTCCTTGCGCTTGCCCTTCAGAGTGGGAGCGGAGGCCACCCATTCGTCGGACCGGACCGGATACGCGCCTTGGACGCGGAACCACTCGGCAGCGCGCACCGGGATGTTGCCGAACGCTTCTCGGGCGACCCGCTCCGTCGCCTGCCGCGGCGTCTCTTTATAAAAGAAGGGCGGATCGAACGTGGGAACTGCGTCTGGCGGGATCCGACGCAGCAGCCGGCGATTTGCCCGGTAGTGATCGAGCAGCAGGTTTGGCGTCCGCAGCAGCGCGGAGTGATGGATCTGCGCGCCATCGGGGAGCGGACGAAACGCGGACCGTTTGGCCGCCATCTCCAGTCCAAGTTCGCCATCAGGATTGGGCTCGAGGGTCTCGAGGGTCGTGCCGGCCCATTCCTTCGGCGCCGGCAGTCGTTCCGGACCGATCATCCGGAGCGCATAGGACAGATTCGCGGACACGCCTGCCGTGGAATGGTCATCGAAATCCAGCGTCCACAGAAACATCTCCATCATCCACGCGAGCGCGATGTCGGACAGCCCGCGGTCCGGATAACTGCCGCCGACGTTCGAGTGCACGCCCCGAAACCAGAGCTCGTAGTGTCGGAGCCGATCGCTTTCGTGCACCGGGCGAACGAGTTCAAACGTCGAGCGCACTTCGTCCAGGGCCATCGCATGAAAACTTCGCAGCACGTTGCCCGGGATGGTTTTCACCCACCACTTCGAAGACTTGTTGCGGAACGGCTTGATCGGAACGCCGAAGGTCGCCACCGCGTCCCAGAGGCCGAGAAACCGAATCGTTGCCTTCTGTGTATGCGTCGCCTCGAGTTTCGGAAACCCACACGTCCAGCCGAGGCCGTCGTAGTAGTGATAGCCAACATGGCACGGCGCTTTGGGCGCGGGGATGCCGTACTTGTTGATGACGTTGGTGAAATGTATGGCGAGCGCCCCACCGCGGCTGAAGCCGATGACGTCAATCTCCTGATCGCCGGCGTTGTAGCGATCGCGAAGCTTGAGGTACATGCGTCGCAGGCGATAGCGGCCGCCCATCCCGAACACGCCGCCGAAGGCTTTGCCAATCCAGTGGAACCTGGTGCCGACGCCCTGCAGATATTCCGTCCGCGCGCTCCCGAAGAACTCGAGGAAGCGGTGCACGTTCGTTTCGGTCGTGTCCCGGCGGACGACGGTGGTGGCGTCCTTCGTGTCGCGCCGGTTCAGCGTGCCGTCAAACGCGTACAGGGCCATTGGCGATCAAGGCTTCCCCGGCTTGTCGCCATGCGGCAGCGGAGGCCTTGGCCCCGGCTTGTCGGCTGGCGGCATGAGGGGCGTCGGAATCGATCCCGGCTTCGGCCCCGGCTTGTCCGGCGCCGGCATCTGCTTGCGCGTCGACGCGAGGAGTTGTTTCATCCGCGGATTCTAGCTCAGCTAACCCACCGCTATACTTCCGATCGCCGGATGCCCGCCATCACCGTCACACTCGCACTCATCATCTTCGGATCGGGCGTGCTCGCCGGCG